>Ga0180219_1000023_pt1 | contig 306144 bp, 236 predicted proteins | sample eDN3rd30CBELigMG_FD_151338 | JGI IMG/M metagenome (GOLD analysis project Ga0180219, IMG submission 151338) | Enriched Miracle-Growth compost microbial communities from Emeryville, California, USA - eDNA 3rd pass 30_C BE-Lig MG (version 2)... ...
TGCCGCCGGGCCTGAGCGCGCCGGAAGCCTCGGCATCCTCGATCATCGCCAGCGCGATGCGATCCTTGATCGAGCCGCCGGGGTTGGAGCGTTCCGACTTGATCCACACCTCGCTGCCCGCAGGCAGCTCCCCCAGCAGCCGGTTGACGCGAATATGCGGCGTGTTGCCAATCAGGTCGAGAATGGAGGGAAAGCGCATGAATCAGAACCACCTGAGGAGTGAATATTAATACAACCAAATAAGTAGAGATATTAAATGGCGCCGTCAAGCGCCCTGCTCGGTGATCGGGCGGGCGCCTGTCGGCCTATCAGCGCTGCCAATATCCTTATCACCAGATTTCATTGTTCGCCCGGCGTCCGCCTCCGCATAACGGACCTCAACCGGAAGTTTTCAGGATATGCCAACAAGGATGACCATGCCCTCCCACGACATCATTGCGACCCTTTCCCCTGCCGCTGTCCGTTCCCATTTGCTATTGCGTCGGGAACTGGCGCTCATCGATGTGCGGGATGAAGATGCGTTCGCCCATGGCCACCCGCTGTTTGCCGCGCAGATACCGCTCAATCGTATCGAGGCAGAAGCGCGCTGGCGCATTCCCCGGCTGGAAACGCCGATCATCGTCTATGATGACGGGGAAGGACTGGCCGAAACGGCAGTGCCGCTTCTACGGGGGCTGGGCTTTACCGATGTGGCGCTGCTGGAAGGCGGCCTCGGCGCGTGGCGGGCGGCGGGTTATCAGTTGTTCGAGGATGTGAACAGCTATTCCAAGGCCTTTGGCGAACTGGTCGAGCACAGACGGTCGACGCCCGCCCTTCCCGCGGAGGAGGTGCAGGCGCTGATCCGCGACAAGGCCAATATCGCGATACTGGATGCGCGCCGGTTCGACGAATATCAGGTGATGACCATTCCGACGAGCACCAGCGTCCCCGGCGCGGAACTCGTGCTGAAGGCGCCGGTGGCGGCGCCGGACCCTGATACCACCATCATCGTCAATTGCGCGGGCCGCACTCGCAGCATCATCGGCGCACAGTCGCTCATCAATGCCCGGCTGCCGAACAAGGTCTATGCGCTGCGCAATGGCACGATTGGCTGGACGCTCGCGGGGCAGGAGCTGGAAACAGGCCAGCAGCGGCAGGTCGCGGATGCCCCTGCGGCAGAGATCGATCGCGCCCGGGAAATGGCGCGCCAGATCGCCTACAGGGCGGGTGTCAACCATCTCTCCGTCACGGAACTGGAGCAGTTGAAGCAGGACGGCACGCGTACCCTCTATCTTTACGATACGCGCCAGCCTCAGGATTTCGAGGGCGGGCATCTGCCCGGCTTCCGCAATGCGCCGGGCGGGCAACTGGTGCAGGAAACGGATCATTACGCCCCGGTGCGCGGCGCGCGCATCCTGCTGGCCGACACGCTCGGTTCCCGCGCGGATATGACGGCCAGCTGGCTCGCGCAGATGGGGTGGGAGGTCTATGTTCTGGAGGCGGACTTTGATGGGCCGCTCGTGACCGGCAAGGATGGTGCGCCGCCGCCGCGTGGCCCCGAGGGCCGCTATCGCCGCCCCTATGAAGGCACCGATCATAAGGAGGCGGCGATGCAGGCTTATCTGGATTGGGAATATGGGCTGGTCGACCAGCTGGAACGGGATGGCACCCACGGGTTCTTCGTCATCTGAGATCGCATCGCGGCGAAGCAGGGCGGTCCGATGGCGGACCGCCCTTGCGCTATCGGATCTGTATCAGATCGGCGCGTAACGCGGTTCATCGGCGATCAGCACGCGTTCCATCACGCGCGGATAATCGCCATAATTTCGCACGGCATAATGCAGCGACCCCCGATTGTCCCAGAAAGCGACCGAGCCGGGACGCCATGAGAAGCGCACCTGATATTCCGGGCGCTTGTAGCGATCGACGATTTCATCGACCAGCTGCCGGCTTTCCGCCAGCTCCAGCCCCAATATCTGCGGATTGAGCGTGGAGTTGACCCACAGGATTTTCTGTCCGCTTTCAGGATGGATCCGCACCACCGGATGCGCGACGATCGGATATTCGATGCCCAGCGGCACCAGCGACCGACGAAAATCATGGGTGACGTAAAGGCCCTCCAGCCGTTCCTTCAGCGTATCGGGCAGGCCTTCATAAGCCAGATGGGCATCCATCCAGATCGTATCGCCGCCCCGTTCCGGCAGATCCACGGCACGCAACACGGCACCCCATGTCGGATCGAGCCGCCAGCTCGTATCGCTATGATAGACATCGCCTCGCGCCGCATAGTCGCGATACTCCACCTTTTTGAAATCGGCGGCGGCGATCTTGTGGATCGGGGCGATTCTGGGATCGCGATTGGGGCTGGGATGGGTGTAGAGCGGGCCGAACTGGCGGGCGAAAGCGGCCTGACTCTCGCTATCCAGCGTCTGGTCGCGGAAAAAGACGACCTTGTGCTTTATCACTGCGGCACGAATGGCGTCGCGGGTCGCGGGGTCGAGCGGCCTGCTGATATCGATCCCGTGGATTTCCGCGCCGATATCCGGCTGGATCGGACGAATATCCAGCGAGACAAGGGAAGCGGTGTCATTCTCCTTCAGCGCAACTTGGGGCATTATCTTCTCCTCTTCAAAGATATTCCGCCAGATTTATATATATTATAGGGAATATTATAATTTAATAATTAGAATATCATAATGATATTATTAAATATTAAAAATAATATTCTAAGTATAATATTCCATTTCTTTGGAAATTACTTCCGAAGGCGAATGAAGATTGGGCGCGGCGGGAAGGCCAAGATTGCTCCGCAAGCTGTCCCCTTCATAGTCCGCCCGGAAAATTCCACGCTCGACCAGCAAAGGTACGACCTCCGCCCGAAAGCGCGCCCAGTCCGCGGGATGCTGCACGAACAGGTTGAAACCATCGGCGGCACCCTCCTCATACCAGCGCGCCAGTTCGGCCGCCACCGTGGCCGGGGACCCGACAAGCCGCAGCCAGGAACTGCGCTGCCGCCGGAGAACATCGCGCAGCGTGCCGCCTTCTTTCCGCACGGCCGCGATCTCGGCGTGAAAGCGGCTGATCCCGGCGGCTTCGGCGGAAGGGGCGATGTCGGGGAAAGGCGCGTCGAGATCGTGACCGGAAAAATCATAACCGCCGAACTGGCGCGACACCATGCCCAGCATCGCCCGCGTTTCCCCCAGCCCGAGCCGCTCTTCCTCGATCCGCTGCGCCTCTTCATCGCTGTCGGCAAGGGTTACACCCAGGGCCGGGACGAACAGAATCCTGTCGGGATCGCGGCCATAAGCGGCGGCCCGCGCCCTGACGTCGCGCGCCAGCTCCAGCGCTTCCTCGCGTGAGCGCGCGAAGCTGAACACCAGATCGGCCGCCTGCGCGCTCAGATCGCGGCCCTGTTCGGATGTGCCTGCCTGCACCAGCGGCGGCTGCCCTTGGCGCGAACGCTGGATATTGAGCGGCCCCGTCACCGAAAAATGGTCGCCGTGATGATCCAGCCGGTGCAGTTTCGACGGGTCGAGAAAGCGCGGCGCCGTGCGATCCTTCGCGAAGGCGCCATCCTCATAGGAGCTCCACAATCCCTGCACGACCTTCACGGCTTCCGCCGCGCGGCCGTACCGATCCTCATAGCTGCCATGTGCGGCGCGGCTGAAATTTCCTGCCGTGCCGGGGTCCTGGCTGGTGACGATATTCCAGCCCGCCCGGCCATCGCTGATCAGGTCGAGCGAGGCAAGCCGCCGGGCAATGTCGAACGGTTCGCTATAGGTGGTGCTGATCGTCGCGACCAGCCCGATCGACCGGGTGTGCGTCGCCACGGCGGACAGGAGCGTCAGCGGCTCCAGCCGGTTGAGATGATGATTGGGGAAATCCGGCGTGATATATTGGCTGTCCACGATGAACACGAAATCGAACTTCGCCGCTTCGGCCTCCTGCGCCTGCCGGATATACCAATTGATATTGATGCTGGCGTCGAGCGGCACCTCCGGATCGCGCCAAAGTTCCTTTTCCGACCCTGATCCTACACCGATGAGCACCGCGCCCAGTTTCAGTTTTTCGCGTGTCATCGATCATTTCTCCTGAATGCCGAATGTGGCCAGATGCGGGGCGGCGGCATGGCCATCCTGTAGCCGAGGCATGGATTCCAGCAGGCGGCGGGTATAGGGATGGGTCGGGCATGCCAGCACCGCAGCGGCCTTGCCCGTCTCGACGATCTGCCCCTGATGCAGCACCGCGACGCGATCGGCGACACCGGCGATCGACCCCAGATCATGGGATATGAAAATCTGCGCGATGCCGCGCTCTTCGGCCAATTGCCGCATCAACTGCAACACATGGATGCGATTGACGGAATCGAGGGCGCTCACCGGTTCATCCATCAACAGCAGCGCAGGATTGAGGACCAGCGCACGGGCCAGCACCGCGCGCTGCCGCTGGCCGCCGGACAGGTCCCGGGGCAGGCGTCCGGCAAGCGCCGGATCGAGGCCGACCGCCTGCAACGCCTCGATAACCCGCGTATCCCTTTGCCAGGGGAGAATCCTGCCCGTCAGGTCCAGCCCTTCCCCGATGGAAACGCCGAGCGGCAAATCGGGATCGAGGCTGCGCAGCGGGTCCTGAAATACATATTGCACCTTGGCGGACCGCCTGAACGCGCGCAATTCCTTCCCCCTCAGCAGGGTGAGGTCCTGATCCTCAAGGTTGATGCTGCCTGTTTCCGGCGTCACCAGCCCCAGGATCGAACGCAGGATGGTGGTCTTGCCCGACCCTGTTTCCCCGATCACGCCGAGAATCTCCCCCCGTTCGACATGCAGATCGATGCCATCGAGCACGGCGCGGTTGCCATAGGCGGCGCGCAAATTGCGTATCTGCAACAGCGGGACGGGGGCAGGGGTAGGGGCGGGCGTGATGCCGGGAAGGGGGGCTACCCGCTCTTCCGGGTTTCCGCTTGCTTCCACCCCGTAGCGGTGGTGATTGTCGATCAGGCTGCGAGTATAGGCATGGTCCGGGCGGCCCAGCACCCTTGCCGCCGGACCCGCCTCCACGATCGCGCCGTCGCGCATCACGATCACATGATCACATACCTGCGACACGACGGCGAGATCATGCGAGACGAGGATCAGCGTCAGGCCCTGTGCGCGGCGCAGCCGGTCGAGCAGGTCCAGCACCTCTGCCTGCACGGTCGCATCCAGCGCTGTCGTCGCTTCATCGGCGATCAGCAATTGCGGACCGGCGCTGACCGCGATGGCGATCAGCACGCGCTGGGCCATGCCGCCCGACAGCTCGAACGGATATTGGCGATAGACCGTCTCCGCATCGGCCAGCCCGACGCTGCGCAGCAAATGGAACGCTCGCTCGCTTGCGGCCCGCTTGTCCAGCCCGAGGGTGGAACGCAGGGCCTCCGTCAACTGCCGCCCCACCGGGATCGAAGGGTTGAGGTAGGATGCAGGGTCCTGGAACACGGCGGACAATTCGACCCCGCGCAACTTGCGCCACCCGCGCTCGCCCAGCCCCAGCAGATCGGTGTTGCGATAGCGGATCGACCCTGATGCCACCTCCAGCCCGGCGGGCAGCAGGCCCAGCACGGCCCGGCAGGTCAGCGACTTGCCGCTGCCCGATTCCCCGACAATGCCGATGGTTCCGCCCAGCGGGACATCAAAACCGACATCCCGGACGAGCTTTCGTCCCTGCCGATCGGCGATGGTCAGCCCCTCGACCGTCAGCAGGGCCGGCGGCGAATGGGGAGCCGCCAGTTCGCGGCGGCCCCCGCGCGGCTCGAAGTTCACGACTGTCGCGGGACTGTTCATGCTTGGGCCTCCTGTGGCTGGGTGATGCGATCGCGCAACCCATCGGCCAGCGCATTGAGCGCCCAGACGGTGGCGACGATGAGCAGACCGGGGGCGAAGGGGCCGAACGGCCGTTCGTAGAGCGTGGTGAGATCGGTGGCGAGCAATCCGCCCCATGTCGGCTCTGGCGGCACCACGCCGATGCCGAGAAAGGTCAGCGAGGCGACGATCGAGAGGCAAGCCCCCGCCATCGCGGCGGTGGTGACGGCGACAGCGGGCAGCACCTTGGACAGGACGTGGCGACGGATGATGAAGAAGGTGGATGCTCCCATCAGCCGTGCCGCCTCGATATAATCGCTATTGACGACCGACAGGGCGGCGGCACGGCTCACCCGGTAGAAGGCCGGGGTGATGAGAATGCCCACCGCGAACATCGCCTGCACCAGCCCGTTGCCCAGCATCGCCGTCATCGCAATGGCGAACACCAGAAAGGGCAGGGTCATCAGCGCGTCGATAAGCCGCAGGCTGAGCCATTCGAAATGGCGGTTGAGGAATACCGAGGCCAGCCCCGGCACGACCCCGAACAGCAGGCCGATCGCTACCGACAGCAGGCTGGCGAGGATGGAAACGCGCGATCCGGCGAGCAACCGGCTCAGCACATCGCGGCCAAAGGCATCGGTGCCGAGCCAATGGTCCTGGCTGGGCCACTGCAACAACGCATAGGGATTTTGCGCCAGCGGATCATGGGGGGCCAGATACGGCCCCGCCAGCACCAGCGTTGCGACGATGCCCAGAATCAGGAAGGCAATCCTGATCGGCAGGCCGGTGTCGGGACGGGGGCGGACACGCATAGGCTCAGTTCCTCCGGCGCGCGGCGGGCTGCAACATGCCCAGCAGCAGGTTGATGACAAGGCTGCACAACAGCACGAGGAGGATCGACACGACGAGCGTGCCCTGCACCACCGGCACGTCGCCGCGCAGGGCGGAGTCCGCCGCCATCTTGCCAAGGCCGGGCATGGTGAAGATCGATTCGGTGACGACCGCCCCGCCGATCAGCATCGGCACGCGCAGCGCCAGCATCGACAGGGCAGGGCCGGCGCCATTGCGCAGCACATGGACGAAGAGCACCCGCCGGGGCGACAGCCCCCGCACGATCGCGCCGGTCACATAATTTTCGGAGAGCGTGGCGACCAGTCCGGTCCGCAATTGCCGCGCGAGATCGGCGATGATGTCGACGCTCAGCGCCATGGCCGGAATGGCAATGATGCGCAGCCAGCCGCCGGGGTCCTCCGAAAAGGGAATATAGCCCGCCGAAGGCAGCAGGTTGAGCCACAGGCTGAAGATCAGGATCAGTCCGATGGTGACGACGAAGGGCGGCAACGCAGACGCGATGGAAGCGAAGATCGTCACGCATCGGTCGAACAGGCTGCCTCGCCAGACCGTCGCCCCGATACCGAGCAGGCTCCCTATAGTGACGCCAATCAGCAGCGCCGCGCTCGCGACCGACAGGCTGATCGGCAGGCGTTGCAGGATCAGTTGCGTCACCGGCACCCCGTTGAACCAGGAGGTGCCGAAATCCCCCCGGACGATCCCGCCCATCCAGTCGAGATATTGAATGAGCACCGGACGATCGAGGCCGTAATCGGCGCGAATGCGAGCGATCATCTCCGGAGTGGCGGCATCTCCGGCAATGCCCGCCGCCGGGTCGAGACCACTGGCATAGCCGAGGAGGAACGTGATGAAGGTCGCGAGCAGGAAGACCGGAATGATGATCGCGAGCAGCGACCCGAGGAAACGCAGCCGGGAAATCCAATGCTTGCGGCGGATCGCAGGGGCGGGGGAGGGAAGCCCCGCCTCACGCGGGGTCAGGACAGGGGAGGCAAGGGTCATTGCAGGCGCACTCCTTCCCAGCGGATCTGGGATGGCAGGATGTTGAGATTGCGCACACGCGATCGCGCGGCGACGATCCAGGGTGAGCTGTAGAGATAATTGCTGGGCGACTGGGCGACCGCGATCCGCACCGCATCATGCAGGCGCGTACGATAGGCGGGATCGTCCGTCGGGGTGTGACGGACCAGCGCCACCGCTTTCAGAAATTCCGGCGAGGCATAGGGGCCGCTGAGGTTCATGATGCCCGCCGGGCCATAGACCGCAAGCAGGTTCTGGACCGGGGATTCCCGCCCAATGGTGCCGTCCACCGCCAGTTGCGGCCGCTTGGCGATATAAACCTCGCTCTGCCAGCTTGATGATCCCGGCGGGATCACGCGGATATGCGCCTTGACCCCGATGCGGGCGAGCTGCGCCTGCACGATTTCCGCCCCGCCATCACCGTTTTGCGGGTTGGCGGCAATCTCTATTGACAATTGCCCCGGCGCATAGCCTGCCTCGCGCAGCAGGGCCTGCGCGCGCCGGGGATCATAATGCCACTGGCTTTCTATGCGCGGGTCGAAGGCGAAATAGCCGGGCGGGAAGGGCTGGTGCGTATCATGCGCCAGGCCATCGGTGATGATCTCCACGAAGTCGCGCCGATCGAACGCATAGCGGAACGCCTCCACCACCTTGGGATTGTCGAAGGGCGCGCGGTTGCGGTTGATTGACACATTCGCGGCGTTGAGAGAGGGGGCGATCACCACATCCAGCCCGCGTTTCCTCGCTTCCTTGACCTTATGGGCGGGAATGCGCGTGGCGACGTCGATGGAGCCGGACAAAAGCGCGGGCACCAGCGTCGAGGAGTCGGGCGAATTGGTGAGTTCGAGCCGGTCGATATGGATATTGGCGGCGTCCCAATAATAGGGATTCCTCTCGAAATAGGCGTGGGATTCCGGCACGAATTCCACCATGCGGAACGGCCCTGCGCCCACCGGCCAGAGCGCCAGTTTCTTTGGATCGCGCCCGGCGGTGGGACTGGTGATCGCGCCGACCCGGCCCGCCAGCACATAGGGCAGCTGATAATCCGCCTCCGCCAGATGCAGCGTCAGCCGGGTAGGGGACTGGACATCGATGCTCTCAATGCCTTTCAGCTCCGCCTTCAGGAAAGAATCCTGCTGGGTCTGGCCGCGATCGAGAAAGAGCCGCACCGCCGCCGCGTCCAGCTTGCTGCCATCGGAAAAACGCAGGTCAGGGCGCAGGTCGAAGGTCAGGCTGCGGCCGCCCTCGCCATAATGCCAGCGTTCCGCCAGTGCCGGTTCCACCTCCCCGGCCTTGTTGAGGCGGGTCAGCGAGGCATAGGGGAGGCTGATCGTGTTGATATCGGCGCCCGTTCGGCTCGTCACCGGGTCCCAGGAGGTGGGCATGATGAAGGCCCAGCGCAGCCGGGCCTTCGGGGCATCGGCTGACGGTCCGCAGCCGGTGAGCAGCAGCAGGACCGTCAGCGCATAGCCGAACAGGGAGGAGGCGGATCTTGTCATCGATGCTCCGGCGTCATGCGACCAGCACCGGTTCCGGCGAGCGCGCCGCGCTGCCTTCCCCTGTCTGCGTGCGGATATTGGTCGGCCTGTCGAGGCCGAGATGGCCCCGCAATGTGTTTTCCTCGCCATAATCCTTGCGGAACACGCCGCGTTCCTGAAGGATCGGCACCACTTCCTGCGTGAAGCGGGCGAACTGATCGGGACGGCCCAGCATCAGGTTGATGCCGTCGAGCGCGCGGCCCTCGAACCAGCGGATGATCTCATTCGCAACGGTCTCGGCGGTGCCGACAAAGGGACTTTTGCGCGAAAGACTGGCGGCCTCGACCGTCTGCCGCAAGGTGAGGCCCTTTTCCTGCGCGAGCTGGGTGATGCGGCTCGCCTGTGTATAGAAGCTGCGTCGCGCATGTTCCAGCGCCTCCACCGGGAAGGGCGCGTCGAGATCATATTGCCGGAAATCATGCCAGCCAAAGGCGCGGCCAAATTCTGCAAGGCTAAGGTCGAAATGGCTGTCGAGCCGATTATGCTCGCGCTCGATTTCCCGCGCCTGTTCATCGCTGTCGCCCACGAAGATGCTGACGCCCGGCAGGATCAGCACATCGTCCGCCGACCGGCCGAACTTTTCCGCCCGGCGCGCAATGTCCTGATAAAAGGCCTGCCCATCCTCGATCCGCGCCGAATGGGTGAAGATGGCGTCGGCCGTCTTGGCGCCCAGATCGCGGCCCTGCTCGGAATCGCCCGCCTGAAAGATCACCGGCTCGCCCTGCGGCGACCGCTCGATATTCAGCGGCCCGGTGACGGAGAAATAGCTGCCCTCATGATGGAGCGCGTGCAGCTTGTCCCGGTCGAGGAACACGCCCGTTTCGCGATTGCGGACAAAGGCGTCATCCTCATAGGATTTCCAAAGACCGCGCACGACATCAAGATATTCATGCGCCCGGCCGTAGCGGGTGTCATAATCATAATGTTCATCAAGGCCGAAATTGCCCGCCGCACCGGCGTCGCCGCTGGTCACGACATTCCAGCCCGCCCGGCCATGGCTGATGAGATCGAGCGACGCCAGCCTGCGCGCCAGATTGAACGGAGAGTTGAACGAGGTCGTCAGCGTGCCGACCAGCCCGATATGCTTCGTCACCACCGCCAGCGCCGACAGCAAGGTCAGCGGCTCCAGCCGGTTGAGATAATGGGGCGGGGAATCCGCCGTGATGAACTGGCTGTCGACGATGAAGACGAAATCGAACTTAGCCGCTTCCGCCTGCTTCACCGCATCGATGAACCAGTCGATATTGACGCTGGCATCGGCGGGAATATTGGGGTCCAGCCAGCGATTTCCGTGCCCCGGACCACCCGCGCCCATCGGCACCAGGCCCAGCTTCAAGGTCCTTTTGGTCATGACTCTACTCCTTCGAATGCGATGGTTGAGGGGGAAGGGAGAAGCGCGCGCATCACAGCTTCCCCTTCAGGGTGACGCCAAAGAGGCGCGGGTCGCCGAGCGCCGCCAGAACGACGCCATAGCTGCTGCTGACAGCGCGGGTGTTGTAATAATCCTTGTCGAACAGGTTGCGGACCCAGAAGGACAGGTCCCAGCGTCCGTCCGCATCGCGCACGCCGCCATGCAGCCCGACGAGCGCATAGCCGGGCACGCGGGAGAAAGGATCGAGGTTGACGGCGGCGTAGAAGGAAGAGCGATAGCTGACATCGCCGCCCACATAGATTTCGGCCTGCCCTGCCTTGTGGACATATTCGCTGTTGCCGGTCAGCGCCCATTTGGGCGCACCCGAAGCGGTTCGTCCCGACAGGTCGATCAGGCCGAGATAGGAATTGAGATATTGCGCCGGCGCAGCCTGGTATTTGCGATATTTCGCGTCATTATAGGTGCCTGCGAGGCCCAGCGTCCAGCCATCCAGCGGCGTTGCCCGCGCATCGAACTCCACCCCGCGCGACCGGACATCGCCGACATTGGTGATATAGCTGACCGAAGGCGAGACGTTGGTGTTGACGAAATTCGCCTGATAATCGCTGACATCGGCCCAGAACAGCGCGATGTTCAGTTCCGCCTTGCCATTGAGAAAGCGGTTCTTGAGGCCGAGTTCATAATTGTCGACCTTCTCCGGCCGAACGAAGATATCCACGCCATTGGACGGCGCCACCAGATTGATGCCGGGAGATTTATAACCGCGCGAATAGGAGGCATAAGCGTGGGCGTTCGTCCCCAGATCATAGGCGGCGATCACCGTGCCCGACAGATTATTCGTGTTATGTGAGGCCGTATAGCTGGCGGTCGGCGCATAGGCGGCCCGGCGCGCGGCAACCGTCGCCTGAATGGAAGGGTCGAAGCTGCCGATCGGCGCCACGTCACCCGTGGCATAGGCGTCATAAAGCCCGGTCTTGTGCTCATAGGTGAAGCGCAGGCCGCCCGTGATGCGGAAAACCGGGGAGACATTCCAGGTCGCCTGCCCATAGGCCGCATAGCTGTAGGTCTGCGGCACGACATGGGCAAAGGCGGTCAGCCCCTCCAGCGCGGAGGCGGGCAGGGTCGAAACCGTTGCGGTCGGCGTATTGGCGGTCGTCAGCCAGGCAGAGGCATCGCTGCCATAGATCGAAATCTGGTTGTCGTCGGCCTTCTGCCAGAAGAAATAGAGGCCCGCCGTATAGTCGATGACATTCTCGCCGTTGGAAGCGACGCGGAATTCCTGGCTGAACTGCTTCTGTTTGGTGTCGACCACGGAATTATCGACGATATTGGCGCCGATCTGGTCGCCGTCATAATGGGGAATCCATTTCCAGTTGCGATAGGCGGTAATGGATGTGAACGACACCGGCCCGGTGTCCCAGTCGGCGCGAAGTTGCAGCCCCCAACTCGGCATCTTGTCATATTGGGAGGAGTCGATGTCCACCTTGCGCGCAAAGGGATCGATAGCGATCGGTTCATAGCCGACATCGGCGGCCCGGCGATAGAAGCCGCGCACCTCCGTGCCGTTCGCCAGCGTGGTGGGCAGCACCTGCGCCACGCTGTAGAACCCCATATCGCCCTTCTGGATGCTGTAGTCGGCGATGAAGCGCAGCTTGAAGGAGTCGGTCGGCTTGTAAAGCAGGTCGAAGCGGGCGGCGTGGTTATCCTGATTGTCCCAATGCTTGCCATAGCTGGTGTTGTAGATCAGGCCCTCGCGGCTGCTACGCTGATAGCTGACGCGGAAGGCCAGATCATCGTTGATCGCGGCATCAAGGCTGACCGCGCCCCGGAACTGCTGATGATTGCCATAGCTGATCTCGGCCCTCGCTTCGGGTTCGAATGTGGGTTCGCGCGTCTTGATGTCGAGCGCGCCCGCCACGGTGTTCTTGCCGAACAGCGTGCCCTGCGGCCCACGCAGCAACTGGATGCTTTCCACATCGAACAGGTCGGTGATGACCGATCCGGTGCGCGGCCGGTAGACGCCATCGACATAAAGGCCGACCCCCTGTTCCAGCCCATCATTGGTGCCGCCCGCATTGGTGCCGATGCCACGGATGGTGATCGTCTGGTTGCGGCCGGAAAAACCCTGGATGTTGAGGCTGGGCAGCTGCTGCATCACCTGCTTGACGGTGGTGGTGCCCTGCGCCGCGAATTGCTCGCTGGAGATGCTGGTGATTGCGATCGGCACCTTCTGCGCGCTTTCGGTGCGATACCGCGCGGTAACGGTGATCTCGCGCACCTCGCTCGCATCGCTTCCCTCGGCGCTCGCTGCGGGGGCGGGCGCTTCAGGTGCCTCATCGGCAAAGGCCGGGGTTGCAAGAATACCCAGCAAAAGCCCCAGCGCGCTGGCTTCCAGTGCGCGGCGACGCACCGGGGAAAAGGATGAACGGAACGGGATATGATCGGGTTTCAACTATGCCCCCTGGATGGTTTGTTGGAAATGTCCCGGCCAAAGAGCGCCAATATCACTACTAATTCAATAGAGATTTAATTGCCCATATATGAGTTCCGCTTAACCATCGTGAAAAACATATATATCTTACTGATTTAAAATGATTTATTTACGATCTATCGCCCCCTTTGCGCAGATCGAATGGCCATTTTCGCGGCTCGATCGCCTAGGGAAGGGGCTGCCAGATATTGGGGAGCGGGCTGTCCGCATAACCGGAGACGAAGGCGCTCGCCGTGCCATCCGGCGCATAGACGGATCGCTCCACGGCGCCGATATTCGCGCCATAAACATGGATACTGATCGATACTTCGTCCGCCAGCGCGTTGCTCACGCGATGAATATCCCCGATGCGAGGGCTGAAGCTGTCGATCTCCCCGGCGCGCAGGATGCGGGGCGGGCCGTCCGATTGCAGGCCTTGGGCGCCGCTGTGGAAATCCTCCACCCGCTCGGCTCCGCGCAGCACGCCGACCAGCCCCCATATGCGGTGATTATGGATGGGCGTGGTTTGCCCCGGCCCCCAGACGAAGCTGACGACGGAGAAACGCTCTCGGCTGTCGCAATGCAGAAGATATTGCTGATAGCGCTCCGGATGCGGCTGGGCCTGCAAAGGGGGCAGCCAGTCATCATGCGCGACCAGATCGGCGAGCAGGGCGCCGCCTTCGGCCAATAACCGTCTTTCCGTGGCGCCTGAACCGATCAGCTTGCCCAATTCCACCACGAAATGGCGCAATCGTACAAGATTGCGCCGCCGGGCAGCCGCTTGTTCGGCCAGCAGGGGCTGACATGTCGGGGATATGGACATGAAGGAAGAATGCCGATGCCGCCCATCTGCTGACAAATGAGTTTTTCCTCTCCGCTTATGAGCGCCCCTCATCGGTCATTCCGGATTTCCGGCCTCCATGGAAAGGACCTAGGCAAGGGCCTGATAATTTACTACCATTTAAATAGATAAATATCCAGACGGAAGAGTTCCCATGCCGATCAACCTGCCGACCAATCTGCTTCGCAATTTCGTGGCCATTGTGGAAACCGGGTCGATGCTGAGCGCTTCCAATCAGGTCTATGTCACGCAATCCGCGCTGAGCCTGCAAATCAAACGTCTGGAGGACATGGTGCAGCAGGCGTTGTTCATCCGCGACGGACGGCGACTGCAATTGTCGGAAGCGGGGGAGATATTGCTGGATTATGCCCGGCGGCTGCTGGCCCTGCATGACGAGGCCGTGCTGGCGGTGACATCGGGCGCCTATGCGGGGTCCATTCGCGTCGGCACCATACAGGATTTCGCCGACACGATCCTCAGCACCTTGCTGGGCCAGTTCGCCAGCCTGCATCCCGAGGCGCAGATCTATGCGAAGGTGGCTGGGACGGTCGAGTTGCAGGCCATGCTGGAACGTGACCAGATCGATCTCTTCATCGGCTATGCCGCGGCAGATGATCCGGGGGCGCTCCATATTGCGCCCATGGCCTGGTATGGCCATCCGGATCTGGCCGGGCTGGAAACCGTGCCGCTTGCCGTGCTGGAAAAACCGTGCCGCTTTCGCGAGGCGGCCATTGCCAGCCTTGAGGCGGCGGGCCGGTCCTATCGTATCGCGGTGGAAACGCCCAATTTGTCGAGCCTGCGCGCCGCCCTCGAAGCGGGGCTGGGCATCACCTGCCGCACCAGCCTTTTCCTGAATAGCGAAACTTCCCCGCTGGAGGCTGGCCTGCCCGCGCTGCCGCAGGTGGCGATGATCGTCGGGCGGAGGCGAGGGCTTGATCGCGCACCCGCAAAACTCGCCGAGCTGGCGATCAACGCGGTGCGCCGGATCGATTAACGGGAAGGGAGGGGGGGGCACGTTCCCGGCATTCCCCTTGCTTCAGGGAAAGATGAAGCTCTATCGCGGAGCTTCCGCCAAGGCATGCGGATGGTCACTTCCGGTCTCGGGCAGCAGGCCGCGCAGGATATCCTCCGCCTCGGGCCGGTCGAGCCAATCGGGACTGACGGTCAGGGAACGGATGCGATGATCCTGCTCCAGCACCAGAATGGCGGGCTGGGGCAATTCCCAGCTGTTCGTGCCGGTCAGTTCCCCGATCCAGCCGGCAGGCGGCTGGCCCTGCGGAATCTGGGCAGGCAGGAAGGTGATACCAAGGCGCCGGGCGAGGCCGTTGTCCGGGTCGGACGCAAGGCGCAGGCCCAACCCCACCCGATCCTGAAAGCGGCGCAATCGATCGGGAAGCTGTGGGCTGACCGCCAGCAGCGGAATGCCGGCGTCGGCAAGCGCGGGCGCCAGATATCGGTCATAATGGGGCAGGGCAATATTGCAGGCCGGGCACTCGCCAAAGCGGAAGAAGAGCAGGACCGCAGGGCCATCAGCCAATAATGTCTGGGATGAGATATCCCCTCCCTGCGTATCGATCAGCAGAAAAGGGTCGAGCCGATCGCCCGGCTGGACGACGGATTGGGGGTCGAAGCGTGCAACCAGATCCGCACGATCCCGCGCATTCTGCGCAAAGCGCGCCGGGTCCCAGTTCTGCTTGCGCTCGGCAAGGAGAGCGGCGAATTGTTCGGCAAGACTGTCTTTACTCAGGTTCGGCATATCCCACCATCCTTCGGTTCGAACCCGCTTTCTAATAAGCCGGTCTGGCGAGCGCCAACGAGAAGCGCAAATGAGATATTGAGCGGCCATCATAAGGCGGCGCTTATTGCCGGAAAGACCTGTGATCGGTTTCTGAAGGGGCAGGGACATGGCCCATTTTCTCCTGCAATAATCATTGCTTGCTTTCGCGGCTGCAACAAGACAGATTTTGGGGAAGGGCTGACTTGAAAGGAGCGCATGGCATGACAGTGACCCTGTCGAAGGTCCTGGCGATCTGATGCCGGTGGCCGGTTCGATCAGGCGGGCGGCGCTTTGGGTCCTGTTGCTAGGGCCAGCCGGCTGTTCCTTCGCACCACCTTATGAACGGCCCGCACTGCCGGTGCCTGCCCACTATGGCGCGCCGCAGGATCCTGGCGCCCGGCCCGAAGGGCGGTCGATCGCGGAGACAGACTGGCAGCATTTCTTCCCGGACACGGTGCTCAAAGGATTGATCGCAACTGCGCTTGCCAATAATCGCGATATTCGTATCGCCAGCGCCCGCGTCGCGGAGGCGCGCGGCGCTTGGCGGATCGAGGGCGCGCCGCTCTATCCCCAGCTTGATGCGATCGGTACCGGCACGCGCTCGCGCACTCTTTCCCCGCTGCCCGGCACGGGCGGGCAATATTATGACGTCAAGCAGGTCACTGCCCAGCTGAGCGCGAGCTGGGAAATCGATTTCTGGGGTCGCCTGCGCAATCTGCGCAATGCGGCGCGCGATCAATATCTGGCAAGCGAGGAATCGCGGCGCGCCGTCGCGGTCCAGCTTATCGCGCAGGTCGCCAATGGCTATCTGCTCGAACGGGAATATGAAGAGCGCGTCGCGCTCGCCCGCCAGTCGGTCACGACGCGCGAGGAGACCTTGCGGATCATGCGGCGGCGCTTCGAGGTCGGGTCCGGTTCCAGGCTCGATCGCGAGCAGGCGCAGGTGTTGCTCGCCCAGGCACAGACGACGATGCAGGGGCTGGAGCAGGATCGCGCCGTCAACCGCAATGCGCTGGAGCTGCTGGTAGGCAATCCGGTCGATATCCCGCCGGGCAGGCTGAGCCTGACACAGGAAGGGCCGGCTTTCACGCTGCCGGTGGGATTGCCTTCCGACCTGCTGGTCAACCGGCCCGATATCGCAGCGGCCGAGCACCAGCTTCGTGCCGCCAATGCCAATATCGGCGCGGCGCGCGCGGCCTTCTTTCCCAATATCAGCCTGACCGGCGCCTATGGCACGTCGAGCACGGAACTGGATGCCCTCTTCTCCGGGGGCAGCCATGTGTGGAGTTTCTCGCCGACGATCGCGCTGCCATTGTTCAATGCGGGGCGGCTGAAGGGCAATCTCGATGTGGCAAAGGCGCGACGCGACGGGGCGGTGGCGCAATATGAACAGACGATCCAGTCGGCATTTCGCGACGTGTCCGACGCGCTGGTCCGGCGCGAGCAACTGGGCAAGCAGGTGGAAAGCATGCGCGTGCTGCTCGCCGCCCAGAAGGAGCGTGCCCGGCTGGCGCAACTGCGGTTCGATTATGGCCGATCGACCTATTTGGAGGTGCTGGATGCCCAGCGCGACCTGTTCGAAGCGGAGCAGACGCTGGTGCAACTGCGCCGCGCGGAACTGGCGAGCATCATCGCGCTATATTCGGCGCTCGGTGGCGGGCTGACCGCTGCGCAGGGATGGGGTCCGGCTGTTCAGCAGGCAAGCGAAGGGCAGACAGGATGAAGAAAAGCTGGCTGATAAAGGGGGCGGTCGCCGCCGTGGTGGTGGTCGTGGGCGTGCTGCTCTGGTCGTCGATGCGTCCGTCCGGATTGCCGGATGGCATCGTCGGCGGCAATGGGCGGCTGGAGGCGGTGGAGATCGACATTGCGTCCAAGACCGCAGGGCGCATCCGCGATATCCTTGTCGATGAAGGCCAGATGGTGAAGGCCGGTGACATCATCGCCCATATCGATGTCGACACGCTGCAGGCGCAGCGTAATCAGGCCGATGCCCAACTGGCCGAAACGAGGAACTCTGTCGGTATCGCCGAAAGCCAGATCGCCCAGCGTCAGGCAGAGCGCGCGGCGGCGCTGGCGGTGGTGCGCCAGCGTCAGGCGGAACTGAACGCCGCGCAGAAGCGGTTCGCCCGGTCCGAAACGCTCGCCCGCGAGGGGGCGACGCCGGTGCAGGAACGGGACGATGATCTGGCGCAGGTGCAAAGCGCCGCCGCCGCCGTCGAGGCAGCCAAAGCGCAACTTGCCGCGGCGGATGTGGCGGTCACCACCGCCAACAGCCAGGTGACGGGATCGCGGTCGCAGGTCGAGGCGATGCGCGCGACGGTCCAGCGTATCGATGCCGATATTGCCGATGGAACATTGCAATCACCCCGCGATGGCCGGGTGCAATATCGCGTTGCCCAGCCGGGCGAGGTGGTCGCGGCAGGCGGCAGGGTGGTCAACATGGTCGATCTTTCCGATGTGACGATGAGCTTCTTCCTTCCCGCGACGACAGCGGGCCGGATCGGCATCGGCAGCGAGGCGCGCATCGTGCTCGACGCTGCGCCCGATTTCCCGATCCCGGCGACGATCAGCTTTGTCGCCGATGTCGCCCAGTTCACGCCCAAGACGATCGAGACGCAGAGCGAGCGGGAGAAGATGATGTTCCGCGTGAAGGCGCGCATCGATCCCGCGCTGCTGCGCCGCCATATCGCGCAGGTGAAGACCGGCCTGCCCGGCATGGCCTATGTGCGGATCGACCCCAAGGTCGAATGGCCCGCCAATCTCCAGCCCAGGGCGCTGCCCGCCGCGCGGCAATGAAGGAGGCCCGGCCTTCCGAATCTTCTGACCCCCGCGAGGGGAGCGGGGAGCCGGTCGTCCACCTGTCCGGCGTGCGCCTTTCTTATGGCAAGGTGGAGGCCCTGCACGGCATCGATCTCGACATTCCGGCGGGACAGATGATCGGCCTTATCGGTCCCGATGGCGTCGGCAAGTCGAGCCTGCTCTCGCTTCTTTCCGGCGCGCGGGCGGTGCAGCAGGGCGAGGTCGAGGTGCTGGGGGGCGACATGCGCGACCGGCGGCACCGGCGCATCGTCTGCCCGCGCATCGCCTATATGCCGCAGGGCCTCGGCAAGAATCTCTATCCCACCTTGTCGGTCGAGGAGAATCTCCAGTTCTTCGGCCGTCTTTTCGGCCATGACGCGGCCGAGCGTCGCCGCCGTATCGACGAACTGACGCGCAGCACCGGCCTCTATCCCTTCCTCGCGCGCCCTGCGGGCAAGCTGTCAGGCGGGATGAAGCAGAAGCTTGGCCTGTGCTGCGCGCTGATCCATGATCCGGACCTGCTGATCCTCGATGAGCCGACCACCGGCGTCGATCCGCTCGCCCGTGCGCAGTTCTGGGATCTCATCGCCCGTATCCGTCAGACCCAGACCCAGATGAGCGTGCTCGTCGCCACCGCCTATATGGATGAGGCGCAGCGTTTCGACTGGCTGGTGGCGATGGACGATGGCCGCATTCTCGCGACCGGCACGCCTGCCGAGTTGTTCAAGCGCACCGGAACCGCCTCGCTGGAGGAGGCGTTCATCGCGCTGCTGCCGGAGGAGGAGAAGCGCGGCCATGCGCCGGTGGTCATCCCGCCGCTCGAAACCGATCCCGATGACATCGCGATCGAGGCGCAGGGCCTCACCATGCGTTTCGGGGATTTCACCGCTGTCGACCATGTCAGCTTCCGCATTCGCCGGGGCGAGATTTTCGGCTTTCTCGGTTCCAATGGCTGCGGCAAGTCGACGACGATGAAGATGCTGACCGGCCTGCTTCCCGCAAGCGAGGGGGAGGCATGGCTGTTCGGCAAGGCGGTCGATCCGCATGATATCGGCACCCGTCGCCGGGTCGGCTATATGAGCCAGGCCTTTTCGCTCTACAGCGAGTTGACGGTGCGGCAGAATCTCGTGCTCCACGCCCATCTTTTCCATGTTCCGGACGGTGAAATTGCGGCGCGGGTAGAGGAAATGGTCGGGCGTTTCGGGCTGGAGCCGGTGATTGACGACCTGCCCGATAGCCTGCCGCTCGGCATCCGCCAGCGCCTCAGCCTTGCCGTTGCGATGGTCCACCGGCCCGACCTGCTGATCCTGGACGAGCCAACGTCGGGCGTGGATCCGGTGGCGCGCGATGCCTTCTGGCGGCTGCTCGTCGAATTGTCGCGACGGGACAAGGTGACGATCTTCATCTCGACCCATTTCATGAACGAAGCCGAACGCTGCGATCGCATGTCGATGATGCACGCCGGAAAGGTGCTCGACAGCGACGTTCCCGCCCGGCTGATCGAGAAACGCGGCGCCGCCACGCTAGAGGAGGCGTTCATCGGCTATCTGGTCGAGGCCGGCGGAGAGGAAGACGCACCGCCGACCGGGGACCGCGCCGTCCCGCCCGCGCCGGTGGCCGAGACCGTATCGGCCCATGTGGGCGTGACACGGAGCGGCTTCAGCCTGCAACGCTGCCTCAGCTATGTCTGGCGCGAGGCGCTGGAGTTGCAGCGCGACCCGGTGCGCGCGACGCTGGCGCTCGGTGGGTCGTTGATCCTGATGCTGGTGATCGGCTTCGGCATCAACACCGATGTGAACGATATTGCCTATGCGGTGCTGGATCGCGACCAGAGCACGCTCAGCCAGAGCTATGCGCTCGATATCTCCGGGTCGGAATATTTCACCGAACATGCGCCGTTGCGCGATTATGACGATCTTGACCGGCGGATGAAGAATGGCGAACTGGCGCTGGGTCTCGAAATCCCCCCCGGTTTTGGCCGCGATATCCTCGCCGGGCGCAGCGTGTCGGTCGGCGCCTGGTTCGATGGCGCGATGCCTTCCCGCGCCGAAACCGTGCAGGGCTATATTCAGGGCCTGCATCAGCACTGGCTCGCGCAACAGGCGCGGCAGCGCACCGGGGCGGCCGCCAGCTCTAATTTCTCGCTCGAAAACCGCTTCCTCTACAATCCTGATGTGGAGAGCCTGCCCGCGATGGTGCCCGCCGTGATCCCGCTGCTGCTGCTCATGCTGCCGGCGATGCTGGCCGCGCTCGCGGTGGTACGGGAAAAGGAGATTGGATCGATCATCAACCTCTATGTGACGCCGGTGACCCGCACCGAATTCATGCTGGGCAAGCAATTCCCCTATTTCGTGCTGGCGATGGTCAATTTCCTGCTGATGGTGCTGATGGCCGTCACCATCTTCGGCGTGCCGATCAAGGGCAATTTCCTCACCCTCTTCGTCGCTGCGCTCTTCTACAGCCTCGCCGCGACCGGCATGGGCCTGCTCGCCTCGGCGCTGACGAAAAGCCAGATCGCCGCGTTGTTCCTCGCGATGGTGGGGACGATGATCCCGGCGACGACCTTTGGCGGCATGACCGATCCGGTGTCCTCGCTGGAAGGGGCCGGGCGGGTGATCGGCGAGGTCTATCCCGCCAGCCATATGTTCACGATCAGTCGCGGCGTCTTCAACAAGGCGCTGGGTTTTCGCGATCTCGCCAGTTCCTTCTGGCCGCTGATCCTGTCGGTGCCGGTCATTATCGGCGCGGCGATCGCTCTTGTGCGTAAGCAGGAGAAATAGATGCGCCAGACGATCGCCAATATCTACCGTCTCGGTGTCAAGGAATTGTGGAGCCTGTGGCGCGACCCGATCATGCTGGTGCTGATCGTCTTCGTGTTCACTTTCTCGGTCTACAGCTCCGCCAATGCGATTCCGGAAACCTTGCACAAGGCGTCCATCGCCATTGTCGACGAGGATGAATCCCCGCTTTCTCAGCGCATCGTCGCGGCCTTTTACCCCCCGCAATTCCTGACGCCCCGGATGATCGCGCCGCAGCAGATCGACGCGGCGATGGACGAGGGGCTCTATACCTTCGTCCTTTATATCCCGTCGGGTTTCCAGCGTGACCTGCTGGCGGGGCGCTCGGCGGAAATCCAGCTCAACACCGATGCCACCCGCATGAGCCAGGCCTTCACCGGCTCTGGCTATATCCAGCAGATCGTAGCAGGCGAGGTGAGCGAGTTTCTGGCCCGCCATCGTCTGCGCACCGCGCCGCAGGTCGACATTGCGATGCGCGCGCGTTTCAACCCGACGCTCGACAAAAGCTGGTTTGGTGCGCTGGCGCAGATCATCAACCAGATCACCATGCTCTCGATCATCCTGACCGGCGCGGCCTTGATCCGCGAGCGGGAGCATGGGACGATCGAGCACCTGCTGGTGATGCCGGTGACGCCGTTCGAGATCATGATGTCGAAGGTCTGGTCGATGGGACTGGTCGTGCTGCTCGCCTCGGCATTGTCGCTCAACTTCGTGGTGCGCGGGTTGATGGGCGTGCCGGTGGCGGGATCGCTGCCGCTGTTCTTCGCGGGCGCGGCGCTGGTACTGTTCTCGACCACTTCGCTCGGTATTTTCCTGGCGACACTGGCGCGCAACATGCCGCAATTCGGAATGCTGATCGTGCTCGTGCTGCTGCCGCTCCAGATGCTTTCGGGCGGCAGCACACCGCGCGAAAGCATGCCCGAACTGGTGCAGGACATCATGCTGCTCGCGCCGACGACGCATTTTGTACAACTGGGACAGGCGATCCTGTTTCGCGGTGCGGGGCTGGACATTGTGTGGCCGCAATTTCTGTGGACGGCGGCGATAGGAACATTTTTCTTCGCCATCGCCCTCGCGCGCTTTCGCAGGACGATCAGTTCCATGGCGTAAGAAAATGAAGCGGGCGCTTCAGACTGTTATAGGCGTGTAAGAGGCAGACTCGACAATCGCAGGCAGACGATTGCAGACAAGGGAACCGCAGCGGATCGTCAGCGGCGATTTGGCTTGAGTTACGCGGCCATGGGGTGTCGCCCGGTCTGGCGCCGTAGCTTTCCGCATCGCGTCCCGTTCGAGGATCAACACCTCGCTTCCCGCATCGCTGGCCGCAAGGCAGCGCAAAGACCGGTTCCACCGCCGATGATGATGGCGATGACGATGGCGAAATGCAGAATGTCTGTCACGTGTATGTCCTGGAACTGTTGCCTGATATAAGGGACAGCTTAGGACGGATGATTGTCCACCGCTTGGCAGCCGTGGGAGTAATAATCGATAGGCGCAGGAGGCGAACTGTAAGGGTTCCGCGCCCGCTGTTCATGCCGATGGCGGAAATCAAAAAACTGATCGGATAATATTTAACATAATCAATGTTATCGGATTTAAGGGACGATATCCCGATACAGAAGCGCCGTCCCCATGATTGGCGAAATTTGTATCCGGCGACAGCTCCGATTGGACAAACGACATAATTCTGGAATTGCCTACCCCTCCTAAGAGGCACTTTACACTCGCAATGATTGATCGCCGGAATTGCACCAGAATCGATCCTGTCGTCGGATACCCGGCGGCATCGCGCCGCCGGGGTCCTTTCCCCTTGAGGACACCCCGCGCATCGCCGCGCGGGGTGCCTTTCGTGCGCCGGGCTCAATAGCCCTTGGCGGTGTCCTTGGCGTCGACCACGCCATCGCTGTTGTTGTCGAGGCGAGAGAACATGCGGTCGCCGGATTCGTTGAATTCGGCCGCCGAAAGCGTCGCCGACTTGTCGGTGTCGAGAACGCCGAAGCGGACATGCGCCTGCCGGATCTGGCGTGCGCGCTGCTCGGCCAGTTCCTTGTCGAGGCGGAACGTATATTCGGAAACATATTCCAGTTCGTTGACCTGGCCGTCGCCGTTGAGGTCCAGCCCCTTGTAGTTCGCGGCCCGCTTGGCGGCGAACTCTTCCTTGGTCACCTTGCCGTCCCCGTTGGCGTCATGGGTCTCGACGAAGCCGTCCTTGCCATGGCCCGGAGCGGCCCGGCCGTCCATGGTCGCCGGCGCCCCGGCTGATGCGGACGCACCAGCGCGGCGGTCCTGCGGCGCCTGCTGCGCGAAGGCGGTCGAGGCGACACCTGCGGCCGCGACGGCGGCGATGGCGAATTTCACATAGTCTTTCATTATATTCTCCTCTTTTATACTACAGTATTTTCAAGCCAGGTGGACTTACCTGACGCCTCGGAAACGAAGTTAGGTGCATCTAAAATACGGAAAATAAAAGATAATCAGGACATGGCCCGCTTCAATTGAAGGCTCCAGTATCAACGCTGGACTTCAAAGGTGAGCGAGGTGGTGTAGCTGCGCTCGTCGGTCTGCGACCCCGCCGGGGCGTCCGCGCGGTGCCGCGTCATGATCTCGTAAATCCCGGCCTTGTCGAACTTCAGCGACAGGCCGCCGTCCGGGCCGGTCTTCAGTTCCTGATGATATTTCACCTCGTCATATTCCGCGCCGCCGCGATCGATCACCACGAGCTGGTCGGCCAGCGGCTTGCCGTCGAACAGGATCTTCAGGTCGAACCGGCCGTCCAGCGCGATGTCGCTGGGATGGGTGACGGGGTGGATCGCCAGCCGGCCGATCTGCTTGTCGACCGGCGCGCGCGTCGGCCCCTTCTTCGTCAGATAGGCGTCGGCGACGGTTTCGGTCTGGCTGGTGCGGATCTGCGTCGCCCCGGCGGGGGCGGCGTCGCCGCGCACCGGCTGCCACTTGCCGTCGACCAGCGCCGTCTTGCCCACCCTGCCCCGCCGCACGCCGGTGGTGAAGCGATAGGTACCGTCCTGCTTCAGCGGGCTTTCGAGGATGACGACCTGCCGGTGCTTGCTGACCGTCTCGAACTCGGCGCGGCTGCCGTCGGGCAGGATGATGTGGAAGTCGGCCGAATCCACCGCCAGTTCAGGCTGGAAGAATTTCTCGGTGAACGCGCTCTCGACCGTCACATGCTCTTCGGCGTTGGCGGTGAAGATATTGGGCAGCACATAGGAGGTGTGCGCCTGCGCCGGGACGCCGCCGCCAAGGACGAGCGCCGATGCCGCGATAAGGCTGAGGCGGGTGCGTGGGAATGATGCGGTCATGATGATCCTCGATTATGGAATGGCTGAATTGGGGCGGGGTCTTCAATTCCCCGTGATCTCGAATATGAAGGCGCGGGCGACATGGGGCGGTGGCGCCGGGAACGGCTCCGCGCGCCGGACCATCTGCAACGCCTCGCCGTCAAAGCGGGACGAGCCGGAGGTCTTGACGATGGCGAGCTCGGTCACCTTGCCGCGCCCCTCCAGCGAAAAGCCGACGAACGCCGAGCCGGGCCCGACGACGTTGGAGCGCCGGAAGCGCTGCAAGTGACGCCAGATCTTGCCCTTGTAGGTTCCGCCCTGCGCGGTTTCGACGGCAGGCGCTGCCTTGGCCTCCGCCGTGGGCGACGCCTCCGCAGGCGCGGGTGCGGCAGGCGCTTCGGCCACGCGCGTGGACGGGCGGTTGTCGGCCGCCGCGACCTGCACCTGCTTCGCGGCCGCCATCGGCTGGGGTGCAATCGGCAGGGTCTTTACCGGCTCCTGCACCGGCGGCACCTTGGGAAGCTCCGCCGCGGGCATGGGCTTGGGCGGCGGAGGAGGCTCGGCGGGTGGTGGGGCCTGCGGGGCCTTGTCCGCCTGCTGTCCCTCCGGCGCGGCCAGCTCGAAGGTCGAGAGGCTGGCCCGTTCGTGGCGCGGGGCGCTGCCCGGCACCGAAAGGCCGACGAGCGCCACCAGCATGCCGGCCGAGAGCATCGCCGAAAGCGCGCCGGAGACGAACCGCTCGCCCGCTATGATCCTGCCTTGCCCTCCATACATTCGCGTCACTCCCTGCCTGTTGTCGAACGGCGATGGCCCGGCCCGGATCATGTCCGATCCGGACCGGGCGCCTGCCGTCAGAACAGCTTCGAAAGGGTCAGCTTGAAGTTGCGCCCCGCCGCAGGCCGGGTGGCGAGCGCGGGCACATAATATTTGTCGAACAGGTTCTCGACGCTCAGCCGGGCGGCGAACCCGTCGAGCAGCCCGCCCGCCGGCGTGTAGGCCAGCCGCACATGATGCACGTCATAGCCTTCATGGAGGGTGCCGTTGGTGTTCCGGTCCTCGGCCAGCACGCCTTCCCAGCGAATGTCGAACACCCGGCCGAAGCGCTTGCCGATCGCCAGCCGGTAGGTGTTGGCGGGCAGGTTGGTCCAGTCATCGACCACCAGGTTGGTGCGCAACCGCTCGCCATCGACGATATTCGCGTTGAAATCGACATAGATGCCGCCGCTCATCGCATAGGAGGCTTCGATTTCGAGGCCCTTGAGATAGACTTCCAGCACGCCCGAATAGGAGGTGTTGTCGGTCATCTCGGTGTCGTAATAATTAGCCTTGATCGCGAGGCGGTCCGTTTCGGACAGCAGGCCGACCCGGTCGAAGGAAAGGCCCCCTTCCCAGCTGCGGCTCTTTTCCGGCTGGTTCATATAAGCCGGGACCTGAAGGTCGTCGAGGATCGGCAGGCCCTTGGTGCGCGCCCAGCTACCGAAGGCCGCGAGCCCGATGGGCAGTTCATAGCGAACGGAAACGCCGCCCATCAGCGCCTTGTTGTCGTAGCTGGCCTTGGTGCCGTTATCCAGCGTGCCCTGGATGCTCTGCCCTTCCCAGCGTGCCGCCGGGGTGAGGGTGAGGCCGCGGAACGGCGAGAGTTCATAGACCATGAACGCCGCCAGCCGGTCGTCGGTGCCGCCCGGCGCCGAATTGGCGTCCAGCCGCTTCTTATGGATATATTCGAGGCCGAAGCGGACATTGTGGCGGATCGACCCGGTGGAGAAGATCGAGCCGTTCTTCAGCGTGATTTTCGACGTTTCATAGCGGTGATCGGCGTTGAGCAGCGCGTTGCTCGGGTCCGCCGGGACCGCCTCCTGATCGATTTCCTGATTGGCGTAGGTGTAGACCAGGCTGAGGTCGATCATGTCGTTGCCGACCGGCTTGAAATAATAGCCCGCGACGATCGTTTGCGTCTTGGTGTCGCGGTCGACGCGGCCGAAATTGCCGATGCCGAACGCGTCATAGAGGACGTCGCGGTCGCTGGTCGTGCTCTGGTTGAAGCTGACCTTGATCGCATGGGCATTGTCGGCACCGAAGCGGACCCCGCCCTTGATGAGGAAGCTGGGCAGGCTGAACGCGCTGTTCTCGATGCGGTCGCCATGGCCGTCGCGCTGGTCGTCCTGCTCGCGATAGGTGTAGTTGGCGAGGAATTCGAACGACTCGCTCGGCATGAAGGCGGCGGTGGTGGAGGTGACGAAGCCGTTGCGGTTCGACTGGCCGGTCAGGCTCTGGTTCAGCGCGAAACCGGGCTTGCCCTTCAATATGTCGCTGGCGTCGCTGGTTTCGAGGCGCACGACGCCGCCGATCACGCCGGAGCCATATTCGAAGCTGCCGACGGTGCCGCGAATGACCTCCGCCTGCTTGTAGAGCAGCGGATCGGTGAACAGCTGGGTGCCGATGCGGTAGAGTTCCTCCGATCCGGTGGTCGCGCCGTCGACCATCACCAGCACCTTCTGGTCGGTGCCATAGGTGCCGTTGGCGCCGAAGCCGCGAATGTTGATGCCGGAGCCGACCGGCGTGGAGCCGTTGATAAGCGTCACGCCGGGGATGGAATCGAGCAGCTCGGCGATGGTGTTGGCCTGGCGATCCTCGATTTCCTTGCGGTTGATGACGGTTCTCGGCGTCGCCGTGTTGGTCTGCACCATGCGGGTGCTTTCACCGATGTCGATCGTGCCGAGAAATTCCTTGTCGTCGGATGCGCCGCCCGATGCCGAGCCACTTTCCTGCGCCCCGGCGATGCCCGGTGCGGCGAGGCCGCAGGCAAGCGCGATCGAGCACAGCAAGCGGGATTTCACGGAAGAAGAGATATGCATTATTGCCCCCAATGTGGATTATTAATATCGATTCGCATTTGCATTAGCAGTAGCTATCGGTGTGTCAATGGTTTGATGAATGTGGTTCGATGATCGGCCCGCGCGAATGCCTGCCCTTTTCCGTGCGCGGGTCAGTAGAAGTCGCGGCGCAGGCGGCCGTCCTCCAGCGCGCTGTCGATCCAGTCCTGCCCCAGCAGGCCGGACAGCCTGTTCAGGCATTGATCCCCCATCGCCATGTGCCCGCACAGCAGGATGCGGCCGTCCCCGCCCAGGAAGGCGCGGATATCGTCCCCCCATTGGGCGACCACATGCTGCACATAGGGGCCGTTGCCCCCGCCCTGTGACAGCGCGAAGCCGAGCCGCTCCAGCCTGCCGTCGACCTGCCAGCGCCGCATCTCCGCGAGCAGCGGGCCGTGTTCTTCCGTGGCGCGCTCGCCGAAGATCAGCGCGCAGCGCTGGCCCCGGCCCATCGCCAGCAGCAGGTGCGGTCGCAGTCCCGCCCAGCCCGATCCCGCGCCGATGGCGAGCAGCGGCCCGTCGCCGGTCGGTGGGTGGAAGGAGCGGTGCGTGCGGATGCGGCCCATCACCGAGGTCGCACCCGCCTCGGCATCGGTGAGGTGGCCGGAGCCATGGCCGACCACGCCCCCATCCACCACCCGCCGGACGAAGAGCACGACCTCACACGCCTCCGGCCGCGCATCGGGCAGGCTGGCGATGGAATAGTCGCGCACATGGCCATCGGGCGTGCGTAGTTCGAACAGGTCGCCGATCTCCCAGGGTGGCGGCGGGCCTTCCGGCGGGCGTAGCGCGATGCGGTAGAGACCGTCGCTGCACAGCCCGCCCTGCGGGTTGCGTACCGGCTCGGCCATCCGGTCCAGAGCGGTGACGCGCCAGAGCAGCGCCGTGTCGGCGGGCGGATCGGTCCGCTGCGGATAGCCCGCGCCGGTCAGCCGCGCATCCCATGCAGCGAGATCGGCGCGCGCCAGATCGTCCACCTCGACCAGCGGGAACAGCATGTCCGCCCCGCCCCGCCGCGCCCAGCGGTCGATGCTGCGGCCGAAGCCGCAAAAGGCCGGATAGCGCCGGTCCCCAAGGGCCAGCACCGCGACCTGCTTGGCTGCCAGATCGGCGTTCTCCGCCAGCACTTTGTCCGCGAAGCGGCGCGCATTGTCGGGCGCCTCGCCTTCGCCGGTGGTGGAGGCGACGAAGAACAGCTGCTCCGCCTGCGCGATCATCGCGGGGGTGAGCTGGTTGGCCTCGATCAGCGCGCAGGGCTCGCCGCTCGCCTCGATGCGGATCTGCGTCTGCTCGGCGATGTCGGTCGCCTGCCCCGTCTGTGAGGCATGGACGACGAGAGTGCGGGCCGCGTCCGCCGGGGTCTGTGGCCGTTTCCTGAGCATCCATGCGGTGAACAGCAGCCACGCGCCCAGCAGCAGCGCTGCGGCGGCCCATGCGGCGGGGTCGGTGTTCATCCGGAAGGCCTCCTCACCCATGGGCGGCCGCTTTCGGTCCGGGAAATGCCATGGCCATCATGGACGGATGGAGACCGAGACCTTGCCGAGCTCGCTGGCGCCGCTGGCCGAGGCGCTGGCGGACTTGCCCCGCTTCAGCTCGAACGGCACCTTGACCAGTTCCCGGCCGCCCTTTTCACGCGCGGCCTCCACCACCACCGAATAATGGCCCGGCTCCAGCTGGTCGATGCCGGGTATGCCGACGGTCTGGCGGCCCGGCGCCTGCGTCGGGCGGGAGATGCCGTCGGCGGGCATGGTCATCGCACGGCCGCCGGTGCGCCACCAGCTGCGCAGCTCCGGTATCCAGCGTCCGCCGACCCGCGCCTGATCGTGCAGCACGGCGAGGGTCCTGACCTGCTGTCCGTCGCCATTCTCAAGCCAGACCGCGACATAGGGCTTGCGATAGGGGAAGGTGTCGATCTTCGGGGTTTCGAAGCTGACGGTGCCGGTCCCAGCGAGCGCCGGGGTGGCGAGGGTGACGGCCGCGAGGGTCAGGCCGGTGCGATAGGTGATGCGCATGGCGGTTTCCTTTTGAATATCAATGGACGAGCAGGATGTAGACGAGGACCGGCACGATCAGGCCGAGCGAGGCCAGCGGCCAGGTCGATGCGCGCCGCCGCGCCTGAAGGAACAGCAGGCCGAAGCCGGTCAGCGTGAAGAGGAGGAAGAAGGCCGCGCCGGCATCGATGAGCAGCTTCCAGGCCGGGCCGGTGTTGCGGCCTTTGTGCAGATCGTTGACCATCGCGACCGGGCCGCGGTCGATTTCCTCCAGGAAGATCTTGCGGGCATTGAGGTCGATGGTCAGGCTGGCGTCGACCCCCGGCCGGGCGAGGTCGAAATCCAGCTCGCCATATTGATTGTCGATAGTCCGCGCGAACAGCTCCGCGCCGGTCTGCCGGCGCAGTTCCTCGGCGATCGCGTCGGGCAGCGCATGGCCGTTCTTCAACCGGACCAGCCGCTCCGACATCTCCTCCGACAGCGGAAATTCGCGCGAGATGCTTTCTCCCTTGCTTTCGAAATAGTCGGCATGGTTGAGGGTGATGCCGCTGGCGGCGAACAGCAGCATCAGCACGAGGCAGACGGCGGAGCTGATCCAGTGCCATTGGCGCAGGTGACGGGACCAGAACTCCCTCTTGTTCGCCCGGCCGACTGTCATATGCGCTCTTTCGATCCTTTTTCCGAACCCTGGAACAGGGGGTGGCGACTGTCCGGGGGCAGGATCCCCCTTCCCCTTGTTCGTCGCGCCCCCTGCTTGTCGATGGTTCGCTAATAAGAATCATTACTATTTGCAATAGTGGAATCGAACCGAAAGGGCGGCCGAGGCGACGAACGGGGCGCTCCAAGCCGGTTTATTGTCGAGAAGCCGGGGCCAGTGTTCCTACCATCAAAGGCACCGTTTCGGCTCTGTGCTTCTTCTTTGGCGTGACGCTGAGACGGCGGGATCCGGCGCACAGTCTGGTCGTGATGCGCCGTCCCTACAAGGCGCTCGCAGTGCTGGGCGTCGTCTATGATGTAGGCCTGCGGGTGCCGGAGGTTGCCCATCCCAAGGTCGACGGGATCGACAGCGAGCACATGTCGCGGATGTGCAAACGCCGACACCGCTGCAAAAGCGGGATCAGCCCCCGCCCCGCGCCAGCGATCGAACCCGGCAGGCTGGACGCCCCCGCTGCGGCCCGCCGGAGGGAGCGCCTCGGTCGGGCGGCCGGATTGAGCGTGATCGCTGTGAATTTTCGGGCCGTCATAATTTTTTCGATATGAAAAATATATATATTGACCTTATCCTACTTCACAGGCATCAAAAGCCAAATTCAAGAATCCACAAAACATGATATAAATATTACAAGATCGAGGGGATATATGGATAAAAATAGAATCACGATCCGTAATGGGTCAATCCATCATCATGCCTGCATCAGTATTATTTCAATTTATGCATGTTGCGCATCACCTTCTATATTTGCGCAAGAAACTTCATCAAATGACAGTAATTCTGAATTTATCATTCAAGATATTGTCGTTACCGCGCAAAAGCGTTCGGAAAATATTCAGGACATCCCGAAGGTCGTCGATGTCGTTAACCAGACGGAACTGCAAAGGGCAGGCGTCACCAATATCCAGGATCTCGGCCGGGTATCGCCTTCCATCCAGGGGGTGAGCGGCACTCCATTCAGTCCGCCCGCCATTCGCGGCATTTCTTCCTTCGCGCTCTCCATCGGTGTGCAGACGCAAACCGGCGTGGTGATCGATGACATCCCGCAGCCCAGCTTCTCGACGCTCGCCAACGAACTGACCGATATAGAACGCGTCGAAGTGCTTCCCGGCCCGCAGTCCACCCTTTCCGGGCGCAATGCGGCAGGCGGCCTCGTCAACATCGTCACCCACAGCCCGACACGCGAATTCACCGGCAACTACAGCTTCGAACAGACCGGAGACCGGCAGACGCGGGCAGGCGGATATTTCTCCGGGCCGCTGTCGAACACGCTCGGCTTCAGTGTCTCGGCCTTTTACAATGACTGGGAAGGCCCTGTCCGCAATGTCGCGGAAAATGGCAGGCGGCTTAATGGCTTCCGCCAGCGCGGCGTCAGGGGCAAGCTGCAATGGGCGCCGAGCAGCGTCTTTACCGCTACGCTGACCAGCTATTACACCAAGGCCGATTATGAAAATACTGCACTGATCGCCGGGGCGCCCTATGTCGCAGCCGCCGAGGGCGCAGGATCGGTATTTGCCCCCGGCGCAACCATGGAGGACCTTCACCCCGGCGCAACCATCGCCCCGTTCAGCCGCACCGTCTCGACCCCCGGCCACAGCACCGCGTCGAACGAGAATAAGGGCATTGCGCTGCGCCTCGACTATGACAGCAAGGTCGGTACGATCAGTTCGATCAGCAGCTATTCGCGCAGCAACCAGCCGCGCAACGACCTGTTCCTCGGCTTCCCTTTCTACGGGATCAATGTCTACGCCCACACCGATACCAGGGTGAAATATGGCACCCAGGAAATCCGGCTGGCCTCCCCGGCCGATGCGGGGCGTTTCAAATATCTGCTCGGCGCCATCTATACAGATACCCGCAATTTCCAGCCCTATTCGCGCTCACCCGTCTTTCCTGTCGACTGGGACAGGCAGGCCAATATGCGCAGCCTCGCCGTTTATGGACGCAGCACCTATTCGTTCCTGGAAAGCACGTCGCTGACTTTGGGGCTGCGGTATCAGCGCGACAAGCAAAGTTATGTCTTCGACTTTGTCGATGGTACTGCGCCGACCTCTCGCGGATCGAGCAAATATGATTTCCTCGCCGGGGAAGCCAGCCTCCAGCATGACTTTACCCGTAATATCAAGGGCTATGTCACTTACGCCAATGCACAGACGGGGCAGGCCTATGATCTGGAGGACAGCGGCAGCGCCGCTACCATCGCGGGTCTCCTCCCCCTTGCCAGTGAGAAGGTGCAGAATTACGAGGCCGGCCTCAAGACCCAGTGGCTCGATCGCCGCCTGACGATCAACCTGTCGCTCTTCCGCGCCCGCTACAGCAATTATCAGGTACAGGCGATGGTTCAGAGCAACGATCCCGATGTCGTGCCCGTCATCCGCCTCTATGCCGTCGGCAAGGTAGAAAATAAGGGCGTCGAACTGGAATCCAGCTTTGCAGTCTCCCGCAATTTCAACCTGGGGTTGAGCGGTTCCTATCTCGACGCCCGGATTCTCGATTATCCCGGTGCGCAATGCTATACCGGCCAGACCGAAGCGCAGGGATGCGTTGATGGTACGCAGAACCGGCGCGGCGTCCTGCCGGGTACGTCGAAATTTCGGATGGTCGCCTCCGCCAATGCGACGGTGCCCTTCGACACCCTGCCGTTCGACGGCACATTGGGCGCTTTCTTCCGCTATCAGTCGCGCACGATGTTCGACCTGCTGGGCGATCCGGCGGCGACGCAGAAGCGATACGGAATACTCAATCTGACAGCAGGCATCCGCGACAAGGACGGCCATTATTCCGCCGAGCTTTTCGTGAACAACGCCTTCAACAAGCATTATTACGCCAATCTGTCACAAGATGGCCTGTCGCCCGCCTTTGCGATGACCGCCAGCTATGGGCGGGATTCCTTCCGCTATTGGGGCGGCCGCTTCAATCTGCATTTCTGAGGAAGAGAAACGATGCCCAAAATTCTTCCGATCCTTGCCCTGTTCGGGCTGCTTTCTTCCACTTCGGCCCCGGCAAGGGAAAGCGCCCCGCGCGTCACGATCGCGCAGGGGGTGCTCGCGGGCAAGACCGAAGGAAGCATATCCGCCTATCTCGGCATTCCCTATGCCGCCCCGCCGATCGGGAAGTACCGCTGGCGTCCTCCCCTGCCCGCCGCCGCATGGACCGGAGTTCGAACCGCCGATCATGCCGGGCCAGCCTGCACGCAGATGATCAGTCCCACCGGCTTCGGTCCCTGGACCCATGAATATGTCGTCAGCGGCCAGACCAGCGAGGATTGCCTCAGCCTCAATATCTGGAAGCCAGCCAAAGCGGCGGCAAAGGCGAAATTGCCGGTGCTGGTCTGGATTCATGGAGGCGCCTTCAGCCAGGGATCAGGCGCGGTGCCGATCTATGACGGGCGGGCGCTGGCGGAACGGGGCATCGTCGTGGTGACGATCAATTACCGTCTGGGCGTGTTCGGTTTCCTCGCCCACCCGGATATCACCGCTGAAGCGAACGGCAGCCCACCCGGTAATTTCGGCCTTCAGGACCAGATCGCCGCCTTGCGCTGGGTACGCCACAATATCACAGCCTTTGGCGGCGATCCCGATCAGGTGACGATTGCCGGACAATCGGCTGGCTCCATGTCGGTCCATTCGCTGGTCGCCTCGCCGCTGGCAAAAGGATTGTTCGCCCGCGCGATCGCCCAGAGCGGTTTACCCCCCCTCGCGGCAATGCCCGATCTGGCCAAAGCCGAACAGACCGGCCTCAGCTTCGCGCAGGAAAAAGGTGCGGCCAGTCTGGTCGAATTGCGCACCATGCCAGCGGAAGAACTCCTGCGCGAAAAGCAACCGGGCATGCCCCGCTTCTTCCCCATCGCCGATGGAACATTGCTGCCCGCCCCGCCACAACAGATGCTCGCGCAGGGCCGCTTCAACGACGTACCGATGATCGTGGGCCAGAACAGGGATGAGGCAAGCGCCATGACCCCCGGCTATGGCGCAGGGGACCAGGCCTCTTTCACCGCCTTGCTCGATCGCAGTTTCAATGCGCAGGCTGACCGCTTCGCGGCGCTCTATCCCGCAAAGACCGAGGAGCAGCGATCCGCCGCGAGCAAGGAAATCGCGCTCGACAAGGGGCTGGGATCGATCGCCATCTGGGCGCAGGATCGCCTTACACAGGGCAAGGCGCCCGTTTATTCCTATCTTTTCTCGCATGTCGAACCCGGTCCGCAATCGGCCAGTTTCGGCGCATTCCACTCATCCGAAATCCCCTACGCGCTCGATACCCTCGATGCATCGCCGGAGCGTGCCTTCACCGCCAAAGATCGGCAGGTATCCGACTGGATGTCTGGCTATTGGATCAATTTCATCCGTACCGGCAATCCCAACGGCACGGATCGTTCTGGCGCGAAGCTGGCGCAATGGCCGCAGCTGACAACGACAAGCCCCACCATCATCGAAGTTGACGACAAAATATCCACGCGCGCGCTGCTACCCCACGAAAAACTGGAGGCGATGAAAGCTTTCGTTGCATCGGGAGGGGCCATCAGCATGTTCTGACGCTTCGTCCATCAGGCAAGCCATGCCGCCCCGGCATGGACGCATGGCTTGCCGCTTGCTATCAGATATAGAGGAACCCGCCATTTTTACGCGGGATGGACAAGAAGAGACCAGAGTGGACAGGGTACGGCATAGCAATAAAGTTCGTGTCCTCGAAACCATCAGAAAGAGCGAACCTGTTGCCCGAACGGAAATCGCGGAAATAACGGGCCTTGCACATTCGACCATATCCAGCATCGTGCAGGAACTGGTGGACGGTTTCTTCGTCACCGAAAAAAAGCAGAAATCCGAAGGCAAGGGACGTCCGCGCATCTCGCTGGGAATGAACCGCGACGCGGGCGCGGTGGCTGGCGTTTTCCTGTTTCCCGATGGCAGGATGGATGTACGGCTGAGCAATATGGCGGGCGAAACGCTGTTTTCCGGTTCCTGTGTCATCAGGCCCGACGATCAACCGGATCTGCTGGCCGATGCCATGGCCCATCATTTGTCGGAAATATTTTCACAGTGCGGTCAGCAGGATATCTTTGCCATCGGCATAAGCATCGCCGCGCTGATCGATGCGGCGGCAGGCGTCATTCACTGGATGCCTCCCGGTGCCCCTGCTCCTATCCCTTTCGCCGCAATGCTGGAAGAACGCCTCGGCCGCCGGGTCTATATCGATAATGTAGCCAACATCATCGCCCGCAGCCTGCGCTGGTCGGAGCGGGAAGAACAACCGGAAGATTTTATTACGATCATCATTGGTCCCGGTATTGCGATGGCGAGATTTACGGAAGGGATAATCCGGAACGGCGCTCGCGGGTTCAATTCGGAAATAGGCCATGTGAAGGTGGCAACCGCGCCGGAAGCCAATTGCATCTGTGGCCGTAAGGGATGCCTTTTCGCGGTGGCTTCCTTTACGGGGCTGGCGCGCCGCGCCGCGCAGGATGACACCCTCAGCGCCCGGCATGCGGTCGCCGGCTTTAATGCGCTGAAGCAGGCGGCCAGCAACGGCGACGGCCATGCGCTTTCGCTCTTTTCCCAAGCGGGAGAAGCCATGGGCATCGCGATCTCAAATATCATCAACCTGTCGGACCCGGGGCGGATATTGATCGCCACCGAAGACGAGGAGTGGTTTCGTTTCGCGGGACCCGCACTCCGGGAATATACGGTCGCAAACAGCATTTTGCCTTTGCAGCCTTATGTCGATCTTTCCTTCTCGCTTCTCAATCCCGACCATTATGTGACAGGCACCATATCGATGGTTTTCGACAGGATGCTGATGGCAAGAGAAAATGTCGGCTGATTCTTACCGTTTCCTTCTCTTGATCTACCTCCTTCCCCGCCATTGATAATATTTTTGTGCTCGAAATAATATTGACATCCTCCCAATCGATAAGGCAGGATGATCCCCGTCGATAGAAAAATTCTATATATAATAATTTTCGATCGAAAAAAGACTGATCATGTAAAATGAAAATACAGTCTCCAAGGGGAAGGATAATATATGTTTCAGAAAAACAAAGATAATATATCATATAAAAATTCACTTATAACCATATTACGCGCCAGTTCAGCATTGGCGGCTATTTCTATTTCGGCTTCTTATGTCCAGGCACAAGAAACCAGCATCTCTCAAGACCATTGGGCCGACAATCAAACCGTTTCAGGCGATATTTCTGCGCCAAAATCTGACAACGCTGTCTCAGTTGAAGACATCATCGTCACCGGCACCAATATTTCCGGCGTCAAACCGGTCGGTTCGGCCACATTGGCGATAGGCCGGACGGAAATGCTCGCCACCGGCCTCACCACTTTGGCCGATGTGTTGCAGACTGTCCCGCAGGTGCAGAACAACCCCAATTCCGGCGGCTCCGGCCCTGTCTACCGTCAGGGCGGCACTTCGGGCTATGGTGGCAATACCACGCAGGGCACGTCGATCAATCTGCGCGGCCTCGGCACATCCGCAACGCTCACCCTTGTGGATGGGCGCCGGGTCGTACCAAGTGGTGCCGCCAGCACCTTCACAGAAGCGATCCAGGTGCCTATCGCTGCCGTCGAACGGATCGAAGTGGTGACGGACGGAAGCTCCGCCATCTATGGATCGGATGCGATCTCCGGCGTCGTCAATTATGTATTGCGCAAGAATTTCAACGGCATCGAGATATCGGGCCGGGACACCGTCAATCGTTATTACAACACTTGGGGAACATCGGTCACCGCCGGCAAAAGCTGGAGCACCGGTAATGTCATCCTGACCTATGACTATGAATTTCGCGATTCCTTCTATGCCGGAAAATCGAAATATCTGCGGCAGGACCTGACCTCTCTGGGCGGCCCGGACAGCCGGGCGAATAACGGCACCGTATCGGCGGGTGGCCCCACCCTCATCACCGGCGGCACCGGCGCGCCCTATACCTATTACACCATTCCCGACGGTTCCGGCACAGGGTTGAGCTTTACCAGCCTGACCGAGGGCGGCAATCTCGTCGATGCATCAGATTATAATGAATATCTCGGGAAGCAGAAACGGCATCAGGTCGCGCTGTTCTTCAATCAGGAAATCAATTCCTCCCTCAATTTCTATGTAGAGGCCTTCTACACCAAGCGCGACACCAGCACCCGCAGCTATAACAACACGCTGACAGGCAATAATGTGACGGTCTGCGAAGACAGCCCCTATTATATCACCGACGCACCGGCGGGCGCATCTTCCTCCAGTTCCAATTGCGGCGGCGGGATGGGACAGCTTGTCGCCGTCAATGCGTCGGTATTTTTCAACGGTTCCACCGTCACCAAAAATCCGGCGGAAACCATCAGCGTCACCGCCGGTTATACCGGCAAACTACCGGGCAGCTGGACGGTTGAAACCTATTTTACCTATGCCCATGATTCCACATGCGGCATCTGCAATTATGGCAATAACGCCAATATGAGCGCGCTGGCCGCAGAGATACAGGCCGGACGGATCAACCCCTACAGCACCACCCCGCTGACCGATGCGCAATATGCCACGTTCATGGGGGACAATCTCCAGTTCTCCTACAACAGCTTCTATGACGCGGTGACGAAGTTCAACGGCCCGCTCTTCAGCCTGCCCGCGGGGGAAGTGAAAGTCGCCCTTGGTGGGGAACTGGCTTATAACCGCCAGCATCTCATCAACGGGAGCAACACCGCTTATCCCGATGATCCCACCAACAACAGCTACGCGGTTACCAACGATAGCACTGTCCACCGCAGTACCGCTTCCGCCTTTGCGGAATTGTTCATTCCCGTCATCGGCAGCGACATGAACATACCGCTGATGCAGGAACTCAATGTCAATGCTGCCGTGCGCTATGATGATTATTCGGACTTCGGGGACACGACCAATCCGAAGATCGGCGCGACATGGATGGTCAACGATGCCGTTTCGATCCGCGGATCATGGGGCACATCCTTCCGCGCGCCTTCGCTTACCGACACCAATCCGATGAACTTTTCGGCGGCGCTGGCGGGTGTTCCGTTCGCGAATAATTCAGGCCGGACGGATATCGGCATTCTCTATCCCGGTTTCAGCAGCGCCTATCAGATCATCGGCGCGAATTCCCGCCTGAAACCAGAAACCGCGACAAGCTGGTCGGCCGGCATCGATATCAAGCCGGTGGGTTCGGGCTTCCGGTTTTCCGCCACCTATTACAACATGAAATACACCAACCAGATTGTTGCCCCGACCATCGGGCTGTTCCTGTCCAGCCCGGAAAACGCAGCGCTCTACAGCCAATATATCATACCGGTGAACAATCCGGGAACCTGCGTCAACGGCGACCCGTCGACCTATGATCCCGTGCTCGCCAATTTTATCGCCGCCAATCCCGCCTTGTACCGGATCAGCATCTTCGGCGCCTGTTCTGTCAATGTCATCCTCGACGGGCGGTCGGCTAACGCCGCCACCACCTATCAGGATGGCCTCGATTTCCAGGCCAATTACATGACGGACAGCAGCATCGGCAGATGGAATCTTGGTCTTAACGTCACCAAGATATTGAACCAGAAGCTGCAAACCGTTGTAGGAGGCAAGAAACAGGATGTCCTCGACACCTATTATTATCCGGTCAGCCTGCGCGGCCGCGCGCAGATAGGGTGGAGCCTGGGCCGGGTCGCCGCCAATCTGTTCGTCAACTATGTCGGCTCCTACACCAACACCATTCCTCTTTCAGGCCAACCGCAAAGCAAGGTGCCGTCCTGGACAACGGCCGACATGGGAATAACCTATTCGGTTCCGCCCGGTGGTTCCGCGCTGGGCGGCCTGCGTCTCGCCGTAAATGTGCAGAATCTGACCAATGAGGATCCGCCGCTGGTGCTCACGCAATCGGGTACAAGCTACAGCGCCTTCGACGCATCCAATGCGAGCATTTATGGTCGAACCGTGAGCATTCAAATCACCAAGGCCTTCTGACCATATCCGGCGCGGCGTTGCACAAACGCCGCGCCGCCTTCACAATCAAATGGAGAGGAGATCAGCCCTCATGAATTTTCTGAAGACAAGCTTGCTGGCTGCAACCATGCTGGCCATGCCCGTCGCCTTGCCCGCAAAGAGTTCGACATCGCCGGACACCCCTGTCGTGACGATCGATACCGGAAAATTGGCCGGACATATCGACAATGGCGCGCTGAGCTGGAAAGGCATTCCCTTCGCCGCTGCGCCCATCGGTCCGCTGCGCTGGCGCGCTCCGCAACCTGCGGCAAGCTGGACCGGCGTGCGGGATGCCAGCCATTATGGCAATGACTGCATGCAGGTGCCCTTCCCAAGCGATGCCGCCCCGCTTGGGACGCCCCCGGCTGAGGATTGCCTCTACGCCAATGTCTGGAAGCCCGCGACGGCGAACGGCAAGCTGCCGGTCATGGTCTGGATCTATGGCGGCGGTTTCGTCAATGGGGGCGCTTCCCCGCCCACCTATTCCGGGGCGAATATCGCGAAACAGGGGATCATTTTCGTCAGTTTCAACTATCGCGTGGGCCGTTTCGGCACATTCGCCCACCCACAGTTGAGCAAGGCGGATGAAGATGGCGGCCTGCTCGGCAATTATGGCTATCTCGACCAGATCGCCGCGCTGAAATGGGTGCAACGCAATATCGCGGCCTTTGGCGGCGATCCTGCAAATGTCACGATCATCGGCGAAAGCGCGGGAGGCATGTCCGTTCATAACCTCGTCACCTCTCCGTTAAGCGGCAAAGGGCTGTTCCAGCGGGCGATTGCCATGTCCGGCGGCAATGCACAAAGCCTCGGCGACGGCGGTATGGCGGTGGCGGAGAAGGTCGGCGTCGATTTCGCGCAATCAAAGGGCATCGCGCCCGATGATCCGCAGGCACTGGACAAGTTGAGGGCGCTTACCGCCGATCAGGTGACGGATGGTCTCAGCATGATGCAGTTGTTCACGCCGGGACCGCGTAGTTTTTCCAGTCCCTTTGTCGACGGCAAGATCGCTATCGACAGTGCCAAGGCCTATGCTTCCGGCGCATTTGCCCGCGTACCGATGATGATCGGCGCGACCAGCGATGACATGGGCGGCAAGGCGGGTTTCATGATCGCGGGCGCAAGAGAGGCTTCCGGGATGATCTCTGCAAAGCAGGTCCCCGTCTATGCCTATCGTTTCTCCTATGTGGCGGAATCGGTCGGCAAGCCGGGCGCAGGGCACGCCACGGACATTCCCTTCTTTCTCGATACGCAGACGATCAAATATGGGGAGCAGACGACCGCTCGCGACAACCAGATGGGCAGGATAATCAGTGCCTATATCGTGAATTTCGCGCGCACGGGTGATCCGAATGGGACCGGCCTGCCCCGCTGGCCGCGCTATGCCAAGGCATCCGACGAAATCATGGACTTTGCGGAAAACGGCAAGGCCGTTCCCCAAAAGGACCCATGGGGCGTGGAAATCGACACGTTGCTGGCCTCCCAGCAAAAATGATCCGGGGCGGGCATCGCCATTGATGCGAAGCTAGCCCCTCCCCCCTGTCGGACGGAGAAGTTCGGCCGGTACCTCTTCATTCCCTGTTCAAAAAAGCGAAGCATGACATGAAAACAATCAGCAGCTTTACCGCATTGGCCATCGCCCTTACGTCAATCCCGGCAACGGGTGCCCATGCCAGGGCGAAGGACAGGGATGAAGCCCCGGCGCGCGCGGAGGCTACCGTGGCGCAGATGACCGCCGATGAAAAGACCATCCTCACCCATGGCATCATGCCCCTGCCCCTTGGCATAGCGGCAGTTGCCATTCCCGCAGACGCAGTGCCGGGGGCAGGATATATATCAGGCATCGCGCGGCTCGGCATACCCGCGCTCAAGGAAACGGACGCGAGCCTTGGTGTCGCCTATGTATTCGGCATGAGGAAGGACGGAGCCACCGCCCTGCCTTCGGGTCTCGCCATGGCGTCGACATGGAATGACGACCTGATCGAGCAAGGCGGCCGGATGATCGGCCAGGAGGCCCGCGCGAAGGGCTTCAATGTCATGCTCGCAGGTGGCGTCAATCTTATGAGAGACCCGCGCAACGGCCGTAATTTCGAATATTTCGGAGAGGACCCGCTGTTGAGCGGACGATTGGCAGGCCACGCCATCCGTGGCATCCAGTCGAACCACATCATTTCCACCATCAAGCATTTCGCGCTGAACGGGCAGGAAACCGGGCGCAAATTCGTGGACTCGCGTATAACGCCCGCCGCCGCGCATGAGAGCGACCTGCTCGCCTTCAAGATCGGTATCGAAATCGGTAATCCCGGTTCGGTCATGTGCGCCTATAATCGCGTGAACGGGCCGTGGGCGTGCGACAATGACTGGTTGTTGAACAAGGTGCTCAAGCAGGACTGGGGCTATAAGGGGTTCGTGATGTCCGACTGGGGCGCGGTGCCGGGGCTGGAATCCGCGCTACACGGGCTGGATCAGCAGTCGGCGGCCGAACTCGACAAGGCTCCCTATTTTGCCGGTCCGCTGAAGGAAGCGGCACAATCCGACCCGGCCTATGCAAAGCGGCTCGACGACATGAACCGCCGCATCCTCTGGGCTATTTATGACAATGGGCTGGACAAGCACCCTGCCACGCCGGGCGGCGCCATCGACTTTGCCGCCAATGGCAAGATCGCCGAAGAGGTCGCCCGCCAGGGGATCGTCCTGCTCCGCAATAGGCGTAATGTCCTGCCGCTCGCCAAGACAGCGAAGCGTATCGCTATCATAGGGGGATTTGCCGACAGCGGCGTGCTGTCGGGCGCGGGGTCGAGCCAGGTCCAGGGTGAAGGCGGGCCAGCCATTTCGGTGCCGCTAGGCGGCACTGATCCCTTCTCCGCCTTCCTCAGCCAGAATTATCAGCGATCCGTTCCGCTTCTTGCCATTAAGGCCGCAGCACCGCAGGCCGACATCCGTTTCCGTGACGGGCGGTATATCTCCGATGCGGTGGCGCAGGCGAAACAGGCTGAAGTCGCGATCGTGTTCGCGACGCAATGGTCCGGCGAAGGTCTCGACCAGCCCGATCTTTCCCTGCCCTATGGGCAGGATGCGCTGATCGCAGCCGTGGCGCAGGCCAATCCCAACACGATCGTCGTTCTGCAAACCGGAGGCCCGGTTCTGATGCCCTGGCTCGACAAGACTGCGGCGGTGATAGAGGCATGGTATCCCGGCGCGCGTGGGGCCGAAGCTATCGCGGCGATATTGTTTGGCGACGCCAATCCCTCGGGCCGCCTGCCCGTCAGCTTTCCGGCCAGCGAAGATCAGTTGCCGCGCACGATCGTGGATGGCTCCGATACCATCGAACCCAATTTCTCCGGCGAAATTCCCGGACATCAGGGCGATCTTATTGCGAATTATGATATAGAAGGCTCCGATGTCGGCTATCGCTGGTTCGCCCGCAAGGCTTTGCGCCCGCTCTTCCCGTTCGGCCATGGCCTTTCCTACAGCCAATTCGAGACCGCGAACCTGAAGATCAAGGGAACCAAGGCGAGTTTCTCGGTGAAAAACACCGGCTCCCGATCGGGCGCCACCGTGGCGCAACTTTATCTCCTGTCCCGCAATGGGGAAACGAAGCGCCGCCTGCTGGGATATCAGCGCGTAGATCTGCGTCCCGGCGCCTCCCAGCGCATATCGCTCGACATCGATCCGCGCCTGCTGGCCGACTGGAAAGACGGTCAATGGACGATTGCGGCCGGGGAGTATCGCCTGGCGCTCGGCGACAATGCGGAGGAGACAGGAACGCCCGTCACGATAAATTTGCCCGCCCAAAGCTGGCCCGCCCAAAGCTGGAAGGACTGACGTTGGCGTTATGGGCCGGACAACGGCAAGGCGATCTGTTGCCCTTTATGTGGTCCACATATGATGGCGAGCGCATCCGGCCCAAACAGCTCAGGACAGGATAGCACAAATTACCTTCGGTGTCGGTCAGGATATGCCGTTTGCGGCCCTTGATCTTCCTGCCGGCATCGTCGTCATATGGGCTGCCGCTTTTCGTGGTTTTCACGCTCTGGCGATCGATCACGCTTCGCATGCCACCGTGGGCAGGGTGTGGTTGAACGTCAGCCACAACCCGTTGCCCCGCCACAGATAGAACCGCCGCACGGTCGAAACCGAAGGAAAACAGGGCGGCAGCATCCGCCAGGGTGCCATTGTAGAGCCCCGCTGCCGTCAGCACGGTAAGGGCAAGGCCATAACGCAGGATCGGCAAGGCAAATGCCGATTCGTGGCGAAGGCCGAGTTCGGATATGATGGCGCCGCTGCTTCACAGCAGCACGAATGCCGTGGTCGGCACGAGCGCTGGCACATGTCGATCGAACATGAGAAATCACCTGAAATGAGGTCTGGGCGCCTACAAGCGCACCGCTTTCAAGCGAATGTCAGCCTGCCTTCGGGGGGCAGGCTCAGATGCTCGGCGGCGGCGATGCCGTCTTGCGAGCGAACATCGACCCAGCATAGTCAGGCGGTGCGATCGAAGGATGCACGCCCAGCGCCGTCGCAATTGCGCGAGGCGTTATGGTCATAAGGGGCGCGATTTTTACCATGGGTGCTTCCTGTCAAGGATGCAGGAATTTTCAACGATCATCGCAGCCCTTTCGAGAAACCGGCTGGACAGGAACATCGTAGACCAACCGCTATCCGCCCACGCGCCCTCCCTCCACTATGCCATCGCTTTCTCTTCCGGAACAAGGGCCGGGATAATGTTCGCCACTGGCACTTGCGTATGATGTACGCATAGTTTATTGAGGTTGCAATTGCACTTTGGCGTTCAATCCCGCCGAAGGCCCAAAACCATAGAGATTGAACAGGAGGGGAAAGCATGTTTGTCCGCTATTTTGCGTACAATGTACCCATTGGATTCGCGATGGCCATGGGAACCATAACGGGGGCGCACGGCCAAACTCCGGCCGGGGTCGCTGAACTGCCGTCTGAAACGCTCTCTTCGGGCGAGGTTCAGCAATCTCAGAATAGAGAGGGTGAGATTGTCGTAATGGCGCGACGCCGGTCCGAGCGGCTTCAGGACGTTCCTCTCGCCGTGACGGCATTTTCCGCGGCGAGTCTTCAGCAATCGGGCGTCACCAATACGATCGAGATCGCCAACCAAACCCCCGGCCTCGTCCTCACCACGCAGAGCGCCGGGCTAACCGCCTTTATCCGCGGTGTCGGATCGACCGACGTGTCGGCTGGACAGGAGGCGTCGGTGGCCACCTATATCGACGGCGTGTACGTTGCCAGCCCCTATGGCGCCATCTTCTCGCTGAACAATGTGGAACGGGTCGAAGTTTTGAAGGGACCGCAAGGGACATTGTTCGGGCGCAATGCGACTGGCGGCATCCTTCAGGTCATCACGCGCACCCCGCAACATGACCCCTCGCTGGAAGGCAGCCTTGCCTATGAGAATTATGATACAATCCAGGGCAAGCTCTATGGGACGACAGGCCTGAGCGATACGCTCGCTGCCGATGTCGCGTTATTCTACCGCAACCAGCGTGATCCCTATGGACGCAATGTCGACACGGGCGCCGACAACATCCGAACCCGCGAGTTCGCTATCCGTAGCAAGATGGTGTTCGAGCCTGTGGATGCCCTATCCTTCACCTTGTCGGGAGGCTATTATCGCAACCAGGTCGTCGGTACCGGATCGTCGCGTCAACTCTATCCGGGCCTTGTCGCGCTGGACGGCGTTACCACCTATACCGGCGGTTATTACAACACGACCGGCAACGTCACGGGCATTCTGCACGTACGGGGCTATGATGTTGCGCTAACCGGACAGGCCGATCTGGGGGCGGTCAACCTGAAATCGATCACCAGCTATCGCCGCCTCAAGGTCCGGCACCAGTTCGACAACGACTTCACCACTGCCGCGATCGTGGATGCCTATATCGACGCGCAGGTATATCGCACCTTCACGCAGGAGGTTCAGCTTTCCTCCCCGGAAGGATCCCCGCTGAGCTGGATCGCGGGAACATTCTTCATGCATGACCAATCAGGCTTTGGCGGCGACCATGGCTTGGGTCTGTTCGGGTCGGGGATCGGCTTGCCAGCGCCGATGGGTGTGGGGCTTCGCAACATGATCCGGACGAACTCCTATTCGGCTTTCGGCGAGGTCACCGTTCCGCTTGGCGCCTCTACCAAGTTCACTGCCGGTGCCCGCTACACCGCCGATCATCGACGGATTTCGGGCGTCACCTATATGTTGAGCGATGCCGTGACATTCGAAAAAGTCGGGGCGACCATCATTCCCTCGAACAGCGCCACATTCAACAAACTTACCTATCGCGCGATTCTGGATCATCATTTCACCCGCGACATCATGGCATATGGAAGTTTCAGCCGCGGGTTTAAGAGCGGCAACTTCAATACCGGCTCACCGCTCGACCCGGCTTTCCGGCCGGAGGTGCTGGATGCGCTGGAGGTAGGCGTGAAGTCCGATCTGTTCGATCGCCTGCTGCGGCTCAACGCAGCGCTGTACCGCTATAATTACAAGGACTTGCAACTTCCGATCCAGACGGGGCCGTCCATCTCGACTGTCAATGCCGCATCCGCGCGGATTACCGGCGTCGAGATCGAAGGGACGCTGAATGCCAGCCGGCAGTTCAAGATCGATTTCGGCGCCAATTATCTGCACACGCGATTTCGTTCGTTTCCCAATGCACCCTGTCTGGTTCCCAGTTCCGCCGGTGCGGATACGCAATGCGGGGTGGTGCCGATCTCCGCCTGCACGTTCGCAACCTCGACGCCCATTGAAAACCAGTTCGTCTGCGACCTGACGGGCAATCAGTTGCCACGCGCGCCAAAGTGGACGTTCAATATCCAGCCGGTCTATTCGCTCACCACGAAAATTGGGAAGTTCACCCTCTCCGCAGCATATAATCACAATAGCGGCTATTTCTGGGACAGCCAGAACACGTTGCGCCAGAAGGCCTATGATCTGCTCAATTCGAGCCTGTCGTGGCAGAGTTCGTCAGAGGCGCTGACCGCCCGCCTATATGCGAAGAACATCACCAAGACCGAATATGCGACGTTCGCCTATTCGAGCCTTACGGGCGATGGCTACGCGCCCGCCCCGCCGAGAACCTATGGGGTAGAACTGGGCTTCAAGTTCTAGGGCCGCCGCAGGAGCATCAATAATGCACATGACCCTATTCCAGTCATGCCTGCGCAGCCGATGGCTGTTGCTCTCTGCCTGCGCATTGGCGCTCTCTGCCTGTGGCTCCGTGCCCGAAACAAGGGATGGTGCCGGTTCGACAGAAGACCGATCCTCCGGCGATTTCGGATCACGGATCGTTCAGGCAGATAAGGAACCCGAGAATTGGCTCAGTTACGGACGCGACTATCAGGAAACGCGCTATAGCCCGCTTGATCAGATCGGCCATGCGAACATTCGAAGGCTTGGTCTGAACTGGGCCTATGATCTCGACACCGATCGGGGACAGGAATCGACGCCGCTCGTCGTCGATGGGATCATCTACAGCACGAGCGCATGGTCCAAGGTTCAGGCGATCGACGGCGTTTCCGGCAAGCTGCTGTGGCAATTCGATCCTGAGGTGCCGGGAGAAACGGCTGCGAAGGGTTGTTGCGATGTCGTGAACCGCGGGGCCGCCTATTGGGACGGCAAGCTGTATGTCGGAACGCTGGATGGCCGCCTGATCGCCATCGACGCGCGCACCGGCAGGCAGATATGGTCGACACTGACCGTGGATGCGAAAAAGCCCTATACGATCACCGGTGCGCCCCGGGTTATCAAGGGGCGCGTCATCATCGGCAATGCTGGCGCCGAGTTCGGCGTGCGCGGCTATGTAAGCGCCTATGACGCCGAAACAGGCAGGCTCGGCTGGCGTTTCTATACGGTTCCGGGAAAACCGGGGGTCAAGGATGGAGCCGCATCGGACGATGTTCTCGCACGGCTGGCGGCACAAACTTGGTCGGGGGACAGTTGGCGGAGGACGAATGGCGGCGGCGGCGGCACCGTCTGGGATTCGATGTCCTATGATCCGGCGCTCGATCTTCTCTACATCGGGGTTGGTAACGGAGGTTGGTATCCGACCGGCCTGCGCAGTCCTGCCTCAAAGAGTAACAACGACAATCTCTTTCTCGCCTCTGTCGTTGCCCTGCGCCCCGAAACAGGCGAATATGTGTGGCATTTTCAGGAGACGCCGGGCGACCAGTGGGATTATACATCGACCCAGCACATGATCCTGACCGATCTGAAAATCGACGGCCGCCAAAGGAAAGTGCTGATCCACGCGCCCAAGAACGGCTTTTTTTACGTGATCGATCGCGAGGATGGCCGGCTGATCTCCGCCCGGCCCTACGCCAGGGTCAACTGGGCTACCGGTATCGACCAGAAAACGGGCCGTCCTCTTCTGAACCCCGCTGCCGATTATTCGAAAACCGGCAAGGAATGGATCGGCTTCCCAAGTTCCGGTGGCGCGCATAGCTGGCAACCGATGGCGATGAGTCCCCGAACCGGGCTGGTCTATATTCCGGTCCGCGACGCCGCGATGCCATTCGCGATCGATCGCTCGTTCCAGCCGAAGCCGCTGGGCCTCAACGTCGGACTGGACATGTCGGGAATGGCGGCACCCGATACGAAGGCCGAAGTGGACAGGATTAGGCGGGATATGACCGGCTATCTGCTCGCATGGGACCCGGTGCGCCAGAAGGAAGTCTGGCGGGTCCGGCTGGCGGGTGACTGGAATGGCGGCGTGCTGGCCACGGGCGGAGATCTGGTTTTTCAGGGCGATATGGATGGTTATCTGCGGGCCTATGACGCCCGAAACGGCGCGCCCTTATGGTCGTTCGATGCGCAGTCGGCGATCAGCGCTCCTCCCATCACATGGGCGAAGGACGGTCGGCAATATGTCACCGTCGTCGCGGGATGGGGAACATCGGCAGGCTTGGGTTTCGGGGTTTTCGGCTGGGGAAGAGACGGCCCCCGCCGCAATCATAGCCGCGTCCTTACCTTCTCTCTGGATGCGACCGGCAAGCTGCCCGCGCTGCCCAAGGAACCGCGCCGGGAATTGCCGCCGGTCGTGCCGCGGGTCGGCACCGCGTCGGATATCGCGGCAGGCAAGATTGCCTATAACCGCACATGTTTCGCCTGCCATGGCGCAGGGGCCATTGGCGGCGGCGTGGTTCCGGACTTGCGATATTCGGCGGCGATTGAGGATGCGGCCCTGTGGCAGAGCATCGTGGCCGACGGCGCTCTCGCCAGCCGGGGGATGATCGGTTTCAAAGCTAATTTCTCTTCCAGGGAAATCGAACAGATCAGGGCTTATGTCGTCAACGCCGCCCTTCGCTCGAAATATTGATGCACCCATAAAATCGCGAGGAATGAGATGGATATCGATATCGCAACGCTGCTCGCAACGAAACATATCGAACAATGCCTGTATCGATACGGCACCGCTGTCGATCGACGGGACGCGCCGTTTCTCAAGGGCGTTTTCTGGCCAGAAGCCGTAATCGACATCGAAGGATTTTATTCGGGGCCAGCGGCTGGCTTCGCGGACACCATTCTTCCGTCAATGCGCGAGACGATGGAATCGACCGCGCATTTCATCACCAACATCCGGGTGGAAATCTCGGAAGGGACGGCACGGGCAGAATCCTATCTCTGCGCATTTCACAGGCTCAAAGGAGAGGATGGCCCGCGCGACCTCATTCTGGCGGGTCGCTATTTCGATCAACTGACCGAGCGTCATGGCGAATGGCGCCTCATGAAGCGCAGGCTGGTATATGACTGGTTTCGCGAATGGAACGACGCCTGCCCGCTTTCGGCAGGAATGTTGGGCATGCCGGTCGCCGCCCTGGGCCAGACTTCTTCCTTTCTTGACGGAAGCGGAGGGCAAGCATGACGATTCACGATGGAATGACCATTGAAGAAATGGCCGAAAAGGTCAGGAAATCCCTATATATCAAGACCGAACCTGTCATTTTCGAAGTAGAGAAAGGCGCAATCCAGCGATATGCGCAATATACAGGAGAAACGGAACGCCTTTTCTTCGACGAAGATCATGCAAGAAAGGGTCGATTTGGCGGAATCATCGCGCCGCCCACTTTCCTGTCCTGGTTTCTGAAGGGAATTGTGCCGGACAGGGTGTTTGATTACGATGTCCCCCTCCCGACCGTCCTGCATACCGACGATATCGTCGAGCATGGCGATTATATCCGGCCGGGCGACAGGATCAGCGCTGTCGGCGAACTGACCGATGTGTTCATTCGGGAGGGCCGCAATGGACCGATGCTGTTCGAAACAGGCGATGTGACGCTTCATAACCAGAATGATGCATTTGTCGGTCTGGTCCGCACGATCTCGGTCCTGTTCTGAAGGAGGTTGCCATGCTCCCACTCATTTTCGAAGAGATCGCCGAGGGACAGGATATCCCTCCTCTCGTCCGCGAGCCGTCCTCGCAGGATCTCGTCAAATTCGCAGCTGTTGCCGAGGATTTCTCCCGGCAGCACTGGGACCGGGCCTATATGGAAAGCCTCGGCTTTCCCGACGTGATTGTCCATGGCTGGCTGACGCTCACCTATATGTGTCAGGCCGTCACCGCATGGTTGCCCCCGGACCACGCCAGAATCCTGCGCTATGAGGCGCGACATAAGCGCCCCATTTTTCCGGGCAGGATCATTCTGGGCGGCAGGGTGGCGCGCAAGACGGAAGAGAATGGCGCGCGCCTGCTCGATCTCGACCTCTGGGCGCAGGACGCCGAAGGCCAGGTCATGACAAGCGGCGCGATCAGATTGCAAATGCTCGATCCGTGATCGGGTGTTTCATGAACGTCGGCATATTTCCCCGGCGGGAAAGCCGATAGACACAAATCCAATATCAACTATAGGGAAGGCATGGCATCAACCGAACACCGCTCAAGCGCGCGGGCTGAACGTGTCACGACGATCGAAGCCATTGAGGCCACCGCCCTGGCGATGATCGACGAGGAAGGATTAGACGGCCTCAGTTTCCGCAAGCTCGCTCAAAAGCTGGGCGTCGGCACGATGTCGCTTTATCGATATGTCGCCACCAAGGACGAACTGCTCGATCGGGTGGCGGTCCTGGCCTGCAAGGGCGTGCTGCCCGTGGACCATGACGATAAGCAGTGGGACGAATTGCTGCCTGATATGATGCGGCGGCTGGATCGCGCGCTTTTGCTCCATCCTCGGGTGGCCCCCTTGATTATAGGCCGCGTAGCCCCGCTGGCCACGCTCAACCCTTTCCGGGAGATCATGATAGCAGCCTTGCGCGGGGCCGGATTCCCGATCGAGAGGGCGGCGATGATCACGTCGGCGCTGGTTGCCTATGTGAGCGGCAATGTGATGCTGGAGAGCGGGGTCCGCACAAATGATGTCAGTTCGGATGCGCCGGAATTCGATGCGGCGCGTTTCCCCAGTCTTAATGAGGCGAAGCGCTATTATGATGGCCTGAGCGTTGATGAAGCGCAACGGACCCGCTTTGAGCTTGGACTTCGGCTCCTTCTTATCGGTATCCGGGCCGAATTGACCGGTTGATCGACAGGCGCCGTCCTCCTCTTAAGGGAGGGATCCCGGCATGTCCGGGATGAGGCCCCTCCCCTCAGTGCTCCTGCGGCAAGCACCGTTGATGCGGCGGCATCCGGCTGCCATTGCCAGCCGGATGCCGCCGCGTCCTTCCTGCCTCAGAGCTTGGTCTTGAGGGTGATGCCATAGGTGCGCGGATCGCCCAGGGTTCCGGTCACGGCGCCCGTGTTCCCTGCGGAAAGGCTCAGATAATAGAGCTTGTTCGTCAGGTTGCGCGCCCATAGCTGGATGTCGAGCACCCCGTCCAGCGCCCGGACGCCGACACGCGCATTGACCAGCGAATAGCCGGGGATCAGCGAATAGCGCGAAAGGCTGGCGGTGGTGTTGAAGGACGAGCGGTAGCTATAGTCCGCGCCGAGATAAGCCTCGCTGTCGCGGCCCAGAACGGAGCCGAGATCCTGCCGCACCTCGCCGCCGGCCGAAGCCGCCCATTTCGACACCCCCGGCAGGCGGCGGCCGCTGAGGTTGCAAATGGCCTGTCCGGTGATCTCGATCGGACATGGCGCGTTGGCATAGTCGACATATTTCGCATCGGTAAACGCGCCGGAGGCATAGACCGAGAGCCAGGGAGCCGGATTTGCCCGTATATCGCCTTCAAAACCGCGCGTGCGCACCTTGCCCACATTGGTGAAATAGGACTGGTTGTTGCGTTCCACATCAACCACGGTGGTCTGGTAATCGCTGTCGTCGGTCCAGAACGCCGCAAGATTGGCGGTCAATTTCCTGCCGAACCATGCGGTCTTTACGCCCAGTTCATAGCTGTCGATGGTCTCCGGCTTGATAACGGGGTCGGCGGCATAGGCGCCGGTCGTGACGATGTTGGCCAGATTGAGGCCGCCAAATTTATGCCCGCGCCCATAGGTCGCATAGACCAGCGCATCGGGTGTGACCTTCCACGAAAGCGTCGCCGAGCCGGACAGGCGGCCTTCCTTCGTGCGTGCCGAATAGAAATTGGCGACGCCATAGCGCGATCGGATCGTGTTGGCCGCCGCCAGCTGCTCTGCCGTCAGCCCGTCGAGGCTGGCGCCGGTGGCGCTCTGGTCGAACCAGCCGGTCTTGGTCTCATAGGTGTAGCGCAGCCCGGTGGTGAGGTCGAGCGTCGGGGTGATGTGCCAGATCGTCTGCCCGAAGGCGGCATAGCTTTTCGTCACCGGGCGGGAACGCCCGACGATGGTATAGTTGTTGAGCGCCGCCGCGGCGGCGGTCTGATCGACGTTCGGGGCGACGAACCATGCGGCGGCATCATTGCCATAGGCGTTGAGGGCCTCGGCATCGATCGCCTGCCACAGATAATAAAGGCCCGCGACATAATCGACCCTGCGCGTACCTTCCGAGGCGATGCGCAGTTCCTGGCTGAACTGGCGCTGCTCATTGCTCTGGTGGAAATCCGATCCGGCATCGAGGGTCGTGGAATCGCCGTCATTATGCGGATACCAGTTCCACGCGCGATAGGCGGTGACGGAGGTGATGGTGTTGCCCGGAATGCTGAGGTCCGCGATCGAAGTGAGGCCCCACTGGTTCATCTTGTAGCGCGGATTGGCGTTGACATCGACCAGCCGCGCGGAGGGGTCGACCGGCAGCGGGGTATAACCGGCCCGCGCCGCACGGGCATAATAATTGTTCGGGAAGGCCGTGCCATTGTCATATTGCGTGAGCACGCCGGTCAGGACCGCCGCCGCCGTCCGGGAGTGCTGGCGGCCATAATCGCCGATCAGCCGCAGCTTGAAATTGGGCGAGGGCGTGAACAGGAGCTGCCCGCGCAGACCGAAATCATGATAATCCTGCGTATCCGAACCGTCATAGCGGTTGGTCATATAGCCGTCGCGATCGGTCTTCGATACATAGAGGCGCGCGGCCAGCAGATCATCCACCAGCGCGCCGCTGGCGTAGGCGTGGACCTGCCGGAAATTATAATTCCCGAAGGTGACGTCGCCGCCTGCCTCCGGCTCGAAGGTCGGCGACTTGGTGGTGGTGACCACCGCGCCCGCCGAGGTGTTCTTGCCGAACAGCGTGCCCTGCGGCCCGCGCAGCACCTCGATGCGCTCTATGTCGGACAGGTCGAACACCGCCTGCCCCGGCCGTGCGAGATAGACCTGATCGACATAGACGCCGACCGCAGGTTCCAGCCCGTCATTATAGACCGATACATTGTTGCCCAGCCCGCGAATGTTGATGCTGGTGTTGCGCGGATTGGTATTGGTGACGACGAGGCTCGGCGTCAGCTGTTGCAGGTCGCGCAGATTATAGGTGCGCGTCGCGGCGAGTTGCTCGCCGCCAAAGGCGTTGGCGGCCACGGGCACGTCCTGGATGCGCTCGTCACGGCGCCGCGCGGTGACGATGACGTCAAGATCCGATCCTATATCCGGGCCAGCCTCTGCGGCAGCCTCTGCAGCGACCCCGGCAGCGGGCACTTCGTCGGCATGGGCCGGGACGGCAGCCAGCGCGCTCGACCCCAGCAGGGCGAACGTAGTGGCGCGCAGAATCATATTCATTGAAAACCCCTTATTTGTGGATGCGACCCGACGACCGGAGGGTCGCGGATAAGTCAATCGTTTAAGTAGAGAGTGAGCCGATACCGGCAACAAAGATTTTCTACATATTTAGTAGAGTAAAACTTTGTGGGCTGTTTCCAATGGCCTCGTTAGGTCTTGCGCTCCTCGCATCGCTATGAACGGAACCCCTGTGACCCATAAGGCCGCCCTGATTGCCGCCGCTCTCATGAGCACATTGCTGACCCAGCCCGCCCTCGCGCAGGCTGCCCCGCCCGCGCCGTCCCCGGCGGCGGCCCGCCCGTCGGCGGAAGCCTCCCGGCCCAATTTTCTGGTGATCGTCGCCGATGATCTCGGCTGGTCGGACCTCGGCGCTTTCGGCGGAGAGATCGCGACGCCCAATCTCGACGCCCTCGCCAACAGCGGTGTGCGCTTCACCGGATTCCACACCGCGCCCACCTGCTCGCCGACCCGATCGATGCTGCTGAGCGGTGTCGACAATCATGAGGCCGGGATCGGCACGATGGTGGAATCGCGGGCGCCTTCGCTCGCCAACCGGCCCGGCTATGAAGGCTATCTCAACGATCGCGTCGCCTCGATCGCGGAATTGCTGCAACAGGGCGGCTATCGCACGCTGATGTCCGGTAAGTGGCATCTCGGCCTGACCGAGGATCGCGGCCCGGCGGCCCGTGGGTTCGAACATTCCTATGCGCTGCTGCAAGGGTTGGGCAATCATTTTGGCGCAGATCAGGACGGCGCCTGGAAAAAGGCCAATGCGAATACCCTTTACCGTCAGGACGGAAAGCTCGTTCGCTTTCCCGTCGGGCGCTATTCGGCGGACCATTTCGCCGATCAGCTGATCGGCTTTCTTGATGCCGGGGCGAAAGACGACCGGCCTTTCTTCGCCTATCTGACCTTCACCACCCCGCATTGGCCGATGCAGGCCCCCGCCGAAACGATCGCCAAATATAAGGGCCGCTATGACGCGGGCTATGAAGTGCTGCGCGCCCAGCGCCTCGAACGGCAGAAGAAGCTCGGCCTCGTCGCGCTCGACCAGCAGCCGCATCCGCTCGACGGCGTGAAGCCGTGGGACAGCCTGACGCCGGAGCAGAAGGCGTTCGAGGCGCGCAAGATGGAGGTCTATGCCGCGATGGTGGATCGCATGGACCAGAATGTCGGCCGCGTGATCGCCGAACTCAAGCGTACGGGACGATATGACAATACCGTCATCATCTTCCTCTCCGACAATGGCCCGGAAGGCAGCCAGATCGACGCGCCGTTTCAGGTGCGCGGCATCCCTGGAGGGGTGGAGAAGCTCGGCATCGACAACAGGCTGGAGAATATCGGCAACGCCACCTCCTATGTGGGCTATGGCGCGGGCTGGGCGCAGGCCAACAGCACGCCATCCTGGCTGGTCAAGGGCTATCCGACCGAAGGCGGCACGCGCGTGACGGCCTTTGCCTCGGGCAAGGATGTCGTGGGCAAGCGCATCGCGCGCGGCAATTTCAGCGTCACGGATATTGCGCCGACCCTGCTCGACCTTGCGGGCCTGACCCAGCCCGCGACGTTCAAGGGCCGCGCGATCCTGCCGTTCGAAGGCCATAGCCTCGCCCCGGTACTGGCCGAAAAGGCCGCCGAGGTGCGCTCGCCCGACGAACCGGTGGGCACCGAGCTTTTCTATCGCCGCGCGCTGCGCAAGGGCGACTGGAAGGCGGTCTACCTACCCAAGTCCGGGACGACCTATCCGCGTGATGGCGCGGGCGACGGCCAGTGGCTGCTCTTCAACGTGGCGACCGATCCGGCGGAAAGCACCGACCTTGCCGCCAGCCATGCCGACAAGCTGGCCGAACTGGTGGCGGACTGGGATCGCTATGCCGAGCAAAAGGGCGTCGCGTTGCCCCAGACGGCTCCGGCTCCGGCTCCGGCTCCGGCTTCGGCTCCGGCTCCCGCAACCCGGCCCTGAGCCATATGGCGGGGCGGCATCAGACAGGGCTGCGGGCAACACGTCTCTCAGCCTTCCCTTCCAGCGGAAGGGTCAGTCTATGCCGCCGCCGTCATCCACATTGCTTGCCACGGATACAGGGCCGTAGCATCGGGGGCGGTGTATAGGCGATGAACTGCGCATCGGGCGCGGGCCAGCTCCCGCTTTCGAGGCGGATGCGCATCTGGTCGATCGCCGCGACGATCACGCCGGACGAGAAACGGCAATGCCCCGCCGAACGCGTCCACTGGCTGCGCCCGTCATCCCCTTCCATCGCGTCGAAATAGGCGCGCTGAAGGGATGGCGAGGTCTGTCCATCGCCAATCGCCTGCACCGCGAGCAGCGGCACCACGGGCCGAGCGGTCGGCGTATAATAGGCCTTCATATAATCGACGGCGGCGGGGCTGGCCTTGATGCGCTTCGTCCCCCGCAGGGTCGCCATATCCTTGTCGAGCGACAGCCCGGCCTTGCGATACAGCGCTTCCACCATTTCGCCCCGGCCGCTGAGGCGCAGTTGCGCGCGATAGTCGATATCCTTGTTCCACGAAAAGACGCCCCCTGCCCTCTTTTCCTGATCCTGACGCGGCAGCATCACGCCGATGACGAAGGTTTTGGCCATTTCGGCGACCTGCGCCTCGGCATCATCGGCCGCAGGCTCCTCTCCATTCTGCGTCGTCCAGCCGGGCAAGCCCGCCAGCACCGCGGCCAGCGCGAGCCGGGCGCGGCCCTGAGGCGTCGCCATCGCCTTGTCCACCGCCTGCTGCACGCGCGCGGCATTGGCGCGGTCATCCTTTATGTCGATCAGTTCGATCCCCGCATCTGGGGCCACCAGAGTACGGAACACGAAGACCCCGTCGAGCGCCATGTTCATCATGCCGACCGCTCCGCCCATGGAGGAGCAGAAGGACACCGCCCCATCGAGCGCGCCCGGCCGTTGTTCCGCGAGGGCGGTCGTGACGAGGCCCCCCATGGAAAAGCCCCAGCCGATCACGCGCCGGGGCTTGCCGAACTTGGCCGTAAAGGCGGCGATCGTCTCCTGCTGTGCCGGAATGGCTTCCTTCAGCGCCCAGCCGCCCGATCCATAATCCGATCCGGCGATCGCATAGCCCGCGTCCAGCAGCGCCTGCGCATGGGCGGGCGATGCCGCGTCAGCGCCCCTGGCCGTTGGCGAATAACCCCGGCTCCAGAGCAGTAGCGTGCCGTTCCACCGGGCCGGGACCCGCGCGCTCCAGTGGCCGCCGTCCGCCAGCAGGACATTGTCGACCCGGCTTTCCGGGGCAGCCTGCCCCATCAGCAGGACCGAAGCGGCCAGACCGATGATCGCCTTGCGCATGGAACCCTCTCCCTATGATGAATGTCAGGCCGCTTCGGCCCGGACCTGATCGACCCGGCGTGACAAGCGGGGCGCGAGCGAAAGCACCACCACCGCGGCGATGAGAATAAGCGCCCCCGCCAGCTCCGCCGGACGCGGCTCGGGCTGTCCCCAGAACCAGGCGAGCAGCAGCGCGGCCATGATCCCCGCGAGCAGGCTGGCGGCGCGTTCCATCGGCACGCAATAGCTGTTCTCCCGCGGGTCGAGCAGGATGATGATCGACAAAATGGCGATGGCGGTCATGGTCACCGCGATGACGATCAGCGGCATCAGGATGGGGTCGCTCCATACGCCGATGAAACCGAATTCCAGCTCGCCCGCCTGCGCGCCGATGCCGGAGGCGGAGATCAATGCCAGCACCAATATCGAAAGCGGCATCGCGACGATCTTTTCCTCGACGAAATATTTGCGGATCGACGCCTGCCCATGCCCTTTCGACACCTTGGTCATGACCGCCAGCCGCACGAAATAACCGGCGGTGTAGAGCACCACCGTCAGGATCGCGAGCGGCGGCAGGTTGAGGCCGCCCCGGTCCCCGACGGTGATGACCAGCGCGATCAGCACCAGTGCCAGCGCGGTCCAGCTCCACCACCGCACGCGTCGGCCGAACATCAGGTCGACAAGGGGAGCGATGACAAGGATATCGCCGCGCATCAGCAACTGGATGAACGGAATGCTGACCCCCTGAAAGGTAAAGGAAAGCGGCACGGTGAACAGCACCAGCGCGGTGCCGAAACCGGACATCAACGTATAGCGGGTCGGCATGGGAAGGCGCCTGCCCGCGACCTGCACCGCATTGGCGTCCCGATGCCACCCTGACAGCCAGATGAAGAGATAGGTAATGACTGTGCTGATGATGAGCGTCGCAGGTAGCGTTTCCAGACCGGTCAGCGGCCGGCCCAATCCGTGATGCGGGATGCTCGTGATCAGCTTGGTCACGACGATATTGGGCAGATAGACCAGAAGATAGACGAGGACGAAGCCTTCCAGCGGGAATGCGCGGCGTTCCATCAGACATTTCCTTCGAAGGCGATGGGCGCGGACAGCGCGCCGATTTCGGGCATCCGGGTCTGCACCGGCAACCCAGCCAGGCGGAAACCGGGTGCGGCAAGGAGCAACTCCTCCAGCCCGATCTGCAATTCCAGCCGGGCGAGCGCGGCCCCGACGCAGCTATGCGGCCCACGGCCGAACGCCAGCGAATCCTTCATATTCGGGCGGTCGAGACGGAACATATCGGCATCCTCGAACACCTCCTCATCGCGATTGGCGGACGCATAGACGAGAGCGATCGCCTCCCCCGCCGGAATGGTGCGGCCGCCGATCGTCACATCTTCCAGCGCCGTGCGGGCAAAACCGCGATAGGGCGTGTAAAGGCGCAGCAATTCCTCCACGGCGGCGGGCACGAGCGAGAGATCGGCGCGCAGCCTGTCCTGAAGTGCGCGGTCGCGGCCCAGATGCACCACCATCGATCCGATCATCACGCTGGGCGCGATGATGCCCACGACCAGCACCTGACGAATGGTGCCGATAATCATTTCCGGCGGCAGCGGCTGGCCATTCACGCGCACGGCCAGCAGGGCGCTGGTCGCGTCCTCTTCGGATGGCAACGGCTTTGCCGCGCGATCCGCGACAATGGCCCGCGCCATGTCATAGAGGATCGCGCTCGCTTCCTTCGTTGCCTCCATGTCGTTGGATTGAACGGCAATATTGTAGCGCTTGCCCACATCGGTCAGCTTGGCCACCGATTCCGCGTCGAGGTTCATCCAGTGGGCGAAGGTCGCGATCGGCATATGCGCCGAATAGTCCGCGACGATATCACCCCCGCCCTTCGCGACCATGCTGGCCAGCAGATCCCGGCAGATCTGGCGGATCACCGGCGCCAGTGCGGCGACCTTGCGCTCGGTCAGCAGCGGCGCGAGCGCCCGGCGATAGGGCGTATGTTCCGGCGGATCGAGATGCAGCGGAGGGCGGCGTCCGGTGAAAGCCACCTTGGGCACCACATTCTGCACCGACGTCACGAACGTGGCGGGACTGGCGGCGGCGGCGGCCACATCGCCATGGCGGGTAAGCGCCCAGAAGCCGCCCCATGCGTCGCTGTGCGCGACCGGGCATTTCGCGCGCAGGTCGCGATATACCTCATGCGGGCTGTCAAAGGTTTCGGGCTGAAGGGGATCGAAATCGGCAGTCATGCCTTCTTGATAGGAAGTGATGTAAGCGCTTGCAACAGCTAATTCATCTGGCCTATGAATGCGCCCATCAAAATAAGGAGATGGATATGCGCACCGGACCGATTTCGTTCAGCCTTGCTCTTGCCCTTGCCCTGATGGCGATCTCGCCCCTCCCCGCGCAGACCCAGGCTGGCGCGCACGATGGTGCGGCGAGTCAGGCGGAGGCGGAAGCCCGGTATAACGCCATGCCCGACACACCGGGCACCGGCCCTTATCCCGCCATCAAGGAAACCGATCCGCATTTCCCCGATCATGTTGTCTATCGCCCCCGCGATCTCAATGCTCTGGGCAGCCAGAAGTTGGGCGTGCTGGTCTGGGGCAATGGCGGGTGCCGGGCCGATGGCGCGCGCCAGCGGCTTCATCTCGAAGAAATCGCGTCCCATGGCTATCTCGTCATCGCGCCGGGACAGATCGAGTCAGGCCCCGGCACGACACCGCAGCGCGAAGCCGTGCCTGACGTTCCCAATGCCCCGCCGTCCCAGCCTGTAAAGACCACTGCGGCGCAGGTCGCGGCCGGTATCGACATGGCGCTCGCCGAGAATATGCGGGCGGGCAGCCCCTATCAGGGCCGGATCGACCCCGCGCAGATCGCCGTTTCGGGAACGAGTTGCGGCGGGTTGCAGGCGCTGATGGTCGCCGCCGATTCGCGGGTGAAGGCGGTGATCGTCCACAATAGCGGCGTGTTCAAGGACGGCAGCAACCCGATCAAGGGCCTCACGGTCGACAAATCGCTGCTTTTGAAGCTGCACACCCCCGTCCTCTACATTCTCGGTGGTCCCGGCGACGTCGCCTTCCCGAACGGCAGCGACGATTTCGACAAGATCAGCCATGTCCCGGTCTTTCTGGCCAGCATCGATGTCGGCCATGGCGGCACCTTCCGCCAGCCCAATGGCGGCGCGGTGGCCCCCGTCGCGATCGACTGGCTTTCCTGGCAGCTGCGCGGCGACAAGGAGGCCGCGCAGCGTTTCACAGGCGATCCCTGCGGCCTGTGCCAGGAACCCGGCTGGACCGTGCGCCGCAAAAAGATTGAATGAAGGCGGTTACAAAAGCTGGTGGGGCGGCGATGTTTGTTGCTATCAACAGGGGGTGACTGCTTCTTCCCCCACAGCCGCCGCCGGGCGCGCCCGCCGACAGGCTAGCACCGGCCAGCCCACCCTCAGCAGCGTGGCCAAATATGCCGGTGTCTCCACCGCCACGGTGTCGCGCTATCTCAACATGCCCGACGTCGTGGCGCGGGAGACCGCTGATCGCATCCGGGACGCCATCGACCAGCTGGGTTATGTGCCCAATCTGCTCGCCGGGGGACTCGCGTCGAATCGCAGCAGGCTGGTCGCTGTCATCGTGCCCAGCGTCTCCTTCTCCATCTTCAACGACACGATAGACGGCATCGTCGAGGCGCTGGCACAGGCCGGTTACACGGCGATGCTGGGGCTTTCGGGCGAAGGGGATGAGCGCCTCGGCAGCGTCATAGACGGGGCGATCGCCCGGCGGCCCGATGGCATCATCATCACCGCATCCAGCACCGAACCCATTCGCCGCAAGCTGGAAAAATCCGGCATCACGATCATCGAGACATGGGATTTGCCGGAGACGCCGCTCGACATAGCGGTGGGCTTTTCGCACAAGGCCGTCGGCCGCGCGCTGGGCGCCTTCGCCATTTCGCAGGGCTATCGCGCGCCGCTGGTCATTTCCGCCAGCGGACGCCGCGCCCGGCTCCGTTATGAAGGGCTGGTCGAGGTGCTGGCCGAGCATGACATGCCCCCTCCCCCGATCGATTATCTGGGCGGCACCACCCGTTTCGGCGAGGGCAGGCGGCGCTTCGCCCATGCGCTCGACCGGGGCGAGAAGCCCGATCTCGTGATTTGCAGCTCCGACTGGCTGGCGCAGGGGGTGTTGATCGAAGCGAACTGCCGGGGCCTCAGCGTCCCGCAGGATCTGGGGGTCATCGGCTTTGGCGACCTTGCCTTCGCGGCGGAAATGGACCCGCCGATCACCAGCGTCCATATCCCCGGCGACCAGATCGGCGAAAAGGCGGTCCGGGCGCTGATCCAGCGCAATGAGGGGCAGGCCGTCGACCAGATGGTCGATGTCGGCTTTGAAATCGTGGCGCGCGCCACGACCCGGCGGCGTCCCCGATAATCCTCCACGCCTCCGGGCAGACGATTATCGGCCAGCAATGGACGGATGCAAAACAAAAGAGGCCCGATCCTCCCGGACCGGGCCTCTTCCGTTGTCTCTTCCTGCGATCGTTTACCAGTTGGCGCGCACGCCGATCGTTGCGAAGCGGCCCAGAATGCTCGCGACCTGCGGATCAAAGGCCAGCGTGCCGTTCAGCACCATCGGCGGATCGCGATCGAACAGATTCTGCACATCAAGCGAGAAGGTCACGTTTTTGAGGCCGAAGCCCAGGCTGTCCTCTATCCGGTAGCGCAGCGACAGGTCGACGGTCGTATAGGCCTCGACATGCTGCACCGGCGTCACCGAATTGTTCAGATAGCCGGCCGAGTGATTGATGAAGGCATTGATATTGAACCGGTCCTTTTCCCAGCCAATGCTCCCCCGCGCGCGGAATTCCAGCGGATTGTTGATCGTGTCGAGCACATCCACCGGCGCCGCATTGGGCAGGGTCGTCCGCTTGAAGTTGATGTTGTAGGTGCCGCTCACGCCCAGATTGAAACGCCCCGCGCTATCGGTGTCGAGCGTGTAGTTGAGCACGCCTTCCAGACCCTGCGTCCTGAGCTGGCCGATATTCACCTTTCGTCCATCGACGAACGCCAGAATATTGGATGGGTCTTCCGGGATGCCGGTATAGAGCGGATTGTTGAGATAGGAACTCACCAGCGCGGCCGAGGGATTGCGCTGCACCAGCGAGCCAAGCTGCGCCGCGATCGCGGGCGTCAGCGCCAGAGTGGTGTTGCCCGGCGTTTCGATGCGGTTGGTGTAGTTGACGTTGAAATAGGTGAAGGAAAAGTCCAGCCCCCGGACGAAGCTGGGGGTGTAATCGAAGCCCAGCGACCAGATCGTCGCCTTTTCCGGCCCCAGATTGTCGTTGCCGCCCCGCACCCACAGGGTACGGGTGACGCCGGAGGCCGAACTGGGATCGGTAAAGTCGGCGACCGAGATCGTCAGCGTCTTGGGATCGATATCCGAAAGGGTCGGCGCGCGGAACGACTTGCCGAACGTGCCGCGCAGGCTGAAGCCGTCGAACGGCTTGTACCGGACCGCGAACTTCGGGTTCGTGGTCGATCCGAAATCGCTATATTCGTCATGGCGGATTGCCGCCGAGAGCGAAAGCTCCTCCAGACCCGGCCGGGCATTGTCCCGCCCGACCACCGGCACGAACAGTTCCGCATAGGCCGACTTCACCGTCCGCGCCGTGGTGGACGGGTTATAGGCGACCACGCTGTTGTCGGCGCCTGCGGTGGTGTTCTTCGTATAGGACAGCAGCGCATGGTCCTGATATTCACCACCCACGGCCAGCTTCACGCCCCCGCCCGGCAGGTCGAAGAGGGTGCCGTCGATCTTCGCGCCGAAATCCTTCAGCGTATAGCGGGCGCCGATCGCCGACCAAGCGCGGATCTTCTCCAGCGTGGCCGGGTTGGTGAAGCTGCCATCGCCAAAGGCGTTGAAGGCGGTCAGCGGGTCGGTATCACGCAGGGCCGCCAGAAGCTGTGCATTGTTGAGGTCCTGCTGCGCCCGCTCCTCGCTGTTGCGGCCATAGCTGCCATAGGCGCTGAAGTTCCAGCCGCCGCCCAGTTCGGCGTCCAGCCCGCCCGCGATCTGCCAGGACCGCTGATAGGCATCCTGATGGCGGGGGCCGAAATCATCGTAGAAATTATAGTTCACCGTAACCGACGAGGCCGCCGGATCGGTCGGATGCACGAAGAAGGGGTTGCTGCTGGGAACAGAAAGGTTCGCCGTCGACGCGGCAACGGTGCGGATCAACTCGCGATGGGCGAAATAGCCCTGCCCCCACAGCTTGATGGAGGGCGTCAATTCCTGCTCGATCGAGCCGATGACCGAATCCCTGTTCTGGCCGGGGATCGCGTCCACCCCTTCATAGGCGCTGAAGCGATTGGCGGGCGTCGCAAGAATGTCATCGGCGGTCAGGCCGACGCCGTTCTGGCCGGTGGGGATGCCATAGCGCGTGCCGCCGACGAGGATATTGCCCGGATTGCTGTTGAAAAGGCGCTGGTCCGTCCCGCCATAGGGGCGCAGGTCGTCGGTATAGAGCTTGCGCTTCGAGGCCTTGAGCGGCGTGCGCTCATTATGCTCGAACGCGATCATCACATTGCCGGTCGACCATGTTTTGCCGACCACGCCGCCCGTGACGAACTGGCGCACATCGCCGTTGAAACCCTGTTTCGCATAGAGCTCCACGCCCGAAAAATTCTTGCGCAGCAGGATGTTCACGACGCCGCCCACCGCGTCGGAGCCATAGATGGCCGAACCGCCGTCCGCCATCACCTCCATCCGGCCGATGGCGGAGGTCGGGATGATCGACGGGTCGAAGAACTGGCCCTGCGTGCCTGCTGGCGGCAGGCGGCGGCCATTGATGAGGGTCAGCGTCGCCTCGGTGCCCAGCCCGCGCAGATTGATGCCGTTACCGCCGGTGATGTTGGCGTTGCTGTTATTGGCCGCCCCGAAATACTGATCGCTGGCGCCCAGATTGGCAACCGAAGGTACCTGACGCAATAATTCGGTGGTCGTGGTCGCGGGCTGCGCCAGAATATCATCCTGGCCAAGAGCCGTCACCGGCGCACCGACCGGCGCAATGCCTCGAATGCTCGTGCCCGTTACCACAATGTCTGCGATTTCATTGGCCGACTGAGCCTCCGCCGAAGAGGCGGAATCAGTCTGGGCATGGGCGGACAGGAACGCCATGGAGGCTGAAATGGTGGAAACTCCCATCAGGAGCCTGGTGAGCATGTGATTGCGCATAATCCCCTCTTTCTCACAGATTCTGAAATTTGATCCGGTTGTTATGTATGCGCTTACATAATCTCTTCGCCTGTTGCAACGCCGTTATTTGCACCTGACGCGGCCAACCACCGCAACCGGCAGGATGGAAGCGCCCGGCACGACATGCGCAAGGAGGGATAGACCGGCGATGGACCGTCTGGCCCCTCCCTTCCCGACTTCAAATATTCAAACTTGATAAAGATAAGGATTCGCATTAGCTGGCGAAAAAATTTCAAAAGGGACCTCTATGCGCCAGTTTTCCATTCTTGCCGCGATGCTGCTGAGCGGCACTTCGACGATCGTCCATGCCCAGACCGAAGCCGCCGATGCGGCCGCCGACGATCGTCGCGATGTGATCATCGTCACCGCGACCGGGCGTTCCTCCGCCATTTCCACCACCAAGAGCGCCACGCCGATCATCGAATCACCGCAGGCCATCTCGATCATCAGCCGGGATGAGATCGACCTGCGCGCTTCGCCCACCATCGCCGACGCGCTTTCCTACACGGCGGGCGTGCAGGCTGAATCCTGGGGCATCGACAGCCGCACCGATGAAGTCGCGGTGCGCGGCTTCGGCGCGGGCGGCTTTTCCTCCAACAATAATTTCATCGACGGCCTGCGCCTGCCTGCGGGCGGTCAGTGGACCCGCACCGGCTTCGATACCTTCGGCGTTGAGCAGATCGAGGTGCTGAAAGGCCCCTCCGGCGCGCTTTATGGCCAGACCGCGCCGGGCGGCGTCGTCAACCTCGTCACCAAGCGCCCCACCGATCAGTTCCACGCGGAGTTCATGCTTCAGGGCATCGGCACCACCGACCTTGGCAACTGGAATTATCAGGCGGCGGCGGACGTGAGCGGGCCGATTTCCTCCACCCTTTCGGCGCGCATCGTCGGCCTTGCCAAATATGGCGATACGCAGGTCGACGGCGTGAAGATCGGCCGGCGCTATATCTCGCCCAGCATCACCTGGCAGCCGACCGACCGCACGAGCTGGACGATCCTCGGCCAGTATCAGCGCGACGAGGGCGGCTCCACCTTCCAGTTCCTCCCGGCCACCGGCGCGCTCTACAAGAGCAACGGCAAATATATCGCCAATGACGCCAATCTGGGCGAGCCGGACTGGAACACCTATAACCGCAACCAGTATCTGATCGGGTCCTTCTTCTCCCACAGCTTCAACGACGCGATCACGATCCGCAACAACAGCCGCTATACGCATATCGACACGCTGTATCGGGTGACGGTGCTGTCCGGGGACACACTGACCAGCTGTGGCGCCATTGTGGGCTGCATCCCCGGCCAGACGATCGCCCGCCGCGCGGTGCAGGGTGACGGCGAAACGGACGGCTTTGCCACCGACACCCAACTGGAAGGCAGGTTCACCACCGGCGCGATCGGGCACACGCTGCTTGGCGGGTTTGATTATTTCCACACCGAATGGGAGCATTATCGCGATCTGGTCAATGGGGCCTATGTGCTGCCGCTGCTCGACATCTTCAACCCGGAGCCGCGCGGGTCGTCGGAATATGCCACCCATATGTCGCCGCAGGTCTACACCGAAACCGTCAGCAAGCAGAAGGGCGTCTATCTTCAGGATCAGATGGAGCTTGGCCGCCTGCGCGTCACCGTCGGCGGCCGCCAGGACTGGGCCAAGGACAATACCTACAACCCGCTGACCGGCAACCGCTATATCACGAAGAGCGATGCCTTCACCTGGCGGGTGGGCGCGGTCTATCTGTTCGACAATGGCCTTGCGCCCTATGCGAGCTATTCCGAAAGCTTCCAGCCGCAGGTTTCCGATCCCACGACCAGCCTGACCGGTGAGCCGTTCAAGCCGACCACCGGTCAGCAATATGAAGCGGGCCTGCGCTATCAGCATGGCAACAACATCTATCTGACGCTCGGCGCCTATCAGATCACCCAGCAGAACCTCACCACCTCGGCGACACTGGATGACCTTCCGGCCGGCAGCACCGCCGCTGACCTGATGTGCGGCACCGCCACCTGCCTCGTGCAGACCGGCGAAGGCCGGGTGCGCGGTATCGAGTTCGAGGGCAAGGCAACGCTGCCCATGGGCCTTGCGGTGATCGCCACCACCACCCGCAGCTGGAGCAAGGTCACCAAGAGCAACACCGCAAGCCAGGTCGGCAACTGGCTGCCGCAGGTGCCGCAATGGATGGCGTCGCTGTTCCTCAACGAAAATATCGAGGCCGGGTCCCTCGCCGGGTTGGGCTTCGGTGGTGGCGTGCGCTATACGGGCAAGAGCTATGGCGATACCGCCAATGCGCTCGCCATTCCCGATTATACGCTGTTCGATCTGTTCATCCGCTATGATCTGGGCAAGGCCAATCCGGCGCTCGACGGCATGTCCTTCTCGGTCAACGCCCGCAACATCGCCGACAAGCGTTATGTCGCCACCTGCTCGGCGGTGTCCGCCTGTTATTATGGACAGGGACGCAGCGTCACCGCTCGGCTCCAGTTCCGCTGGTGATCGCGCGCCGGTCCCTGCTCGCGGGTCTGGCGCTGGGGCTGGCCATCGCGCCGATGGCCCCGGCGCTGGCCGCCCCATGGCAGCTAGAGCGATCCGATGTCCTCTCCTTGCGCGGCCCGGAAGGGGATGAGTATCGCATCATGATCTCTTGGCCCGATGGGGACGCCCCGCCGCAGGGCTGGCCGGTGCTGTGGCTGCTCGACGGGGAGGAGCATTTCCCCATCGCCACGCTGACTGCGCGCAAGATCGGTCGCGGCCGGGGCGGGCGCAACGCCCCCGCTCCGGTTCCGGCCTTGGCTCCCACCCCCGCCCCCGCCGCTTCCGTTCAGGCAAGCCCGGAAACCGGCATCATCGTCGCGATCGACGCCGGATCACGCAGCCGTCGTTCGCGTGATTATACGCCCCCCGTTACGAATATCGGCACGGTTCCGGCAGGCAGGCCCGGCAGCGGCCTGCCGACCGGCGGCGCGGACGCCTTCCTTGCCTTTCTTGGCCAGAAGGTGCGCCCGGAAATCGCGCGGCGCTGGCGCATCGATCCGGAGCGGCAGACGCTGATGGGTCATAGTTTCGGTGGCCTCTTCGCCTTGCATGCGCTGGCGCGGGGCGGCTTCTGGACCCGCTATGTCGCGGTCAGCCCGTCGCTCTGGTTCGGTGATGGCGCGGTTCAGCGCACGCTGGCCGATACCGGACTTACGCCCGGTACGAAGCTGCTGATCGCGAGCGGCGATCAGGAAGGCAGGGGCAGGCCCGCCATGGACGGGCAGGATGCAGGCGAACAGGGCACGGCCCCTGCTCAGCCTGCCGCCACACAGCCGGAGGGTGAGATGCTGGCGGCGCACCTGTCCGCGCGCGGCTTCGACGCCCGCTACATCTTATTGACCGGCCAAAGCCATGGCACAACGATGGCGGCCATGTTGAGAGACGGGATCATGATGGCTTTCGGGAGTATTTCAGGGTGACGGGCGCTATTTTCGGTGGCCTTTGCGTCGCGGTTGCGGCGGTACTGCTCTACCTTGCCGCGCCCCACCAGAAATGGGGCGCCCTGCCCTTCCGGCCCGCGCTGGCGGGCTGGGGCGGGCTGGTGCTGCTGGTGGCGGGCACGGCCCTGATACTGGGCTGGGCCGGTTCGGGCACGTCCATCTTCATCATGATGACGATCGCGATGACGGTCTGGTCCGTGGTCCCGCTCGCCATCGCCTGGTGGCGGGGCGCCCCGGAAGGAAAGAAATGAAGAAAGAGCTATCCAGCCGCGACTGGTTCGGCAAGTCCGCCGCTGGTCTTATCCTCGGCTTCCTGCTGGCGCTGGGCGCGGCGGGGCTGTTCAAGCTGCTCGCCGGCGTCGGTTTGGGCGGCGACAGCTTCTTTTCCACCAAGGGGCAGTTCTCCATGTGGCTGATGTCGCCGATATGGGCGCTGACGCTGAGTTTCTGTTTCCTGTTCCGATCGGGCCTGCGTGCCTGGCTCTGGCTGGCCGCCGCCAATGTGCTGGTCTGGGCGCCGATAGTGCTTTCTGGAGGGCTGCGGTCATGAAATTGCCCACCGACGTCATCAAGATGTACAAGGAGGTCCATGGCTGGGTCGGTATCATTTCCGGCCTTGCGCTGTTCATCGCCTTTTATGCCGGTGCGCTTACCATGTTCGAGGAACCGGTGCAGCGCTGGGCATCGCCGCCGCCGGTCCTCGCGCCCGCGCCTGCGTTGGACCGGACGCCCGACCTTATTGCAAAGGTGCTGAAGGAATATCCCGAAGCGGCGAAGGATTATGACGTTCATCTCGTCACCGATTCCGCCAATCCCGCCCGGATCAGCTGGGAGGTCCATGAAAAGGGCGGGCGCGAACATGGCGCCGGCACGACCTATTACGCCTCGCTGCGCGGCGACGGCTCTTTGCAGGTCGAAACACGCGGCCCATCGCAGGTCGCGCAGTTGATCGACGTGCTGCACCAGCAGGTCGGCCTGCCCTTCGATCATGAGATATCGATGCCGATCATGGGCGCGATCGCGCTGCTTTACATGATCGCCATCGTCTCCGGGCTGGCCGTGCTGCTGCCCAGTCTGGTGAGCGATCTGTTCGCGCTGCGGTTCGGCAAGAACGTAAAGCGGATGTGGCTCGATATCCATAATGTGCTCGGCCTGTTCAGCCTGCCCTTCCACATCATCATGGCGCTGACCGCGGTAGTGTTCGCCTTTCACGACCAGTTCTATGGCGCGCAGGGCATGGTTTTCGGCGGGTCCGAGGGCGGTCGCCGTCCGCCCGTCGCAGCGGCGGCGGATGGTCCCGTCCCCGTTCCGCTCCCGCCGCTTGCGGTGGTGGAACGCGTGAAGGAACAGGCGCCGGGCTTCACTCCGCTCAAGCTGAGCTATGGGCAGGGGCCGAACGGAAAGCCTTTCCTGCGGATGCAGGGCAGCGACCTGCGCTATGGCATGCGCGGCCCGACCTTCGGCATCGCGAGCCTCGATCCGGTGACGGGCGGGATCACCGGGCAGGATTATATGCCGGGGATGCAGGACGGCTGGTCGGCGACGCTTTCCAGCTTCTTCGCGCTGCATTTCGGCAGCTACGGCGGCAATGCGATCCGCTGGTCCTATTTCCTGCTGGGTCTTGGCGGGGCGTTCCTGTTCTACACCGGCAATCTGTTGTGGGTGGAATCGCGCCGCAAAAAGGAACGCAAGGCGGGTGCGGTCGAACAGACCCGCGCCACCCGGATATTGGGCGCCCTGACCGTGGGGGTGCCGCTGGGCTGCGTCGCGGGCATATCCGTCACGCTGGCGGCCGCGAAGCTGCTGGGCGATGGCGCCAGCTATGGCGTGCATAGCGCAATCTATTATGCGGTGTTCCTGCTCGCGACCGGCTGGTCGCTGGTACGCGGCGCGGCAAGATCGGGCGTGGAACTGTCCGTCCTGGGCGCGGTGGCGATGCTGACGGTGCCGCTTGCCAGCCTCATCGCGGGGCGGGCATGGTATGATGCGGGCGATCTGCTGCTGGTGGATGGAACAGCGCTCGCGCTGAGTGTGCTCCTGCTGCTCTCCGCCCGGTCGGCGCGGCGACGGGCGCTGGCGGGTCCGCGCGACAGCATCTGGTCAGCGAACGGCGAGAGCAACGGAACGAAACAGGCGCAACCCGCATGAAGCGCCTTGACCAGCGACGATCAACCTCGTTCCGCGCGTCGACCTCTCCTTCCAATCCGGCGCATCATCAGGGCTGCTCTTCTGACCCGTCGCCGCCAAGGGCCATGTCAAAAAAAAGTCGTATGCGCGCTGCCTGATCGGTGGAGAGGAAAGCGGGCAGCACCATCCGTCTTTCCCATGTCAGCATCGGCCTGATCTTCACCAGCGCCCTGTTCCTGTCGAAGGAGGCGATGATGCTGTCCAGCGTCATCATCGCGCCTACGCCCATCAATGCCATGCGTACCCCGACATCATGATAAGGATATAGCCCGGCCACCTTGACCGGCGACACGCCGAGCCGCCCCAGCGCGCGCTTCTGCCCCATGACATCCTGCCGCGCCATCAGGAAGGAAATCGCGCCCAGCCCTTGCGCCTCCGCCGTATCGCGCAAGGCAGGCAGGCCGTAAATGCCCGACCCCACTTGCGACAGCAGCAGGGAACCGGGCAGCTCCTCCTCACTCCTCACCGTCAGCAAGGCGCCGTCCAGTTCCCCCGCCTCCAGCCTGCGGGGAACGAGGTGGCGGGGAATATTGGAAAGGAAGGTGAACTCCATATCGGGATTGCCGTGCAGAAATTCCGGCAGCGCGGGCCTTACATAATCCTCCATCAGATGATCGCCGATATAGAAGCGCAACTTGGCCTGACGGGCCGCAGGACGCCGATATTTGTCGCCGAGCTGGCGTCCCGCCCGGCAAAAGGCGGCGGCGTCATCGCGGAACTCGACCCCTTCATGCGACAGGGAAATGGCTGCCCCGCGCCGACGTTCGAACAATTCGCAGCCAAGCTGCTCTTCCAGCAGGCGCATATGCATGCTCACCCCTGCCTCCGAAATGCCCAGCATTTCCGCCGCCCGGCGGAAACTGCCCATTTCGTATACCGCCATGAACACTTCGATCTGGCGCAGAGTGAAGGCGAACATGCACATTCCTTATGCTTATGGCCCGCCCTAACTGATAATCTGTAACTTGTCACCTCTGAACAGCTTGCCCCACATTGCTCGCCACTGCGCTGGCCGACATTGTGCCCCTCACCAAATGCATAAAGCATGACAGGGGAGAGAAATAATGAAGGCAATCCACAGCCCATGGGCTGCGTCCTCAATTCTGGCGATCGCGGTGATGGCGCTGTCCGCGCCGGCCGTCGCCCAGCAAGCGCAGGATGATAGCGCGGGCAACAGTGGCAATGGCGGCGGCATCGCCGATATCGTCGTCACCGCCCAGTTCCAGTCGCAGCGCCTTCAGGATACGCCGCTCGCGATCACCGCCGTCGACGCCGCCGCGCTGGAGGCCCGCTCCGCCACGCGCGTAACCGATATCAGCGACAGCGCACCCAGCGTGCTCATCAAGCCGTCCAACGCCTCCTTCGGCCCGGCGGCCACGGTCTTCATTCGCGGCATCGGGCAAGGGGACAGCAGCTTCGCGATGGAGCCGGGCGTCGGCATCTATATCGATGACGTCTATTATGGCTCGCTCTTCGGTGCCAATTTCGACCTACTCGACCTCGACCGGGTGGAAATCCTGCGCGGGCCGCAGGGCACGCTTTCCGGCAAGAACAGCATCGGCGGATCGATGAAGCTGTTCAGCCGCAAGCCCGATGGCAAGGGCAGCAACTTCATCGAGGCCAGCTATGGCTCGCGCAACCTGCTCAGCATCCGGGGCGGGGCGGACATCACGCTTGTGCCGGATCAGCTCTATGCGCGCCTTTCGGGCGTCTACACCAGCCAGGACGGCTATTCGACGCGCTATGATTATGGCTGCCTCAACCCGTCCTCCGGTGTTCCGGCGGCAGGCATTTCGCAAAATTGCGTGCTGGGCCATGAGGGCGGCAAGAATTACGGCGGCGGCCGTCTGGCGCTGAGCTATACGCCGACGACCAGCCTGTCGATCGACCTCTCCGCAACCCTCATCAAGGATACGTCAGAGGTTGCCCCGACCCAGCTGATCGGCGCGACCGCCCGCGCCGACGCCTTTTTCGCGCCCTATAGCCCGTCGATGTTCGTCGTGCCCGAAGGTTCGCGCTACAGCTACGCGACCTATATGACGCCGAGCTTCACCGATCCCTCCATCTATGACGGCGCGGAAGGGGCAGGCACCCACCCGGCGGTTTCGGTGCCGACGCATAATGACCTGCTGCAATCCTCGTTCAACGCCACTATCGGCTGGGAAATCGCCGATGGCCTCCAGTTGAAGTCGATCACCGGCTACTCCCATATGCGCGTCGCTTATGGCATTGATGGCGACGCCAGCCCCATCACCACCCAGACCGCGCTCTATCAGGCGCGCAGCAACCAGTTCAGCCAGGAATTGCGGTTGAACGGCAAGGCCTTCGCCGACCTGCTCGACTGGACCATCGGTGGCTATTATTATCAGGCGAAGAATAATTTCTCCGGATCGAACATCCTCTATCCGGGCAAGGTCTTTGAAAATCTGAACGCGCCCGACGATGACGTGACGTCGAAGAACAAGAGCGTGTTCGGCCAGTTGATCGTCCATCCGGCCGACCGGCTCAACATCACCGGCGGCCTGCGCTATACCAAGGACAGCAAGGATTATATCTATCGCCGCTATAACCCCTTCCTGCCCGGCGTGCCGACCTTCACCCCGGCCGGTATCCTGACCGGCAAGGAAAGCCATTACAGCGCGAACAAGCTCGATTACCGCATCAACGTCGATTATCGCTGGAGCAGCGCGCTGATGACCTATGCGCAGGTGGCGACCGGCTTCCGCGGCGGCGGCGTCAATCCGCGTCCGTTCGTGCCGGAACAGGCGGTGCCCTTCGATCCCGAAACCATCACCTCTTATGAAATCGGCTTCAAGAGCGACCTGTTCGATCGCCGTGTGCGCTTCAACATGTCCGCCTTCATGAACGATTATAAGGACATCATCTTCACGAACCTCGCGCCCACCGCCAACAGCGCGCAGAACGCCACGCCTACCAATGTCGGCACCGCCCGCTACAAGGGGGTGGAGGCGGAACTGCTCGCGCGGCCGGTGGACGGGCTGATGCTCGACGCCAATCTCAGCTGGCTCGACTTCCAGCTCAAGTCCTTCACCGCGCAGGGCGTCATCATCTCCGGTGTCACGCTCGACAACAAGGCGCCGTTCGCGCCGAAGTGGAAGGTCGCGCTGGGCGCGCAATATGAGGTGGAAACGGCGATCGGCAGCTTCACGCCGCGCCTCGACTATACCTATCAGTCCTCCTATTTCACCGGCATCGACAATGCGCCGGAAGGCAAGGTCGATGGCTATGGCATCTTCAACGCGCGCCTTACCTTCGACACGCCGGACAAGGACTGGCGCCTGTCGCTCGCCGCGAAGAACCTGTTCAACAAATTCTATTATAACAATAAATTCTTCAATCTGGGCATGATCCTGGGATCGGCTGCTCCGCCACGGGAGGTGTCGCTGACCCTGCGCCGTACCTTCTGACCCCTTGCCTGTCCCTCCTTCCCGGTTCGCACCTGTCCGGGAGGGAGCGGGGCATGAGCCAGGGCCGGACGTACCGGCTCATGCCCCGATTTTTACCCACGGAGTTCCCCAGCCATGAACCGCTTTTCCCGCCGCTCCCTGCTTAAATCGTCGGCCATGCTGACCGGCGCTGGCCTGATCGCCCCCAATGGGCTGGCGGCGAAAGTCGCGGCCGGGCGCGGCGGAAAGAACGGAGGCAAGCGCCCCAATATCCTGTTCATCCTTGTCGATGACATGGGCTATGCCGACCTCAGCTGCTATGGCCGATCCGATTATCAGACGCCCGCGCTGGACGGCCTTGCGCGGCAGGGTGTGCGGTTCACGCAGGCCTATGCTAATGCGGCGGTCTGCTCCGCGACGCGCACCGCGCTCATCACCGGACGCTATCAGAACCGCCTCGCGGTGGGGCTGGAGGAACCGCTCGGCTCGCGGGATCTGGGCCTGCCGCCGGAGCATCCCACCCTGCCCTCGCTGCTGCGCCAGCAGGGCTACGACACTTTCCTCATCGGCAAATGGCATCTGGGGTCGCTGCCCAAATATGGCCCGCAACAGAGCGGCTATGACCATTTCTGGGGCTTTCGCGGCGGTGGCGTCGATTATTTCACGCATAAGTTCATGGGGCATCATGACCTTTGGGACGACGGGCAGGAGATCGACCGCACCGGCTATCTCACCGACCTGCTCGCCGACCATGCGATCAGCGTGATCGACGAACAGGCGAAAGCCAGCCGTCCCTTCTTCATGTCGCTCCACTTCAACGCGCCGCACTGGCCCTGGGAAGGCCCCGGTGACGAGGCCGAGGCAAAGCGCATCGACGAAAGCCCCAATCCGGCCGCCATCATGCATTATGACGGCGGGTCGATGAAAACCTATGCCGAGATGGTCACGCGCCTGGACGAGCAGATCGGCCGCATCCTTGCCCGGCTCGATCAGCTGGGCCTTGGGAAAGACACCATCGTCATCTTCACCAGCGACAATGGCGGGGAGCGCTTCGCCGACACATGGCCCTTCAATGGCCGCAAGACCGAATTGCTGGAGGGCGGCCTGCGGGTTCCCGCGATCGTGCGCTGGCCCGGCCATGCCCCGGCGGGCGCGACGAGCGAGCAGACGATCATGTCGATGGACTGGCTGCCCACGCTGCTCGCCGCTGCGGGAGGGGCACCGGACCCGGCCTATCCGTCCGACGGGATGGATCTGGCGCGTTTCCTTGCTGATCCCGCGGCACGGCAGGACCGCACCTTATGCTGGCGGTACAAGAACAACGACCAGCAGGCCTGCCGCAAGGGCGACTGGAAATATCTGAAGATATTGGACAACAGCTTCCTGTTCAACGTCGTGGCCGATCCCATGGAACGCGCGAACCTCAAGCTGCGCGAACCTGCCAAATATGCGGAACTGAAGGCCGCTTATGACCTGTGGGAAAGCCAGATGCTGCCCTTGAGTCCCGAAGTCCAGAGCCATGGTTTTACCGGGGCCGACCTCGCCGATCATTATGGCGCGAAGATTCAGAACAGCGTGGACAAATCCGGTCCCGCGCGGTGAGGGCGACAGGCTCGCTGCCGCAAGGTGGCGGGCCTATTACGCCTCGCTCAGCGTCCGTTCTTTCTGGTGGGAGCCGGTGGCAAATGCCGACGCCTCCGACCAGAACGCCTCGACCGCCGTCGACCCCGCCCCGGCGCGGCGGACGACCAGCAATTGCAGCGTTACCTGCGGGTCTTCCAGCGGGATGAGGATGAAATCGTTCCAGTCGCTGACCACACCCACCATCCATTCCGGCATGATGATCGGGATCGGGTGATTGGTGGCGAACTGCATCGCACCGCGAAGCGTCGCCTCGGGAAAGTTAACCATCCTCACGCCATAGGCGGCAAAATATTCCGCCAATTGGTCATAAACCGGCGGATTGAGCCGCCGCCGGAAGTTGGCGATTTCTTCGCCAGCCAGCGTCGCGAGCGAGATATGACTGCTCGTCGCCAGCCGATGCGATCGGGGCACGAGCATGGACACCTTGGTTTCGGCGAGCACCACATGGTCGAGCCGCGGGTCGGACGGAAATGGTCCGAGTGCAAGGGTCACGTCGATGTCGCCCCTGAGCAGTTGCTCCAGCAACATTGGCGAATGACCGGTAATGATCTCCAGTTCTATCTGCGGAAAGCGCGTTTCAAAGCAATTGAGCAGCGCGGGCCGTTCCACTATGTCGGCGCTGAATTCCGGCGCACCGAGCAGCAGTGTCGCCATGGTCTGCCGGCGGATTTGCTCGGCCTCACGCATCAGCATGTCGCGCGCTTGCAGAAAGGTGCGGGCAGAAGGCCAGAAGGCTTCGCCCTGCGGGGTCAGTACCACCGCCTGCTTGCGGTTCCGTTCGAACAGGGGAAAGCGCAGCAAATCCTCCAGCCGCCTGATCTGAACGGACAACCAGGGCTGGGCAATGCGCAGTTCCTCCGCGGCGCGGGTGAAGGAGCGACAGCGAGCAACGGCATCAAACATGCAGACAAGGCGGGCGTCCAACCCTTGCATCTGTTCCTCTCCTCCCTTTCCCGTGCTTTATGGCCTTCGGGCTTGGGGAGAGTGTACCGGCTTCGCGGCCGTTCGCCTACCATATCCTCCCTGTCAGAAATATCAGGCGGACAAGAAAATAAAAATGGGTGGGCGACATAGACGCCGCCCACCCAGTCAGGTGAAGCTCAGAATTTCACGCCAAAGACAAAGCCGTAGCGACGTGGCGGCGTATAGTTGAATACCGTGACCGTCGCGCCGGAGCGGATGGCCTGCTGGGTATCAATCTCGTTGAACAGATTCTGCACATAGACCGATGCGTAAAATCGTTCGTTCTGCGACTGCCATTGCAGGTTGGTATCCACCAGTGTCATCGCTCCGCGGCGGCTGATCGGCCAGGGCGTGTCGTTGGTATAGAGCGACGACGTATAGTTGAGGTCCAGGTTCAGCGTCACGACGCCAATGCTGTCGAGATCCTTGCGATAGCTGCCTCCGATCGCCCCTTGCCATTTGGGCGCGTTATAAAGCGGCAGCTTCGAATAATCGACCTTGCCGGAGGCTGCGTCGCATATCTCGAACGGTTCCTGCCCGACAATATTGGTCGGCGAAAAGCCGGTGGCGCAAAATTCCTTATAATGCGCCTTCAGATAGCCGCCCGACGCCCGCAGGCGCAGCTCGTCTGTCAGCCGCGCATCCAACTCCACCTCGACGCCCTTGGTGACGGCGCTTGCCGCATTGAACACATTGTTGGTGGTTGATCCGGTCAGCGGGTCGGTGAAGTTCACACTGCGTTGCAGATCGTCGAGATTGTTCTGGAACAGGGTGAGATTGGCGCGCAGGCGACGATTGAACAGGAAAGTCTTGATGCCCGCTTCCCATGTTTCGATCCGTTCAGGTTCATAGGGCGGCGGCACGGAACTGCTGAGCGCAGCAAAACCGCCACTCTTGAACCCCTTGGTCCAGCTCGCATAGAGCATCACATCTTCGATTGGGCGATAGTCGACGGAGATTTTTGGCGAAAAATTGCGCCATTTCTTTTCCTGCACCACATAAGGCGTGGCGAGCGGCAGGAATTCCCCGCCTGCAAGGCCTACCGCTGCCGGAACCGTCGCCGGATTGCGCGACTGGCGGCTGAAGGAGAAGGTCTTGTCTTCCCACATCTGGCGTCCCGCGACGTTGATGCGCACCCTGTCCATAGGACGTGCTTCCAGTTCCGCGAACACCGCATAACTGTCGCGCTTCTGCTTCACATTGGTCTGTGAATTGAACACGCCGGAATATTCCGACCAGGTGATATTGCCATATTTGAGGTCGTCATTGGCATAATAGGCGCCTGCCATGATTTGAAAGCTGTCACCCAATTGCTGGATCGCGCGTAGCTCCTGACTGACAGTGGTGAGACGGGTGCGATAATAATTTACCAGATAGGCGATATTTCCGCCCGCCGGATCGGTTATAAGCCCATCGCTCGATTGCTGATAGCCGGTGATGGCGGCCAGTGACAGAGAGTCGCCGTCATAATTGACATTGAGCGCGACATTATTCTGGTCGACGAAGCTGCGCATCTTCTCCGCGACGTTCACATTGCTCCAGTAGCGCGGATAAGTATAGAAATTGGGAGGATCGCCGGGGATAGTACCGAAGAGTTGCGCGGCAAGGCCGGGCGTCGCCGCCGCCATTTCAGCCGTGGTCGACGCATTTTGCGTGGGCGTGGGATCCCCGCGGTCGCGAATATGGTCATATTTCAGGAATATCGTCCAGTCGTCGGCGGGCTTGAACAAAAAGGACAGGCGTGCTGTGATGTTGTCTTCGCCGCCAATATTCCTGCCCGCATCCTTGATCGAATGATAATAGCCATCCGATCGCGCGACGAGCATGGACGCTCGCATCGCCAGCTTGTCCTCGACCAGCGGGACATTGACGGCGCCCCGGAATTCCATGCGGCCATAATTGCCGACCTTGCCTTCAGCCTGCCCGCCAAAGTCCATGGTCGGACGCTTGGAGCGGATATTGACCGCACCGGCAAAGGCATTGCGGCCGAACATCGTGCCCTGGGGGCCGCGCAGCACCTCGACCGATTCCAGATCGAACATATCGAGAATATTGAGCGTCGATCGGGTTTGATACAGGCCGTCGAGATAGAAGGCTGTCGACGGATCGCCCGTCTGGTCGGAGCGCGCGTAATTGACGCCGCGAATGGCGAGCATGCCCGCGCGTCCCTGTGATCCCAGGGAATCGATGCGAACATTGGGCATCGACCGACCCAGATCGACGATGGTCGCGCCGACCTTGGCTTCAATGTCGAGGGCGGTCAGGGCCGAAACCGACACCGGCGTTCGTTGTAACGGCTCCGACCGCTGACGGGCGGTGACGACGATATCGGCGATCGTTGCCCCCTCCGTTGCCGGCTTTGGCCGCGCCTCTTCCTGCGCGCAGGCAGGCGTTGACAGGCCCAGCACCAACCCAATCGCCGTGAAAGCCGAAAAATATAGCATGTCCTTTTTCATGATCCCCTCTCCTATTGCTTGTAATGTCTTGGGAATTTTCAATTAATGGATATTCTGCCGGTGCGCGGGCGGGTGTTGCCCATCGTCCCACAGGGCAAGCGCATCGAGCGCCTCCACCTGCGGTCCCTTCACCAGCAACGGATTGATTTCGAGCGAGACAAGATCCGGCCCCAGCGTGAGCGCCGCATCGCCGATCGCGCTGATCGCCGTGGCAATGGCATCAAGATCGGCCGCCTCGCCGCCGCGATAGCCCTCCAGCAGGCGCGCACCTTTGAGTTCGCCGATCATCGCACGCGCCTCTTGCGGGCTGACCGGCAGCAGGCGCAGGCTGCTGTCCTGCAATATCTCGATCCACACGCCGCCCAGCCCCACGGCGATGACCGGCCCCCAGGCCGTTCTCGCGGTGCCCACGAACAGTTCGGTGCCCCCCTTGCGCATAGGGGCGATGATGCACCCCTCCATGAGCGCATCGGGATGATGGAGCGCGGCTGCTGCCATCACCTCACCAAAAGCCGTCCGCACGGCATCGGCATCGTCGAGACCCAGCCGCACGCCGCCGATATCGCTCTTGTGCAGGATATCGGGTGAGGCGATCTTGACGACAACCGGCTCGCCAAAGGCCTGCCATGCCTCTACCGCCGCCTCCGCCGTCGCCGCAAGACGATGGGGCATTACCGGGATGCCGCGATCCTTCAACCAGTTGAGTGCCTGATATTCCGAGGCCGGGCAGGCCCCGCATATCTCGGGCGAGGCAGTTTCCTGCTGCGCCTGCGCTACGGGCCGGGCCGACCATTGTTGCAGCGCTGCGAAAGCGGCCATGGCATGATCCACCCCGCCAATGGCGGCAGGTATTCCGCAGTCCGCCATCACCTTGCGGCTATGGTCGCTGATCGGCTGAAGCGCTTGATTGATGAGCAGGCCCGGCACCCGCGCGCGCGTCAACCCTTCGCCGATGGCGGTCAGAATGGGCACGTTGAGCGTATCGCCCTCCGCGCTCGGCACATCCTGCACGGCGGCGACCAGACCGATGGCCGGATCTTCCGACAGAATGTCGAGCATCTGGTGGAAAAGCGAAGGATCGCGCACGGCTGCTCCGGTGACGTCGAGCGGATTGAACACCGAGCCGAAATCGGAGATTATTCCGCGCAACCGCTGCTGCGTCGCTTCACTGAACGGCGCCAGCCGCAGGCCCGCGCTTGCCGCACGGTCGGCGATGATCTCGCACGCCCCGCCGGATATGGAGATGATGCCAATCTCCCCGCTGATCGGTCCCGTCTCGGCAAGCAACCCTGCGGCGATGACCAGCGTTTCCAGAGAGTCCACCCGGATGACGCCATAATGGCGGCATACCGCGTCGAACACATCGTCATCGCCAGTGACCGCGCCGGTATGGGCCTGCGCCAGCTTGCTGGCCAGTTCGCTGCGCCCCACCTTCAGCACGACAATGGGCTTGCCGATCCGGCCGGCCTTTTCCGCCGCCCGGCGGAAACCCTGGGGGTCCTTGATCGTCTCTGCGAACAGCGCGATCGACCGGATCGTGGGATCATCAACAAAATGGTCGAGCACCTCGACCAGCCCCATCACCTCTTCATTGCCTGTCGCGACCACGCAGCCGATGCCGATGCCCTGCATCCGCGCAAACTGGCTGACGACATGGGCCGTTGCACCGCTCTGGGAGATGATTGCCAGTCCGCCGGGGGTAGCCTTGCCGTCGACGGGGAAAGCCGACACGGCGATGCCGTCCTTGTAATTATTGAAACCCAGACTGTTGGGACCGAGCATATTGAGGCCATGGCTGCGCGCCAGCGCGCCAATTTTCTTTTGCAGCTGTGCGCCTTCCTGACCCGCCTCAGCGAAGCCGGACGACAACAGCACGACATTGCGTATGCCTCGCGCGGCGATATCCGCGACGGTTTCCGCCACGCTGTCAGCAGGAACGAAAACATAGGCGAGATCCGGCACATGGGGCAGCGCCGCGCAGGACACATAGCCCGGCAGGCCGTGGGCGGACGCGCCCCGCCGGTTCACCGCCACCACCTCGCCGTCAAATGGCAGCGCACGCAGGTTGGAATAGATGAGCTGCGACCATGCCGATTTGTCGGAAGCGCCGACCAGCACGATCGAGCGGGGGCGGAAAAGCCGCTCAAGACGCCCGGTCATCGCGGCATCTCCAGCCCACGCTGCGCAATCATGTTGCGTTGCACCTCCGCCGTGCCACCGCCGATCACCATCATGATCGCCTGTCGCAGCAACTGGTCGATCGCACCATCAAGCGCGGCACCTTCCTCTCCCCGTGTCAGCAGCGCCTGTGGTCCGAGAAGATCGAGTGCATTTTGTGCCAGCCTCTCCCCCAATTCTGTCGAAAATACCTTGCCTATCGCTGCTTCCACCAATGGCGCGGCGCCATCGGCGCGCGGCATGATCGCGCGCAAGGAGAGCAAGCGGGCGGTTTCGGTCTCGCTGGCAAGGGTGGCGATCCGGTCCCGTATCACGGGATCGCAGGTCCGCCCCTCCACGCGCAGATGATCGACGAGGCGCGCCAGGATCGACTGCACCTGCGTGCTGAAGCTCGCCATGATGATCCGCTCGGTCGCCAGCGCGCTCATCAGGATCGACCAACCGCCATTTTCCGGACCAAGCATCGCCGAAGCGGGGACGCGTACTTCATCGAGGAATATCTCGGCGAAATAATGGCCGTAAAAGGCCATGCTTGGCCGAATGCTGATGCCCGGCAGGTCCATCGGAATGACGAACAGGCTGATCCCCCGGTGCTTGGAGGCCGGGTCCTTGTCCGTGCGGGCCGCAAGGATCATGTGCGAGGCGCGATGCCCGTCAGTATTCCAGATCTTGTGCCCGGTGACGATGTATTCGTCACCGTCGCGCACCGCGCGCGTGCGCAGCGATGCCAGGTCGGAACCCGATTGCGGTTCGCTATACCCGAGGCAGAAGGAGAGTTCGCCCCGGCGGATACCCGGCAGCAGGTCCTGCTGCAATGCCGGTGAACCATGAGCGACAATCTCCGGCCCCAATATCCAGTTGGCAACCATCGATGTTTGGATCGGTGCTTCCACCCGGTACATTTCTTCAAGCCAGGCCAGTTGTTCGAGGGGGCCGCGCGCCTCGCCGCCTGCCGCTTTCGGCCAGGTCATCGTGGCCAGACCATCGCGACCCATGCGGGCGGCGAAATCCGGATTCCAGTTGCGATCCTCATAAGGGCGGCAGCCATTGTCCGCCCGTTCCGCGGCCGTCCAGTTTGCGTCGAGCCAGTTCCGCAGAAAGGCGCGATAATCGCCCGCGGCATCCTTGCCCGCCTCGATCAGCGGCAGCCCGTCATCCAGCAGCCTGCGCGCCACTTCCTCCCGGGCCTGCATCGCGCCGCCCAACCGGGCCATGTCATCATGAACCAGCCGGAATTGCTGCGGGGCCGCATGTTCCTCGGCATAGCCGATCGCACCAAGAATATGATGATTTTCGAGCGCCACCTGCCTCAATGCAGGGCTGGCAAAGGCAAAGGCAGCCGAAGCGCGCGCCAGTCGGTCGCCATCGCCTGCATCGAACGCGCTGGCCACGGAGGCGACATGGCAGGCCACACCTTCCAATGCGACGAGACTGTTGGCGAGCTTGTGCTGCAACGCCTGAAAGCGGCCGATGGGCTGGCCGAACTGTTCCCGGGTGCGGGCATGATCGACGACCAGATCGAACCCTGCCCGCGCCGCGCCCAGCGACCGCGCCACCAGCCCCAGACGGTGGAGCCGACAGGCTTCCTCCGCCTGTTCACGAGGCAGGACATGCAGCGTCGCCCGCGCGCCGGAAAGGCTGATCGCCTGCCAGAGAGGCTGGTTCATCACCCTCTGTTCCCGACGTTCCACGCCCGCGTCGTCCAGCGATATCAGGGCGAATGTCTCCCCATCGGGCAGCAGGATCATCAGATCCTCGACGGCCGGATGCAGCGGCAGACAAGTGACAGCGCCGTAAAGCCTGCCGTCGCGCAGGTCGAGTTCACCCCCAGACGCACGAACCAGCGCGGTTCCCCGTATGCTGGCACCCGCTACTGCGGGAAGGAAGCTGGTGCGGATCGCTGTCTCGACAAAGGGCGCGCGACACAGGTGGCGACCCAGACCTTCGGCGATCGCGCAGACTGCCTGCCAGCCGCCAATATCCCCGACCGACCCGGTGGGCACAAAGCCCTGCGCCTTCAGAGCATCCCAAAGTTCCATCCCGTTGGGATTGGTCGCGAACATGTTCACGACACCGGCAATGCTCTCCCGAATGAGGGCGAGCGTGTCCGCGTCCCCCGCCGCATCGGCGGAGACCTTTACTGCATCCATCACCTTCTCCTTTCCTGGGAGGGTGCCGCCGGGAGCCCCGGCTGTCCAATACGGATCGATTTGGGTTTAAGAAGAATTCAGTATCAAAACCCGTTCACCGCAGGGGCCGTTACCGCCCCGTCCACAAGGGCGCGCGTTTTTCCATGAAAGCCCTTGGCCCTTCCTGATAATCGGCTGTGGTGGCCAGCCTCTGCCCGGCTTCGTCTGTCATCCGGGCAAGGTCCCTGTCGCTATGTTCGATGGCGACCCGTCCGATAGAGAGGCTTTCGCGCACGGATAGCGGAGCATTGGCGCAGATGCGCTGTCCAAGCGCGATGGCCGCCGCCAGCACATCGCCATCGGCGGCGACCTGATTGACAAGACCCCAATGAACGGCTTTTTCCGCCGGAATGGGATCGCCCGTCGCCAGCATTTCGAGCGCAATGCCGCGCGGCACATGCCGCGCGAGGCGGTAGGCGCCGCGCCCGCCTGCAATGAGGCCCCGCTTCACCTCGGGCAAGCCGAAGATGCTGTCGGGACCGCATAACCGGATGTCACAGGCGAGCGCCATTTCCAGCCCGCCTCCTACCGCTGCGCCATGGATGGCGGCGATCCATGGCTTCACCCGGACGCTATCGACAAAGCCGGCAAAACCGCCATCGGGCGTTACCAGATCCTGCCCCCTCCCGGCCGCCGCCTCGGCAAGATCCGCCCCTGCCGAAAATACCGGACCGGCGGCGGTGAGGATGGTGAGCCACACCTCGTCATCGGCCTCGCTATCCTTGACGATAGCGTCGATCGCCCTTGCCATCGCGCCATTGATCGCATTGCGCTTATCCGGGCGATCAAGCGTGACGACAGCGATATGATCGTCGCGTTTTCCATATCGGACATAGTCGCAGGACACCGCATCGCTCATTCCATTCCTCCCCTGTTCCGTTACGTCGCCGGATCTTCAGACAGCGATCGCCCATTCGGTAAAACTGTCCGCCCCGTCGCTGCGAGCGATGCCCTGCGAACCGATGGGCTCCCGCCATTCCCGGCCCTCCTGCCCGATCAGGGCACGGATGGTCGTCTCGTCGCTGGCGGGTATGCGCGCGACAAAACGCTTCCCATCCCCGGTACGGCAGACCGCCAGCCCGAATTCCGGTTCCCCCGACCGCAAGTAGCGCACGGTATAGGTTTCGAGCCGCGCCGGCCCATCATGGGTGGGCACTATTTCTGGTACGGCTTCGCGCCGGGCGTCCGCCTCGGCCTGCACGTCGTAGCGGACGGGAAACATATCCGCCCCGGGCGCATGATCGGCCAGTATCATGGCGTGGTGCTTGGTCACGAGATCGCCATTGCCGAGCAACAGTCCATGATGCGCTCCGTGCCGGATGGTACGGACCATATTTACGACGGCATGGGTCATATAGTCGTTGCCGGGTCCGCCGAAATAGGTAAGCCCTCCTGCGACCGTCGGTACCAGATTGTCCGGCGTGCCCAGACTGCGTGCCGCCAGCTTGGGCACGCAAGGGAAGCAGCTGTAAAATTCCACCGCGTCGATATCTTCTCTGCCAAGGCCGCTGCCGCAGAGTGTCTTTTCCAGTACCGTTTCGATCGAGATCGAACGATCATACCTGTCCCTGTCGCGGAAATCCGCTTTGTCCTTTGCCCCGGCGCCTCCCCAGACATAGACGATCGCTTCTTCCGCGACCCCGGCCGCGCGGGCCATGGCGAGCGAGGTGACGATGACCGCCGCGCTCTGGTTCACGGCATCATTGGCCACCATCAGCTTGTTGTACGGGAAAGCGATCGGACGGTTGTCGGCACTGCCTGTCGCGATTTCCGCTGCGTCCCTGGGCGTACGAATCCACGCTTCCTCGACCCCCGCGGCGACCTCAGACATGGCCGCCCAGAGCTTTCCGGTTTCCTGCTGAACGGCCCGATGGCTGAGACCCCGGCTCGCCCGTAGCGCATTTTCATAAAGAGCATAGACGCTGGCGGCGGAATCAAAGCCATAGCGAAACATGTCCATGCCAACCACATCTTCGATCACCGGGCGCCGGTAATCGGGGTCCGGCGGCGTCCAGTCGAGTGCTTCCTTCTTCTTCATCGCCATGCCGACCGAACGAAACGCCTCAGCACCGCAGATAAGCGCCACGTCCCGCCCTGTTCCGTCGCTGGCCGCGATATGGTTGGCGACATCATGGATGAGGCGCAGCGGGGTCTCTCCCCCGGCCGGGCTATGTTCGGCCCGTTGCGGCGTAATATCGAGCGCTCCGCACAGTTGCCGGGGCAGATCGCGATAGGGCCAGGACAGGACATTGACGATATCCAGCGATGTCACCTTGCCAAGCCAGCCGCCGCCGGCATCGTCATCGGCCCGCCGGATCGCCCGGACCAGCAGGTCACGAGGCTCATATCCCGCATGATCATCCCCGATGCGGTCGGAGAATTCACCAACCCCGACAATGACTGGCGTTCGTTCCGGTGACAGGCTGCGCTGGTTCATCTTGTCCTCAATCCGTATGTTGATCTGGTGTAACGGGACGGGCCTGCAACTCTCTGGTCAGCAGCTTCCCGGTATCGGTTCGCGGCAGTGCCGCCACGAATTCGACGAAGCGCGGGCGCTTGTAACCGGCGATATGCGTGCGGACCCAGCCCGCGACATCCTGCGGGGTCATGCTCTTGCCCGGATGCAGCGCAACAAGCGCTTTTACCGCCTCTCCCCAATAATCGTCGGCAATGCCGAAGATCGCGCAATCGGCAATGTCCGGGTGAGAGAGCAGCACCGCCTCCACCTCCTTGGGATAGACATTCTCCCCGCCGGTTTTGATCAGTTCCTTGCTGCGTCCCATCAGCGTGATAAGTCCGCGATCATCCACCGCCGCCAGGTCGCCGCTATGGAGCCAGCCGCCTCGCAGCGCGCTTTGGTCCGCCTCTGGATTGCGCCAATAGCCCAATAATATGCTGGGGCCACGCAGGCATAATTCTCCCACCTGATCGACCGGCAGGGGCCTGCCATCGGCGTCCATGATGCAGATATCGAATTGTGGCATCGCCCGGCCACAGGCTTGGGGATGCGCGATCTGTTCTTCGCCATAAAGGCAGGCGACGAAATTGCCCGCCTCGGTCTGACCATAGGACAGGATCGGTTCGCACCCCAATAGGGCGCGCACATCCTCGACCAGTTGCGGGCGATGCATGCCCCCGCCCATCGTCACCGTGCGCAACGCCATGGGTAGCGGATCGCTGCGTTGCCCTTCGATCATCGCGGGCAGCAGCTGCGGCGCAATGCCGAGCATATCGCACCGCAGGCGAGAGGCCATGTGGCGGGCCGTCTCCGCATCAAAGTGACGCGGGGCAAGGGTAATGGCGGCCCCTACCGCCAGATGCGCGAACAACAGGCTGGTTCCGCCGATATGAAAGAGCGGCAGCGAGAGCAGCAAATGGGATGTCTCCGTGCAGCGGAGCTGGGTCGCCATCGCATAGGCCGACACCACCTGCCCCTGCTGAGAAAGCAGGCAGCCCTTGGGGTGTCCCGTAGTGCCGCTGGTATAGAGCATGATCCAGGGCAGTGCGCCCTCGTCCGGCATTTCCTCCTCGTCCGGCGCCTCTTTCGCAGAGGCAAGCAAAGCCTCATAGCCATCTTCTCGCCCTCCCTCGCACCCGACGATCAGGACAGGCAGCGCGTCATCGGCCATTGCCGGTTCGGCCAATTCTGGCGAACGGAAGAGCAGGCGGGGCTGGGCATTGTTGATGATCCATCCCAGTTCCGCAGGCGTCAGCCGCCAGTTCAGCGGTAGAAGGATCGCCCCCAGCCGCGCGGTGGCGAGATATAGTTCAACCAGCGGCAGACCATTGACCAGCAACGCGGCAATTCTGTCGCCGCGCCTCACGCCCTGCGCGCGCAGGGCATTGGCCAGCCTGCCAACCCGCTTGTCCAGTTCGGCGTAGCTGACCTGCCTGCCGCCATCGGCAATGGCAAGACGGTTCGGGAAGCGGCGCGTGATACGCCGGGACCAGGCCGCTGCCGAGATCGCCGCGACCGAGGAGGCGGCCGTCCCGTTCATTCCCCGCCCCTCTCCGGCAGGCGCACCGTGCAATCGCCAGTGCAGACGATTTCATCCCCGGCCCGGATCTGCACGTCGATATCGACCCGGCCCGACCCATCCTCGGCACGCCAGAGCCGTTTTACCTTGCCCGTGCCGGTAACGCTGTCGCCGGGATAAATCTGGCCTGCCATCGCGATCTTGCGGCGGGTCAGGAAGGTCAGCGGCCCTGCCCAGTCGCAAACCGTGCGATCAACCATGCTCTGGTGGAACAGCGTGTTGAGGAAGATATCCTTCACTCCCTGCCGCCGCGCATAAGCGGGTTCATGATGACCGGGCATATAGTCCCAGCCGCCCGCGACATGGAGGATCGCCATTTTATAGCTGACCTCGACCGTCATCACGGGCAGGTCCATGCCTTCCTCGACATCCTGCCAGCAGATTTGCCCGGCGCCCATCAGTCCAGGACCCTGTAGCGAAAGAGAATATTGGTCGCCCGCGCCAGCAGCAGGCCATGCTGGTCGCGATATTCGCTGACCGAAGTGATGAAATGGCCGGTGCCGACACGGGTCGTCTTTTCCGGGGAAATCGCTTCCAGACGGTCGATCATCGTTATCACCATTCCTTCCCGCACCGGTTCGAAAAATTCAAATTCGGTGGAAACATTGATCGGTTTGTCGCCGGGCAACGGGACCTTGGCCGCCATTACCGCAATGGTACGCCGTCCTTCGGGTCGCCACTGCATCGGGATCGTCCAGGTTTGCAGCATGCCCGGCGGCGCAATCACGCCGCCCCAATGTTCTTCGGCAAAAGCCCGGTCCCAATAGGACCGGTTGCCATCTTCAACCGCAGAACAATAGAGCTGGATCATCGGCGCCGTCACCGGCACCTCGCCGATATTCGCTTCGGTAGAACGCCCTATCCAGCCCAGGGCTTCCTCATAGGTGCCGAAATTCAGCCCGAGGCCGCTTTCGTCCACCGCTTGGTTCGAACGCATCCTGTCCCCTCCGCACATCTTCTGTCCGGCTTGCGCCGCGGCGACCTTATCGATCATCCTGCGACGGGAACATGTTTCTCATTTCATAAAATGACTGTCAAGTCAGTCATAAAATCAGAATATTTTCCTTATAAATATATGAAATATATTGTTTTTATATATATGCAGAAATTAGATTTTTAAAAAATTATGACTATTAAATCATATAGTTTTCTTCGACTTCGACACGCCTGGCGGCGACACCGGAAAAAGACGGTTTCAACCATCAAGCAGCTGTTCTAGTTTCAGATCATCAGGCGATACGGCACAACGGAATGAGCGATTCAAAAAGCAGCAAGAAGGCCGGGAAGGCCCCCATTGTCGACACTCTCCCCCGTCGCAAGCGCGACCGGCCCCTGTCACAGGAACTTCGCAATCAGGCGACCCGGCTCCGGCTGATCGAGGCGGCTGCCCGGGTAATCGGCAAATATGGCTATGCCGGCTGCACCATCGCCCGCGTGACCAGCAAGGCGCGAGTCGCCCACGGCACCTTCTATCTCTATTTCCAGTCACAGCAGGATCTCTTCAACGCAATCCTGCCGACACTCGGTCAGGGCTTGCTGCGCTTCACCGGCGAATCCCTGCAAGGGCAGACCGATGTGGAAAGCATGGAAAGGCGGGGGTTTGAAGCAAGCTTCGCCTATCTTGCCGACCACCCCTATATGGCGCGGGTCGCGGAAGAGGCGGCGCATTATGCTCCCGAGGCCTATAACCGGCATATCGAGGATCTCATTTCCGCCTATACGCGTGGCCTCCACCGCATAGAAGGCGATCTGTGGCTATCGCGCTTCGATGAAGGGGAACTGAAGATACTTGCGCATCTTCTGCTCGGTGCGCGCATTCAGTTGATGAAATATCATCGCGAAAATGCGGATGGAGAAACCGGCATAAGCCAGTCAGCAATCGTTGATCTCTATCTCAAGGCTTTACGACCCGCGTAGATTACGCCGCGCCTAGCATATTGGACAGGCGTACCGGACCGACGAATAGGCCTACCATCAGACCGGACGCATTTCATTCACCGCCACGGGTTCAGCCCCCGTGCGGCCCTTCCGCCTCCCCCACGACCCGTGCGCACTGGCCGCGAGTCCGGGGGCTTCCTTGTCCTGTCGCAACGGATACGGCCCTTATGGGCAGAGAGGAAGGCGCGTTATGCAGAGGATCAATCAGGCCAAAACACGCCAGGCGGTCGCATTGGCCACACTCGCGCAAAATTGTGCACTGGGGCTAAGTTTCGGCAGCTATGGGGCGCTCATTCCCAGCTTTGAACACCAGTTCAATGCCTCCCGCGGCATGGCGGCTACCGGTATCGGCCTGCTGGTTGCGACCCTTTCGCTTTCCTCGCCGGTGCTCGGCACCTGGCTGGGGAAATTATCCCTGCGCTGGGTAATGGTGACAGGGGCGCTGCTGCATGCCATCGGTTATGTGCTTTTGTCCATGGCCGGGTCGATGGGCGGCGTCATCGCAATCTATGGCCTGCTGATTGGTCCGGGCGCCGCGCTGCTGGGCGCGATCCCGGCATCCACGCTGGTCAGCAATTGGGTGAAGGAAGGACGCGGCAAGGCGCTAGGCGTCGTCAACATGCCTATCCTGCTGTTGCTGACCCCGCCTGTCGCGGCCTTCATCCTCCATCATCATGGCATGGTGAGCCTGTTCCGCACGCTCGCGCTTGTGGCCGGGCTTTGCGCGCTGGCGATGCTGATGGTGCGGGACCGTCCTTCAGGCATCGACGCGGCTTCCCCAGTCGGCCCCTCCCCTGCACAAACCACAGGCAAGGCGCCCGCCCCTATAAGTTCTGCCATGATCCTGCACAGCCCGGCTTTCTGGCTCCTCAGCCTGGGCGTGGGGATCGTCGCGGCCGGGGGCACGATGATTACCGCCCATCTGATCCCTCTCGCAACCGGGCGAGGCCTGTCGCTGGAAGCGGCGTCGCTGCTGATGTCCGCTTATGCAGGGGCTGGCCTGCTGGGCGCGCCGCTGTTCGGCGCGGCGGTGGATCGTTATGGCGCGCGCGTCGGGCTGGCCATCAATGCGGGTATCCAGATTCTGGTCTGGGGCGCGTTGCTGCTCGCCTCGCACTTTGCGGTGTTGCTCGCTATCGTCGCGTTGATCGGCCTGTCCGCGACGTCCGTATTGGCCATCCACAGCGCAGCCATTGCCGAAATATTCGGCCCGTCCAATATCGCCACGGTATTCGGCATGAGCTATCTGCCCAAATTGCTGTTCATTTTCGGTTCCGCGCCGCTGGCGGGCTTTCTTTATGATATCGCCGACAGCTACACGCCCGCTTTGCTGGTGCATATTGGCCTGTTCTGCATCGCGACGCTGGCCTTTCTTTTCCTTCCACGCGTCCGGCCTAGGGGAAAGGCGGAGACCGCGCAAAGCCCTATTTGAGTCCGGTCCAGTTGAGGAACTACACGCCGCATTCCCGGGCCAAATCTCAGCGGCAATCAACACATAGGGGCAGCTCAGCCAAATTTGCTTCAATCTGCGACTGAGCGCTGAAACTGCTGCCACCAGCTTACACTTCTGCTGATTTGCCCCATGCCGGCCACCGCCCGAACGCGATCTGGCTCATCGCGCCATCCTCTGTATCGGCGCAAGCACAGGCGCTTGCACCGGCACCATGTTGAACCATCAGGCGCGCATCCACCCTATCACTTGGGTAGACCTTCAGGCGAACAATCCCTCTGGTCAGACGGCATAGCCCCGAAGGAAGCTATGCACGGCGCTCCTCACCACCTCTTCGCGACGGGCGATGTCCGGATATGCCCCGAGCCGCACCAGCCGCAACCAGATCAGCGGCTCGTTTATCATCCCGATAAATTGCTGGGTCGCCAGCAACGGGTCTGCAACGTTGATCCGTCCCTCCTCCGTTTTGCGGATCAGGAAATCCTGCACCGCCTGGATGATCGGTTCCTTGCCAAAGCGATAGAAATCGCCGGGAAGTTCGGGAAAGCGGTCCTCCTCGACGATCACCATGCGCAGGAAAGCGCGCACCACTGGCGGCGCCCAGTGGTTGGCGATCGCCATGCCGATCTCAGTCAGGCTGGCTTCGACATTGTCCGAATAGGTAGCCGTCATCGCCAGTTGGACGATGTCCGTGCTCGGCAGATTTTTCCAAAGATCCGCCACGACCGCCCGGAACAACGCTTCCTTATTGGCGAACTGATTATAGAGCGTCCGTCGGGCAACGCCGGCGTCCTCGGCAAGCTGGTCCATGCTGGTGCCGCCATAGCCGTCCCGCAGGAATGCTTCGCGCGCGGCCAGAAGAATGGCATCCCGCTTGCTCATTGGTCGTAAGCAGTCCGCACGCTACCGTCCCCTGTTCTTCGTATCATGCCCGTCCTCCCAAACGTCCCCGAATTGGGGCGGTCGCCTTCATACAACCCCGCATCAAAAGCTTTCAATCCGTCGGGCCGCAGGACATTTTCAGGAGCCAGCGACGGAACCGCGCGACCGTCGGCGAATGCCAGCGATCCGCCGGCGCTGTAAAGACATAAGCCCCCAGATCAACCCCGCTCGCTTCCTCATCCGGACCGCAAGGCACGACACATAGCCGCCTCTCTCTTAATTCATCCGCCACCAGGAATGGGTTGGCCAGTGCAATGCCTTGCCCCTGACAAGCCGCATTCAGCACGAGTTGCATGTTCCACAAGCGCGCGCCGGGAAGAGCATCCGTGTCGACATCGACCCCTTGCCGGCCGAACCATCCATGCCACATCGCTCCGTCCCGACGATGAAGCAGGACATGGGACATCATGTCATGCGCCGATCGCAGGGCGGGAGTTGCGGCAAGATAGCCGGGACTGGCCACGGGGAAAACCGGCGGACGCACAATCTCGGCCATCCGCAGTCCCGCATGTTCCGCCTCCTGCATTTGGGCGGTGGTCCGAAAACGGATATCGATATCCGCCTCATCGGACATGAACCGCGGCATTTCATCGGAGGGCCGCAGGCTGACATGGATATCGGGCATCATCGCCTGGAACTGGCCGATACGCGAGGCCAGCCATTGCATGCCATATCCGGCCGCGACCCAGATCGTGCAGCGATCACGCGGCCGCCGCTGCATCAGACTTGTCGTTGCCGAGGCGATTTCATCGAGCGCCGCGGCAATACGGGCATGATAAGCCAGACCATCGCCCGTCAGGGTGACACCTACATGATTTCGAAGCAGCAGATCAGTCCCCGTCCACGCTTCCAACTCTCTTACATGACGGCTGATGACCGCAGGATCCAGCCCCAATATATCGGCCGCCCGCCTGATTCCACCGAGCCGGGCAGCGGCATCGAAGGCGCGCAAGGCAGCAAAGGACGGGAAACTGGTTCGCGGAGGAACATAGGCTGAAACGGCCAGTTTTTGCATTGAGGGGCGCCCCGGCTTTCAAATATATGCACTATATCGTGCAAATTCACGGCCGCAAGCCGGAGTTTGCGACGGCATTTTGCCAGCCCACGCCCAAAACCGGGCAGCACTCCAGGTATAATTGATCAATATAGCGACCCGAAAAAATCCTGATATATATTATACTATATTGTTTATATTGATTTTATTATCGGATCTTATCGATCGAGCGGCAGATGTGGCGGAAAAGGCCACAGCTGTTGAGAAAAGGGCATCTCGCCTTCACTCCCTACCTGCGTTCAGTGTCCCTGGAAATGCACTAATAAATGCAAAATGGGGAGATATGTTATGCAAATCAATAGCATCCATCTGAAAACCGCTGCCTCGGCCTTTGCGCTGATGGCGGCGATCGCGCCATCGCTTTGCATGGCGCAGGAGCAGGACAGCACGGATTCGGGCGGGCTGGCGCCCATCGTGGTGACCGCGAACCGGCAGGCCTCGCTCGCACAGGAAACGCCCGTAGCCGTCGCGACGGTATCAGGTACGGCGATGAAAGAGCTTGGCATCACGCGGATGGAAGATTTCATGCACATGACGCCCGGCCTGACCATGGGCGGCGCCAATAGCCGCAATGGCATGTCCATCCAGATGCGTGGCTCCACGACGGCAACCGATCCGGGCGGTGTCGATGAATCCGTCGTCATGTTCCTCGACGGTATGTATCTGGGCCGCGGCGGCATGACCAATATGAACCTTTCCGATGTCGAACGTGTCGAGGTGCTGCGCGGACCGCAGGGCACGCTCTGGGGCCGGAACGTCGTTGGTGGCGCCATCAACGTGATCACCAAAGAACCGGGTGAGGAGATGGAGGCCGACGCCCAGATCATGGTCGGCAATTATAAGAGCTTTTCCGCCAATGGCCGCGTCTCCGGCCCGCTGGTCGACAACCGCCTCTTCGGATCGGTCACCTTCTACGCCGACCAATCGGACGGCTGGCTGAAAAACGACACGACCGGCAACAGCCTTTATGGCACCGATCAATGGGGTGTCCGCGGCAAGCTTCGCTATGTGAGTGACGCCGGCAATGAAATCAAACTGGCCCTGACCTATAACCGTGACACCTCTCGCGGCATTGGTCGTAACCTCATCATCGCCGATCCCACGCCGCTGTTCCAGATCCCGACCGATCTGTTCCACCATACGGTGCTGCCGACAGATGGCGTTTACGACAACACTGCCTTCGGCGCGAGCCTGACCACCGAATGGCATCTGGGCGACGCCTATACGCTCACCACGCTGACGGGATATTTCAACAACAAAAATGGGGTGAAAGACCAGTCCTGGACCTATGGATATGCCGATATCGGCGGATCGCGGCAAAAACGGGTCGCAGGCAATGACAAGACCTTCTCGCAGGAAATCCGCCTCGCCAACGATCCCGGCTCGCGCTTTTCCTGGCAGGTCGGTGGCATCTATTTCCACAACAAGGGATATAATCTGGAAAACTGGCTGCTGTCCGCCGATCCCGGTACGCGCGCCAATATATGGCTCGGGATAACCTCCAGCGATTATTTCATGACCATCGCCCCCACCACGGACAGCTTTGCCGTGTTCGGCCAGGGGACTTTCGCGTTCAACGACGTGCTGCATCTCACCATTGGCGGGCGATATACGACCGACAAGAAGAAGGTCATCATCGACAATTGGGGCGATTATTCCGCCTTCCATCTGGACGGGCCTTTCCGGGTCGCGCTCAACAACCGCTTCAACGGCTTCACCCCGAAGGTGACGCTGGATGCTTTGTTCAAAAATGTCGGCATGTTCGATTCCATTCTCGCCTACGCGACCTATGCGCGAGGCTGGAAATCCGGCGGCTATCTGAATGGACGCAATGCGGAGGAGGCGTCCGCCATCTTCCTCCCCGAAACGGCCGACAATTATGAAGCTGGCCTCAAGACCACGCTTTTCGGCAACAAGGCGACTTTGAATGCAACCTTGTTCCATACCGAATATAAGCATCTGCAAATGCTGGTCGTCGATGTCTCACAAATGGGCACGGTGTCTGCGGACTCGCACATCACCGGGCTGGAAATTGAATCGGCGGTAAAGCTCAATCGCTATCTGAACGCGACATTCGCCTATTCCTGGTATGATGGCGCCTTTAACAAGGGCACGATCATTGCCGGGGAAGATGTAAGCGGCAGACCGCTCACGCGAGTGGCTCCCCATAGCTTCTCGATCGGCCTCACCGGGGATTTCCCCGTCGCCGACGAGACGAAGGTCGGATTCAGGGTCAATTATGCCTATCAATCCCCCACCGCCTCCACCACCTCGGCCGCGCTCGACAATGCATATCCGCAACTTCGTTCGCTGACCAAATCCTCGATGCTGGACGGACGGATCGCCCTCACGCGCAAAAATTGGGAATTCTCGTTGTGGGGTCGCAATATCCTGAATGACAAGGTGTTGATCTACACCAACGATTATCATGAATTGTTCATGTACACCCCAACCGATGGAAACAGGTCTGTCATGGGCATGTATCGTACGCCGAGAACATATGGAATCGCCGTAAGGTGGACCTACTAATCCCATAAAATGGAGAATTTTACATGAAAATTAAAAAAATTATTTCTGCTTTTTCTTTTATTGCAATCATTTCCGCATCGCCATCCTTTGCGGGAGAAAAGCCACAGCGCGGTTATCCTGATGCCTTTCAGATCAATGTTCAAAAGGAGGAGATATATAAGAACAATGATGATTGGACGATATATTATCCGAATATGGATTGGGATGATTTCCTGATGTACATGATGGTTCTATCCAAGAAGGGATATGAATTTGAAGGAGGGACGCCTGATTTCATTTCCAATTATGTCGATTATATGGAAACGAGCCAGGAAGGTATAAAATTCCCGGTCTCCGTAACGGCCAGGAAAAAAGGATGGGCAAAGGTCCGCATCCAGTTCTTCCTCGACGGAGCCAAATCCCCGACCGGCAAAATTTATAATATGAGTGAGAAGGTCCGCCCCGGCCCGGACTTGCTGGCGGGCCGCCATGGCCCGTCGCTCAATCCTGAAGAATATACGGTGTACCTGCAACAGGCCCCGGAAAAGAATAAAGGAAAATATCTGCCGCGCTGAAAATCAATGCGCAGAATGAAGGGGCCAGCCTCCACCCGAGGCGGCCCCTTCAGGATTTGAACTCAAGCGATTTCAGGTCCCTATAATCCAAGGATCCGCTCAGCATTCAAGTGGGCCAGCTTCTCTTTCTGCTCTGCGGTAATCGGCGCGGTCCGCAAGAATTCCACCGCCTGCGCAGAGGATTCAAACGGATAATCGATGGAGAACATCACGGCGTCCTCGCCAATCGCCATGATCGCACCGACCAGCGCGGCATGGGAAAAAACACCGCTGGTCGTAATGAAGATATTCCGGCCGAAATAATAGGACGGCAGATGATCAAGATCCTGATTGGCCAGCGTCTTATATCGTGAATCGAGCCGCGATAGCTGGAATGGCAGATATTCCCCCATATGCCCCAGGATCAGCCGGGCCTTGGGGTGGCGATCAAATACGCCGCTATAAATGATCCGCATGGCATGTCCTGCTGCTTCCACGCCCCAGGTCCATGTCGGGCCGACCAGGTTCGGATGCCCTTCCAGAACATGCCATTTGTCGACGCGCGGCGCGCCGGGGTGAATATAAAGCGGAACATCCAGCTCTTCGAGGGTTGTCCAGAACGCCTCAAATTGCGGTTCGTCCAGATACTGCCCGCCGGTATGGTCGTTGATCAAGGCGCCGCAAAAGCTGAGTTCGAGCACGCAGCGCCGCAATTCCGCTACCGCTGCCTGCGGGTCCTGCATCGGCAACGCGGCAAAGCCACGAAAGCGATCCGGTGACTGGTTGATGACGGTATGGAGAAAATCATTCGCCGCGCGCGCGTCCGCGATGGCGATCTGAGCGTCCTGTGCCACCTGAATGCCCGGCGCGGTCAGGGAAAGGACCTGAATATCGACGCCATGCTCATCCATGTCCGGAAGGCGCCATTTGGTGAAGTCGAAGAGGCGCGGCCCGCTCCAATTCTTAAAATCTTCAGAGGCATGCACATCAGGGACGGCATGGATGGCATTACCCAGTTGCAGACCCTGCATTGAGAAAGCTTCTTCGAGCGCGATGATTTTCATGATGCTTTCCTGATGTTGCGGGAAAGTGGCATATAATGCCCCTTTCCCGTTGAAAATTGAGAGAATGATGATCAGTCGCGAGGGCCGTAGATCTCATCCACCGCGAACCAATTGGTCAGTTTGCCAAGACCCGAAGGGTGCCGGATCGTCTTGAGACGACCAAATTCCTTCAACGTATCGAGACAATGCTCGCGCCCGAAACCGGTATGCTTGGCGCCGCCAAAAGGCATGCCCACGCCACCGCGATTATAGGTGTTGAAAAGCGTTATCCCAACGTCGACATGTCGGGCCACCCGGAGGCCCTTTTCCATGTCTCGGGTATAGATGCCGCAGACGAGGCCATATTCGGACTGATTGCAAAGCCGGACGGCTTCCTCTTCGGTGTCGAAAGGGGTGATCGTCACAACAGGCCCGAATATCTCCTCATTGAAAAGAACATGGTCGCCCGGCACATCGGCAAAGAGCGTGGGCTTGACATAGAACCCGCCCGCCAGCGCCGGATCATCGGGCAGCGCCGCTTCCGCGGCAATAACAAGCCCATCCTTTACGCCCAGATCGATATAGGACTGGACACGCTTGCGATGGACCTCCGTAACCAGAGGGCCGACATGCGTGTCGGGCCGCATGCCATCGCCCACCTTCAACTTTCGCACGCCCTCCGAAAGGCGCTCGACAAAGCGGTCGTAAATGCCGCGCTGAACGAGCATGCGCGACGCCGCCGTGCAGGCTTCGCCCTGATTGAAATAGCCCCCCTCCAGCCCGTCACGAACCGCCCGGTCGAGATCGGCATCATCAAACACGATATAGGCGTTCTTGCCTCCCAGTTCGAGAAGAGCCGGAGTGATGTTATCTGCGGCGCTATGCAGAACGGCCGCGCCCGCCTTGGTCGATCCCGTAAAGGTGACTTTCCTGACAAGAGGATGGCTGGCCAGGGCGGCCCCTGCGATCGAACCCGCGCCGGGAACGATATTGACCACATTTTCAGGCAGAACGCTTTGCAGCAATTCGACTATATAGGCTGGGGTCAACGGGGTCTGCTCACCGGGCTTGAGCACGACCGTATTACCGACCGCCAGGGCAGGAGCAAGCTTGCCAGCCGTATGAATCGGCGGCCAGTTGAAGGGGATGATCGCACCGACCACACCAAAAGGTTCCAGCACCACCGATGTGGTAATGGCACCATGATCGATATGATCGCCCGGAATCTTATCGACGATGCCGCCGAAATAGCGGAATAGCATGATAAGGGCGGCGACATCGAAGGAACGCGCCTGGGTGAAGGGCTTGCCATTCTCCATCGTTTCAATGCGGGCGATTTCGTCGGCATTCGCTTCGAGAACATCGGCGCATTTCAGCAGCAATGCCCCCCGTTCCGTCGGCGAGCGATGCCGCCAATCCGTTTCATAGGCCTCATTGGCCGCCTTGACCGCCGCATCGACCTGCGCGGCCCCACCGCCCTGTATCCACGCGATGATTTCGCCAGTCGCAGGGTTCTCGACCGAAAACCTGTCCTTTGGGTCGTTGGAGGACCAGCGGTAGGTTCTCAAAAGCCCATCCCTATCCAATGCCATATTCTCAGTTCCTTTCGGCCATTATGCACTGCACTATATAGTGCATATATCTCCCGTGGCTGAAGGATCGTCCAATCATTCCCAATCATGATTTGCATAAGGCGGGGCAATGGTTCAGCGGCAGCGCCGGACTGTCCCTCTCTTTGCCTGCTGTCGGTTTGTGGACACCGGGATAAGGTGTCGCCACCTGCGAGTGAGAAGGAAGTTCAGTCGCTGGTTCAAACTTGAGGCGATAAGGTTAGCCCGTGAGCGGGATATTGCTGTTGCGCAGACAACCCGCGATCCGGATATGCACGAAAATATGCCCCGCAAATGGCTGAAGGAATGCGCTGCGAATTCATCGCGGGCATGGACAGATAAGACCGCAACGGTTGGAGATCGACCGTTTCCGAGCGGCCCTATCGCACCAGCGCATTATAGTGCTGGACGATCTGCGCCATGATGGAGAGTGCCAAGGTGTCGGGATCGCGCGTGGCCGGGATGAGGCCGATGGGTCCCCACAAGCGATCGAGACCTGCCTGATCCATGCCCATCTGGCGCAGCCTGTCCATTCTTCTGGCATGGGTCGCGCGCGATCCCATGGCGCCAATGAAGAAGGCTTTCTGTTCCAACGCCTGAAAAAGCAACTCTTCCTCCCAGTCATGATCGTGAAACAACAGCACTATCGCGCTGTGCTCATCGCTGGCCAGCCATGGCGAGCGTGAACAGGTCCTGAGATGATGGCCAGTCGCCCCCATCGCTGTCACCATTTCAATAATTTCCTCTTCCGGCGAGAGGACGGTGATATCCGCACCATAGGTCGTGGCCAGACGGGAAAGCGCAAGCGGCTCTTCGCCATGTCCGAGGATGAGCAGCCGCAAGCCAGGGTCATGGCGCACGAAAAAATCGCCGCCGCACCAGCCGGTTGATGCCTCGCGGGGTTCGCGAACAAGACCAGCCCCGCCATCCCGGGAAAATCGCAGCAACACAGGCTTTCTATGGTCCAGCATGGCCATGATATCGGTCAATAGCCCTTGCTCGATATCGGGAGTGACCAGCACATCGATGCCGCCGCCGCAGGGGAGCCGGATATCGATGAAGGGAGATCCTGCGCCGAACCTCAATGTCGCAGCCTTTCCGTCCGCAATTATCCGGCGCGCCTCGGCCGCGATGGCGGCCTCCACGCATCCACCCGAGAAGGAACCGATCTGCCTGCCGCCTTCGCTTACCGCCATATGGGCACCCAATGCCCGTGACGAACTGCCGATAATAGCGGTCAGGGTCAGAAGTGCGGATCGCTCCCCCCGCTCGGAACATTCCAGCAGGAAGTCAAAAATGCGCCGGGCATCCTTCATCAGGACAACCGCCTTTTCTCGCGAATGAATCGCAAATACCCATGTTCCCGCTCTATTTCCAGTCGATCTTTCATTTCCCTGTCCCGTTACAGAAAACAAATGTCCCATTTGAGAAAATGGACACGAAACCGCTTGTGCTAGCGTTAATCAACCTCGCAGGATTATTAAAACACAATAACACAAATATAAAATAGATAATTTTTCAAATAATCCTCAAAATATCATATTTATTTATAACTATAAGATAAAATTATTTGAGGAATTATTCATAATTACTCAAATTTCCAAGGAATAAGGGGTTTGAAATGAATATTTTTTCCTTCCGCAATATGCTTCAATCCGGAGTGGCGGTGGTTTCTCTCGCGCTGGGCACAACATCCGTCTGCGCGCAGGAAAGCGCCGCAACGAACACTGCCGCTCCCGGTGAAATCGTGGTCACCGCCAACAAGCGCGAACAGAAGATCAACGATGTCGGCCTTGCCATCACGGCACTGAGCGGTGACGCGCTCAAAACGCAAAATGTGGTGTCGCTGAGCGATCTGGCCTCCACCATCCCCGGCCTCAACTACACGCCTTCGGCGAACCAGACCCCGGTCTACACGTTGCGCGGCGTGGGCTTCTATGAAAGCACCCTCGCCGCCTATCCCACCACCAGCGTCTATATCGACGAGGTCGGACTGCCCTTCCCCGCGCTCACCACCCACGCCAATTTCGATGTTGAGCGGGTCGAAGTGCTGAAAGGGCCGCAAGGCACATTGTTCGGCCAGAACTCGACCGGTGGTGCGATCAACTTCATCGCCGCCAAGCCGACCGATCATTTCGAAACCGGCGGAGATATCAGCTGGGGCCGGTTCAACCGGATGGACGCCAATCTTTATGTCAGCGGCCCGCTCTCCGACAGCGTCCGCGCCCGACTGGCGTTGACCGGTGCGCGGTCCGATGACTGGCAGTACAGCTATACCCGCGATGATACGACAGGCGCCGCGAAATATTATGGCGCCCGCCTGTTGCTCGACTGGGATGCGACCGACCGCCTGAGCTTCAACACCGCCTTCAATGCCTGGCGCGACCAGAGCGATCCTCAGGCGCCGCAATATCAGACGCTGTTATCGCAGAGTCCGTCGACCACGCCGCAGGAAACGCGCGACTTCCCCTTCGCGCCCTTCAAGCCGCGCGCGGCCGACTGGAACCCCGACCGCCGCGATCCCTTCGCCGACAACCGGATGCTGCAAGGCTCGTTCCGCATGAACTGGGACCTGACCGACGACATCACCCTGACCGCGATTTCGGCCTATGCCGACCTCAAGGTGAAGCAGGGGTTCGAAACGGACGGCACCATCTATAATAATGACGATTTCTACGACGTGACCGGCCGTATCAAGTCCTTCAGCCAGGAAGTCCGGCTTTCCAACGGCGGCGGTGCAGGCGTCCGCTGGGTCGTCGGCGGCAATTATGAACGCAGCAAGGTCTATGAGAAGCAGGGCAATGATTTCCGCGACAGCGCCAATGCGGTGATCTACGGCTTTACCGGCGGCTATGCGATCTCTGACCAGAAAATGCGCAATATCGCGGCATTCGGCAATGTGGAAGTCGACCTTGGTGACAAGATCACCGCGAAGGGCGGACTACGCTATACCAAGGCCAAGCGGACATCCGCCAACTGCCTGCTCGGCTTCGACGACGGTACGCTGGCGGCGGCGCAATATGGCGCGGGCGCGGCGATCATGCTCGGCTATGTGCCGATGCCCGGCTACACGCCTACCGGCGTCGTCATTCCGCCGGAGGCCAACCAGTGCCTCGCGCTCGACAATGTGACTTCGGACGGCACCCCGGCCGACTATCATTCGGGCGAATATCATGGCAAACTGAACGAGCATAATGTCTCATGGCGCGCGGGCCTCGACTATAAGCCCAATGGCGATACGCTGCTTTATGCCAATGTCGCCCGCGGCTATAAGGCGGGCAGCTTCCCGACCGCCTCGGCGGCGACCTTCAGGCAATTCCTGCCGGTGACGCAGGAGGCCCTGACCTCCTACGAGGTGGGCTTCAAGCTCGACGGCGCGGACCGCAGTTGGCAGCTGACCGGCGCGGGCTTTTATTATCAGTACAAGAACAAGCAACTGCGCTCTAAGATCGTCGATCCGCTGTTCGGCATTCTGGACTCTCTCACCAACATCCCCAAATCGCGCATGATCGGTGTCGAGATGGATGCGGTGCTGCGCCCGACCAGGGGCCTTTCCGTCGGCCTTTCGGCGGCATGGCTCGACAGCAAGATCACCGACTTTATCGGCCTCAACACAGCGGGCGCGGAAACCGATTATGCCGGTGCCCCCATCCCCTATACGCCGAAAATCGAAGTGCGGGCGAGCCTAGACTATAGCTGGGAAATAGGAACGGTTTCGCCGTTCATCGGCGGCAGTGTCTCGATGCGCAGCAAGACCAATGCGAATATCGGCGGAGCCAGGGCACTGGTGATAACGTCGGATTTCGCGTCATCCGTCCCGCCGTCGCAAACCTATACCATACCGGGATATGCGCTGGTCGATCTGCGCGCCGGTGTCGCTGGGCCAGACGATGCGTGGAGGGTGTCGGTGTTCGGAAAGAATATCTTCAACACCTATTATGCGACCAATATCTATACCGATTATGATACCATCGCACGCTTTGCGGGCCAGCCTGCGACCTGGGGGCTGCAATTGGCGGTGAAGTTCCGCTAAGTGGTCAGGGCGCGCGTTCCCATCGGTTCGATCGGTGCGCGTGCCTGTCATCGCAACAGGGGCCATGCGGAATGAAGTTTCCAGCCTTCGCTTATCACCGACCCGAAACGCTTGAGGAGGCTCTGCACCTGCTGGCGGACGAGGACGCACGCCCCCTTGCCGGGGGACAATCCCTGTTGCCGATGATGGCATTGCGGCTCGCCGCGCCGACCATGCTGATCGACCTGTCCGAAATCGCTGCCCTGCGGCAATCGGATATCGGCATGGACCGGGCGAGGATCGGCGCAATGGTAACCCATGCTGACAATGCGGCATCCTTCGACATATGGGCGCGTCTGCCGCTCATGTCCGAAGCCTTGCATCATGTCGCCCATCCGGCGGTGCGAACGCGCGGAACCTTCGGAGGCAGCCTTGCCCATGCCGATGCTGGCGCGGAAATGCCGCTGGTTCTGACCGCGCTGGGCGGCCATGTGCTGTTGCGTTCGCTAGCCGGGGACCGGCGCCTTGCCGCCGAGGATTTCTTTCTGGGTCATTACACCACGGCGATCGCACAGGGGGAATTGCTCGTCGGTGCGGAAATGCCTGTATCTCCGCTCCTCTGGGCATTTGAAGAGGTATCCCGTCGCGCGGGTGATCTCGCGCTGGCGATGGTGGCATCAGGCGTGCGCATCGAGGATGGCCGCTGCCGCGAGGTCTGCATCGCCGCTTCAGGCGTAAGCGACCGCCCCCTGCGCCTCACCGAGGCTGCGTCCGCCCTTATCGATCGGCCGCTTGATGAAAGGACGATTGCAGAGGCAGGCAGGATCGCCGCTGCATCCATCACGCCGCGTTCCGATATCCATGCCAGCGCCGATCACCGGCGGGCGCTGGTCGACGTACTGGTGCGCCGCACCCTCACCCGCCTTGCCCAGGGAGATTGCTGAGATGCGTAGCGCCCAGGCCGACGAACGGCTGGAAACGATCGCAACCGTCAATGGGGAGGAACGCCGCTTCAGTGTCGCCCCTCGCGTCAGTCTGGCCGATGCGTTGCGTGGCGAACTGGGCCTTGCCGGGGTTCGCAGCGGATGCGAGCATGGCATTTGCGGGGCGTGCACCATTCTGGTCGACGGCAAGGCGATGCGCGCCTGCCTGATGCTGGGCATACAGGCCCATGGCCGGGATATCCGTACCGTGGAAGGACTGGGCACGGCGGGCCAACTGGCGCCACTACAGGAAGCCTTTCGGCGGCATCATGCGCTGCAATGCGGCTTCTGCACCTCCGGCATGCTGGCCTCCGCGCAGGCGCTGCTCGATGAAAACCCCGCGCCCACGCGCGAAGAAGCGCGAGAGGCGATGTCCGGCAATCTGTGCCGCTGCACCGGCTATCAGACAATTATCGATGCAGTGATGGACGAGGCGGCCCGGCGTATCGCCGAAAGGGATGGTGCCATCCCGTCCGACACCTCCCCCGAAGCGGAGAAAGCCCATGGTTGAAGGCCGCGTCGGTGAGGTGCTGTTCGGCAAGGGGGAGGTCGCCCATATTCGCCCGCAGGCGATCGGCACCTCGATCCAGCGGCGGGAAGATCCCGGCCTGCTGACCGGACGCAGCCATTATGTCGCCGATATCGCGTTGCCCGGCATGGCCCATGTCGCCTTTCTGCGCAGCCCGGTTGCGCATGGCCGGCTGGTCGCTATCGATCTGGAGCCGGCGCGAGCGATGCCGGGCGTGCTGCTGGCATGGAGCGCGGCGGAGCTGGAAGGAAAATGCGCAGGCGTCGCCGCCAGCCTCGACCAGCCCGGCTTCATCGCCACGGTTCAGCCGCTGCTTGCCGGGGAGGAAATCTGCTTTGTAGGCCAGGCGCTCGCCGTTGTCGTCGCGGAGAACCGGGCGCTGGCCGAAGACGCGCTGGAACAGATCATCGTCGATATTGAGGACCTGCCGGTCGTCGCGGATGCGCAGGCGGCCATCGCGGGCGATGCGCTCGCCAATCAGGCCATGCCGGGCAATATAGTCTGGCGTTCCGAACGGGTGAAGGACGATGTCGGCCCCGCCTTCGCTTCGGCCGCGCTGGTGGAAGAAGCCACTATTTCATCCCCTCGCATCAATGCATCGCCGATCGAAACGCGGGGTTTCATTGCGCGACATGAATGGACCAGCGGAAAGCTGACCTGCTGGGCGGCGACGCAGATGCCGAACTTCATCAAGACGATGATCGCCATTTTCCTGCAATTCCCGGAGCAGGACATAGAGGTCATCACGCCAGCGGTGGGCGGCGGCTTCGGGCAGAAGGCGCATCTTCATCCCGAGGAACTGCTGGTTCCCCTCCTCTCCATCGCTCTTGCCCGGCCGGTAAGCTGGATCGAGGACCGGCAGGAAAATCTCTTCCGCGCGCCGCAGGCCAAGCAGCAGGCAAACAACATGGGCATCGCCTTCGACGCCGATGGGCGCATTCTTGCGATGCGCGATAGCGTCGTTACCGATGGCGGCGCCTATAATACGCTGCCCTGGACCCATGTTATCGAAGGGCATACCGGCATCCTTGTCGCCACCGATCCCTATAAAGTGCCGCTTTATCAGGCGGACAGCCTCTCTCTGGCGACCAATAGCTGCCCCGTGGGGGCCTATCGTGGTGTGGGTTTCACCGGCCCGGTGCTGGCGCGAGAGGTGCTGATGGACAGGGCAGCGCGACATATAGGCGTCTCTCCTTTCGAGATCAGGCGGCGCAATGTCGTGCGGGCGGAGGACATGCCCTATACCTCCCGCGTCGGCATGGTGATCCGCGAGGGCACTTTCCTCCAGTGTATCGATGTGCTGGAGGATATGATCGACTATCCCGCCTTTCTTCGCAGGCAGGAGGAATCGCGCAGAACCGGCCGCTGCCTCGGCCTTGGTATCTCGATCTTCAGCGAGACGACCGGCATCGGCACGCGTACGCTGCATTTCCTCGACACGCCGATCACCTCGCACGATACCGCCACCGTGCGCATCGAACCGACCGGCAAGGTAACGGTGACGACCGGCATCGTCTCTTCAGGGCAGGGCCATGCGACCACGCTGGCGCAGATCGCCGCCGATGCCTTCGGCATCCCGGTCGCCGATGTGACGATCAACATGGGCACCACCCGCAGCACGGTGGGCTTCGGCACCGTTGCCAGCCGCTCTGCCGTATTCGGCGCGGGCACCATAGGTCGCGCGTCGGAGATATTGCGCGCCCGGTTGCGTACGCTCGCCGCCCATCTGCTGCAAGCAAGCCCTGACGAGATGGACATGGGCGAAGGCATGCTCTTCGTACGCAGCGATCCCGGCCGCGCCATTCCCTTCGCGCAGGTGGCGGGGGCCGCCTATTTCGCCGACGCTGCCCATCCCGCGAATTTCGACCCGACGATGGAGGCGACGGCCGCTTTCGACCCATCCGATATCATCCTCGCCAATGGCGGTCATGCGGCGATCGTCGAGGTCGATATCGAAACCGGCATCGTCAGGGTGGAGCATATGTTCGCGGTCGAGGATTGCGGCAAGATGATTAACCCGATGATCGTCGAAGGCCAGATTCGCGGCGGTATGGCGCAGGGTGTCGGCATGATCCTGCTGGAAGAGATCCTTTATGATGAGCGCGGCCAGTTGCTGACGACGACCTTCCAGGATTATCTGCTCCCCACTGCCTGCGATGTGCCGGATATCGATATCCGGCATCTGGAAACCCCTTCCCAGCTGGTGCCCGGCGGCATCAAGGGCATGGGGGAATCCGCGATGATCTCCACCCCGGCGGCCGTCGCCTGTGCCGTCAATGACGCGATCGCCCATCTGGGCGCGCGGATCGACCAGTTTCCTGCCACCCCGCAACGCGTCTTCGAAGCGATCCGACAGGCGCGCGAGGCAGCCAGCCAGCAAGGGACCGCCTGATGAACTATAAATACAGCTTCACCCTTCCCGTTTCCGTAGAAAAGGCGTGGGCGGTGCTGACCGATATTCGTCGCGTCGCGCCCTGCATGCCCGGCGCGGCCATCGAGTCCGGCGAGGGCAGCAACTATGTAGGCCGCATGAAGGTGAAGATTGGCCCGATCGCCATGGCCTATAAGGGCGATCTCACCATCCTTCAGCAGGATGATGCCGCCCATCTGCTGACAGTGGAGGGTGCAGGCCGGGAAGAACGCGGCGGCGGGGGCGCGAAGGCGGTGACAAGCCTGCGCGTCGTGCCCAGCGGCACGGGATGCGACGTATCGATCGACAGCGAATACAGCCTTTCGGGTCGCGCCGGGCAGTTCGCGGGCATGGTCGAGGAAATCGCCGCCAAGCTGATGCGGGAATTTGCGCTGCGATTGGAACGGCTGATCCTGAATGGGGAAAGCCCCGCCGCCCCTGCCTCCACCCGGACCGCCGACACCCCATCGACGGCGCGTGCCGGCATAGAGGATTCCAATGAAGCCCTTGACCTGATAGGTATCGGTTTCTGGCCGGTCGCGACCCGAGCGCTTCCCTGGATCAATCTGATCCTGACGCTCGGGATCATTGTCTATCTGTTGTTTCGCGGCGGATAGGAACGAGCCAGGATCGGAAGGGGACGCATGCATTTCTATGAACCAGCCAAGGGTCATGGTCTTAAACATGATCCATTCAACGCGATCATCGGGCCGCGTCCGATTGGCTGGATTTCAACGCTGAGCCAGGCAGGCGTCCCCAATCTCGCACCCTACAGCTTCTTCAACGCCTTCAACTATGTGCCGCCGATCATCGGTTTCAGCAGCGTCGGCTGGAAAGACAGCGTCGCCAATATCGCGGCAACGAAGGAATTTGTCTGGAATCTCGCCACCCGCCCCCTCGCCGAACAGATGAATGCGAGTTCGGCGATGGTCGCGGCCGATGTGGACGAATTTGCGCTCGCCAACCTCGCGCCCGCGCCCTGCCGACTCGTCGGCCCCTCCCGCGTCGCCGCCAGCCCGGTAGCGATGGAATGCCGTCTTGCCGATCTGGTTCAATTGAAAAGCGCGGCGGGCGATCCGGTGGAAAGCTGGCTGGTGCTGGGCGAAGTCATCGGCATCCATATCGAGGAAAGCCTGATCGAGGGCGGCGTCTATGACACAGCGGGCGCGCAACCCATATTGCGCGCCGGAGGTGCCGGGGATTATTTTGGTATCAGCCTCGACACCCACTTCTTCCTGCGCCGTCCCCGCTGACCCACCCCGGCAAGAAGGCGGGCCAGCAGGAAATCTTTCATCGGCGGGCAGCGAAGAAGGCGTCATGCAGCGCATCCATCACCCGGCCTCCGCTGCGTGCCGTCCCGATCACCTCGACCGGCAGGGATGGACACTCCGCTGCCAATTCCTCCTCCAGCGACGCATCATGGCGAAAGCCGATGGCCGCGATCACCAGATCGGCCTCCAACAATTGTTCGCGCCCCTCGCTGTCGCGCAGCCTGACCACAGCGTCCCCGCCCGCAATCGCTTCCTGCCCGGTAAGGATCGTGACGCCTTCCCGTTCCAGCAACGGGGGAATGCCGCCCTGATCGGTGAACACATCGCTATCCGAAAGCAGACGCCCATTGCGCTCCACCAATATGACCTGCGCCCCGGCCCGGCGCAGGCGGAGCGCGGCATCGCAACCGACCAGCCCGCCGCCGATCACCACCGCCCTTGTTCCCGGCTCGACCTGTTCCGGGACACGGACCGGCAGCTTTCCTTCACTGTCGAACCGGGCTGTCACGGCGGTACGACCAGTGGCGACAAAGACCTTCTGCACCCCCTGCTGCCGTAAACGGCCCGCACTGGCGCGTTCCTGCACGACGGTGATCGGGCGACGGCGCACCTCATGCACGAGATGATCGAGCAGCGCGCGCAGATCCTCCTTCATGCCCGATGCCGTGGCGGCGACCAGTTGGCCGCCAAGCGGCGCGGGATCGAACAGTGTCACTTCATGGCCGCGATCCGCCAATATCGCTGCCGCGCGCAGGCCCGCAGGCCCTGCGCCGACCACCGCGATCTTCTGCGCTAGCGCGGCAGGTTCGACAGGGAAGCTATATTCATTCCCCATCGACGGGTTGACGGCGCAGCCGGTGCTGCGGCCGACATTGACGCCGCGATGCAGGCAGCCGTCATTGCAGCGGATGCAGGGCGTGATCTCGGCGGCGCGGCCCTCCTTCGTCTTGCGTGTCCAATCGGGATCGGCGAGCATCGGCCGACCGAGCGAAACGAAATCGGCACTGCCGCTGGCGATGATATCCGCCGCGACATCGGGCGAGACGATGGAGCCGGAACCAATCACCGGAATGGAAACCGCCGCCTTGATCTGCTCCCACCCCCAGCGGTGGAGCGCGCGCGGCATGTACCAGGGGCTGACCTCATATTCCATCAGCGCATGATGGCCGCCCGAGGCATGGATCACATCGACGCCTGCCGCCTCCAGCATCCGGCACAGTTCCACCGTTTCCTCGATCGGTATGCCATCGGCCTCATAATCGGTGACGGAGACGCGAATGGAAAGCGGGAAGGACCGCGGCACCTTGCCACGGATCGTCTCGACGATGCGCATCAGCAGGCGGCTGCGGTTCTCGAACGACCCACCATAAAGGTCGGTGCGCTTGTTGATGTGGGGGGAGAGGAAATTGGTGATGAGATAGCCATGACCGGCATGGACTTCCACCAGATCGAAGCGGGCAAGATAGGCCCGCAGCGCAGCCTCGCCAAAGGCCTCGATCACGCCCTCGATCTCGGCGAGGGTCATGGGCTGGGGGCGCTCGCCATATTGGCTTTCGACATAATCCCAGGACACGGCGGATGCGCTCTTGATCGGCGCGGTGCCGAGGAACCGCTGCCGCCCGCAATGCTCCAGCTGGATGCCGATCTTTGCGCCCGCCGCATGGACCTCATCGACCAGCCAGCCAAGGCCCGGAATATGCTCGCGCCGGCTGATCCCGACCTGCGCGTGGATCGATTTCGACGCATCGTCATCGACATAGGTATATTCGACCAGCACCAGCCCGACGCCGCCTTCGGCAAGGCGCTTATAGTGGTTGACGCTGCGACGGGTGATCGTGCCGTCCTGATTGGCGAGCGCCGTGGTTTGCGGCGACTTGATGACGCGATTAGGCAATGTCAGCGTGCCGATGGTGGCGGGCGTGAAGAGAACGGAATGATCGGTCATAAGGCACTCCCCAAGAGCCGGCGAAGCAGCGTTCGTCGGGTTCATGATGGACGACAGTGGAAGATCGATCGTCAGGCTATTCCGCGAATGGCGAGGCCGCTGTCGATCGGGAACAGGCTGCCGGTGATGTGCCGCGCATCATCGGACGCCAGAAAAGCATAAATTCCGCCGAAGTCCGCCGCGTCAGGCATTTGTCGCAGCGGCAGCAGCGCGGCCGTTCCGGGAAGGATCGCCGATTGCTCGACCTGGCCGAGCGCGGACACGCCCTTAAGGACGGTTGGCGCGACGCCGGGGGCGACTCCATTGACGCGGATATCAGGCGCCAGTTCATAGGCAAGCTGCTTCACCGCGCCCACCACACCATGTTTGGTAACGGTATAAAGAATACCGCCCCCGCTCGGTTCGGTGCTGGCAAAGGAGCCGGTAAGGATGACATTCCCCCGCGTTTTGCGCAGGGCCGGCAACGCCGCGCGCACGCCCAGCAGATACCCGATCAGGTTGACGCCGACCATCTCTGCCGCTGCCTTACCGATCGTTGCGCCGTCCATCGCATCGAGCCGCATTGAATGGTCGAAGATCCCGGCATTGCCGATGAAGCAATCGAGCCTGCCGAACGCCTCCAGCGTCGCGGCGACCGCATCGCGATTATCCTCCCATTCGGCGACATTGGCGACGATCGTGCGCACCTTGTCCCCATGGCGGTCCGCGACCGGGGCCAGCCGCTCGGCATCGAAATCGAGCGCCACCACCTTCGCGCCTTCGGCCACGAAGCGATCGACGATACCGCTGCCGATGCCGCCGCCCGCGCCGGTTACCAGTGCGACCTTGCCTTCCAGTCCCTTCATGACAGCGCCAGTTCCGGCTGAAGCAGGCGGCCCGCGCCGGGGACGACAGGCTCCAGCCCCAGTTCGCCGAGCAGGCGCCACACCGTCGCCACCGCTGCGGATAGCACCGGAATATCGAAACGTTCCTGCACCAGAGGAATGGCCGAAAGCGACGGCATCTGCACGCAGGCCGACAGCACCAGCGCATCCGCGCCGGAAGAATTGACGCGTCCGGCATATTCGACCAGCCGGTCCTGCGGCAATCGCCCGACCGCCAGATTATCCGACACCTCCAGGCTGAGCGCGTCCTGCACCTCGATCCCCTCTGCCTCGATATAATCGGCGACCATGCGGGTGAGCGGCTTCATATAGGGGGTGACGATCGCCACCCTGCGCGCGCGCAAATGCTTCAATCCCTCGACCAGAGCGCCCGCGGAGGTGATGACGGGGATCGCCGCGCCAGCCGCCTCCGCCGCGACCTTGCCGATCGCTTCCTGGCTGCGCCGGTGATAGCCCGGCCCCTGCGCCATGATCGCGACCAGACAGGCATAGGCAAGTGCGTCGACGCGGGCGTCGGCCAGTTCGACCCCGCAACGCAGCGACTGGGCATCCATCGCGCCCAGTTCCTCCGGCGTCACATGCATCATGCGCATACGAGAGGAATGGAAGGTGAAGCTGTCCTCCGGCCGTACCGCCTGCCGCCGCAGCAGCATTGCCGGGATTTCGGTTTCCATGGTGGTGTTGGAACTGGGAACGATCATGCCGATACGATGGCTGGTCATGTCGGATATCCTTGCACTATCAGGTCAGGAGGCAGGCAGGGCCGCGATGGCCGGATCGGCCGCATAGGCATCTGCCCGCACATGGGAGAGCACCGGCAACCTGTCGCGTGCCGAGCGCACCCGGTTCAGGTCCAGCGTGATGATCCGCGCTTCGTTCGGCGCGGTGCCGAAATCCGCGAGCACTTCGCCCCACGGATCGACGACGAGCGCATGGCCATAGGTTTCGAAAGCGTCGCTGCCGTCACCCCGCCGGATCGTGGCCGATGCGACGACGAAGCATTCATTCTCTATGGCCCGCGCCCGCAATAGCGTGTGCCAATGGGCCGCGCCCGTCACCTGCGTGAAGGCCGAAGGGACGAGGATCGTTTCCGCGCCCGCCAGCGCCAGACGACGATACAGATCAGGGAAGCGCACATCGTAACAGATGGTTACGCCAATCCGCGTCCCCGCCATATCGAGCAACAACGGTCGTTCCCCGGCCTGCTCCACGGAAGAGGCCTCGAAGGATTGTCCGGCGACGCGCGCGTCGAACAGGTGGATCTTGTCATAGATTGCCGCCACCGCGCCATCAGCGCCCCACAACACGGCGGAATTGCGGATGCCGCCATCCCCAAGCCTGCGCTTGAAACCGCCGAGCATCACCGGCGTCGCACTTTCCCGCGCCACCTCGGCGAGGCGGAGGAGCGGCGGCGCATCGATCTCCATCGCCATTTCGCGCATCTCGGCATTGCTGCCGAGATGGAGGCAGTTTTCCGGCAGCAGCACCAGATCGGCCCCTGCGCAGGCCCGCACCAGATCGCAGGCAATCGCCAGATTGGCGTCGCGATCACGGGTCGGGGCCATCTGGGTAAGGCCTATGCGCAGACTATCAGTCATGGGCAGCCTCCGCCGCGTCCAGCTTCATATGCGCAACCGTCCAACCGCCGCCCGATGCCTCCATCGGCTCATAGGCGTAGATGTCGGCGCGCGCGCCATCCCCCACGACCGCCAGCATGATAACCCAGTTCAATATCTCATATTGCCCATGGTCGAGCAGCGGATAGGGTTCGAAGCTACCGATTTCCAACCCGCGCCCCGCCTTCAGCAGGCTGAGCAGGAAGCCGTCGAACGCGGTGTCGACCGCGCCATATTTACCGGGATCGAGCCAGTGCGACAGGCCACCGGTGGCGAGAAAGCCGACCCTCTTGCCCGACGCCTCGATCGCGGGACGCAGCGCCTGTCCGAAGGCACGAGCGCCATAAGGGGAAAAGCCGCGGGCAGGCTGGGTGATGACCGGCACCACCTTGATATCGAGGCCGTGCAACAGCAGGCGCAGCGGCACGATAAGGCCATGGTCCAGTTCGACCTTTGGAGCGGCCTCCACCTCCAGCCCTGCGGCGCGCGCGGCCTGCACCAACTGCTGCGCAAAATCGGCGTCGCCCGCCACTTCGGCATCAAGATCGGCGCGGCGGAAAAAGGCCATGGAACCGCCATGCGTTTCCCCCACGCCGATCACATTGGCGCCAGTCGAAAAGCTCTGAAAATGGCAATCCGCGCTTATCAGCAGCACATCGGGCCGCGCAGCGATGATATCTGCGCGCAGCTTCTCATAACCCGCGAGCAGCCGGGCCACGGCATCGGCGGGGTCTATCTCCGGACGGGCCAGCAGGTCGGGCACATGGGAACAGCCGCCCGCAAACACAAGATTGGTCGGTGGACTGGGCTGCGCGTCGCTAACCCGTCCGTCAAAGACAAACGCGCCCTTGCTCTGGCTGTCACCCAGATCATCCTTGAACCAACGGCTGACGAGGATGGTGATGCCATCGGGCAACCCTTTGGCGCGCAGCCGATCGCGATCCCCATCGGCGATCACCCCTGCCCAGTCCGCGTCAAGGCCGAGTTCTGCCCCCACCCCGGCCGGGTCGGCACGAAAGCGGGCGAGCAGGCCACTTTCCTGCCCAAGCTTCAATATGGCGCTTTCTAATGTTCTGGCGTCGCTCATCTTACCCTCACTCGACCAGTTCGCCATCGCGCACGACGATGATGTCATCGACGGCAACGGTGCAGGCGCGCATCGGTATGTCGAGATGGGCGGGCGTTTCCCGATTGGCGAAGCGATTGGAACCGGTCGACCACATGAAGCTGCCCGCCACCGATCGCAGTTCCTGCCCATAAAGCTTGCGCGGGTCATAGACTTCGAACGCGGACCAGGAGGCGGCGGGATGGACCCCCCAGCCCATGTGCGAGGTGGCGAAAACCGCAGGATCATCCCACGCCTTGAAATATTCGCGCAGGCTGGAGGCGTCGAGGCTGTCGCCCTCGATCTCCGTAATGAAGCCATTTTCGACGGTCAGCTTCACATGGTCGCGGGCATAACGCTGCCACGGGATCAGCGCATCGCCCGGTTGCAGCATGATCGTGCCCTGCGCGCTGAGGTCACGCGGGAAACAGGCGATGAAGCCGCTCGGCCAATGGTCCCAGCGGCCCGGCTCATCGACATAGCCCCATTGGCAGGTGATGGGCAGGTCCTCGCCGGAAATGTCGGCGGTCAGGTCTGTCCCCGCCGCACTGGTGACACGCAGCGTGCTGCCCGCGCGCAGCAGGTCGCGTCCCTTTTCCACGCGCTGACGGATCAGCGGCGTGCCACTCAGCCGCTGGAGCACATCGGCGGGTTCGGCGACGAACAGCATCCGGCGTCCGGCCCCGGTGATGCGGGTGCGCACATCCGAATGGATGAGGCCGCCCACCGTCACATCGACCACCATGTCGCACTCTCCCGCAGCGGCGAGAAGCGCGGGCACGTCGCGCCCTGACCCTCCGGCTGCGGGCGGCAGGGTCGGATTGGAAAGGCTGGATGCGGACAGGACGACCGCATCGGCCCCGAGGGAACGGGCGCCGGCGATGGCGGCCTCCACATAATCATCCTTGTGGCCATATTCGGCGATGATGCCGACAAGCTGCCCTGCACCGATGCCGCACAGATCGAGCTGGGAGGCGAAAAGCTGTTCGAGACTGGCTGTCATATTTCTTCTTTCGGTTCAAAAGACGCTTTTGATTGAGCCGCCATCGACCGCGAGCGTTTGCCCGGTGATGTAGGTTGCCCGGTCGGAGACGAGGAAGCTGATGGCATCGGCGATTTCCTCCGGCCGCGCCCAGCGGGCCAGCGGCACCGCGCCGTAAGAAAGGGCCAGTTCCGCCTCCCGCGTCGTGCCATTGCGACTGGCGCGATCATCGATCATCCGTTCCATGCGCTGGGTCGCGGTGGTGCCGGGCATCAGCTGGTTGACGCGCACCCCCTTTGGCCCCAGTTCCAGCGACAACAGCTTGGACAGGGCAGACAACCCCGCACGGAAGGTCGCGGAAAGGCAGCTGCCGGGCGCAGGCTGCTTCGTCCAGCTGGACGTGATGAAGAGCAGCGCGCCGGAGCCTTGCTCCGCCATCGGCGCGGCGGCGGCCCGCGCCACCGCCACGACCGGGCGGAATATCTGGGCATAGGCGCCATCCCATTGCTCGATCGTCGCGTCGAGAAAGGGCTGGATCGTCGGCCCGCCAGTGTTGAGCACGCAGATATCGATACGGCCGAAACGCGCGATGGTTTCGGCTACCACCTCCTCCGCCCCCGGCTGGTTGAGATCGCGGGCGATCGCGTGGATATTCCCCTCGCCCGCCGCCGCTACCTCGGCCAGCTTTGCCGGATCGCGGCCAACGATCGCCACGCTCGCCCCTTCCGCCGCCAGCCGCAACGCGGTCGCGCGGCCTATGCCATCCGACGCCGCGAGCACCAGCGCGACCTTGCCTTCCAATCCCAGTTCCAGAGCCATTAGTCGTTAATCCCGTCGAAAAAGGAGAGCGCGGTCTGAAGATCGATGACCTCGCCATATTTGGCCTGCACGTCGAACAGGCTCGCTTCGTGGACCTGCGCGGCCCGGTCGGCGACGCAGTCCCGGATCAGGAACGGCCGCCAGCCCCCCATGCAGGCATCCACCGCCGTCGCCCGCACGCAGCCCGACGTCGTCGCCCCGCAAAGCAGCAGCGTATCGACGCCATGCTGTACCAACTGGGCGCCAAGGTCGGTGCCGGTGAAACTGGACGCCGCCGTCTTGGCGATGATCGGTTCATCGGCGCCCGGTGTCAGGCGTGGATCGATGGCGACAGAGGGACTGCCGGGTGTCAGGCAGGCCATTGCCGGCATCTTGGCGAGCCACACAGACGCCTTCTGCCGCGCCTCTTCAAAGATGATGGTGGTGAAGAAGATCGGCACCCCCTGCCCCCGCGCCGCGTCCAGCAATCGCGCCGTCGCATCGACCTGCGCATCGCAGCGGAAGCCGGGCGCCCATTGCGGATCGGTGAAGCCGTTGATGAAATCCACCACGACCACGCCGATCCGGCTTCCGGGAACGAGCGCCCCGCCAATGCCGCGCGCCCTGTATCCTTCCGCCACGCCGTCGAGCGGGGAGGTGCCGGACATCATCCGGCCACCTTGGCGTCGGGCCATTCCCCTGGCGGCGCCAGCATCATGTCAGCATAGAATTTATAGAGGTTGCGCTGCACGCCTTCCTCATAACGGGGCGTGTAGACGACGCCCGGTCCGGGGAAGGATTCCACCTTGGTTGCGATACCCAGGCCGGGCAGCCCGCGCTGATAATTGAACTTCATGTCCAGCAATTCTGCCGCGACCGAGCGGCCGGTCTTGACGACCGACATCCAGGGTTCGCTGTCGTCCATTTCGAACAGGCCCGCCATGGAAAAGGTGCCAAGGCCTGCGGTATAGCTGCGCTGCTTCTGTTCCGGCGTCGCATTCTTATAGGCGAAGAACCAGTTCCACACCTCGATATGATCCGGCCCCTTGGGCTGCCAGGTGCGCAGCGTGATGGCCGCTACCGGCGGTTTATTGGAATCCTCGCTCACCGGCAGGGCGATGAAGGTCAGGTTCGGGAACACATTGCCGACAATGACGCGGGACATGCGCGCCGCAGCCAGCTGATCCTCGCTGATGGCCGAGGTGTTGAAGCTCTCGGTCAGCTCGTCCGGGAAACCGATGAAACGCGGGCCGGGATCATCCTCGCTCATCGCCATGGACAGCGAGAGGCTGTGCCCGGGCGCGGCCTGAACATGATAGCCCTTCATATTCTCGATCGGGTTGACCGGAAACGCGCCAAGCGTGATGGCCGAACGATGCAGCGTCGCCAGATGGAAATCATCCCCCGCGCCATTTTCCGCCGGAGATTTCCAGTCGGCGGGAATGACGAAACGCTGCGGCGGGCCGATCACCTCGACACCATGTTCGTTGAGGCCGAAAATCAGATCGAGATACCAGCCGATCCCGCCCAGATATTCCTTGAGCGGCGGAGCGGAAGCATCGAGCGTTGCGAAGATCAGTCCCTGATGGATGCCGACCTGCGCGGCATGGACGAGGCCATTATCCTCTTTCGCGGCTTCGCCATTGGTCTGCTTCCACATCAGCGCGCCGAGCAACTTGCCGTCGGATCCGAAGGTCCAGCCATGATAGAGGCAGCGGAACTGATGGGTATTGCCGCGATCGGTGCGGCAAATCTGCACGCCGCGATGGCGGCAGGCATTCAGCATCACATTGACGTTGCGGTTGGCGTCGCGCGTAACGATGAAATCATCCTCGCCGATCTTGCGCAATACATAATCACCGGGATTGGGTATTTCGGACTCATGCCCCATATAAACCCAGCACCGGCCATAAATCTGGCGAAGTTCCTGTTTATATACCCGCTCATTTCCGAAAATGCTCGCGGGGACGGAGCCTTTATCGATACCATCGGACAGTTCACGCATGAGGCGCTCTACATATCCTTTATCGTCGTCGCGGAGGACGGTATCAGTCATGATAATATCCTTGTCCTTAAAAGAAGATGGCGAGATTTTCGGCAGCGATCACCGTATGATCGAGCAAGATTTCCCGACGCAGGAGTTTCAGCCTGCCATCGATCCGCTGGAGAATGTCGCGCCGCTCCCCGGAAATGAGCGTGGGCACATGCTGGTCACCCCGCATGCGATAGAGCAACAGCGCGCTGCGGGCGCCAAAGTCGCCGTCGCTCCGCTGGTAAGCGCGGATATTGCTGACGAAATGACGAAAACGGGAAGGCGGATCTTCCGCCCAGGCCGATCCGGTTTCATTGCGGGCAACCTTGGTCTCCAGCGATCCGTAGGTTTCCTGAAGATGATACATGTCATCAAGGAAGCCATATCCCTCTGTCCGGAAAGTGGTCTGGCGCATCGGCATCACATAGGAAACATCGCGGGAAACCATGGTTTCAAGCCACTGGCGCTCCAGTCGATCGTCCAGCAACTGGGCCTCGATGGTGAGCCATTGCGCCACTTCGGCATAAAGATCGGAATTAAAGGCGCAGAGCGTCTCTTCGACCATCGCGGCCGTTCCCTCCTTTCCGGTATCGCGGGGTTGCATTGCAGAAGCGGTCATTCCCAAACACTCCTTTTCCATCGCCACGGCGGGCGGACCAAACTCACCCGGATTTCGCGGGAAGCGAGACGACCGACGACCTTGTCCCGATACATATCAGGCACAGCCATCCGTCAGTTTTCCAAATGGGACATTTATTTTAGGAGACGCGACATGCGGCAGGATCAATCCGCCGCTTGAAAGCAGGCACGGCGCGTCATGACGGGCGTAAGCACCGTTCACGCCGCATCTTACCAAGGCAGGGTAAATGTCAGAGGCTCGCAGGTAAGGCTCGCAGTTCGGCGAGATTATCGCCATTGCGTATGCGCCACAGCGTGGGCGGGGCGCCGAAGGCCCGGCTGAACCAGACCGAAAAGGCGCTCAGGCTGCGAAAGCCCAGCTCGAAACCGATTTCGGACAGCGATTTCTCGCTCTGGGCGATCAGGGTGCGCGCAATTTCCACGCGGATCGACTGGAGCAACGAGGAATAGGTGTGTCCATGATCGTTGAGTTTGCGATTGAGAGTGCGGCGGGTGATGCCCAGTTGCGCGGCAATCCTGTCCGACGACGCGCCTCCGCTGGGCAGCAGGCCCAGAATGATAGTCTCCACGCGCTGTAGAAAAGTCATGGTGGCGCGGGGTTTCAGGCTATGAAGATAAGCCGCCGCATAGCGCCGCGCATCGCTGTTGGCCCCGTTGAGGCGGGTCTCCAGGTCCGCCGGGCTTAATACGATGCCGGTGAAATCATGGCCATATTCGATCGGGCAGCGGAAAAGCGTGTAACCGACCCGGTCGAGCATGCACGCCGGATGGGAAAAGCAGACGAGATTGGGCCGCCAGGTTGCGGAAATCAGATGGCGGACAATCTGGACGAGCCGGGCGCAGGTCAGTTCCACCAACTGGTTGCCCCGCGTGATCTTGTCGAGCCGGAAAACCTGCTCGAGGATGACATCATCTCCGCTTTCGCTGAGCCGGACATCAAAGGCATCGGTATTGAGAGACAAATGAGCGCACAGGGTCTGGAGCGCGGTGCGGACGTCGGGCTCCTCCCGCAACAACAACGCCAGCGGCCCGAAATCCGGCGTGCCCTGCTGCATCACCACCTGAATGCCGAAATCCCCGATGCCGGTCACGCGGGAGGCCCGTTCCAGCAATTCGCAGACGGAGATCACCGACAGCCGCGATTCAGGGTCTTGCAGATAGCGCCGGTCGATATTCACCGTTTCCAGCAGCGCGGTGACATTCACACCTGCCCGCCGCACAACATCTTCAAAACCTCTCAACAGGGCGGCGCGGATAGTGAGGTCACGAAACAACGCGATTCCCTTCCTGATGCAAGCGGGTCCGGGACGGCAGGATGTACTGCCGCCTCACGTCACGCAAGTGTCATAAACGCAATCCAGTCACGAGTTTTCCGGTTCCTTCAATTGGGCAGCAGGCCGCGTTGCGCACTGCGCTGGACCCGTTCCTCCTCCTCCAGCACGCTGACCGACATATGCACGTCATCATGCATCCGCAGCCGGACGACCTGTTGCCCCCAGGGTGTATCCACCAGCGGGCCAATCTGCGTTGCGCCAGCCTTTGCGAGACGTTCTGCGGCGGCGGCGGCATCATCCACCTCCACCCGTAACGCAAAGTCCTTGCCCTGACGCGCGCCGGTTTCATGTTCGTCGACGAAATTCCATTGCTGCTGCGAAAACAGTTCGATCGCGGCCGGGGTCACGGCGAGCAACGCGCCGCGCTCCCCGCCCGGATGCTCCCATATATCGACCGGCTTCAGCCCCAACCCTTCCTCGTAAATGGCCATGGCGCTGTCGAGATCATCGACGCGCAGGCAGATGCGCAGTTCGTCGAAGCTGCGCGCCCGACCGCCCGGATGGCGCTCAAAGCGGCTCACAAGGCAATATAGATGACCATCGGGGGCGTGAAAGTGCGTCCAGGCCTCGCCCCAATTCTCTCCGCTGACGCCATAATGAATGCCGCCGACGAAAGCCACGCCCTTGCTTTCCATCTCACGCCGGGCTTCCTCGACATCGGCGACCAGAAAGCCCGTAACCGGATGATTGAAATGGCTGTGTTCCTCGTCACCGGGCTTGAACACTTCGAAGGCATCGCCGTTGGGCATGCCGAAAACAGTGGCATTTTCCTGCTCCATCGCCACGTCGAGGCCCAGAATATCCGCCGCAAAGTCGCGCATGGCCGGATAATTGGCGGTGCGGGAACCCAGCCAGACCAGTCCCAATATCTTCATTTCATATCTCCTGTTCAGACGGGCGACGATATCTTGTCCTGATCTTGGCCTGTCAGTTCAGATGGCTCGACACGGCCAGAGGCAAGCCCGCATCCGGGCTGCCGGTGCGATCGCTTGCTTCTGTCGTGCGGCCGAGCCGCATCCCTGTCGCGCATTCATCGCAATGGGCCTCCCCGGACAGCGGGTTCCGGTCCACCTCATCGGCACTGTAGGACAGGGTGCAGACGGCGCAGCGAATCCACGCCTGCCACCTGTCTGGGACCTCCAATCGGCTATCGAGAGCATGGCCCGGCTGCGTTTGCCGCCAGAACAGGGACAATAGCAGGAAAAACCCGATCGCCGCAGAAAAGGACAAAATCGGCGCGAGGGACGCGAGAAGCGGAGGAACGCCGGGACATTCGACCAGCGCGATGCCAATGGCACTGGACGCCACCCAGGCCACCAGCCCCGGCGTTATCATCGGCACCCGAAAGGCGCGATAATCAAGCGCGGCCCAGCCTCCCTTGCCCGGGAACAGCAGCCGTACGACCATGATCGCGACCCAGCCGACGAAAAAGGAACTCTGCCAGGCCAGCGCCTTGCCGATATAGCTAAACACATCGGTCCGCATGACCAGGAAGGTGGCCACCGCGACCATGACGACCCAGGGCGTCCGGCCAAGGCGGATACCGAAGCTGCTGGAAACGAAGCGATCGAAATTGATCGACGCCTCGTAGAAATTAATGGTGTTGATCCGTATTTGCGTCACCACGATCAGCAGCAATCCAAAAATGCCGCCGGCAGCCAGCACCGCATGGACAACACCGATTTCCTGCGTCGGATCACCGGGCAGCATCGCATAAGCGAGATAGGCGCCGGCAAGACCATTGAGGCCGAGCATCCATGCGTAGAAGGGGAAACCAAAGGTGACCAGACTGTGGAAGCGGCTGTCCTCCGGGCGACAGAAACGGGCAAAATCGGCGCCGGTGGGGATGAGGACCATGGTTCCCGTCATCAGGCAGAAGCCAGAGAGCCAGCCCGGCACCTGACGCGCGGCAAGAGGGACAGCACCGGCCTGCGCCAGCCACTCGCCACTCCCCGACGATGCACGGACCGCCAGCCATAGGATGAGACCCAGGCCGATCATGTAGAAAGGCAGCAGCAGGCCATTCAGCCGGGCCATCCACGTCTGCACGCTTCCCAGCATGAGCGGCAGCATGAACAGACATATTGCCGCCTGCCACATCCATTCCGCTATGCCATGGCCGAACCACAGGAAAAAAGCGGCTGCCAGCGTGCTGCTTTCGAAGACCGTGTAATAAGTGATCGTCACGGCCATCAGCAATGCCATGAAACTACCCCCCAGCACGCCGAACACGGAGCGGGAAAGCAGTGTGCTGCTCAGTCCAAGGGCGATGCTCGCCCGCGTCACCACGATCGAAAGCAGCGAGGAGGCCAGCACCGCAAGGCCGATGGCGATCATCGCATCCACGGTGCCGTAAAGCGAGGAAATGAGCGCGCCGTAAAAAAGCCAGACCATCGCGCTCAGTAACGCCCAATAGCTCATCATCACGGGCTTGCGGGCCAATCGCCCGGTGCGAGGAACGACATGGTTGGCATAATCGCCATGCCGTTCCTTTTCCACCACCGCCGGATCATCATCGAAGCGGATCGCAAGGGCAGGCACATCGACAAGCCGGTGGGTCATGGCAGGACTTCTCCTCTTCGGAATGAAGGGAGGCTATCAAGCTTGTTCGCATCCAAACTTCATCAAATGGGACATTAGCTTGATGATATGGGTCATGAACCTGCGTTAAGGCCTCGCCATTCAGCTTGCATCCCATGGAACAGGCGAACCTCGAGCTGGGCGATCCTGCCATGCGGACCTGAAGGCGGCTCACGACCTGCGAGAAAGCCAGATGCTGCCCTTGAGCCCCGAAGTCCAGAGCCATGGTTTTACCGGGGCCGACCTCGCCGATCATTATGGCGCGAAGATCCGGAACAGCGTGGACAAGCCCGGTCCCGCGCGATGACGGCGACCGGTTCGCCGTTATCCCCCTGTCCCGTTCACGTCGCCATGAAGCAGCGAACCAGCGCCCGTAAATTGGGGTCGTGGCGCACGGAGGCGCGCGACAGGACGCGGATTTCGGCGGGAGGAATGGGGCGGGCGAGGTCCACGCGGACAAGGCCGGGGATCATGTCGTCCACCGAATCCTGGAACAGGCATATCCATGCCCGGTTGCGCCGGACATTGCTCAGCATCAGCGCCAGCGCATCTGTTTCCATCAACAGCACTTCGGGCTTCGCGTCGATCAGCGACAGCGCCTGATCGGAAAGCCGGCGCTGCGGATTTTCCTTGTTGAGCACGATCGCGGGATGATCGCGCAAGGCCGCCCCGGTCACGCCTTGCGCCCTTGCCAGCGGATGGTCCGGTCCGACATAGATGGCCAGCCTCTCCTCCCCCGCCAATATGCTGCCGGGCACCTCATTGCCATCCATCGAGAAGAAGCATGCGAGGTCGACATCGCCGCGCTGCACCTGCAAGGCGAGCGCGGCATTATCCGGGGGATCGAGGCGGATATGCAGGTCCACATGCGGGCGCTCCCGCCGGAAGGCGTCCAGCCTGTCCTGCGCCTTCAGCATGATGAAGCCATAAGTGGTGACCTGCAATTCCCGCCGGTCATGCTCGCCCGCCAGTTCCTGCCGCAGATCGTTGAGATCGGTCAGGATCGCGGAAATGCGATTGAACGCATGATGCCCCTGCTCGGTCAGGGTCGCGGCATGGCCCGGCTGGCGATCGAACAGCGCCACCCCCAGCCGCCGTTCCAGTTCCCGCACATGGGTACTGATGACGACCTGGGAAACACCGATCTTCTCGGCGCAGGCGCGGAAACTGCCGTGTCGCACCACCGCCGCGAAGATCGTCATCTGCCGGATCGTCACCACTTTGCTGGCATGTCCCTGCGCTTTATTTCCGGCCGCTTACCGGATTGGCATAATGATAGGGCGGCACGAATATCTCTGGATAGACGGGATAGGCCTCGGTCGGCTCGTCAGGCGGGAAATCGTCGAAATCCGTCATCAGCGGCAAGGCCTCCTGCGCCCATCCCTTGTCGAAGGGAACATAGAAGGACTGATAGGCACGAAGGGAGGCGATTTTCCAGACCCCATCTTCCTTCACATAGCGATTTTCATAGATCGCATCGCCCCACAGGCCTTCTCCGCCCATGCGGCCGACCTGCATCAGCGCGCGAAAGCGCCCGCGCGCGGTCATGCCGTCCGGCGCGATATGGATGACGGGCTGGATCTGGATATGGTTCATCAGCACGCCCGGCTCGGCAGGGCCGAAATGAAGCATATATTCGCGGATGCGATCCTGCCCGAAGAATTTCCCGCGCGCGTTGATCTCCAATATGCCGTCGCGCGCGAAGAGATCGGCAACCTGATCCCATTGCGACTTGTCGACATAATAACCATAGGTGCGTTGCAGGTTCGACACGGCGACATAATCCTCCGCCGCCTGCGCCCGCCGCTCCACCAGCGCCAGCCTTTCCTTCAGTTCCTGCATCTCGGCTTCGATACTCACGGGTTTTCCTTCCTTCTTGCGGATAATGGCGGGATCAACGTCCCGATGATGGTGCCAGCGCCTTGTCGCTGTTGGCGCGATGGATGAGGTAGGCGCGGATCGCGGCGGCATCCGTCCGGGTCAGCACTCCGTTGAAGGAAGGCATTCCCGCAGGCGCCAGCGCGCCGTCGATCACGATCTGGACGAGCGCGTCCTCATCGGCGAGGAAGCCGCTGCGGCGCAGGTCGGGCACCATGCTCGCGCTGACCGCACCAATGCCGTGGCAGCGCAGGCAATAATGGCCATAAAGCCCGTCACCCTTTGCAATGAGCGCGGTGGAAGCCTTCTCCACCGGCGGGTCGAGCGGCACGGCGAGGCTGGCCTCCGGCGCAGGCAGGCGGGCGGTGCCGCCCAGACGGAACACCAGCAGGCGGTTGGGTCCGACGCCATTGACGGGCTGCTCGGCGAACTGGCCGCCCAGCATCGGCCATGCGCCGCCCCACCCCGCCATCACCGCGACATATTGCACGCCATCGATGGCATAGGTGATGGGCGGCGCGACGATGCCGGTCTGCGCATCGAACGACCAGAGCAGCGCGCCATCCTTCGCATCATAGGCGGCCAGCTTGCGCTCGCCATTGCCCTGAAAGACGAGGCCTCCGGCGCTCGCCAGCACGCCGCCATTGAAGGTCGCCGCCAGTTCCCGTTTCCATGCGACCTTGCGGCGGATCGGGTCCCAGGCGAGCAGATAGCCCTTCATCTGCGCCTTCGCGCCCTTGAGGTCCGAAGCGCTCATCGCCGCGCCGCCGACCATCTGGCTGCCGGTATTATAGACCCCGGCCTTGCGGGCGATATCCGCCTCCCGCCGGAACGGAATGCCCATGTCCTGCACCGGGATATAGACAAGGCCGGTTTCCGGGCTGTAGGCCATCGGTTGCCAGTTATGCGCCCCGCCGGAACTGGGGAACACCACCACCGGCTTGTCGGATCGATAATAGCGCGCCTCCGGCTTTTCCACCGGGCGGCCGGTCTTGAGATCAATATGGCTCGCCCATGTCGTGCGCGCGATCGGATCGGCGGCAAGCAGCTTCCCGGTGGCGCGGTCGAGCACATAGAAGAAGCCGTTCTTCGGCGCCTGCATCAGCACCTTGCGCTTCATCCCGTCGACGGGAATATCGGCGAGGATGATCGGCTGCGTCGCGGTATAATCCCACGCTTCGCCGGGCGTTTCCTGATAATGCCAGACATAGCGGCCGGTATCGGGCTTCAACGCAACGATCGAGGAAAGGAACAGATTGTCGCCCTTGCCCGCGCTGCGGATGCCATGATTGGTCGGGCTGCCATTGCCGACGCCGATATAAAGGAGGTCCAGTTCCGGATCATATTCGATCGCGTCCCAGACGGTGCCCCCGCCGCCCCAGCGCCACCACTCGCCGAACCAGGTCGGCGCGGCGATTTTCGCGAGCGCCTCGTCGGATGCCGCGCCGTCGCGGGTGCCGGGCTTGCCGGGCACCGTATAGAAGCGCCAGACGCGCTTGCCCGTCACCATGTCATAGGCGGAGATATAGCCGCGCGCACCGAATTCCGCGCCGCCATTGCCAATGATGACCTTGCCCTTCACAACACGCGGCGCGCCGGTGATCGTATAATTGATCGCGGCCGGGCTGGCCTGATCGAGCGTCTGCACCTCCCAGATCGGTTTGCCGGTCCTTGCATCCAGCGCGATCAGGCGGCCATCGAGCGTCCCCATGAAAACGCGGCCGCCTTCCACCGCGACCCCGCGCGAAACGGGGCCGCAGCAGGATCGCGCGGCGGCTTCCTTCGTTTCGGGGTCGAAGGTCCAGAGTGTCTTGCCGCTGCGCGCATCGACGGCGCGCACGACATTATAGGCGCTGGCGATGTAGAGGATGCCGTCGCGCATGATGGGCGTGGCTTCCTGCCCGGCATTGGTGTCGAGATCGACCCACCAGGCAAGGCCTAGTTGCGCGACATTGGACCGGTTGATGGCAGCAAGCGGGCTGAACCGCTGCGCCTGCGTGGTCAGGCCATGGAGCGGCCAGTCGGCGGAGAGAGCGGCATCCTTGCTCTCTCCTCCAGCCCCATCGCTTCCGCCCCCGCAGGCGGCCAGCATCGCCACCATGGCCGCGATCATCCAAGAGCCCGCGCCGCGTTTCATCCTCTTTCCCGCCCCTGCCTTGTCACTTCTTCACGGTGAACTGTATGCCGATGGTGCGCGGCGGGTCCACCAGCGCGGACACGCTGCCCGATCCCAGCACGACCGGCTGGCGATAGATGGACGTCACCTTGTCGGTCAGGTTCTTGCCGATGAGGGCCAGTTCCCAATGGCCGCTTTCCGGCCCGATCGCGACGCGCAGGTCATATTTGGCATAGCTTTTCTGCTCCAGCAGCGGATCGGCGGTGGCCGACAGGAAGAAGCGGGAACTGAAATAGACCAGCGGGTCGATGGTCAGCCGGTTGTCGCCCTTGATCGGAATGGTGACGCGCGCACCGACATTGCCGCTCCATTCGGGGGCGAAGCTGCGGCGCTTGCCGGACAGGTCCTGCACGCAGGTGGAGGAGAGATACAGATCATACATGGTGCACGCGCCATCCGCATAATCGGTATATTTGGCGTCGGTATAGGCGATGTCGCTCATCAGGCTTAGCCAGGGCGTCGCGCGCAGGTTGACGCTCAGTTCCACGCCCTGCGAGCGGGATCCCGCCGCGTTGCCGACGATGGTCGTTACAGCGCCCGAGCCGAGAAGCTGAAGGCTGGTTTCCTGAAGATTGGTGTAATCGCTGCGATAGACCGCCAGATCCACGGAAAGGCGGCGATCCAGCAGCCGCGCCTTGATGCCTGCTTCATAGGCGTCCACCGTCTCCGGCTCGAAGCTGTTGGCGACCGCGCCGAAGGAGTAGCCCCCCGCCTTGAAGCCATTGGCATAGCCTGCATAGATCATGATATCGCGGGCCAGATCATATTGCACGCTGACCGAGGGCATGAACTTGTCATCGGTCCGGCGAGGAGAGGCGAAGCTGCTCATGTCGCTGCCGAGGATCGCCGCCATGGTGGTTTCCGTATCGCTGTCGAAGCGGACATAGGATGCAGGCGATACGATATCGTCCGCCGTGCCGAGCGATACCTGCCGTGTCGCCGACTTGCGGACATTGGTGTAGCGCAGCCCCAGATTGACCCGGGCCGCTTCCACCGGACGGATGGTCGCCGAAGCGAAAGCCGAGAGCGTGCGATCTTTTTGAGACACATCGATCAGGCTCGACACCGGGGTCGTCGCATCGGTCGTGCCGGTCGGGTTGAAAGCGCCGAACGGCAGGAAACGGAAGCCGACATAATTGTCGAAGTTCAGCCGACCCCAGGATATGTATCCGCCCACCATATATTCGATCGGGCCGCCCGTTTCCGACTGATACCGCAATTCCTGGCTGAACTGGCGATAGCGTTCGCCGATATTGGTGGGAAAGCCGTTCTCGCCGCCCACCGCATCGGCCAACGGGAAGGGAATGGATTGCCCGCCCGAGGCGAATTTCTGCCATATATAGCCGGTGATCGCATTGAGCGACCCGCCGCCCAGATCAAGCCTGTTGGTCCAGCCCGTCTCCACATAGTCGAAATTGGCGAAATTATCGCCGGTGCTGGTGTGATAATCCAGCTTGCCATCGACCTCTCCACCATTCTGGGCGAGATAACGCGTGCAGGTATCGACCGGAGAAAGCGCGAACTCCTCGCCTGCCGGACAGCCGACCAACTGGGTGGCAAGGCCGTTGCGGGTCCGCGACCGGCTGCCCTCGACCCGCAGGTCGGACCGAAAGGCGCTGCCCGGTTCCCAACGCAGCGAGACGCGCCCCTGCGCGGAACGGTCATGCGGGCCGTCCTCGCCGGTCACGTCATTATGGATATAGCCCTCGCTGCCCGACATGCGGGCGGCGACGCGGGCGGAAAATGTCTCGCCCGCGGGAAGGTCGGCGCCTGCCTCCAGATTATAGTCCCCGGTCGCCGGGGCGTAATAGGCGCTGCCATTATAGTCGAAATCCTTGCCCGGCTTACGGGTGGAGATATTGAGCGCGCCGGCGATCGCATTGGCGCCGAAAAAGGTCGTCTGCGGCCCCTTCAGCACCTCGACCTGCTGGATATCGAACATTGCGCCCCGCGTCGAACGCGAGCGGCTGCGGTAAATGCCATCGACAAAAGTGGCGACCGATTGCTCGAAGCCGCCATTGGCCCCCGACGCCACGCCACGAATAGCGATGGAACTGGTGATAGAACCCGATGCGATTTTCACCGAAGGCAGGCGCGCCGCCATATCCTCCAGCGATTTGATATTGGCCTGGGCGAGCGTGTCGCCCGACACCACGGAGACCGCCACCGGCACATCCTGAAGCGATTGCGCGCGCCGCTGCGCGGTGACGATGATGTCGCCGGGCGCCACCTGCGCGGGGGCCGCCGCGTCTTCCTGAGCCTGCGCGGGCGCGCAGGCCATCAGCGCCGCCGCAAGAGCGCCCGCCCCTGCCCCGATGAAGCGGGCATGGCGGCGGGGAAATACGCAATCCCTGTCGTGAAAGCCGGTCATTCTTGTCTCTCCCTTCAAGCCGTCTGGCGGCCTTTGTTCGCAGCCCTGCCCTTCTGTTCCGAAGGCTGGCGGTCTGTCAGGATCAAAAATTGCCGCATCGTCGCGGAGCTGAGAATGTCGAAAAGCGAGAGGTAGCCATAAGGAAAACACTATCGCTATGGCCTTTCTTTTCCTTTTCCCTGCACTCGTAGGGGGAAGGATTATTGCTTATCGTCGGCGGAACAGGCTGCGCGGGCACCCGCGCGCCACCGGACAAAAGACAATCGGGGATGAGGATGAAAGACTGTGGGGACCGGGAAAGCGCCTGCCTGCCAGCGGGCATCGGCCGGGGCAGGACTGTTGCGATTCTGTGCTTTTGCGCCCTGTTCATGCTGATCGAAGGGCTGGACCTCGCCGCCATGCCGCTCACCGTCCCGCGGGTAAGCGGGCAATGGGGGCGTCTGCCCTCCGATTTCGCGCTCAGCCTGTCGGCCGTGGTGGTCGGCATCGGCATCGCCGCCGTCGCACTGGCGCCCCTGGGAGAAAGATTTGGCCGTCGCCGGATGATCTTCTGGTCCGGCCTGTTTACCGGCCTCGTCACCATGGCCACGGCATCCTCGTCCAGCATAATCGCCTTCACATTCTGGCGCCTGTTGACGGGGATCGGGCTGGGCAGCTGCCTGCCCAATGTGACGGCAAGCGTGGCGCATATCGCGCCCGCCGCACAGCGCGCCCGCATCCTCACAGCGGTCAACACGGCCATTCCCATGGGATCAGTGCTGGCGGGATTTCTGGCGGCGCCGCTGATCCACATAGGCAACTGGCAGGCCCTGTTCCTGAGCGCGGGACTGCTCACGCTGTTCGTCGCGACCTCTCTCGGCCTGCTGATGCCGGGCGCATCGCCCTCCACCCCTGAACCGGGCGGGATGGCTGCTCCGCGCCTGCCCTCACCGGTCATGCAATTGTTTCAGGATCGCCATCGCATCGACACGCTGCTGCTGTTGGGACTGGCGACGACGAACACCTTCCTCATCTACATGATCGTCAACTGGCTCCCCACGCTTCTGCCGCGCGGCGGCCTCTCTCTGGACAGCGCCGCGCGGTTCAGCAGCTTTTTCCAGTTCGGCGGCATTGCGGGCGGATTTCTGTTCGCCTGGATGATGGATCGCGGCAAGGCGCTGCCCGCCTTCGCCACGGGCTATCTGCTGGCTGCGGTGGGGCTGATCGGGCTGGCCTTCCTCCCGCATGGCGGCCTGTTCTGGAGCGTCCTGCTGCTCGTCACCGGCATGGGCATATCCGGCGCGCATGTGGCGATAACCATTTTCGGCATGAGCTTTTACCCGGCCTGGCTGCTGTCCAGTTTCATCGGTATCTCCATCGCCGTCACGCGCGCGGGAGCCATTGCCGGACCGCTCGCGGGAGGCTGGCTGATCGACAACAGCAGCGGCGTCAGCGGCTTCATGCTCGCCGCCCTTGCCCCGACGCTGCTCTGCCTTGGCTGGATAACACTCATCGGCAGGAGAAAATCTCCTGCCTCTGCTCCCCGCCCTTGATCCTTCAGCCTTTCAGCGAGTCGAGCCAGATCGCCACGGCTACCGCGCCCGGATCGGCATGGCCTGCGGTGCGATCGCCCAGATAGGTGGAGCGGCCCCTGCGCGGCTGCATGGAAGCGGTGGCGTCGGCCCCGCTTCGGGCGGCTTCCTCCATCACGGCGAGGGTTGCGGCATAGTCGCCCCGTGCGGCTTCGAGAGCGTCCGCCGCCGGAAGCAGGGCGTCCAGCATCGTGCGGTCGCCCCGATCTGCGCCGCCCAGCCGCATCATGCCCTCGCATCCGGCCCGGAAAGCCCGCGCCCACGCATCCTGCCCGTCAATCTCCTTCTCCTGCGCCAGCGACGCCGCCATCCGCAGCACGAACACGGCATAAAGTGGCCCCGAGGTGCCCCCGAGGGAACGGCGCAGCAGCCGCGAAATCTGGTCCAGCGCATGGGCCGGGCGATCGAAATCCAGCTCTCCCCATGCGGCGGAAACCGCCTGCGCCCCGCGCGCGAGGCTGATGCCGAGATCGCCATCGCCGACGATGCTGTCGAGCCGGGTCAGTTCCGGCTCTTCGGCGATGAGGCGATCGACCACGGCGCGTATCTTCGTTTCGAACAGCGCGCGCTGCGCGGCGTCCGGCCATGCCTCGCCCATCAGATCGCTGGCTTCCCGCGCCTGCGCCTCACCGGTCCGGGTCAGCGCGGCGGCGGGGATTGTGGGGCGGGTCCATGCGCTCGCGTCGGTGACGGCGAAAAGACGCTCCTGCCGCCGGGCGTCCAGCCTCATCAGCGACAAGGAGCAGCCCGCCATTTCCAGCGCGCTGAGGAAGGTGCCGACCATCACCGCGCGCACCGCTATGCCGCGCGCGGCCAATTGGGTGAGCGCCGCCCGCGCCGCGATCGACAATTCGATGGCAGGCGTGCCCCCCAGCCCGTTGACGAGCAGCGCCACCTCGTCGCCACCGGCAAAATCGCCCTGCGTCACGATGCGGTCGAGCAACTCGCCGACCATTATATCGGCCGGGGCGATGGCCCCGCGCCGCACGCCGCTCTCGCCATGGATGCCGAGGCCGAATTCCACCTCCGCCTCGCCCAGATCGAAACCGGGACGGCCCGCCGCCGGGACCGTGCAGGCGCTCAATCCCACGCCCATGCTGGCAAGAGCGTCCGCCGCTGCCTGCGCCTCGTCGCGCACCTCCGCAAGGGAAAGCCCCGCTTCCGCCGCCGCGCCCGCGACCTTGTGCACGAAGATGGTGCCAGCGATGCCGCGCCGCCCCACAGCCGCATTGGCATCCCCCAGCGCCACGTCATCGCCGACGATCACGATTTCGACCGGCACGCCATGGGTGCGCGCGATTTCGGCGGCCAGCCCGAAATTCAGCTTGTCGCCGGTATAATTCTTCACGATCAGCAGCACGCCCTGCGGCCCGCCGACCGAGAGGATCGCCTTCAGCACCGCATCGACGCTGGGCGAGGTGAACACCGGCCCGGCAACGGCGGCGGTCAGCAGCCCGCGGCCGACATAGCCCGCATGGGCCGGTTCATGGCCTGAACCGCCGCCGGAGATGATCGCAACCTTGCCCGCATCGCGAAGGGCGGCGTGATCGGCGCGCGCCACGACATTTTCATCGGCCAGCAGGATCAGGCGATCATCGGCCAGCACGACCCCTTCGACCATATCGTCGGCGACACGGGCCGGATCGTTAATCAGCTTTTTCATGCGGAAACTTCCTGACAGGGATGGAAAGCAGAAAATCCGGCCCCGGTCGCGGTGCAGAGCGACCGGGGCCGGTGGCTCAGCGCGGCATTTGCGAGACCAGCTCGCCATAGCCCCGCCGGGCGTATGCGATAAAGGCAAAGGCGACGACGGACGCGACGCCCGCGACCAGCGCCAGCGAATGACCGACCGCAAGGTCGGACCCGAACAGATGATCGGTCGCCAGCGCCACCAGCGTCGGACCGATGCCGAGGCCGATCAGGTTGATCGCGAAGAGATAGAGCGCCGTCACCTGCCCGCGATATTCATTGGGCGTGATGCCGTGCAGCGCCACCGGGGCGATGCCGGTCGGCACGCCGAGGAAGAAGCTGCTCCATGCCAGCGCGGCGAGGGAGACGAAGGGCGTCGGGCCAAGCCCGATGAACGGCACGACCGGGATGACGCAGGCCATGCCGAAGAGCGAGGCGCGCAACGCCCCGTCCGTCTTGCCCCTGGCGGTCATGCGGTCGGCGAGCCAGCCGCCGCTCATTATTCCCGCGCATCCCGCCGTCAGCAGGATCACGCCATAGGCAAAGGCGATTTCCCCGGCCGTCCAGCCATGGACGCGGATGAAGAAGGTCGGCACCCACGCGGCAAGACCATAGCTCAATATGGCATTGACGCCGAAGCCGATGACGATCGGCAGCAGGCTCGTCGCGCGCGATCCCACGAAACGGAAGGTGTCGGCGATCGAGGGTATGTCCCCTCCCCTGTTCGCGCGTTCCTTGCGGCTGGGTTCGCGGATCGTCGCCATCAGCGCGGCGACGATCAGGCCAGGCAGGCCGACGATCATGAACGCGGCCTGCCATGGCCGCACCGCGCCCACGATCGGCAGCATGACCTCCGCCTCGGCCGATGTCGCGGTGACGGCGATGCCGCCGAGGATGAGCGCAAGGCCGGAGCCGACAAAGACGCCCATCGTATAGACGCTCATCGCCCGGCCCCGGCGGGCGGGCGCGAAATAATCGGATATCAGCGAATAGGCGGCAGGCGACAGGGTCGCCTCGCCCACGCCGACGACGATGCGGGCAAGGAAAAGACCGGCAAAGCTGCTTGCAAGACCGCAGGCCATGGTGGCGATGCACCAGATGATCATGCCGATGACGATCATCGTGCGCCGGTTGCCGCGATCGGCCCAGCGGCCGAGATACATGCCCATGAAGGTATAGAAGAGCGCGAAAGCGAAGCCGTGTAGCAGGCTGATCGCCGTATCCGACAGGCCGAGATCGGCGCGAATCGGCTGCACCATCAGGCTCAATATCTGGCGATCGACGAACGCGACCGTATAGGCGAGCAGCAATATGCCGATCACATACCAGGCATAGAGCGGGCGGGGATAGGCCTCCTCGCCCGGCGTCAGCGGTCCGCCGCTCATGCGCGGTGCAGCCTTACGGGCAGGCTGGTGAGGCCGCGCAGCCAGTTGATCCGCTGATAGGCGGGTTCGCCGATACTCTCGATCCGGCTGACCTTGCGGGCGATGGTGGCGATGAGGATTTCCGCCTCCAGCCGCGCCATCATCTGGCCGACACAGGCATGGATGCCGAAACCGAAGGCGAGATGGCCCGATGTGCGGCGATCCAGATCGAAGCGGTCCGGATCGGACCATTGCCGCGGATCGCGGTTGGCGGCCGCGATGAAGAGGATGACTTTCTCTTCCGCGCCGATCTCCACGCCGTCCACGCTGACGGGCCGCGTGGTGGTGCGCCCGATATAGGGGCTGGGCGCGCGATAGCGCAGCCCTTCGTCAAAGGCGGCGCGGGCGAGCGCGGGATCGGCATGAACCCGCGCCCAGGCGGCGGGGTCTTGCGCCAGCGCCTGCAAGGTGAAGCCGATGCCGTTGATCGTCGTATCCATCCCCGCTGAAATGAAGATGCGGATCAGCAGTTCCGCCTCGCTTTCGGCAAGGTCGCCGCTCTCCACGAAATCGAAGATCGCGCTGCCCAGCGTGCCGGGCGCCACGGCCTCTCGCCGGCAATTGTCCTGAACCCATTGCAGGATCGGCGTCGCCCGTTCGAGCGCGGCCTGATACAGCGCGTTCTTTTCCCCCATCGCGTTGAAATTCAGTTCCGAATAGGTGAGCAGATTGCGGCGTTCGCTCGCCGTGAACCCAACTGCGTCGGGCAGCACCTGAAAGGGAAAGGCCTCCGCCAGATCGACCGCCAGATTGACTTCGCCCTTCGCGATGGCGGCATCCACGATCCGCTCGGCGACCAGCGTGAAATCATCGCGCAGGCGGCGCAGCACCGCGGGGGAGAGCACGCGGTTGAGGATGCGGCGATATTTGCCATGTTCGGGCGGATCATTTTCGAGGATCAGGCTGGGCTGGCGCCAGTTGCCCTCTTTCTTGATATTGGTGAAGCCGGTACCCGACGCGGAAGAAAACGCCTCCCAGTCGTTGAAAATGGCGTGAACGTCGGCGTGGCGGCCCACGGCCCAGACGCCATGACGCCGAAGATAGACAGCGGGCGCGGTTTCGCGCACCAGCGCGTCATACTGCTCTGGCCGGTCCATGACCTCGGACGAAAACAAGTCGAAATCGAGCGCGGGGGCGCTGGAGATATCAAGCATCAGGCATCCTGTAGCGTATAGGGGCAGCGACGGCGACGGGGGAAAAGGTCAAGGCCCGGAATGGCCGCCTTCTTTCCTCCCTCATTTTTCGAGTTAGTTTACTTAGCAACCAAATAAAGTCAATTCGGCTGAATGAAATATCGCCCTGACGGCTTGCCCTCGGCCGCCTGAACGCCCAAAAGCAGGGGATGAGCCATTCCTCTCCAGATCAGCCGCGCCGTGTCATCGACCGCCATCTCTACGTCCCCCATTATCTGGTCGTCCTGGCCAATGGCATGGAAAGGGGGCAGTCGCGAATCTACCTCAAACATTTCGGCCTGGGCATCAACGAAGCGCGAATCATCACGGTCGTTGCCCATAGTGGCGCGATGACGGCGGCGGAAATCTGCGAGATATTGGTGATGAACAAGTCCATTGCCAGCCGCAGCCTTCAGGTATTGGAAAGCAAGGGACTGGTGGAAATAGGCGATGGCAAGAGGTCGCGGCCCGTCGCGCTGACCGAAGAAGGCCTCGCCCTCAATGAGCGAATCGTCAATGTATCGCTGGCGCGCGAACGGTTGTTGCTGAACGGCTTCACCCCCAATGAGAAAGCCATCGTCCTGGGCTATATGGCGCGGATGTTCAGCAATATGGAGCTGGCCAACGCCTATGATCCGCTGGAGTCCGGCGGCGAAACCGGGGATGATCCGCTCTGATCATCAAGGCCGGTTGACTTTGGTTGCTAATTAAACCAAATACCCTTCAAGCCAATCGCCATGAGAGCGACGCGTGGAGGAGATTTAGCGAATGCTTCCCGGAACCAGTTGATCAGCGCCCTGTCGGGTCGCGCCTTCATTCATATCCCTGTTTTCCATTCATCCGGCGCAGCTTGCGCCAACGCTTTGCCGTGCGCCGAGCAGGCCCGGAAAAGCGACGTTGCCACTATAGTCAGGAGAGCCTTTCAACCATGAACCGCCCTTTGAAGCTCCATAAAGTCCGTGCCGCCATTCTCGCCACGGTCAGCCTTGCCGGCTTCGCCCACCCGGCCTTCGCCCAGGACGACGCGGCGCAGCCCGCCGCCGAGGCCAATCCGACCGATATCGTCGTGACCGCCCAGTTCCGCGCGCAGAATTTGCAGGATACGCCGCTCGCCATCACCGCCGTCAATTCGGCGACGATCGAACAGCGCAACATGGGCAGCGTCGTTGACGTCGCGGCCGCCGCGCCCAACGTCAACATCCGTCCGGGCGGCTCGGCCTGGGGTCCGTCCGCGCAGGTCTATATCCGCGGCATCGGCCAGTATGACAGCAGCTTCGCGTTCGAGCCGGGCGTCGGCATGTATGTCGACGATGTGTTCCACGGCACCATGCTCGGCTCGATCTTCGACCTGCTCGATCTCGATCGCGTCGAGGTGCTGCGCGGCCCGCAGGGCACGCTGGCCGGCAAGAACTCGATCGGCGGCGCGATCAAGCTTTATTCGAAGAAGCCGACCGGCGACGGCGGCGGTTATGTCGAGGCCGCCTATGGCCGCTTCAACCGGCTGGAACTGAAGGGCAGCGCCGATTTCACCATCGTCCCCGACCGCCTGTTCATGCGCCTGTCGGGCGTGTCCAAGACGCGTGACGGCTATCTGACCCGCCTCGATTATGGCTGCGCCAATCCGGGCAGCGGTATCCCGGCTGCCACCAGCAACGCCAATTGCAAGACCGGCACCGAAGGCGGGCAGGACATGCAGGCCGGGCGCGTGGCGCTGCGCTGGCTGCCGACCGATACGCTGGAAATCAACCTCGTCGGCATGGCGACCGAGGATAATTCGGAGATCGGCGCGAGCAAGCTGCTGGCCCTCACCACCACGGCCAGCATGCCCGCGGGCACCGACCCTTCGCAGTTCATCACCGGCGCGCATGATTACACCAATTACGCGACCTATCTGAACAACGCCTTCACCGATGCGACCGGCGATCACCCGGCCACCTATGTCCCGCCGGTCAGCAAGGTCAGCGGGCGTGAGGTCTATGGCACGATCGATCTGGAACTGAGCGACACGCTCACGCTCAAGTCGATCTCCTCCTACCAGAGCTACAAGGGCAGCTATGGATCGGACCTCGATCTGACGCCTTATTCGACCAACACCGCCAATTATATCTATGATCATGAGCAGTTCACGCAGGAACTGCGCCTCAACGGTTCCTCTTTCAGCGACGCGCTGGAATGGACGGTCGGTGGTTTCTACTACAAGGCGACCAGCAAGTTCGGCGGCGTGACCTTCATCGCGCCGGGCACCGCCGCGCAGAATTTCTATGTGACGCGCGACCGGATTCCGGCCCGCAGCATCTCCGGCTTCGCCCATGCGACCTGGCATGTCACGGACGCGCTCAGCCTCACCGGCGGCATCCGTTATACGGATGACAAGAAGACCTACACCTATGGCCGCCTCAACCCCTATGACCTGAGCGAGCCGTCCTACACGGTCGCCGGGGCGATCAACGGCGTGACCGGCAAGTTCGCCGCGACCCGCTGGGATTATCGTGCCAATATCGATTATCGCTGGTCGGATCAGGTGATGACCTATGCGCAATTCTCCACCGGTTATAAGGGCGGCGGCGTCAATCCGCGTCCGTTCGCGGCGGAGCAGGCGCTGGCCTTCGGCCCCGAAACGCTCGATGCTTGGGAAGTCGGCATCAAGACCGATCTCTTCAACCGGGCGCTGCGCGTCAATCTGTCTGCGTTCCTCAACAAATATAAGGATATCGTTTTCACCAACGTGTCCCCGACCGCGAACAGCGTGACCAACGCCACGCCGGTCAATGCGGGCGACGCCGACATCAAGGGTCTGGAACTGGAAATCTTCGCCCAGCCGGTGCGCGGGTTGCAGATCGATGCCTCGGCAAGCTGGCTCGACTTCCAGTTGAAGCGCATCGGCGCGGAAGGCGCGACCATCGTGGGCATCTCGATGGACAACAAGCCGCCATATGCCCCCGAATGGAAGATCGGCGGCGGCATCCAGTATCAGGTCGAGCTTGGCGACGGTGCCCGCATCACCCCGCGCTTCGACGTCAATTATCAGTCGGAGTTCTTCTCCAACATCGATAACAACCCGCTCGCCCGCGTCGATGGCTATACCGTCGCCAATGGCCGGATCATGTTCGAGAACGCCTCGCGCGAATGGCAGGTGGCGCTGGCGGTCAGCAATATCTTCAACAAATATTATTATCTCAACAAGATCCGTTACCCGATCGGCATCGTCGTGGGCCAGCCCGCCCTGCCGCGCGAATGGAAGGTCAGCGTCCGCCGTTCCTTCTGATCGGGCGGGAAGCGACAGCAAAAGGGATGGGGTCTGGTTGCCGATCGTATCGACACGCAGCCAGGTCCGCCTCGTGAAATCCCTGGGCCTGAGCGGGACGACCGCTCAGGCCTATTTATTTTCGGGAAATATAGTCCGTCCGGCCTGCCCGCCCACCTCGATCATCAACCTGTAGTCGGCCACCTCGTTACGGCGCGCGGCATCGCGCATCAGATAGACCCGCACCCGATAGGCCCCGCTTTCCGGCAGGCTTGCCGAAAAATGACTGCCCCCGGTGGAGCCGATGAACAGGGCCTCTGGCGCGCCATCCCGCGTCACATTGAAAAAAGCCGAGCGATTATTGCTCTGGAGCGTAATCGTCATTCGCTGTCCGCCGGTGGCCCGGACATCATAGTCCCGGACGGCATAGCCCTTGATCTGTCCGCTATGATCGATCGATGACATGCCGGATACAATCTGCGCTTCCGTGCGCCCGGACGATGCATGCGCCGGAACGGGAGCCGCCAGAAGCGCAGGCGCCAGCGCCAGAAGCATCCATTCATGCGCCATGCTGTCTCTCCGCTGCCGGAACGTGTCCGGCCCTGCGATCATAGCAGATAATGCGGGAGGGCAAACCTAAATGCGCCTGAAGGGAGGACGCCCCCGACACCGGCGGGCGACCTCCCTCCCCCACTTATTTCGTGGTGTAGCCGCCATTGACCAAAATGGTCTGGCCGGTCATCCACCAGCCGTCCGAGACAAGAAAGCGGATATGGGGCACGATATCCTCGATATCGGTGAGGCCCGTCCGGGAGAAGCCCGACAAGGCCGCCGCGGTCTTGTGATAGGCGACCGCATCGGCGCCCTCCGCGGGATAGAAGAACGGCGTGTCCATCGGCCCCGGCCCGATCGCGGTCACGGAAATGCCGCGTTCGCCGAACTCCTTGGCGGCTGCCCGCGTGAAATGTTCGACCGGCGCCTTGGTGCCGGCATAGCTCGCATAAAAGGGCGTGAAGGCGCCGAGCAGCGAGGTGACGAGCGTCACCAGCTTGCCATTGTCGTTGAGATGCCTGCCCGCTTCCCTGATGAAGAAGAACGCCGCCTTCGCATTGACCGCGCTCATTTCGTCATATTCGGCTTCGGAAATCTCAACGATCGGCTTCTTGAGCACCTTGCCGACGGTATTGATGGCGATATCGGGCCTGCCGATGGCCGCGATGCTATCGGCAAAGAGCTTCTCCACCGCGCCCGCGCTCGTCAGGTCCGCCTGAAAGGCGACGGCCTCGGCCCCGGCGGCCCTGATTGCCGCCACCGTCGCATCGGCTTCCGCCCTGCTCGCCTCGCTGTTATAATGGATGGCAATGGCCCTCGCGCCCTGTTCGGCGAGATCGCGGGCGATCAGTCCGCCGAGGTTTTTCCCTCCGCCCGCGATGATGACGCTTTTGCCCTGAATGCTGTGATCGGTCATGGAATGGCCTCCTTTGCCGGTTCGCGACCCACAGGCGGGTGCTTTCCTCGGGACACCATATCGTCTAATATTACCTGATAAAGATGACCATTCTGACATCACCTGTCAGAAAAATCGCACAATGAAAGTTCAAAGACCCGTGGACCGCATCGACCTGTTCCGTATCTTCACCCGTGTCGTGGACTGTTCCAGCTTCACCCGCGCCGCCGACACCCTCGGCGTGCCGCGCTCTTCGGTGTCCGCGGCCGTGCAGGAACTGGAGAAGCGGGTCGGCGCGCGGCTGCTTCATCGCACCACCCGCAAGGTCTCGCCGACGCAGGATGGCATCGCCTTCTACGACCGGTGCCAGCGCGTCATTTCGGACATGGAGGATATCGAAAACCTGTTCCGGCAGACGGAGGCGCAACCATCGGGCAAATTGCGGGTCGATGTTCCGGGGCGGATCGGGCGCCTGATCCTCGCGCCGGCCCTGCCCCGGTTCCTTGATCTTTATCCGCTGATCGACATCGACCTGGGCGTCACCGATCGCGCGGTGAATCTGGTGGAGGACAGCATCGATTGCGTGCTGCGGATCGGCCCCCTGAGCGATTCCGGCCTGATTGCGCGGCCGATCGGCAAATTGCCGCTTATCAATGTCGCCAGCCCCGCCTATCTGGCGCGGCACGGAACACCCCGCACCACGGATGATCTCTCGCGTCATTGGGCGGTCAACTATGCCTCCCCTTCCAGTGGGCGGGTGGAGGACTGGGAATGGGTCGATGAGGGGACCCTGCGCATGATGCCGTTGCGGGGACGCGTCACCGTCAACAGCGCCGAGGCTTATATCGCCTGCTGTCTGGCCGGTCTCGGGTTGATCCAGATACCGGCCTATGACGTGCGCGCCCATCTGGAAGCGGGCGAACTGATCGAGGTTCTGCCGGATCACCGCGCGGAACCGATGCCCATGACATTGCTCTATCCGCACAGGCAGCATCTATCGCGCCGGCTACAGGTCTTTGCCGACTGGCTCGAAACGCTGCTCAACCAGCAATTGCTGGAATAGACCGCCACAGGGGCGACGCCTGCGATCCGTCCCGTGGCAGGGCATCGCGCAGGAAGAATCGGGGCGGTCGTCCCCATCCTCCTCCCTGCGGACCGGAAGGGGGAGGACACGGCCGGACCCGCATAAATAGGCCATCATCGGCACAGGCATCGGCGGACTGGCCATCGCCGAACCGGCCATCTGCGCCAGCGCCAGCACCGCAAGGCCCACCCGCAGCGGATCAATCCGGCCGTTCATCATTATCGTCGATCAGGATGCGCAGCGCCGCGCCATCCAGATCCTCGAACTGGCCGGACCGCAGCGACCAGAAAAAGGCGCCGAGACCCGCCAGCCCGAGGCCAAGCGCGATCGGTATGAGGAAGGAAAGACCGTTCATCGGGCCGTTCCCACATTTGAGGGCGCCGCTCCCCGTGCAATGATCCTCAGCCGCAGCGCATTGGCGATCACGAGGATCGAGGAGGCCGACATGGAAAGCGCGGCCACCAGCGGGGTCACAAAACCCATGATCGCGAGCGGCACGGCAAAGACATTATAACCGATGGCAAGTGCGAAATTCTGTTTGATGACGCGCAACGTGCGCCGCGCCGCATCGACTGTGAGCGGCACCGGCTCCAGGCTGTCGCCCAGGAACAGGATATCGGCGGCGGTCTGGCTGACATCGCTGGCTGACGCGGGCGCCATCGACACATGGCCGGAGGCGAGCGCGGGACCGTCATTAAGGCCGTCGCCCACCATCAGCACCTTATGCCCCGCCTTGCCCAGATCGCGGATCACCTCCAGCTTGTCGAGCGGGGAGAGGCCGCCGACGCCGCTCGCGCCGACTTCCCTCGCCACGGATTTCACGGCCTCCTGCCGATCGCCGGACAGGAGGAGCGGGCGCAGCCCCTGCGCATCGAGCCGGGCTATTGCCTCACGCGCGCCCGGCCGCAACCGGTCGGAAAAGCGGAAAGGCAAGGGCGCCTCCCCTTCCACCGTCAGCACGCAGAGAAGCATATCGCCTGTCCCTTCCGCCGGGGTGGGGAAAGTATCGACGGGCAGCATCGCCCCCCAGCCCGGACGGCCGAGCCGGACCAGCCGTCCCGTCCCGTCCTGATGCTGCCCGTCGTTCCACCGCCCCTCGACGCCCATGCCCGCGACTTCCACGATCTCATCGACGGGAGCCGCGGTGACGCCTTGCCCTTCCAATGTGCGGGCAAGAGAGCGGGCGAGTGGATGGCGGCTGACCCGCGCCAGCGCCAGCGCGATGGAGGCGGCCTGCGGGTCTGGAATATCAGGCGCGATAAGGACCGGCCGCCCCAGCGTCAGCGTGCCGGTCTTGTCGAGGCAGACCCGGTCCGCCTCCGCCATGCGTTCGAGCGCGGAACCGTCCTTCACCAATATGCCGCGCCGCATCAGCGCGCCCGATATCACCACCTGCGCCACCGGCACCGCCAGCCCCAGCGCACAGGGGCAGGTGATGATGAGCACCGCGACCGCGATCAGCAGCGACTGGTGCCAGCCCGCCCCGGCGAGCATCCAGCCCGCGAAGCTCAGCGCGGCAAGGCTGTGGACGGCAGGCGCATAAAAGCGCGCGGCCCGGTCCGCGATGCGGACATAGCGGGACTTTGCCCCGCTCGCGGCCTCCATCAGCCGCGCCATTTCCGCCATTGCAGTGTCGCGCCCGGCCGCCGTCACGCGCAGGGTGACGGGCGCATCCATGTTGAGCGTCCCCGCATAGACAAGGCCGCCTTGCCTCACAGGGTCCGGCGCGCTCTCGCCGGTGACGAGCGAGCGATCGATCGAGCTTTCGCCTTCTTCGACGATACCATCGGCGGCGAACCGCTCGCCCATGCCGACCAGCAGGCGCATGCCCGGTTCGATCCGGTCCGCGCGCCGCCATTCCGTCCGCCCGTCCGCCAGCAGCACCGTGCCGCCCGGCGCGGTTTCGCGCAGCAGGGCGGCGGCATCGCCGCGCGCCCGCCTGCGCATCGCGCTGTCGAGCACGCGCCCGGCCAGCAGGAAGAACAGCAGCGAGACAGCTCCGTCGAAATAGGCATGGCGTCCGCCGATAATGGTTTCAAAAAGGCTCATGCCCGTCGCCAGCAGCACGCCGATGGAGATGGGCACGTCCATATTGGTCCGCCCGCGCCGCAGCGCGCCCCATGCGGAGCGGAAGAAAGGCTGGCCCGCATAGGCGACGGCGGGCATGGCGATAAGGGCCGAGAGCCAGTGGAACATCTGCCGCGTCGCCCCTTCCGCCCCGGACCAGACCGAAACGGAGAGCAGCATCACATTCATCGCCGCGAAACCGGCAATGCCCAGCGCGCGCAGCAGCCCCCTGTCCTGCTCTTCCTCCCCGGATGGGGCAGCGGCGGCTTCCTCGCGCACCGGCTCGGCGCTGAAGCCGAGCGCGGTCAGTTCCTCGCGCAGCGCCTCGCTGTCCAGCACCGCGTCATGGTCGATCCCCACGCGCCGGGTGGTGAAATTGACCCGCGCGCCCAGCACGCCCGGCTTCTTCGCCAGCCCCTGCTCGATCGTCGCGATGCACCCGGCGCAGCGTATGCCGGGCAGCAGGAACTCGCTATGGCGCGGGGTGGCGGTCATGCCGGAATATCCTCTATGAAGCGGCCGCGACGGCCATCGGCGCGAATGTCGAGCTTCAGCCGCCAGCGTCCGGCAGGCAGCGCCTCTGCGGAAAGGAAACGGCCCTCTCCAACCGCGCGGAAATGCAGCAGGATATCTTTTTCCCGCCCCAGCGGATGCTCGGCCACGGCGGTGATATACGTATCGGAGAGCGGCGCCTGCCGCCCGCTCAGCCCAAGGGAAAGCCGCCCATCCCGCCGCTGCGCCACGATCTTCCACCCCAGCTGCCGCTCGGCATCGGCCTCGTCCAGCCAGCGGTTGAAGTGCTGGCTCGCCACATAGCTGTTGTCGACCACCGTGCCGCCGAAGGTGCGCGTCGCCAGCGTCGCCATCACCAGATTGACCGCGATCACCGTCCCGAAAAAGGCGATGCAGATCGCCAGCATATGGCGGCCGGTAAATGTCCTTCTCATGGCTGTTCCTCCGGCCGTTCGAATGTGCTGCGGTCGCGATCCTGCCCGCCTTCACTGTCGGTGGCGGCAAGGATGAAGTCGAAATCCTGCCCCTTGCCGTCGGCGGCGGGCGCGCGGACATAGATGCGCTGCTCGCTCACCCGGTCGGGCGGCAGCGTGAAGTGCAGCGTGGCGCCGCGCTCCTCCTCCGCCTGCATCGCCCCCCAGAGGGTGGCTCCGGGCAATCCTTCAAGGGTGAGCGTCACGTCGCGCGGACGCGATTCCATGTTGCGCAGTTTCAGCGTATAGCCATTGCGAATGCTGCCATCCGACATGCGCACCCAGAGCGGGTTGCGATCATGCGCGACATGCAGGTCGAGCCGCGTGCGCGCGCCCAGCATGAACAGCATCGCCAGCCCCACCGCGCTCCACAGGCCCAGATAGAGGAAGGTGCGCGGGCGCAGCACCGTGCGGCGGATCGGCACCGGCGGCGCACCTGCGGCCTCCGCCCGGCAATCCTCCAGCGTCGCATAATCGATGAGGCCGCGCGGGCGGCCGACCTTCGCCATCATCTGGTCGCAGGCGTCGATACACAGGGCGCAGGTGATGCACGCCATCTGCGCGCCATCACGAATGTCGATTCCGGTCGGGCAGACAGCCACGCAGGCGTTGCAGTCGATGCAGTCGCCCACCTTGGCGCTAGCCTTCGCATTTCCCTCGGCATCGCGCTTCAACCCGTGTCCGCGCGGTTCCCCGCGCCAGTCCTTATAGGTGACGATCAGCGAGCGTTCGTCCAGCATCGCCGCCTGTATGCGCGGCCATGGGCACATATAGATGCAGACCTGCTCGCGCATCAGCCCGCCCAGCCCATAGGTGGTCGCGGTCAGCACCGCGATGGTGCCATAGGCGACGGGGGCGGCCGTCCCGGCGATGAGCGCGCGGGCCAGCGCCGGCGCATCGGCGAAGTAGAATATCCACGCGCCGCCGGTCAGCAGGCCGATGACAAGCCAGACGCCATGCTTGGCGACCCGCTTGCCGATCTTGGCCATGCCCCATGGGGCCTTCTTCAGCCGGAACTGCGCGTTGCGATCGCCATCGATGAAGCGCTCGACATGCAGGAACAGGTCGGTCCACACCGTCTGCGGGCAGGCATAGCCGCACCATGCGCGCCCGATGGTCGAGGTGACGAGGAACAGGCCCACGCCTGCCATCACCAGCAGCCCCGCCACATAATAAAATTCATGCGGCCAGATTTCGATGCTGAAGAAATAGAAGCGGCGATGGGCGAGGTCGATCAGCACTGCCTGATCGGGCGCATAAGGCCCCCTGTCCCAGCGCAGCCAGGGCGTGACATAATAGATCGCCAGCGTCACCGCCATGATCGCCCATTTCAGCCGCCGGTAAAAGCCGTCGACCGCACGCGGGAAGATATCCGGTCGCCGGGCGTAGAGGCGAACCTTCGCGCCGCCCCCCTTCCCGCTGCGGTCGTCATGGCTAGCCATTATTCGCCGCCGCCCAGTTGATGGACATAGGCCGTCAGCATGTTGATCGTCGCCGGATCGAGCCGGTGCGCCCAGGCGGGCATCACGCCATAGCGCGCATTGGCGATGGTCTGAGTCAGCGCCTCGCGGTCGCTGCCATAAAGCCAGATCGCGTCGGTCAGGTCCGGCGCGCCGAACTCTCGCCCGCCCTTGGCGTTCGCGCCATGGCAGACCGCGCAATTGGTTTCGAACAGCGCCGCCCCGCGCCGGGCCGATGCGCTCGCCCCTTCCAGACGCGCGGCATTGCGGACGAAGGAGACCACATCGTCGATCTCCGCAGGCTGGAGGATGCCGTCGCGCCCGAAGGCAGGCATTTGCGACAGCCGCGTGTCGGCATCGTCGGGCTGGCGGATGCCATGCGCGATGGTCTGGTGAATCTCCGCCATGGTGCCGCCCCACAGCCAGTCATCGTCATTGAGGTTGGGATAGCCCTTCGATCCCGCCGCGCCCGATCCATGGCATTGCACGCAGTTGATGCGGAAGGCGGCGCGTCCGCCCTCCACCGCCGCGCGCATCAGCGGCGATGCGGGGTCGAGCGTGCTGATATCGACGCTGGCGAGCTGGGCCGTCATCTGCGCCCTCGCGGCCTCCGCCTGCGCGGTCTCGGCGGCGAGCTGGCCCCGGCTCGACCAGCCCGATACGCCCGGCGTCGCCGAATGCAGCATCGGGATCGCGGGGTAGACCACGCAATAGCCGATCGCGAAGAGGATCGTCGCATAGAAGGTCCACAGCCACCAGCGCGGCAACGGATTGTTGAGTTCCTCGATGCCGTCCCATTCATGGCCCATGGATTGCGGGCCAGCGCCCTCTGCCGGATCGCGTTGCTTATCGGTCATGATCGGGTTCCTCGTCCCGCAAGGGGATCATCTTGGCGTCCTGTTGCTGCGCGCGCGCCGAGGGGCGCAGCGCGAACCAGATCGCCGTCAGGAAAAGACAGGTCAGGAAAACCAGACCCCAGCTATCGGCCGCGTGGCGGATCGCGTCATAGTTCATCGCGGCTGCTCCATCGGTTCGGCGGCGCGGGTATCGACCAGCGTGCCGAGCATCTGGAGATAGGCGACCAGCGCATCCATCTCCGTCACCTTGCCGGGATTGGCGTCGAAATCACGGACCTGCGCCTTGGGATAGCGGGTCAGCAGCGTGCCCGCGTCGGCGGAAGGGTCCGCCTGCGCCAGCGCATCCTGCGTCGCCTGCTTCACATCCTCGTCGCTATAGGGCACGCCCACCCGGCGCAGCGCGACGAGATGGCCGCCCAGATCATCGACCTTCAGCTCCCGGTCCTTGAGGAAGGCATAGGTCGGCATGATCGATTCCGGCACCACCGATTGCGGGTTGGCCAGATGCTGGACATGCCATTCGTCCGAATAGCGGCCGCCCACGCGGGCGAGGTCCGGCCCGGTACGCTTCGATCCCCATTGGAAGGGATGATCGTACATGCTTTCCGCCGCGAGGCTGTAATGGCCATAGCGCTCCACCTCGTCGCGGAACGGGCGGATCATCTGGCTATGGCAATTATAGCAGCCCTCGCGGATGTAGATGTTCCGCCCGGCCAGCTCCAACGGGGTATAGGGGCGCATCCCCTTCACTTTCTCCACCGTCGAATCAATCCAGAACAAAGGCGCGATCTCCACGATGCCGCCGATCGCAACGGTGATGAGGGAGAGGACGAGCAACAGCGTGACGTTGCGTTCGATCCGCCCATGGTCGAAGAATTTGGTGCTCATGATCTTGTCCTTCACTCGGCGGCGGCGATGGGAGCGGCACGCACGGGGAACGGCCTGTCGCGATCCGCGTCATAGGAGGCGTCGTCCAGCGGGGCTTCCTCACGCAGCCTGCCGCGGATCGTCTGCGCGATGTTCCAGGCCATGAAGATGGCTCCGGTCAGATAGAGCAGGCCGCCGGTGGCGCGGATCAGATAATAGGGCTGCATCGCGGCTACGACGTCGGAGAAGGCGTAGACCAGATAGCCGTCCGCGCCATATTCCCGCCACATCAGCCCCTGCATGATGCCCGCGACCCACATGGACGAGGCATAGAGGACGATGCCGATGGTCGCGCACCAGAAATGCCAGTTCACCATGCGCAGCGAATAGAGCCGCTTCCGTCCCCACAGGCGCGGCGCCATGAAATAGAGCACCGCGAAGGTGATCATCCCGTTCCAGCCCAGCGCGCCGGAATGGACATGGCCAATCGTCCAGTCGGTATAATGGCTGAGCGAATTGACGCTCTTCACCGACATCATCGGCCCTTCGAAGGTCGACATGCCATAGAAGGCGAGCGCCAGCACCATCATGCGGATGATGGGATCGGTGCGGATCTTGTCCCACGCGCCCGAGAGCGTCATCAGGCCATTGATCATCCCGCCCCAGCTCGGCATCCACAGCATGATCGAAAAGACCATGCCCAGCGTCTGCGCCCAGTCGGGCAGTGCGGTATAGTGCAGGTGGTGCGGTCCCGCCCAGATATAGAGGAAAATCAACGACCAGAAGTGAACAATGGACAGTCGATAGGAATAGACCGGCCTTTCCGCCTGTTTCGGCACGAAATAATACATCATGCCAAGGAAACCGGCAGTCAGGAAGAAGCCCACCGCATTATGGCCATACCACCATTGGGTCAGCGCATCCTGCACGCCCGCGAAGGCGGCATAGCTCTTCGATCCGGTGATCGATACCGGCATCGCCAGATTATTGACGACATGCAGCATCGCGATGGTGATGATGAAGGCGAGATAGAACCAGTTGGCGACATAGATATGCGGTTCATGCCGCTTCACGATGGTGCCCAGATAGACGACCAGATAGCTGACCCACACGATCGTCAGCCACAGGTCGACATACCATTCCGGCTCCGCATATTCCTTGCCGCCGGTGACGCCGAGCAGATAGCCGGTCGCGGCCAGCACGATGAACAGCTGATAGCCCCAGAACACGAAGCGGGCGAGCGCGGGCGCGAACAGCCGCGCGCGGCAGGTGCGCTGCACCACCCAGAAGCTCGACGCGATGAGAGCATTGCCCCCGAAGGCAAAGATAACAGCGGAAGTATGCAGCGGCCGCAGTCGCCCGAAGCTGGTATATTCCAGCCCCAGATTGAGCGCCGGAAAGGCGAGCTGCAACGCGATGTAGACGCCCGCCAGCAGACCGGCCAGCCCCCAGAACACCGTGGCGATGACGCCCCAGCGCAGCACATCGTCATAATAGCCGGTGTCGGGCGCGCGCCTGTCGCCAGTGGCGATGGCGGTATAATCGGCGCGTCTCATACCGACGGCCATGGCGAGCAGCGCCGCGATGGCGACGATCGCCATATGAACCGCGAAGGCGGCGTCTGCGGCCAGCGCCATCGCCACCACGGCCAGCGCGACAACGACCAGCCACACACCGGATCGGACAACTAATCCTTCCATGAATACCCCCGTTGCGGGCGAGGCAAACAGCGCTGCGCCCGTTCTGACTTCCAGCCCGCCATTGCAGAGCCGGGGGGATGCAACATTGATCACAATCAAACTGCGCAGGAAAAGAAGGCGCGAAAAAGGAGCGAACATGCCCTTCGCGGACCGGCGGCCGCTTGTGGTTAAAAAGGGTTTTGGAAAATCCGTTCGCGCTGAGCTTATCGACCCGAAGGGCGGGCAAAGCCCAACGGCTGTCTTTCTTTTCAGGTCAAGTGACGTACAGGGCTTCGACATTGAAGCGAGGCGAGTGACTCGCCCAACAGCCCGGACCGAGGTGAGAGGCCCCTTCCCCACCCGAAATCCGTCATCCCGCGATCGATTCCGATCGAGGGCGGTGCGCTTCGGCCTTGGCAAGGCGGCGCTTCAGATTCTATTCAGCGCCGATTCCACAACAATCGGACCATCACTATCATTCAGGCGCCATCATTTGGGGAGATCGCATCATTGGTCGCGCGTTTGAAACGACCCGGAATTCTATCGACACTGACCCTGCTGCTGCTGACGGCGGCGGGGGCGATCCCTGTCGCGCGTGCTGAAACCTATTATATCAACTCGGTCACGGGCGATGACCGGTCCCCCGGTACTTCGGCCGATCGCCCCTGGCGTTCGGTCGCGAAGGTCCGGGACTTTCCGTTCAGGCCGGGCGACCGGATATTGCTGGCGGCGGGTTCGGTCTGGAAGGAACCGCTCGCCATTACCCAGTCCGGCCGGGCCGACGCCCCGATCCTGATCGGCGTCACCGGCACCGGCGCGCGGCCGCGCATAGAGGCGGGGGGCGTCTCCTCCTATGCGGTGGCGATCTTCAACGCGGAATATGTGACCATCGGCGGGCTGGAAGTCACCAATGACGGCCCGGCCGGGGGGCAGCGCTTCGGCGTGCTGGTGTCCGCCGAGAATATGGGCGTGACGCGCGGCATCCGCATCAGCGACATGTATATCCATGACATACGCGGCACCAACGACCGCAAGGACAATGGCGGCATCGTCTTTCGCGCCACTGGCCAGCGCATCGCGACCCGCTTTCGCGACCTGTCGATAGAGCGCAACATCATATGGAAAGTCGACCGTTCCGGCATTGCCGGGATCAGCGACCGGGTGACGGCGGCCAACTGGTTCCCCAGCGACACCATCGTCATCCGCGACAATTATCTGGAGGATATCGGCGGCGACGGCATCGTGCCGCGCGGCACCGACGGCGCGCTGATCGAGCATAATATCGTGCGCTATGCGGGCAGCCGCGCGCCGGGCTACAGCGCGGGCATCTGGCAGTGGAGCACCGACAACAGCCTGATCCAGCTCAACGAGGCCGCCTATACCCGCACCCGCTATGACGGACAGGGCTTCGATTCGGATTTCAACTCCCGCCACACGACGCTTCTCTATAATTACAGCCATGACAATGCGGGCGGATTCCTGCTGATATGCTCGCCCAAGCATGACGAGAAGGACAATCTCGGCAATCGCGGGACCATCGCCCGCTTCAATGTGAGCCGCAATGACGGCACGCGGATATTCCAGCTCGCCGGTAATGTGGCCGATGCGCTGGTCGAGCGGAATATCGTCTATGTCGGCAAGACGATGGACGTGCAGATGGTGATCGCGACGCAATGGGACGGCTGGGCGCGCGACGTCCGGTTCAACAACAATATCTTCAAGGTGGCGGGAACGGCCCGCTATGGCAGCGAGGCGGGACGGCGCGGCCCCGATTATCTCATCAAGCCGGGCTTCGCCCCCGCCCAGCATATCCGCTTTACCGGCAATGCCTATCTCGGGCGCCATGTGGACGTGCCGGAAGACGGGGCAGCCCAGCCTCCTGTTCCTTATAAGGAAGAAACGGCGGACTGGCAGGTGCCGCTTTTCGACCCCGCCAAGCCGGACGGCTTTGCCGATTTTCTGTCCCGCCATCGAAGCTGGATGCTCATGATGTTGCAGCGCGAACTGGGCGCGCCAGTCGTCCTGCGCCAGCCGCGGCGCGTGTCGCTGTTCGAAGTGAGGCGGTAACAGGAAATCCCGGCCGCAGGGGGCTGACCACCCCCTTCCTTTTCCATTCGTCGCATTGCCGCGCTTATTGATGCATATCAAATACATCTATTTCTGTGCCCCTTAGAACGCCCTTCAGAACACAAGCATATGAAGGTGAACGGACATGTATTGCGTGCAATGCGAACAATCGAACAAAGGCGGCTGCGCCACCAAGGTCGGCTCCTGCGGCAAGACCGCGCAGGTCGCCGACATGCAGGATGTGCTGCTGCGGCTGATGCAGGGCGTGTCGGTCTATGCCAGCCGCGCCGCGCAGGCGGGCGCCCGCGATGAGGAGGTGGATGCCTTCACGCCGCACGCATGGTTCACCACGCTTACCAACGTCAATTTCGACGACAGCCGCTTCACCGCGCTGATTGCCCGCGCGCTCCACATGCGCGAAAAGGCGAAAGCCTGCGCGCAGGCGGCGGGCGCGGACCTTGCCGATCTGCCTGAACCGGCGACATGGAACCCCGGCACCACCGCGAGCGAGCTTGCCGCCGCCGCGCCCTTTGCCGCGATCCAGCGCTTCATGGACCGCGACGGGCCGAGCATCGTCGGCCTGCGCAACCTGCTTCTCTACGGCCTCAAAGGCACCGCCGCCTATTCCGAACATGCCCGCGTGCTGGGACAGGAAGAAGCCGCCGTCATTGCCGAGTTCCATCGGATTTCCGCCTTCCTCGCCAGCGATCCCGTCGATGTCGACGCGCTGCTGACAGAGGCGCTGGCGGCAGGTGCGCTCAACTTCAAGGTGATGGAATTGCTCGACGCCGCCAATACCGGGCGCTTCGGCCATCCCGAGGTGACGATGACGCGCATGACGCCGGTCGTGGGCAAGTGCATCCTCGTCTCCGGCCATGACATGGGCGATCTGGAGGCGATCCTGCAACAGACGCAGGGGCTGGGCATCAATGTCTATACCCATGGCGAACTGCTGCCCGCCAATGCCTATCCGGGCCTCAAGCGCTATCCGCACCTTGTCGGCAATTATGGCGGCGCGTGGCAGGACCAGCAAAAGGACTTCGCGGCCTTTCCCGGCGCGATCGTCATGACCTCCAACTGCCTCATCAATCCCGAGATCAAGGGCTATGCGGACCGCATCTTCACGGCGGGGCCGGTCGGCTGGAAAGGCCTCCCCCATATCGAGGACCATGTATTCGCGCCGGTCATCGCCTGCGCGCTGGCCCTGCCGGGCTTCGCGCAGGATGCCGGGGAGGAACGCATCCCCACCGGTTTTGCCCGCAACACGGTGATGAGCGTCGCCGACACGCTGCTCGACATGATCCGTGCGGGCGACGTCAGGAACCTGTTCCTGATCGGCGGGTGCGACGGCGCGCGTCCAGGGCGCAATTATTTCCACGACCTTGCGATGGCCACGCCGCAGGACAGCCTGATCCTGACGCTGGGCTGCGGCAAGTTCCGCTTCAACCGCGAGAATCTGGGCACGATCAAGGGCATTCCGCGCGTGCTCGACATGGGGCAGTGCAATGACGCCTATTCGGCCATTCAGGTGGCGGTCGCGGTGGCCGGCGCGCTGGGCTGCGGGGTCAACGACCTGCCGCTGCACTATGGCATCAGCTGGTTCGAGCAGAAAGCGACCGCCGTGCTGCTGACCATGCTGCATCTGGGCCTGCGCAAGATCCATCTCGGCCCGACGCTGCCCCAGTTCCTGACGCCCGAAGTGCTGGGCGTGCTGGTTGAGAAATTCGACATTCGCCCCACAGGCGACGCTCACGAAGATCTGGAGCATATGCTTCAGGCGGCCTGAGCCTTACCCTCTCCATTCCCGACGCAGCTCCAATTGGAAACGCGGAAAGGAACACCTTGGCAGGGCCTTCCCCCGGGATGGCCCTGTCTCCTTATGAGCCGCCTCGCCCGAAAGCTGGAAGCGGGCTGGTATCGAGCAAGGAAGACTGGTGCGGCTGGCGCCGGGCTATCACCTCTATCATCCCAACACCGCCTTCCCTCCCCCGCCTTCGGGGTGCTCGTCCATGCCCTACGGCACAGGGCATGATCCTGATCGCTATTCGCCGCCCATCTGACCCGCAAGATGCATGACCCGGCGGACGGTGGCACTCACTTCGGACAGGCTGAGCATCGTCACCCAGGGCGCGGGGGCTGCCAGCGGACGCACCACGGCGCCGTCGATGTTCACCACGACCTTGGGCGCGTAGATGAGAACCGTGATGCCCTCCCCCGCCGCCGCAAGCGCGAGGATGGTGGACCGCCTCCGCGCCTGCCGGACGATGGGCGGCGTCAATTTCCTCTCGGTGAACAGACGGCGCAGCAACTCATGCGCGCCGCCAGCGGCGGGCTGGGCGAGAATCATCCCCGTCTCGTGAATATCCTCCAGCGTGAAGCTGTCCCGCTGCGCCAGATCATGGCCGACAGGCAGGACGACGCCCCATCCTTCCTGCCAGACGTCGCGCCTCTCGCATGGGCCGGCGGGCGGCTCGATCGCGAAGGCGAGGTCGATCTCTCGCGATATCAGCGCATCGGTGATTTCCCCCGGCATGAATTCGCGGATATCGATCGCGATATCGGGCAGATCCCTGCGGCAGCGCTGGTAAAATTGCACGAACCCGCGGGAGGCGCTTTCCTCGCATACGCCGATGCGCACCCGCTCGACCTCCTGTTCGGTTAACGCCTGAGCGGACCGCACGGCCTCATCCAGCCCGCCGATGATCGCCCGCGCGTGGACAAGGAAGCTCCGCCCTGCCGCCGTCAGCGCGAGAATGCGCTGTTGTTCGCGCACGATGAGGTCCAGTCCCAATTCCCGTTCGATCGCGTTGATCTGGCTCGTGACCGCAGGCTGGGAGACGCCGATCCGCTCCGCCGCCCGGCTGAAGCTCATCTCTTCGCAGACGATGATGAAGCGGCGCAGCGCCAGCAGGTCGATCATGCTTCGCCCTCCCCGGCCAGCAGGGTCTTGAACATTCGCAGGACCTGCATCGCCAGTCCCGAGGGATCGATGCTGTTATAGATGCCCGCGATCGTCAGCGGCTGCCCTTTCAGATAGGGACCGCGCACGTCGACGCCATTGACCGTCGCATGAAAGGAAGAAGGAACGAACGTTACCCCCGCCCCCGCCGCGACCAGCGAGAGCATCGCAGAGCGCGAGAGCATCTGGCACCCCACCGTCATAGGCACCCCCGCCCGGTCAAAGGCGCTGCGGATCGCGAGATGCCCGTCGCCCTGATATTGCTCCCCCGTCAGCACCAGCGGCATGTCGGCCAGGTCGTGCGGGGTGATCCATTCCCGTGCGCCAAGCGGATGACCGGGCGGAAAGATCGCCATCCAATGTTCGGTGATGAGGACTTCCTGCTCCAGCCCGGCGCCTCGTATCGGCGCGATGACGAAACCCAGGTCGCTTTCCCGCTTGCGCACCGACGTCGCGATGGCGGCCGAGGACAATTCCACCAAATCGATTTCCACATCGGGCAGTTGCACGCGCAGGCAGGCGAGCAGTTCGCCGAGACGGCGGGTAATGATCTCCTCGCACACCCCGAGCCGCACGCGGCCACTGATGCCCGCCGCGATCCGCTGCGCCTCCTGCTCTGCCAGTGCGATGCGGTCGCGCAGCCGCCGTGCATCTGCAAGAAATTGCATGCCCGCGCTGTTGATGCCGATGATCGCGCGGCCGTCCCACAGGCACAGGCGGCAATCGATCGCCTGCTCCAGCCCCGCCACCCGGTCGCAAAGTTGCGGTTGGATAATCCGGGAAATGCCGCCCTGAAGGCGAGCGGCGATTTCGATCAGCGCGTCGATCTGCCTGATGTTCAAACCTGCCCGCCTTCTCCTGATGTGATCCGCCCGCCGGTGCATCGCGGACCATAGGTGGCCTTTCCCCCATCGCCAACAGGATGCCGCCTTCGGCCTGCGAAAAATGCCGGGCCGGGGCAGCAGCCCGGCCCGGCACTTCCTTCCTCCCGGACGCCGGGCACGCAGCACGAGCGCCCGGCATATCCGGGAGGCTGGAATGAAAATCAGAATTTATAGCTGATCTGCGCCCCATAAGTACGCGGCGTGCCCAGTTGCCAGCTGTAGATGCCCACGGTGTCGCCCGTGAAGCTGGAGCTGACCTTCACCCGCTCATCCTCCAGATTGCGGACGAATCCCTGCACGCTCCACCTTTTGCCCGGCGCGCTATATTCCAGCATCAGGTCGGTCTGGGTATAGGCCGCCTGCCGGTCGGCGCGATAGTTGAACGCGGTCAGATAATATTCCGACTTGAACCGGCTATAGGCGCTGGCCTTCAATTGCCCGTCGCCAATGTGAAAAACATGGTCATAGCCCAGCGCAAGGGTGATGCGCGGCGATTGCGGGGGTGCATTGCCCGTCAGGTCGGCGTTGATATTGCCCGCGGCCACCGTCGCGGCCACCGTTTCAAAGCGCGTGAATTTCGCATTGAGATAATTCACCGCCATGGTGAAGGTGTCGTTTGCGGACAGCTTCACGGTAAGATCGCTTTCCACCCCCCAGATGCGCGATTTACCGGCATTGACCGTGGCGGACCCCTGCGCCGTGCTGATCAGCACCGCCACCTGCTGGTCGGTATAGTCATAATAGAAGGCCGCGAGGTTAAGCTGCACCGCATCATCCATGAAACGGTTCTTCGCGCCGATTTCATAGGCGGTCAGCTTTTCCGGATCATAAGCGCCGGTGGTGTCGAAACCGCCCGCCTTGAAGCCGGTGCTGACCTTAGCATAAAGCAGATTGTCCGGTGTCGCCTGCCAGTCCAGACCCGCGCTCCATGTCAGCTGGCTGGAATGGGCCTTGCGATCGAGGACGGTCGCGCTGGCTGCATCCATCGACGGCTTGGTGAACATGAAGCCGCTGAAATTATAGAAGGTGCCGCTTTTCCTGTCGTCGGTGTAGCGTAGGCCGCCGGTGAATTTCAGCGTATCGGCCAGAGGCGCCGTCACCTGCCCGAAGCCGCTGACGGATTCCGCCTTAACATCAGGACGATAATAATAGTTCACATAAGCATTGTTGACGAGCGGGAGCTGCAAGCCCTGCTCGACATCCTGATCTTCCCGGAAATAGAAGGCGCCAGCCTGCCAGAAAATGCCATTGTCATATTCATGCGACAGGCGCAGTTCGTGGCTTTGCGTTTCCGAATTCATCTTCGGGATCGCCATGGCGAAGGTGGTCGGCGCATAGCCATTGAGAGGATTCAGCGCGGAAAGATCGCTGTGACGATAGCCCCCGACATAAGCGAGGTCGGCAAAACCCAGCGCAATGTCGAGACGGCCACGGAACGCATATTGTTCCTGCCTGATGAAGCCATAGGACCCCATGGCCCATGTGTCGGGAATGGAAAAATCGATGGTGGAAGGCTGCTCGCCAACCAGTTCCGGGTTGGTGGTGCCGTTTACCTGAACACCGTAAATGGCCGAGGAATTGGAATTCATATTGACATATTCGGCCGCGACATAGGCCTTGATATCAGGCGTCGCTTCCCAGGCGATGCCCAGACGGGCGGCGTCGCTGTTGCCGTTGCCCGCCTTGTTGTAATAGCCGCCATGCTCCGAATGCATGCCCGCGACGCGCACCGCCAGCCTGTCGGTAACGGGCATGTTGAAAGCGGCCTGAGCGGTCAGGCTGTCATAATTGCCATAGCTGATGGAGGCGAAACCGCCCAATTCCTGATCGGGCTTCTTCGCGATGATATTGAGCGCGCCCGCGGTCGAGTTGCGGCCGTAGAGCGTGCCCTGCGGTCCGCGCAACAACTCCACGCGTTCCAGATCGAAGAAGGCGGCGTTGAGGCCCGTCGGGCGGTTGATATATTCACCGTCAATATTGATGGTGAGCGCGGAATCCGACGCGAGCGAGGTATCCTGTGCGGAAATGCCGCGTACCGACAATTTGGTGTAGACCGAATCCCCGACGAAATCGAGATCGGGCGCGAGGCGCGTCAGCCCCTTGATATCGGTAATGCCCGCATCGGCGAGCTTTTCCCCGCCCACGACATTCATCGCGATCGGCGTTTTCTGGACATTCTCACTGCGCTTTTGCGCGGTGACGACGATTTCGCCAAGGCCCACGCCATCATCCTGCGCATGGGCGCAGGGAACGGCGATCAGCGAACAACCCAACAGCAGCGCCAGCCGGATAAGCGACGGTCGGGTACGCGACTGGCGCGAAAAAGTGGAAAAAGACATCATATTCCCCTTTGTTATAAATATGAAAATGGTGACGGGCACGAAGCCCGTCATCCGTCAGCAGGTGATGGAAAGCGTCTTGCACTCGCGCTCGACAGGCACGCGGAATTCCCGCATGCGATAGATCTTGCCGTCGCGCATTTCGAACGACATCACATAATGCGCGCCGAAAGGCACCGGGGTGGAACCGGGAGCGATCGCATGCTTGCCCGATCCATCGGCCTCCACCCAGAATTTATTCGGGTTGGTCGTGCCGTCGATGCGTACGTCGAACCATTTCCATTCCGGGAACATGCCCATATTGCCATTGGTGTTGGCGTCGAGCGCGGCCTTGCCTTCCCATTTCCAGTCCACCGCGACCAGTTCCTTGATGCCGTCATCGGTATAGAGCGCGCCGCGTTCCGGCCCGATCGGCAGCTGGAAGAAACGCTCCACCGTTGCGCGGTTCTTTGCGCGCACCGCATCGGCCTGCGCGTCCGATGCCGGGGCGGCATGCGCCAGCGCGGGCACGGCGGCCATCATCAGGAGGAAAGACCAGCCTTTGTTCATCATCATGCTCCTTCTTGCAGGGAAACTGGGGTGGAGGGGTGCGCGCGGCGCCCGTGGCGAGCGCCAACCCACACCGCGACAAGGGAAATCAGCGCGCAGCCCATCATGTAGAAGGCGACCGGCATCCAGCGGTCCTCGTTGAGCGCGAGCAATGTCGTGGCGATCAGCGGCGCCGTGCCGCCCGCCAGCGCCGCGCCGAGCTGATAGCCCAGCGTCACGCCGGTATAACGGGCGTGGACCGGGAAGGCGTCGGCGAACACCGATCCCAGGGAAGAGGTCAGCATCGGCCAGACAAGGCCCATGGTCAGCACGGCGGCGACAAAAAGGGCGCCGTTGCTGCGCCTGTCGAGCAGCGTGAAATAGGGAATGGCGACTGCAATGGTGGCAAGGCAGCCGATCAGAAACAGCTTCTCCTTGCCGATATGATCCGCAACCATGCCGTAAAGCGGGATGGCGATGGTGGCGACCACCGCGCCCAGACTGACGGCGAGCAGGGCGGCCTCGCGCTCCAACCCCAATTGTTGGGTCGCATAGCCGATGGAGAAGGTGGTGAAGATATAGAAAGGCGCGGTTTCCACGACCTTCGCGCCGATCGTCATCAGCAAGGCGCCGCGATGATGGCGCAACAGGTCGAGCAACGGCACGCGCGGGCTGCTTTCGCTTTGGCGGGCATCGCGAAAGGCTGGCGTTTCCTCGATGCCATTGCGTATCCACAGCCCCAGAAAGACGAGCGCGCCGCTGGCAAGGAAGGGAATGCGCCAGCCCCAGCGGATGAAATCCGCCTCCGCCAGCAAAGAGACGAAGGCGACCGCGAGCGTTGACAGCAACATGCCGATCGTCACGCCCGCCTGCGGGAAGCTGACGAAGAAGCTACGTTTTCCCTCCGGCGCATATTCATAGGCAAGCAGCAGCGCCCCGCCCCATTCGCCGCCAATGCCCAGCCCCTGCACGATCCGCAGCGTCAGCAGTAGCACCGGCGCCCACGCACCGATCTGCGCATAAGTGGGCAGCAGGCCGATGGCCACGGTCGCCCCGCCCATCAGCATCAATGTCGCCACCAGTGTCTTTTTGCGCCCGACCTTATCGCCGATATGGGCAAAGAACACGCCCCCCAGCGGGCGAATGAAGAAAGTCAGCGCGAAGGAAAGATATGCAAGAAGGGTTGCTGTGAAGGCATCATAATTGGTGAAGAAAAGCTTTGAAATGATCAGCGACGACATGGTTCCATAGAGGAAATAATCGAACCATTCGATGGAACTGCCGACGACGCTCGCCAGTATCACCTTTGGATAGACGTTTCTGTCGTGCATTTTCCCCCCGACTTCCACCAAATGCCATGAGATTGGCGCCAGCCATCGATCCCGGAACCGGGAAATGGCTCGATCAATATTTTCGGGATTGCGCAATCCGCCTGTCAGAATCTCAATATAGAATTGATATTTTAATTAATCTATCCATGTCGCGCCACCATCGGCTTATGACAGTAAAAGGCTTTCCACCTTTCCCCCCGCTGCGGGACCCGTCCGGTCTGACGGGCAAAAGGCGGGCGCAGCGCCAGTCTCGATCCCCGCAGAATCATTATGAGGATATCTGCCGGAGAGGCTTGACGAACGAGGGTTTGTCGCAGAAATTCAACGAATATTATGGAATTGCGCGCGCTCCACACCTTTGCCCTTGTCGCGGCCGAGCTCAATCTTCACCGCGCGGCCGAACAGCTTGGCGTGACCCAGCCCGCCGTGACCGTGCAGATCGCCGCCATGGAGGAAGAACTGGGTTTCGACCTGTTCGTCCGCGAAAAGCATCGTTTTGTGTCGCTGACCGCAGCGGGGAAGACCTATCTTGCCTATGTAAGGCGTATTCTGACCGAATTCGGCAACGCCGCCCACCGGGCGCGGGAAGTCGGACGCGGCAAGGCGGGCATATTGCGCATCGGCCTCAGCGAGGAGGTTGCCACCGCCGATGTGCTGGCGATGATTGCTTCGATACGGACGGCCATGGCGGATATCGCCTTCGAATTTGTCGAGCTGGCCGCCGATCAGCTCACCGCCGCGGTCAAGAGGGCCGATGTGGATTTGTGCATCACCCAGTTACCCTGCGACGGGACGGGGCTGCGTCTTCTGCCTCTCTGGCGCGAATGCTGGACGGTCGCGATGCAGGGCGATCACCCGCTCGCCTCTCACCCCTCGCTGGGATGCGAGGACCTCAGCGATACGCCGATCATTCTCGGTCCCATCGGGGATGGCAATGGCGGGCGCAGCCTTTTGCTCAGCGCCTTCGACCATGCGATGGTCGCGCCCCGCATCGTTGCGCGCGCGCAGCGGCGCTCCGTAGCGCTGACGCTGGTGAATGCGGGCATCGGGGTCGCTTTCCTGCCCGATTTCATACGCCAGCTCGGCCTCACCAATCTGACGATGGTGCCTTTTCGCGATGCCGAAATGTCGCTCGCGCTGGTCTGCCCGGAAGCATCCCCCCGCGTCCATGTCGACATGTTCGAAAGGCTCGCCCTCCGGTTTCAGCCGGGCGACAGGCGCAAGGCCGCCACCGCATCCTGAAGCGTGCGCAGGAAGCGCATGGCGATGCCGGGCGGATTTGCGGCACGATAGGCCGCGACGATATCGAGGTCGGGCGCGACAAAGGGCAGGCTGCGTGAACTGCCGCCCCTCGCCCAGGACAGGCTTTGCGGCACGAAGGTCAATCCCGCGTCGATTAGCCCCAGCGCCAGCATGGTGGACCGGCCAAGGCACAGCGCCGCGATCCGGGGAGCAATGCCCGCATCGGCGAAGGCCTTGCGGATGCAATCATGCCCGGCGGCCCCCATCATGGGATGGGCGAGAACCAGCAAATCCTCGGCGATATCCTCACAGCATATCGGGCGCCCCTCGGGCAGCGGCCGCCATCGCTGCGGAACGATCACCTGCCAGCCGTCACTCCACAACGGCACGATCTCCAGCTCCGACCGGTCGACGCCCGGCAGCATCAGCGCCAGATCGATTTCGTGCCGGCGCAGCGCGGTCGCCAGGTCGACGGAGGGCATTTCCCGCAGGTCGAGGTCGAGCGCGGGATAAAGCGTTTTGAAGCGGCGCAGACCGGTGGTGAGCCAGAGGGTAGCGGCATCCTCGCAGATGCCCAGGCGCAACACGCCGCCATGACCCTCGGCCAGATGGCAGGCAATGGCCTGCGCGCTGTCGAGTTCGGCCAGAATGCGCTCGCAATCGTCGCGATACCCTTGCCCCGCCGGGGTGAGACGCAAATCCCCGCCTGCCAGATCGACGAACAGCCGGCTTTCCAGCTCTTCCTCCAGCCGGGTGAGCTGCCCCGCTATCGTCTTGCCGCTCTTGCCGATGCCCCGCGCCGCCGTCTCCAGACTGGCGCAGCGGGCAACGGCAAGAAAATAGCGAATGCGGCGAAGGTCCATGGATTTCCCGACCGGAGCGTGGAGGCCATAGCCTATCGCCATTTGCCGATGCCGTCCATGACCCGCCCGCCCCCGGTCAGATCGGCTCCAGCAGGAAGGACCAGAAGGCGCGCGCCACTTCCCCCGCAGGAGGCGCCTCACCGGCATTTTCCGACAGACAGGCGTCACGCGAAAAATTGATGACCTTTTCGACGCGATCGAATCGTCGGGCGGAGAAGGCCTCCAGAAGCTGCTCTATATCGCCGCCTTCGCCCAGCATCTGGGCCAGCACGACGGCATCCTCGATTGCGAGCGCCGCGCCGCTGGAGGAATGCGGGGTCACGGTATGGGCGGCATCGCCGATCAGCAGCACGCGCCCGCGATGCCACGGACGCGGCACCAGCAGGGTCGAGAAGGGAGAATAGAATATCTCCGACGCATCGGGCAGGTCGGCGATGATATCGGCCATATAAGGCGCGCTGAAATGCGCGAGCTGTTCGCGCACCACTTCGCGCTGGTCGGCCTGCGGCGCAAGATCGAGATCAGGCAGGTGCGCGGTGGTGAACGCATACATCTTGCCGCCCGGAAGCGGATAGACGCCGAATTTCAGACCGGGGATTCCCGAAAGCAGCAGCCGCCCACCCGGCACGCCCTCATGGGTCGGCGTGAACCAGCGCCAGCCGCACTGGCCCGCATAATTGGGCTGAACGATATCGCCAAAGGCCATGCCCCGCGTCGCCGAACCAAGCCCGTCGGCGCCGATCACCAGATCATAGCGGCCCGTACCCCCATCGGTGAAGCGGATATCGACATGATCGCCCTTCTGGACCATCTCCGCCACCGTCACATGATAGCGGATATGCGCGCCCAGACGCAGGGCATGTCCCCCCAGCACCTCCGAAAGATCGGGCCTGCCCACGACGACATTGGAAGGCATGCCCCATTCGCGCGGCACGTCGCGAGGGGTATCCGACAGGGTTCCCCCCGCCGCATCGCAGATATGCCCGGTTTCGTTCGGGGTGCTGATCGCCAGCACATCCTCCAGCACCGCGATCTCCTGCAAAGGGCGCAACGCATTGGCGGAAAGGCCCACGCCCGCGCCGGTCACGCGCGGATGCAGTTCCACCACGTCCACATCGATGGAGCGCTTGCGAAGGGCGATCGCGGCGGTGAGGCCGGCGATGCCGCCGCCAATTATGAGAGCATTGGATATCATGATAGTCGTTTTCCTCTGGAACATCCGTCCGCAAGGAGGGGCAAGCCGGCGACGGCCAGCCTGCCCTTCCCTTTGCGGTTCAGAATTTCGCAGCCAGCGTCGCGCCGAAGGTGCGCGGCGGAGCCAGCACATAATTTTCAAACCCCAGCGTGTCGGCGACCGTGGTCTTGACCGCTTCATTCTCGATATTGCGCAGCCAGACCGCGACCGAATAGCGATCGCCCGCCGCCGCATAGGTCAGGGTGGCGGAAGACTTGGTGAAGCCCTTCTGCCCGGTGAACTGCCGATGGTTGAGGCTGAGCCAGCTCTTGCTTTCGAAATGGCTTTCCGCCCGCGCGGTCAGCGTCGCGCCGCTAGCCAGCCCGAATATATGCTGATACCCCGCATTGCCCGACCATTTGGGGCTGTAGGGCAGCGCATCGCCGACCTTGGCCGTGGTGGTCGTGGGCTTGAGTTCCGTGAACTCGCTATCGACATAGGTGACGCTCGCGTCGATCCGGTCGGCCGAACCGAGCGCGATCAGCGTTTCCACCTCGAACCCGCGCAACCGCGCCTTGCCCGCGTTGATCACGCCTTGCGTGATAGAGCCGTTATAGCCCGGCACATTGGCATTGGCCTGATAGTTGCGATATTTGTTCCAGAACAACGCGGCGTTCAGTTGCAGATGATTGTCGAAGAAGCGGTTCTTGGTGCCCAGTTCATAGCTGCGCATCCGCTCGGGATCGAAACTATTGTCGCCCGGCGCGGTGAAGAAGCCTCCCGCCTTGAACCCTTCCGACGCGGTGAGGTAGATCAGGTTTTCCCGCGCCGGTTTCCATTCGAAACCAAGGCGCCCGGTCGTCGAATTCCAGCTCTTGTGGAAATGATTGCCGAAATTGGTGTCCTGCGTCTTGGTATCGCGGTTCTGGCGGATGCCCCCGATCAGGCGAAGGCCGTCGACCAGTTCAAGGCTCGCCTGCCCGAAGGCGGAGACCGATTCCGTCTCGAACTTGCCATAGGTGGTGACGAAGGGCTGATAATCGAGCAGATAGTCGATCTTCTCATCCATGTAGAAGCCGCCGATCGTCCATTCCAGCCGCCCGCCGCTGCCCGAGGCGAGGCGGACCTCATGCGTCATCATGTCCGAATTGGTGATGGAATCGACCATGAACGGCGTCGGCAGATAGACCAGGGACGGGAACGCCCCCTTATATCTGTCCCAGCTATAGGCCGGGATATAGGTCAGGGTTGCGCCGCCCAGATCGATGTCGATCTGGCCGCTCAGCTCCGTGGTTTTCGCATGGACATATTGATCGTTGTCGATCGCATTGTCCCACTGGTCCTTCTGGCGCGGATAGCCCGTATAGCTGCGCGCGCGCTGATAGGCCGAGCCATCGCCATCGCGTTCGGTGTGGAACAGCGTGAGGCCGATCTTCACGCCCGCCGCCGGTTCATATTTCAGGCGAAGGCGACCGGTGAAGCTGTTGAGATCATCGCCGACGGGCTTCGAATAGCCGTCATGGCGGTCGGTCTGGATGGCGGCGCGAATGGCGAGATCATCGCTGATCGGCACGTTCGCCACGGCGGTCGCCGTAAGCTGCCGATAATTGCCGATCGTCAGCCCCGCCGATCCTTCGAACTGGTCGGTGGGTTCCTTGCTGATGACATTGACGTTGCCGCCCAGCGCGCCACGGCCATAGAGCGTGCCTTGCGGGCCTTTGAGCACCTCGACGCGCTCCACATCGACAAAGCCTGCCGCAAAGGCGGTAGGCCGCGCCTGAAACACGCCGTCAAGGTGCAGCGCGACGCCCTGGTCCCCGGTGCCGCTGGAATTGCTGGTGCCCACGCCGCGCACGAAGACGGCGGGCGAGTTGACGCCCTGTACCTTCACGCCGCTCACCAGACCATCGAGATTGCGCGCGCTGGTCGCGCCTGCGGCCTGCAACGCATCGCCGCCGATCGCCGTGACACTGAGCGGCACGTCCTGAAGATTGGCTTTCCGCTTTTCCGCCGTCACGACGATATCGACGATCCCCCCGCCGGAGGGAGATGTCCCCTCCGTTACGGGCTGGGCCACCGTCTGGGCATATACCGGCGCAGCCTGCGCGATGGCCATCGCAGAAAGGGACAGAGCGAACGAACGACTTTTCCCGAAATGATACTTCATGACTAACCCCCTATATTTCTATTATGATGAAATATTACATTTAATTTCATGAATAATTCAAATTATCGGACAATAAATATTTTAATAAATTAAGTGGAAATGAGAATTTATTTATGGATGAAATATATTCATCAGGTCATGGCGCACGCTATCCGAATGCCGGACGCACCGAGCCTCCCGCGCGGATCGATCGATCCGCACGCGGTTGCTTCTCCCGATGGTGGCAGGGCAGCGGCTGGCGATGTCTGCCGTGCCCCTCTTTCACGCCGCCCTTATCTGGCGCCTTATTTCGTGAGCGTCAGCGGCGTGCCGAATTCACGGAACAGCGCGATCTTGCCGTCCTTCGCCACCATCTGCATTACATAATGGTTGGAATAGGCTGGTTCCTGCCCCGGCCCGGTGTGGCCCTGCGCCTCGACCCAGAAAACGGTCGGATCGCTGGTGTCCCAGATCACCACTTTCGACCAGCTCCACCCGGGAAACAGCCCTTCATTCTGCGCATTATTCTTGAGCTGCGCGTCCAGTCCGATCCATTGCACGCCCATGGACGGTATCTGTTTCACCCCATCCCTGGCATAAAGACCCGCCCGCTCCGCACCGATGGGAAGCTGGAAGAAACGGGCGATGACGGCGCGGTTCTTCGCGCGGTCCTGCACGCCGGTATCGGCCTGCGCCTCATAAGGCTCATAACTCGGGATCACATTGGCGCCCGACACCAGATTGCCGTTATATTTGACACCCTCGGCGGTCTGTTCGAGCGTATCGGCGGCCAGAGCAGGCGTGGCCAGCAGCAGCGAGCAGGCCAGAGCGAAACATGCGGACTGGATTTTCTTCATGATCTACCTCCCGGTTCTTCTGGAAATTGAGGCTAATCGCTTCGCGCGAAATAAAAACTAATCAGCCGATAAGATGAGACGACGACGCCCCGTTTTCTTCAGCTTTCGCGGGCGGGGAAGCGGAAAGGCGGCAGCAGGAACAGGCAGGCGCCGCCAATAGCCAGCGCTATCGCAAAGCCGATGAGCGCTGGCTGATAGGAACCCGTCCGGTCATAGATGAAGCCCATGACGGCAGGGGCCGCCGCGGTGATCGGCGCAAGGCACACGAACATGGACCCGTAGATGCGGCCATGATTGCGCGCGCCGAAGAAGCGGGTGAAGAAATAGGGCGCCATCAGCAATTCCGCCGCATAGCCCGCGCTCATGACGACATTGCCCGCGATCCACATCGGCAGCGACGTACCGAAGGCCAGCAGCAGCACACCCCCGACCGAGCAGAAGACGAACGGCAGGACGATGCGCGCGCTGGCGCACCGGTCGAGCAGCCATCCGGCGAGCGGCTGGCCGATCAGCGTTCCGGCAAGGGCGGAGGACAGCACCAGCGCCGCCATATGCGCGCTAACGCCCCGGTCGGTCATCAGCGCGACCATATGGGCGCGGCAGCTGTTCACCGTCGCGGCTTCGGCGCAGACCCCGACGATGATCATCCAGAATATCGGCGTCCGCCACGCCTCGCGCGGTTCCACGCCGGATGCTCCCGTGGCCGATGGCCCGGCGACGCCCGCATCGCGCACCAGCCAGGCGATCAGCGGCACGCCGCCGATCAGCGCCGCCAGCCCCATGATGCCATAGCTTTGCCTCCAGTCGAAGCTCGCCAGCAAGGCCGAGGCCGTCTGCGGGATGGCCATGAACCAGATCACCCCCAGCCCCATCGCGCTCAACGCAAAGGCGAAGCCACGACGGCGGTTGAAATAAACCGCGTTCAACTTGGAATAGGCGGCAAGGGTGGAATTGCCGAAGCCTGCCAGCAGGAAAAGCAGGAACAGCCCACCCAGCCCCAGCGACGCGGTGGGCCAGAGCAGGCAGGTGACGATCGCGGAAAAGAGCGCGACCGCAGGCGCCACATGGCGCGCGCCCCAGCGATCGACCGCCGCGCCGACGATCAGCATCCCGGCATAACCCGCAAGGCCTGCGACGGTATAAAGCGCGGAGACAATGCCGCGCCCGCCATATTGCTGCGCCATGGCGGTGAGGAATACCGGGAAGGCGAGTGTCGCGATTCCTCCCAATCCCGGCCCGATGATCGACGCCATCAGGATCGAAAGCGACTGTCGGTTAAACTCTTTTCCCAATGCTTTTCCCCGAATGCAATTTTATATTTTGCCGGAAATTCACCTTAAGCGGCGCGCAATGCGAAGCAATTTATCATATGATAAGCTCGCTTTTTCACGCCGAATTCCCCGGCTGTCCGCGAAATTCGGCCCACTCCCCTTTTCCCGCCTCACCCGCCATGGCCGCCGCATCAAGGCAGGTTATCGCCTGATAACTTTATGGCGGCGACTTCCGACCGTAGCGTGATCGTCAGACGGGATGCATCGCGCAGGCGCTGCAAACACATAAAATAAGCCGAATAATCGACAATCCATATGATGAAGGGGGCATGAATTGGGACATGAAGCTGCTCGCCATCCGGCGACGCGCGAGCATTCGAACATGAACCGGAAAATCCTGCTGTCGAGCCTGATCGGCAGCGCGATAGAATGGTTCGATTATTTCCTCTATGGCACGCTCGCCGCCCTGATATTCAGCAAACAGTTTTTCCCGTCCCATGATCCGATGGCCGGAACGTTGCTGGCCTATCTCACCTTCTCCCTCACCTTCATCGTCCGTCCCTTCGGCGGCATCGTCTTTGCCCATATCGGCGATCGGCTGGGCCGGAAAACGGCGCTTGTGGCGACGCTTTCCATGATGGGGGTCGGCACCGCGATGATCGGCCTGCTGCCGACCTATGACAGCATCGGCGTCGCCGCGCCGATCCTGCTCGTGCTGCTGCGCATCGTGCAGGGCATCGGCATCGGCGGAGAATGGGGCGGTGCCCTGCTGCTCGCCTATGAAAATGCGCCGGAAAGCCGCAAAGGCCTGTTCGGCAGCATTCCGCAGGTGGGCGTCACCATCGGCATGCTCCTGTCCACGCTATGCGTGTCGCTCGTCTCGCTCCTGCCCGACGAGGCCTTTCAGAGCTGGGGCTGGCGCCTGCCCTTCGCGCTGGCTGGGGTGACGGTCGTGGTCGGCCTCTGGCTGCGGCGCGCGATCGGCGAAACGCCGGAATTCGCGGCGAGCAGGGAAGAGCAAAAGGAAGAAGTCCTGCCCGTCGTCCAGACGGTGCGCGATCACTGGCGCGAAGTGCTGATCGCCATATGCGCGAAGAGCGTCGAGACCGCGCCTTTCTATATCTTCACCGTGCTGCTGATCAGCTATGCGACCGGCATATTGGGGATGAGCCGCCTCGTCGCCCTGAACGCCGTGACCATCGGCGCGGTGGTGGCCTCGCTCATGATCCCGCTGGCCGGGGCGCTTTCGGACAGGATAGGCCGCCGCGCGACCTATGTGACGGGGTGCATCGCCCTCGCCCTCTTCGCCTGGCCCTATTTCCAGATGCTGGACCGGCGCACGGCCCTTTCCCTCATCGTCGCCACGATCATCGGCTTCGGGCTGATCTGGCCGCTCGTCACCGCAGTCCTGGGCACGCTGATGTCCGATCTCTTCCCCGCCGAGGTTCGCTTTACCGGCATCACGCTGGGATATCAGATCGGCGCGGCGCTGGTCGGCGGCACGGCCCCGATGATCGCCACCTGGATACTCGCTTCCGATGGCGGAAACTGGCGGTTCATCGCGCTCTATATCGTGCTTTCGGCGGTGATCTCGCTGGCTGCGGTGCTGCGCTGTTCCCTTCCCGCGATCGGTAATGGGCACGGCAGCGCCGTGCGCCATCCGGTCACGAACGAAAACTGAAAAACTGAAAAACCGATAATCAACTTCAAGACAAAGGGGTGTATATGAAAGAATATAGAAAATCTCCGGCTCATACCGCCGATGGCATGATGGCGCGCAGTCGCCGCCTGCTGTTCATCGGGGCCTCCGCGCTCTCGCTGCTCGCCGTCCCGGCCCAGGCGCAGAGCAATGCGGGCGATGGCGAGGAAGGCGGCGCGATCATCGTCACGGCGACGAAGCGTGCGGAATCGCTACAGAATATCGCCCAGTCGGTGACGGCCTTTTCCGAAGAGAATCTGACCCAGTTCAATGTCCAGAGCTTTGGCGACTATGCGACCAAAGTGCCGAACCTTACGTTCAACGCCGGGTCCACTGCCGGGCAGGGCAGCTTTTCCTCCTCGCGGTCGGTGACGATCCGGGGCGTCGTGGGCGTCAACACCACGTCGCTTTATATCGACGACACGCCGATCCCGGTGTCGCAGGACCCGCGCATCGTCGATGTGGAACGGATCGAGGTGCTGAAAGGCCCGCAGGGAACGCTCTATGGCTCGGCGGCGATCGGCGGCACCCTGCGCATCATCACCAAGCAGCCCTCGCTTACCGAGAATGAGCTGAAATATATGGTGCAGGGTGGCGTTACCAAACATGGCGGGTCACCCAATTTCGGCGCCAACGCCATCGGCAATATCGTGCTCGTGCCCGGCAAGGTGGGGATGCGCGTCATGGGCTTCATCAATCATGATGCGGGCTATATCACGCGCACCTATCCGCTTTCCTCGGCAGGAGGTGCGACATCCAGCGAGCGCGGCAAGCAGACCGATGTGGGCGCGGGCCTGCAATATGGCGGCTCGGTCGCGCTGCGCGCGGAGGCATCGGACGCGCTGACCGTCAGCTTGAAACTGCTGGGTCAGCGCGAGGAATATAATAATGGCCCCGCGCTCGTCTATCGCGGCGATCCGGGCTTCGACCCGACCTCGCTGACCGTGGACCGCGAATATGACGTGCCGGAATATGCCCGCAACGGCTGGTTCCTGCCCGCGCTCACCCTGAATTATGAGCAGGACAATTGGAGCATCACCTCCTCCACCAGCTATTACCAGCGCAAGTCGGAGGATTCCGAGGATGTAAGCGAGGCCATGCACCAGTTTGTCGGCGACATATTGGGCTATGACGATTTTGGCGGGGTGCGCGGCGGCGCCACGATCCGGGACAAGCAGTTCCAGCAGGAAATCCGCCTGTCGGCCCAGCCGATCGACAATCTCGATATATTGGCGGGCGCTTATTATCTCCACTCCGACACCCATTTGCAGACCGCGAAGCGCACGATCGAGGGCTTTTCCGCCTCCGCCGTGGGGCAGGCCTTCGGCGCGACGCAGGATATCTATTATTATCAGGACTCCACCACCAAGCAGGACCAGAAGGCCCTGTTCGGGGAAATTTCCTACAAGGCGTTCGATCTGGTGACCATCACCGCGGGCCTGCGACGGTTCTGGATAGATCAGGATATCAATATTAACCGTATCGGTTTCATTATCGGCGCCAACAGCATGATCAGCGTGCCTGCCCGGTTCAAGAACCGGGGCTATAGCCCGAAGTTCAGCGTCAAGGTGGAACCGACGCGCGACACGACCCTCTACGGCTCCGCCGCCAAGGGTTTCCGCCCCGGCGGCGCGGGCAGTTCCGTGCCGTCCCAATGTCTCAGCGACCTTGCCTCGCTCGGCATCTCGGCGGCCGATCTGGAAGCAGGCTATAAGCCCGACAGCGTGTGGAGCTATGAGGTCGGCGCGAAGCAATCGATCGCCAATCGGCGCGTGCTGCTTTCCGGCGCGATGTTCCAGACCGACTGGAAGAATATCCAGCAGACGGTTTCCCTGCGCTGCGGCACCAGCTTCACCGGCAATGCGGGCGCGGCGCGCATCCGCGGTTTTGAAGGCGAACTGACGGGCAATATCTCGCGCGACCTGACGCTGCGCATGGGCTTTGGTTATACCGATGCGAAGATCACCGACGACGCCGGTGGGTCGACCAACCAGACGGTCGGCTCGCGCCTCTACGACGTGCCGAAATGGACGGCGAGCGCGGGCGGCTATTACACGCATGAGTTGAGCGACGACCTGGAAGGTTTCGTTTCCGCCGACTGGCAATATTCGGGCAGCAGCTATTCGGCCAATAACAGCACCAGTTCCCCGGCCAAACGCGGCGCCTATTCGCTGGTCAACGCCCGCTTCGGTGTGCGCCGGGGCAGCGATGAACTGTCGCTCTATATCAACAACCTGTTCAACAAGATGGCCAATTATGGCGATCATGTCCCGGATATCTCATCCAACTTCACGCTGACGACGGGGGAAAGCGTGCCCCATTCCCGCGTGTCGATCGCCACGCCCTTCACTCTGGGCGTTCAGTTCCGCCACGGATTCTGAACGTCCCCCTGCCCTGCCGGGATGGCCTGTGACGGCCATCCCGGTCTTTCTCCTACAGGATAGAAGCGCCGATCATGTCCCAGTTCAAACGCCGCGACTTTTTCAGCACCCTTGGCCTTGCCGCAGCGGGCGGATATCTGGGGGCCAGCTCCACCGCCAGGGCAGCGCCCGCTACGCCCCCGGCGGCCGGGGGAGGAAATGGGCAATTGGGACCCGATGGCCTGCTGCCCGGTCGCCCGATCATGCCGCCATGGTCGGCGATCGACGATTTCCCGCTCCTTGCCGACGACCGCGCGCTGCGCATCCGCAACCGCGCAACGGTGGAGAAATATCTGAGCCTCGCCGGGCGGGAACGCATCGACCGCTGGATGCTGTTCACGCAGGACGCGCAAACGATGACGGAGGGGTTCTATACGGAGCCGGGCGCTCCCCGGCCTGACTTCATGAACCAGAAGGGGCGGGATTTCGTACGCACCATGGATGCCGTCAATGTCGATAATTTCCCTGACTGGTGCTTCTACAATAATATCATCTTCGAAACCGAGGACCCCAACCTCATCATCGTCGAGGGTGACGGATCGGGCATGTCCTATCTGAAGAAGGACAATCCGGTCCGGCACAGCGATCATTATTTCCACGTCTTTCGCATGGTCGAGGGACGCATCAGCGCCTATTCGGAGGTCCGCAACGAATTGCGCGAAATCCGCGAATGGGGATGGAAGCCCGATCTGCCGAAATTTCCCCGCTATGAGGCCATGTTCGAGCAGGAAAATGCCGAAGATGCGCCTTATACTCCCGCCGAGCAGGATAATCCCGCGTTGCGGGCGCGCAATATCGGGACGATCCGCACCTATCTGGGCTGCAAGGGCAAGAATTGCGCCGATCGCTGGCGGCTCTTCACGCAGGATGGCAGCAGCGGGCCGGGCTATACCGGCGACGGGCGCATCCTGCGCGCCCGCGGGCTGGACCGCATCCGCAAAGCGGAGGGCTTGCGGGCATCGGCCTTTCCCGACTGGTCCTATTCCGACCTGCAACTGCACCAGACGACCGATCCCGCCTATTTCGTGGCGCATGTCATCGGCGAGGGCCTGTGCACCGGCTATGCGGCCAGGCCTTTCTTCTACAAGGAACATTTCTATTACAGCTTTCTGATGCGCGATGGGAAGATCGCCGCCGTCCGCGAATATGGCGACCCGCAGAAATGGGCGACGCTGACCGGTTGGGACATGCACCTGCCGGCTGGATGAGACTGGTCCAGCCTCTTCGCCCCTGCCTTCTCCCTCCCCTTCCGCCATGACCATAGGGATCGCCATGACCAAGATCGACAGACGACAATTCGCCGCCAGTTCCGCCACCCTTCTGCTGGTGTCGGGGGTCAGCGACAAGGCCCTGGCGGCGGAGGGATTGCCCGCCGGCCCAGCCCCCACCGGATGCGCCAGCTACGGCGATCCCGGCCGCCCCCACACGGGCCGCCCGATCATGCCGCCATGGTCGGTGATCGACGACTTCCCGCTCTTGCAGGATGAAAAGGACCTCCGCATCCGCAACCGCGCGACGGTGGAGAAATATCTTTCCATGGTGGGCCTCACCCGCCTCGACCGCTGGAAGCTCAATGCCGATCTCAGCAGCGCCATGGCCGACGGCTTTCTAAAGGTCACGCCCGACGGCCGCCAGCCGACCGTGCAGCCCAAGGATCGGGAAGGACAGATCGCCTCGGCGAAATTCAATGCCGAGACCTGGCCCGACTGGCGCTTCTACAATAATATCATCTTCGAAACCGAAGATCCCGGCCTCATCATCGTCGAGGGCGACGGATCAGGCATGTCCTATCTCAAGGACAAGACCTGCCCCAATTGGCATGGCGATCATTATATTCATGTCTTCCGCCTGAAGAATGGCCGGATAACCGGCTATACCGAGGTACGCAACGAGCTGAGCGAAATCCGCGAATGGGGCATCACCCCCAGCCTTCCCCGCTTCGCCAATTATGAAGCGATGTACGAGGCGGAGGCGAAGGGCGATGAGCCCTATGCGTGCACCTATAGGGATGACCCCGCCGAACGCGCGCGTAACAGCGCGACGGCGCTCGCCTATCTCGCCTGCTCGGGCAAAAGCTGCGCCGACCGCTGGCAACTCTTCGCGCAGGATGGCAGCAGTGGGCCGGGCTATACCGGCGATGGACGCATCCTGCGGGCAAGGGGCATCGACAGGATAAGAAAGGCCGAAGCGCTGCGCGCGCGCTGCTTCCCGGATTGGCGCTATTCGGGCACCGTACTGCACCAGACGACCGACCCCACCTATTTCCTGTGCGAAACCGATGGCGAAGGCACCTGCATCGGCTATGCCGACAAACCCTTCCACTATCGCGAGCATCTCTATTACAGCTTCCGCATGCGGGAGGGGAAGATCGTCGATGTGCGGGAATATGCCGACCCGCAGAAATGGGCGCAACTGACGGGCTGGGACATGCGCCTGCCCCGCCTGCCTTTCATCCCGGCCTGACGCGAGGGAAACCGGCACGGCCGCTTTCCCGCTTCCGATGCCGGGCTGGCCTGATATGACAGGCGATCATGAAAACCGAATGGCTGGAAGCACTGATTCAACAGGCCGCCGATCCCGGCGCCGACAAGATGCGGCTCGGCCTGATCCAGTGCCTCGCGAGGGAATTGGGCATAGAGCTGGTGGAGCGGGGCATCGGCGGCTGCCCGCTGACCCGCGCGGGCGTGGCCTATGCCGCCTATGCCCGCAAGATGATGGACGAACTCGGCAATGCTGGCCGGGAAAGCCGGGCCATTGCCGAGGGCCGGTCCGGCCTGTTGAGGCTGGGGCTGTGCGAGGAGGTCGCCACGCCCCATTTGCAGGGCTTTCTGATCCGGTGCCGGGAAGAATTCCCCGGCATCAGCTGGCGTATCCATGAAGAACCCGCCGCCCAGCTTATCGCGGCACTGCGGCGCTATGAAGTCGATGCGGTGCTGATGCCCCGCCTGCCTGCGGTTTCCGCCGATGAGGATCTGATCATACAGACCGTCTGGGAAGAACCATGGACGGTCATGCTGCCTGCGGGTCACGAACTGGAAGGGCTGGAGGAACTGGGACCGGAAGATCTGGGGCCTTATCCGCTGGTCATCCCGGACCCGTCCCTTTCCCCCTGCGGCTATGATCTGGTGCATGAAGCCTTTTCCAGGGCCGGGATCACTCCGCGCGTGGCAGCCTATTGCATCGGCCGGTCCACCATGTCGACACTGGTTTCGGTGGGGGCGGGCGTGGCCTTCGTTCCCCGCTCCCCCCGCGTCACATGGACTGCTTCCGCCGACGAAGTGACGGAGCGCCCCTTCCGGGCCGACCCCATGAGGATATTATGCGTCTGCAACGCCTATAATCCGCCCGGCGTCGCCATGCAGTTCCTGCGAATGCTCATGATGACCTCTCCGCCAGATAGGCCCGAACGGCATCCCGAATGACGGCCAGTGGGTGCGCCAGACCATCGACATCGGCGGCGCGGCAGACCAGATAGGTCATCGCGCTCGCGGCTTCGAAGGGCAGGATCGCAAGGCCCGGCAAACCCATCTGGGCATAGGAAGCGGGCGCGAAACCGACCCCGATATCGGCGGCGGCAAGCGTGAACATCGTCGTGCGGCGGGTAAAGAACAGCGCGACGCGGGGCGTGATACCCGCGACGTGGAACGCATCGGCCACCGGATCGAATATACCGAGCGCCGGGCGCGGCATGATGACATCGACCCCATCGAGATCGCAGGGCGTCAGCCTTTCCCGTGCCGCCAGCCGATGATTGCGGGACACTATGGCAACCCAGCTTTCGCTGTAAAGCGGCTCGCAATGCAGGTCCGCATGGTGGACGATGCGATCGCTGAAGATAAGATCGACTTCTTCCCGCAGCACCGCATCCACGAGGAAATTGGGCGCCATTTCCAGATAATGCCATTTGCGGCCGGGGAAATTCCTGTGCAGCCCCCGCAAGGCGGCTCTCGTCCCGCTGACATTCCGGCTTTCGCACAGGCCGATACGGACCGGAGGGCAGCCTTCCCCGGCGATCGCCAGCGTCGCCTGATGCATATGAGAAAGGTCGGCCAGCGCCTTGCGGACATGATCGAGATAATGCCGGCCGGCCGTGGTCAGCGAGATGATGCGCTGCTTGTCGCGCACCATCAGGTCGAACCCCAGCTCTTCCTCCAGCGCGGCGATCCGGTTGGTGACGGCGGGCTGTGAAATGCCCAGTCGTCTGGCCGCCCGGCGAAAGCTCAGTTCCTCTGCGACGATGACGAAATATCTGAGGCGGCGCAGGTCCATCGCCAGATCATAGAAGGGTTGGGTGGGACTGGAAAGAGCGCTGTAGCATGGCGATCCCGCCCTTTATGGACCAGACCCGAAGAGCGGCCGAAGCCTTCCGGCTGCTCCTTTCCCTTCGGGGCAGCGCAGGGCTTCGACAGGCTCAATCCGGACGCCGGGCAGGCGGGCCTATTTTCCCGGAGCGCGCGCGCCATAATGATCGGCGAGGTCAGCCCCGGTAAATCCATGCGAACCGCTTTGCGGATCGAGCGGCAGCATGGTGGCGTTCCACGCCTCATACTCCGCCTTTAGCGCCGCGATTATATCGGGATGGCGATCCTTCAGATTGCCGCGTTCCATGGGGTCGGCGTCCAGATCGAACAGGAAATCATTCTCCAATATCTTCAGATATTTCCATTTCCCCCTGCGGCAGGCCTGCTGATCGAAATTCTTATAGCGCCAGCAGAAGAGGCGTTCCTCGCCTGCTGCGGGATCGGCAAGAAACGGACCAAGGTCCATTCCATCGGACGGATAAGCAGGATCGGGCGCGCCGCCGCCTGCGGCCAGCAAAGTGGGAAGCCAGTCCATCGACATGATGGGCTGTTCGCTCAGACTGCCGGGCGGGACATGGCCCGGCCAGCGCACGATGGCGGGAATGCGCAAGCCCCCCTCCAGCAACTCGGTCTTGCGGCCATTGAACGGCCAGGTGTTGGAAAAGCGCTCTCCGCCATTGTCGCTGGTAAAGACGACGATCGTGTCGTCGGCAAGGCCCAGTTCGTCGAGGCGGGCCAATATCCGTCCGATCTGCCGATCGAGGCGCGTGACCATCTCCGCATATGTTTTCATCGAGCCGCCATCATAGTGCATGATCGCGGTGGGACTCTTTCTGGCGTCGAGACGGCGCGCTTCGGCCTCATCCCCCGGCCCTTCCCATGGCCAATGCGGCGCATTGAAATGCAGCGACAGCAGGAAGGGACGGTCCTTCCGGGCCTGGTCTTCCAGCACATGGATCGCGCGATCCGCCAGCAGGTCGGTCAGATAGCCCTTGTCGTCGATTTCCCGGCCATCATCCCAAAGGTCGTGCACGCCCTTATATTTATGGGTGAAATAATCGACGCCGCCCCCGCGAAAGCCCCAGAAATGATCATATCCGCTCTGCTGAGGCCCATATTTCGGCAAGCGGCCCAAATGCCATTTGCCGATCAGCATGGTATCATATCCCTGCTTGCGCAGCAGCGAAGGCAGGGTCGGATGCTCGGGCGGCAGGCCCACGTCCCGGTCGCCCAGAGGCTCCTCCAACCCTACCGGCAGGCGATATTGATACCGCCCGGTGATGAGCGCCGTGCGCGTCGCAGAGCATACCGCCGAATTCGCATAGGCCTGCGTAAAGCGCATCCCCTGCCGCGCCAGCCCGTCAATGGCAGGCGTTTCATAATCCGGCCGGCCATAGCAGCTCAGGTCAGCATAGCCCATGTCGTCCACGAGAATGAAAAGGATATTAGGGCGTTTTCCGCCTCTCGCGGGCAGCCCCGCGACACTCGCCGCGGCCGCGCAGAAAACTACGCTGGAAAGGCCCGTTTTCAGGATCGCCCGCCGACTGACAGAAGCAGAGTTCACGATAATCCTTCCTCATCCTTGCATAAAGACGGCGCCAAATGGCTAGAGCAGCTGCCAGACCCAGATTTTGATGGAATTGGTGTAGCGGGCACCCGATGCGACGAAAATCGACCGGTTGAGCCACTCATATCGCCCGACCGGAGCGATGAATTCCGGCACGGTACGGAAATAATAGCGGTCCGGCGTTACATCTTTCCCGCTGGCCAGCGCCGCCATGACATCGGCCGGGCCATGCCTCAGGCCCTTGTTGTGAATCTGGATGACCACGCCATCATCGGTGCGCATCGCATAGGTGGCGTCCGCCACCGTCACGTCATCGCGGCGGGTAAGCTGGAAATCGGCGCCGCCCTCGATCAACCGCGCGCTGATGCGCGGTCCTTCGATCCGCCCCGAAACTATCGGAATGATACGCCGGGTGCCATCGGGACTGGTCCCGATGGCAATAGGATCGCCGAGTTCCGCCGTCATTTCATAAAGAAACTCCAGCCCCGGCCGCAAGGCGCCAGCGGGGACAGGGACGGGCGAGCCGTCCGAACCCGCCGCGGCGGCCGGGACCGCTGCGCCGAGGGCAACCAGACCTCCTGCAAGGGCGGCGCGGCGATCCATATCCATGCTGTCCCCGTCCTTCGTCACTGGCGGATCGAGAACTGGAAGGCGACGGAGAAGGGGCGGTCCGACAAGGCGTAGATCGTGCCCGGGCTGGTCGGAATATTGTTGCGGAAGCTGGCGGTGTCGCGATCCGTCAGATTCTTGCCGATCACCGCGAATTCCCAGCGCCGGTCAGCCGGGCCGACCCCCATGCGCAGGTCCACCTTGGCGAAACCGGCCTGCTCGGTCAGGGGGTCCGCCGTCGCCTGCTGATAATAGCGGGTCGAGAAATACAGGCTCGGATCGACCCGCAGTTCGAGATCACCGACCGGAACCGTCAGGCTCGCGCCCACCGTTCCGCTATATTTGGGCGAGTAGGCCCGGCGGGCGCCGGACATATCCTGCGTGCAGGGCGAAGCCGCGAGCGATTGCAGGATGGTGCACGGCGCATTGGGATAATGCCGGTAATAGGCATCCAGATAGGAAAGGTCCGCATTGAGCGACAGCGCGGGGGAAAGGCGGGCCGTCAGCCCCAGTTCGATCCCCTGCGACCGCGCCGCAGCCACATTGCCGACGATATTCTGCGTGGCGCCCGAAGGCAGCACCACATAAGTCGCCTCCTGCAAGCCGGAATAATCGCTCAGGAAGGCAGCCAGGCTGAAGGAAAGACGGCGGTTGAGCAGGCTGCCCTTCAGGCCGACCTCATAGGCATTCACGGTTTCAGGCCCGAAAATGTCGCCCATCTGCGACATCGCATAGCCGCCTGCCTTGAATCCCTTGGTATAGGACGCATAGGTCATGACATCGGGCGTGACATCATATTGCACGCTGACCGACGGCATCAGCTTGTTGTCGGTGCGGCGCTTGTCCGCGAAATCGGCGGCGGCGACGATCACCGAGGACCGCAGCATATCCTGCGCTTCCATCGGCAGTTCCTCGAACAGCTCATCGGGGCCAACGCCGCCGATGCCGATCATGCCCGCGCGCGTCGCCTCCTTGCGGACGGACGAGAAGCGCAGGCCGCCGTTCAAGCGCAGCCCATCGGCGAGATGCCCGGTTGCGGAGGCGAACAGCGAGAAGATGCGATCCTTCTGATGATGTGAGTAGCGCGAGGATATCGGATCATCGGCCGTCGTATAACCCGGCGCGTTGGCGCCGAAGGACGAGAAATAATAGCCGGTCGCCTGCATGGCCTTGAGGTCCGCTGCGGAGAAATAAGCGCCCAGCATATAGTCAACAGGCGCGTCATTTTGCGACTGGAGGCGTACTTCCTGACTGAACGCATCATAATTTTCCGGGGAGTAGGTCGGGAACAGCCCCTTCATGCCTCCGACACCTTCCATCGGGAAGGGCGCAAGCTGCGTGACCGTGTAGCCATCATGGTGATAATAGGAGGTGATGGTCTTCAGCAGCACATTGCCAAGGCTGATTTCGTTGGTTAGCGCCGCTTCCACGAAGTCCAGCTCAAACCGGCTGGCCGCGCCGGAACTGCTGCGCTGATTCAGCTTGTCGTCCGCGCCGGTTCCCTCCGCCGCGAGATAGCGGGCGCACAGGCCACGGGTCGCGGGATAGAGGCCGGACTCATTGGGGCAGCCGACAATCTCGTTAGGAAAGGAGTTATTGTCGCGGAAACGGCCATAATCGAGGCGCAGATCGGCGGTCCAGTCCGCCGTCGGCTGCCACGCCAGCGAGGCGCGGGTCACGAAATCGCGCTGATGCGGGCCATCGCCCAGCAGGTCGTTTTTGACATAGCCGTCCATGCCGAAATATTTGGCGGCCACCCGGAAACCCAGATTATCGGCGAGCGGCGCGCTCACCCCGCCTTCGAGCGCGAATTCACCATCGGTGGGTGCGTAGAGCGCCGACGCGTTATATTCGAGATCCCCGCCGACCTTGGCCTTGCGCGTGGTGATATTGAGGGCGCCCGCAATCGCATTATTGCCGAAGAAAGTGGTCTGCGGCCCTTTCAGCACCTCGACGCGATCGATATCGAACAGCGCCGCGCGGCTGGAACGGGACCGGCCGCGATAAGCGCCGTCCACGAACGTGGCGACCGATTGCTCGAAACCACCGTTGAGACCGGAACCGATGCCACGGATGTTAAGCAGGTCCGAAGCGGGTCCGGGGGTCAGCTTGACGGCCGGAAGACGGGTCGTCAGCTCCTCCAGATTACGCAGGTTACCGTTTTGCAGCGCCGCGCCGCCGACCACCGATGCCGAGATCGGCACATCCTGCAAACGCTGCGAGCGCCCCTGCGCGGTGACGACGATATCCTGGGTGGCCATGTCGGACGCCTGCTCGCCGGACGTGTCGGCTGCTGTCTGCCCATGGGCGGGCACCGCGAGCACCAGACTGGTTGCGAGCGCAATATATATCGATGAAATGGACGTAAAGGCAGCAGGACGCTTCCTTGTCATGATCTTCCTCCCCTGTGGATTCCTCGTGTATCCTTGGGCAACAGATATTCGGCATGCGGGCCTTCCCGTCCAGAAACCGTCATGTTATAGGGTCATAACATAGACATTATGGGATGGAGCAAAGGGAGGGATGTTTCCGTTTACGGTGAGGCAGGTTGAGGCGTTCCTCGCCCTTTGCGACACGGGCAGCTTCCGCGAAACCGCGCTCCGCCTGGGCGTGTCGCAACCGGCGGTTTCCCGCCTTTTGAAATCGCTGGAGCATCAATTGGGCTTCGCCCTCTTCGATCGCCCCCCGGGCCAGCGGGTGAGCCTGCTGCCCGCCGGTGAGGCTTTCCGCGAACAGGCGCGCGCCTTCATGCAGGCCGGCCATATTCTGGGTGCGGCCCGGAAACCCCGGCTGGAAAAGAAGCTGGTGTCGCTGCGCACCTATATCGGCCAGCATATCATGAGCGAATATCTCCGCTATGACCTGCCGCTCTTCTATCAGGCCTATCCCGAGGTCGTGCTGGATTTTATCGCGGATCGGCCCCGGCGTCAGGTGATCGAGGATATTCGCGCGAAGAAAATCGACTTCGCGGTCTTTTCGATGCTTGGGGAAATCGATATTCCGGTCCAGCTTATCGGCCATGACGAAGCGGGCATCTGCGGCGCGGATTCTTTCGCGGCGATGCCCGCCTGCCCCGACACGCTCTCTCGCAAGCCCTTCATTCTGCCCCCTGCCGGGACGATCGAGGAAGATTTCATTCTGGGCGCACTGGCATCGGGCGGGGTTACGCCCCATAATATCGTCGCCCGCGCGCCTTTCCCGGAAGGGCGGCTCGCACTTGCGGCCAAGGGCGTGGGCCTGATCTACAGCTCTGCTTCGGTGCGCGCGTCCTTTCCGCAATTCCGGTTGACCCAGATTTATGCGATGCCCCGATGGTCGCGCTATTTCTACCTCGACCCTTCCCTTCCTGCCGCCATGGCGAAGCATTTGGAGCAAATCGTCGTCACGTCCCTGCAACGGGCGGAAAGGGATGCCTCCGCCGCCTGATGCGGATCGACGGGCTTGACCGGTTCGAAACGGACCCGTCGCGTTCCCCTTCAACCTATCGATCCTTCCCTCCGGGACAATTTTCCGCATCGCCGGAAATCTAAGCTGCATCCGATGAAAGGATGTTGAAAATGGCCACTCTTCCCGACTGCACCAGACGATCCACATTGGCGCTTCTGGCCACGTCATTCATTGCATCCTGCGCTTCCAAAAAGGTATCCGCCATGACTCCAGTCGATCCCGTCGCCGAAACGCATCTGGGCAAGCTCCGTGGCCGGCAGGAAGGCGACGTCCTCGTCTTTCGCGGTATTCGCTATGCACAGGCGCAACGGTTCCAGCCGCCCGCCCAGCCCGAGCCATGGGGCGGCATCGCCGATGCGCTCCATTTCGGGGCCAGCGCCCCGCAATCCAACCCCAATCCGCCGCCCGGCCCACCTTATGTGATCCTGGCGCAACTGCCCCGTCCCGCCAATGCGCCGCCCCCGCCTCCTCCTCTGCCCGAGGCGGAGGATTGCCTGTTCCTCAACATCTGGACATCCGGGCTGAAGGATGGCCGCAAGCGCCCCGTCATGGTGTCGCTGCACGGGGGTTTCTTCTACGGAGGGTCAGGCTCCGGCGTCGATGGCGCCCGTCTGGCCGCGCGCGGGGATGTGGTGTTCGTCAGCATCAATCACCGGCTGAACCTGTTCGGCTTCACGCATCTGGCGGAGGTCGGCGGGCAGGATTATGCCCGGTCCGGCAATGCCGGGATGCTCGACATCATCGCCGCGCTGGAATGGATCCGCCGGAATATCGAGAATTTCGGCGGCGATCCGGGGCGGGTCATGGTGTTCGGAACATCGGGTGGCGGGATGAAAACCACCTTCCTGATGGCCAGCCCGCGCGCCAGCGGCCTGTTTCATCGGGCAGGCGTGCAAAGCGGACCCGCGCTCAAGTTCATGGAGCGTGACCGGGCCGCAATCGTCACCGACAAATTGCTGCACCATCTGGGGCTGTCCCCGGGCAATTGGGAACAGTTGCGTTCCATGCCGGTGCAGCAATTGCTTTCCGCCTATCATGCGCTGTCGGCGGACATGCCCCCGCGCAATTTCACGGACCTCCCCTGCTTCGCGCCGGTGCTGGATGCGCACCTGCTGCCCCACCACCCCTTCTCCCCCTCCGCGGCCCCTGAAACCATGTCCATCCCCATGCTGACAGGGTGCACAGCGCAGGAAATGAGCTTCTTCTGGGGCAATGATCCGGGGGCGTTCACGCTGGACGAGGCCGGGCTGCGGATGCGGATGGAGCCATTGACGGGCGAGAGGACGGACGAGGTGCTGGCGCTTTACAAGGCGGCATATCCAGATGCCAGCGCGAGCCGCCGCTATCTCCAGATGTTCACCGACTATTCGATTCAGGCGCCGATCGTCGCGCAGGCCGAACGCAAGAGCGGCGCGCCCGCATGGCTTTACCGGCTCGACTATCAAAGCCCCGCATTGGGGGGCAAGCTGGGGGCGCTGCATACCCTCGAAACGCCTTTCCTGCTCGACACCACCGAAAGCGCGAAGGCGCTGGTCGGCGAAGGAGAAGCGCCCGCCCTGCTCGCCCGGAAAATGAGCGCCGCCTGGGTGGCCTTTGCCACCAATGGCGACCCCAATGACGGCGGGTCGGGCCTTCCGGCATGGCCGGCCTATGACCGGCAGAACCGATCCACCATGTTGCTCGATACGCAATGCAGGGTTGAGGAAGACCCCGCCCGTCTCGCGTGGGAGGCATTCTCGCCCCTTATCGCGGGTTGACCCGAAAAGGCCCGGCCATATCCGAAAGGCCGGGCCTTGTTGGCAGGCTCCCCGCCACTGTCAGTTCTGCAAGCGGCTTTCCGCTAGCTTGCCTGTCCCGCTTCTCCATCGGGATGCCGCCGCGCAACGCCCGTCAAGACGCCCAGATTGGCGATCATCGCCACGACCACCACCGGCACGAGCAGCAGCAGAAGCAGCCCCGGCGAGACGCCGACCGAGAGGACAGCGCCCGCGATCACCGGACCCAGCACCGATCCGATCCGCCCGACCGCCACCGCCGCGCCCGTACCGGTAGCGCGCACGGCGGCCGGATAGAGGCGCGGCCCGGTGGCGTAGAGCACCGCCTGCGCCATCAGCAATCCCGCCCCCAGCACCATCGCCGCAACGATGATCAGCACGAGGCTGGGCGGCACCCATGCGGTCATCACCAGACCCGCGACGATCATCCCATAGACGATCGTCGCCATTCCGATCTGGAACCTTCCCGACAGCAGCGGCGAGAGGAAGAGAAGCGCCAGCGCCCCGCTGATATTGACGGTCGCCTGAAAGAAGCCGACCAGATTCCTGCTCAGCCCTTTTTGGGCGAGCAGCATCGGCGTCCAGTTCAACATCAGATAGAAAACCAGCATCGACGCGAGAAAGGCGCACCACAAAAGCAGCGTGAGGCCCCAGCGCCCCTGCGCGAAAGTCACGCTTGCCGGACCGGAAGACCGGTTATCCCGCCCTTTCCCCTTGACCGCGAAGGCCGGATTTTCCTTCAGCCACAGGGCCAGCGCAGGAAGGACCAGCAACGGCAGCAGGCCGCCCCACAGGAAAATCGTCTGCCACCTGTCCGCCGCCATGCTCGACACACCGGCCAGCGCGCCGCCGATCGGCGTACCGGCATACATCAGCGCGACCGCCCGCGCTGCGCCATGCGGGCTGCTTTCCGCCGCCAGCGTGATCAGCACCGGCAAGGCCGCGCCCATGCCCAGTCCCGTCAGCGCCCGCATCATGACCAGCATCGGCAGGCTTGCCGCCCATGCTGTCCCCAGTGAGAAAAGGCCGAACAGCGCCACCGCGACCAGCAGCACTGTCTTGCGGCCCTTGCGATCGGCCAGCCAGCCGCCCACTGACGCCCCGATCAACATGCCGATGGTGCTGGCGCTGAAGAACAGGCCCAACGCATCGGACTGCAAACCCAGCGCCCGCGCAAGGCCCGGAGCGGCGACCCCGGCCGCCTGTATATCATAGCCTTCCAGCAGCGCGACGAGGAAGCACAGGCCCACGGTTAGGCGCGCGACGTTCCTGTTCCTCGACTGCATTTCGTTGCTTTCCGATCCCCTGCCCATCCCCGGTCTTTCCCTCCGCCAGTCCTGTTTCCCGTTCAGATCGTATAGGAAGCGCGGCGCCAATGGGCTTCGTCCACCCCGTCGAACGCCGCGATCCCCCTCGCCCCCGCAGGCGGGCGATACAGCGCACCGGGACCGTTCCTGTCGCCATAGGGCTGATCGAGGAACAGGGCGATGACCGCGCGTCCGCCGCCCTTTCCCGGGGCCGGCGGCAACGGGGCGGCCCATGAAGGCCAGCCCCGCACGGCGGCCAGCGCCCCGGTGGCGCCACATGCCTGCAACATCAGCCTGCGCGATATCCGCATGATACGCCTCCGCCGTCAGCCGAAATCGAGCACGCTGTCCGAATACCAGCGCCCGTGCACCTGCACATTGGATCGGAAAGGCAGGATCACGCGCGCGACATCGCCATCCTCGGGCCGCAGGGCATCGGCTATGACCAGTTCCGTGCACATATCGGCATAATTATTGGCGGTGCCGATCAGCCAGCCATCGCCTTCCTCGGCATCCGGGCGGCGCGGCACGAACGTTACTTCCGCCAGACTATGGGTCGGCCCCGCGAAATAGCTGCGCATCGTCCTGTCCTTGAGGTCAAAAATGCCATAGCAATTGGTGAGGCGCCCCCCGAAGCTTCCCGCGCGCTCGGCATCGAAAGGGCGGGTCCGGTCGGAATAGCTGGTATAGGCATAGCGCATGTCGCGGCCCATGAACCGCTCATCGATGCGCCCCAGATCGACCACCGGCAGGCCGGGGTAGAGGATTTCCTCGCTATAGCCATCATCGCGCGAATTGAGGTCGAAGGTCAGACGCCGGATCAGCGCCTGGCTTTTGTTCGGATCCCATTTCGACCCGTCGGCATAGGGGAAGAAGGGGAAGGGATTGGTGTCGAAGATCGGCGCTTCCAATATCACCTTGTCGCCTTCGGTGCGCGCATTGAACGTATGGACAATCCCGCGCTCCGGCCCCTTGAACCAGCGGATATCCTTCGCATCGCCATCGCGCGGCAATATGCCGAACATCGTCGGGGCCTTGCGGTCCCATGCCCAGTGGATCTTGCCCGCCTTCAGCCGGTCGAGGCTGGTGGTATAACCAAAGACCGGGAAGATCACATGCTTGCGCGTGATCGCCCAGTCATGCACCATGCTGACATAGGGCACCTTCAGCTTCACCTCGCGCGTCACCTGCCCAGCCTTGTCGATCACGTAGAAGAACAGGTCATCGGTCGCGAGGCCGGTGGCCTCGAACCCGAAGGTCAGCAATTCTCCGGTCTCCGGGTCGATCTTGGGATGGGCGGTGAAGGTCTGGCTGCTATATTTGCCGCCGAAATCCCACGGCCCCAGCGTTTCCAGCGTCACCGGGTCCATGCGATAGGGACGCGAATCCTCCTTCAGCGCGAACAGCATCCCGGCATGGGCCTCGACCGCGGTATTGATGACCGTGTTGAGCCAGGGCTGGTCCACATTGCGAACCGCCGGATCGCAATCATAGGGATTGCGGTAATAGCCATAAAGCTGCCGTCCCGCCTCGTCATTATTGACGAAGCGCGGGGTCCGCACCCAGCGCCCCTTATAATCCACCCGTCCATTCCGAAAGCGGAAGCGGCTGATATAGCCATCCTGATTGAAGATCGAATCATCGGCATGTCTGGGCGGATAGGCCCAGTCCCCACCGACACGGACGAAAGCGCCGTTCAGCCCTTCGGGGATCGTGCCGACCACTTCGCAATCATGCACCTCCGCCTCGAAGCGTTGCGGTGCGAAAAATCCTCTCCCTGTGGGGGCGTGGTTGCCAATATTCATTATCATTTCCCGGATCGTTGACCGTGGACCGGCGGGGCGGCCCTTCATCCTCCTTGTTGCGCATGGACCGCACAAGCGCTCCGCCCTCAGGGAACTGCGGCCTTTGCTGGACGGGAACAGGGCGGCATTGCATCTGGCCTTCCCCGCCTCGTTGCACCAGTTTCAGCGCATCAGACAAGATCACCATGATGGAGGAAAAATGATGAGGAGCAGGATTCTGGGGACGACGCTGGCCTGCACGGCCCTGATCGCGATTACGCCCGTTGCGACCCCAACCGCGATGGCCGCGACGAAGGATGCCGCGCAACAATGCGATCGTGCCTGTCTCAAAACCTATATGACCCGCTATCTCGAAGCCTTGGCGGCGAAGGACCCGGCGCGCCTGCCAACGACCCCGGCCACTCGCTTCACCGAAAATGGCGTCGCGATCCCGTTGGGAGAGGCGCTCTGGTATACGATCAGCGCGCTTGGCTCCTATCGTTCCGACTATGTGGATATGACCACGCAGCAGGTCGCGTCCGTCGTCACTTTCGTGGAGAATGACAAGCCCGGCATCATGTCCGTCCGCCTGCGGGTGGAGAAAGGCGCGATCACCGAAATCGAGACGGTGCTCAATCGCAACAACAAGAATACGGCATCGATGCTGCCGCCCGATCCGATCTGGGAGGAAGTGGAACCGGCATCCTCCCGCCTCAGCCGCGCGGAACTCGCCAAGGGGGCCGAGGGCTATATGAAGGCGGTGGCCGAAGATGACAGCCGCTTCGTCCGCTTCAATGAGAAAAGCTGCATCCGCTTCGAAAATTCATCGGTGATGGCGCTGGCGCCGGGCGACACCCCACCCGGTCCGACGCCCAAAAATGACGGCACCGACAACTGGCTCAATATCATCGCCGACACCATAGACGTCGGCTGCGCCGCCCAGATCGATACCGGGGTCTACAGCTTCATCACCAGCTATAATAATGCCCGTTTCCCGGTGATCGATGAGGAACGGCAGGTGGTGTTCGCGCAGTTCAACTTCCGCCGCGCGGGCAAGGTTCAGGGCATCGACTATAAGGGGAAGCATTATAACTATTTCTACGGAATGCAGTTCCCGAACGAAAATCTGCTGGGCGAGGCCTTCAAGTTCCGCGATGGCGGGATTACGCGGGTGCAGGGCGTGTTCCTGAACGGCAATGTCTACAAGACCGGCACCGGCTGGGATGTGGAGAAAAATTGAGATGCGGACCCGCTTTTCCTTCCCCCACCATCGGGTCGTGACCTCCGGGCTGATGCTGGGCGCGGCGATGCTGCTTACCCCGGCATCCGCGCTGGCGGCCCCACAAGGGTGCGACAAATCCTGCCTGGAAACCATGGCGGCGCACTATCGCGCCGCCTATCTGGCGCATGACCCCCGACCCCTGCCGCTCTCCCCAAAGCTGCGCTTCGTCGAGAATAATGTCGAATTGCGCCTGCCCGACGGCACATGGAGCACGGTAACAAAGGAGGTCGGCCCGGCCCTCACCCTCTCCGACCCCCGGACAGGGCAGGTCGCGGTCTTCACCTCGATCATGCAGAATGATGTGCCGGGCTTCCTCGCCATTCGCCTGAAGGTGCAGAACCGCCGCATCACGGAGGTGGAACATATCATCTCTACCCGGCGCAACCTGTCCGCGCCGCCAACGCCGATCGGCGATGTGGAGAGCTTTACCCATGATCCCGACATTGCCCGTCCCGTCCCCGTCGCGGAACGCAGCAGCCGCGCGGACCTGATCGCGCAGGCGGACGGTTATTTCTCCACGCTGGAGAATAATGACGGCAACCTGCGCGGCGGGGTGCGTTTCCTGCCCGATACCACCCGTTTCGAAAATGGCATGAAATTTCCGGAGGTCGAGAAGGGCTTTCGCCTCGGCCGCTATCATTTCAACGAACGGGTACGCGACCGCGATTATTTTCTGGTCGACGAGGTGCGCGGCGTGGCGATGGCGCGGGCCTATATCGATCATAAGGGACGGCTGGACCACTATGCGCTGACCGATGGCACCCAGACCCGTTCCATCTTTCGTGAGCCGCAGAGCTGGGGTGTGATGGAGCTGTTCAAGATCCGCAAGGGCGTCATCACCGCGATCGAGGCGGTGTTCGTGCAGACGCCCTATTATATGCGATCCCCCTTCACCGCGAAGCCGGAGATGCGGGCGGGCGGCCTCACCCCGCTGGTGGCCCCGCCCGCGCCCACCAGCCCGGCGGCGGCCAACCCGATCCTGAACGAAAGCGGCGAGGAAGCCGCGCACTGAACGGCGACGAAGCGCGGCTATTCACCCCCGCGCTTCGTTGACATCGGCCAGCCGATCCATCTGCCACAGCTTTGCGACAAGGCGTCTTGCCTCCGCCAGGGGCAGACGCATCGTCGCATTGGCGAGGAATTTCTCCTCCAGTTCCGCATCGCTGAGACGGGAATCCGGCAGGCTGCCGACCCCTTTGGGAAACAGGCTTTCCTCCACAAAGGTCTGGCCATTCTTCATCCGCACCGTCACCCGCGCGATATAGGATCGGCGATCCTGTTTCTTCGCCGCCGTCGCATCGGGATGAACGGCCCAGCGGATGCGCGCCATGGTCGCGCGGATCGCGGGATCGTGCAACCTGTCCGCGTCATAGGCATGGGCATCGAGCGGGATGCCATGGGCGGCGAGCGCGACGACATAGGGCGTCGAAAATTGCCCGTCCTCCTGCGTGCGCACATGGAGGGGGTCGGGGTTCGCGACAAAAGGCACGCCCAGCGTCTCGATCGCCTCCATATCCTGCGCCTTCAGCCCATGGCGCGCGACAAGGCGCTGCATGCAGTCGATCTGGCTATGGGTGAAGCGGCAGGCCGCATGCGGCTTGTAATCGACCGACAGGATGCGCCAGTTCTCGCCATAACCCGCCAGCGCGACCTCCGGTTTCCACGCGGGCCAGCCGTAAAAGGCGGGAAAAGCGGCCGGGCCGTCGAACAGCGCCGGGTTGCTGGTAAAGCCCTGCCCGGCGAGCAGCGCCGCCGTCACCGCGCCCTGACATATCCAGCCGACCGGCGTATATTTGACATGGGTTTTGGGTGAGAGTGTTTCCCAGTTATGGCTGCCCTGCGGCGGACAATAATATCCCGCAAGGCCCATCGCATGGGCCATTTTCGCTGCGTCATAGCCCAGCATCGCGCCTATCCCGGCGGTGGCGGCGATGATCCCTTCATGATTGATGCCGAACACCGTCGGCGTTTCCCCCGTCTCGATGAGGGAGGAGATCATCTGGCTCGACGCGGCGCTGAGCCGCACGGCGATTTCATGGGCAACCACGATGCCGGTAAGCAGCGCCCTGCCCGACAGCTTCTCCCGCTGCGCCACGGCGAGCAACGCAGGCAACGTCACCGGCGGCACATGCGGGATGGCGTCATAATCGAGCGCGTTCATCAGTTCGGCATTGGCGAATGCGGCGATCGGTGCGGGCAGGCGGCTGCGCGTGCCGATCAGCGCGGCCTCCCCGGCCTTGCCCGCCGTTCCGGCCATGGCCTGCATCGTCCCTGCGGCAAGGCGGCCCTTGTCCGTGTTCCACCCGGCAAGCGTGCAGCCCCATGCGTCGAGCAGATAACGCCGCGCCTCATGGATCACGGGCGCGGGAATATCCTCGAAACGCAGGCCCCGCGCCCAATCGACGATGGTGGCGGTGATCCCCGCCGTCCCGCCAGCCGGACCGGCAGAAGCAGCCATGGCTGCCCCCGCCGCCGGATTCCGGCCCTGCCCCGCCGACCTGCCGGGCCATAGCAGCGGGAGCGTCCCGGCCATGGCCAGCAGCATCCGCCGGTCCATCGTCACATCTTCACCCGCAGGCCAAGGCGGAAGCTGCGCCCGATCATGTCGAAATAGATGGGGCTGGTCGGGAAGGAGAAATTGACCGGCGCCATCGGCGGATCGCGATCGAACAGATTGTCCACCGCGCCGAACAGCTGGAAGCGCCTGGTCAGCTTATAGGAGGCCGACAGGTCGAAATAGGTGCGTCCGGCGACATGGTTATCGTTGATGTTCACGCCCTCGACAAAGAGGTTGTTATATTTGCCCGCGCTGATCGTGCGCATTTGCAGCATCGCGAAGGCCGGTCCGATATCCAGCGCCAGCGAGCTGTTGGTGAACCAGCGCGGCGAGCCGGAGGCGGAGGTCTCTCCCGCCCGTTCGATATAGCCCGTGCCCACCGCATCCTCGCGATAATGGATCACATGATTGGCCGCGACCCGCAGCGTCAGCGACCCGTCAAGGCTGGGGATGATCTTGTCGAGCGGCATGCGATAGGTCGCGCTGAAGTCCAGACCCGTGCGTTGCTGCTTCGACAGATTCTGATAGGGCGTATCGAGAATATAGGTCGCAGCGGAACCGGTGGGCGCCAGCGAGATGAACGAACAGAAATAGGGGTCGTTGTTCACCGCGCAGCTATTGGTCACGATATCGCTGTTGAGGGCGACGATCGCGTCCTTCACGGTGATGTTATAATAATCGACGGAGAGCGACAGGCCCGGCACGAAACGCGGCGTCAGCGCCACGCCGGCGGTGAAGGTATCGGCCTTTTCCGGCTTCAGGTCGGGATTGCCGCCGATCAGCTGCTGCGTGGGCAGGTTGCCCGCCGGGCCGCCATCGACGCCATTGGCGAAGGCAAGGTTGCGGATGGTGCTGACCGGCGGGGTGAACATCTCGAAGATGTTGGGCGCGCGAATATCGCGGGACCGGGCAATGCGGAACAGGATGTCATTGACCGGGTTCCAGGTCGCGCCGGTCTTCCACGTCACCTGCGTTCCGGCCGCCGTGCTGTAATCGGCGATACGCACCGCGCCGTTGAGGTCGAGCGATTGGGCAAACGCCATGTCCCGCGCAATCGGCACCACCGTTTCCAGATAGGCTTCCTTGACCGAGAAGCTGCCGCGCAGCGAGCGGGCATTGGTGGTTTCATACCCGGCCACCTCTGCGATGGGATCGACATCGGTGCGCTGTTTCTCATGCCGCCACTCGACACCGAAGGCGAGGGAAACCGGCCCCGCCCAGGTCGAGAAAGGCTCGCCCGTAATGTTGAAATTGGCCGCATCCTGCACATAAAGGGTGCGGCTGTGCAGCGTGCCCGTCACATAATCGATGGCGTCGGTGCTCGGCGATCCTTCGCCGAAGATATTGAGCGGCACGCATCCGGCGGCCGCCGCCACGCCATTGAGCACCGCGCGGCAGATGGGCAGGCCGTCGGCGTCGGTCGTCACATCGGTCGCATAGTTGAAATTGGCGAGAATGCGGTTGTTCTCCACCTTCTGCCGATAATCATTGCGGCCATGGATATAATTGGCGCTCCACTTCCAGCCGCCGTCCAGTTCCCCATCGAAACCGGCCACCACGCGATCGGTCTTGTTCGTGACTTCGCTGCGGCCCCGGCCGATATCGGTGCTGTAACGCCCGACATTGAAGCTGGTGATCTGGTTGGACGGATTGGCGGTGTTATAGTCGTCGATGATCGTGCGGAGCGCGTCGGGAATGAAGGGATTATCCAGCCGGACAACGATCGGGTTGGCCTGCTCATTGCGCGGCGGCAGCGTCTGGCTCTTGCCGCGTGACCATGCATGGGACAACTCGGCATGGAAGGCGATGGCGTCGCTCACATCATAATCGAACCGGCCATAGGCGATCTGCCGACGACCGGCGGGCTTGATGTAAACGCCGTCATTGATGTTGACCAACGCGTTACTGCTGCCGCCCTGCATATATTGCGACCCGGCATAATCGCCATAGCCAAAGCTGCCAAGCGTGCCATTGGGACCGAAAGTGATGCCCTTCAGCGCCGCCGCCGCGCCACTCGCATTGTTGATCATGCCGCCGGCCGTTGCGGTGGAAAAGCGCACATCGGGCACGATCAACTGCTGCGGCTGGCCATTGCCGCCGGTCGGGCAGCTTGCCGAAACGGCTGCCGCCAGCGGGCAGGGATTGATGAGAATGCCATAGCCCTTGCGGCCCCAGTCACGGGTGAACACATCCTTGACGCCGCGATTGTCGACATAATCGAAGCCGACGGTCAGATGCGCCCGCTCGCCGAGCCGGAAGCCGCCGACAAGGCCCAGACGCCATTCCTTATTGTCACCCAGTTCGGAGAAGCCATGCTGAACCTCTGCCTCCAGCCCCTCGAACTTCTTCTTGAGCATGATGTTGACCACGCCCGCAACGGCATCCGACCCCCATTGCGCCGACGCGCCGCCGGTCACGATTTCGGTGCGCTCCACCATCAGGGAAGGAACCTGATTGAGATCGACCTGATAAGTGCCGAGACCGGTGGTGATCTGCGGCACGAAGCGATTGCCGTCGACCAACACCAGCGTGCGCGTCTGGCCAAGGCCGCGCAAGTCCGCATAGACCGCGCCGGGCATGATCGACCGCACCCCATTTGTCGTGGCGGATGTCGACGCCTTGAACGCGGGCAGTTCGTTGAGCAGCGCCCCGATATTCGTCTCCCCCCTGTCCGCCAGCGCATCCGCGCCAATGATCGTCGTGGGCGTGGGCGCGGTATAGCCCTCGCGGTTGACGCGCGAGGCGGTGACGACGATATCGCCGGCCGTCGCCGGGGCAGCGACGGTGCTCTCCCCTGCCTGCTTCCCTGCCTGCGCGACCTCCTGCACGGCGGAGGCACCGGCCGCATCTTCCTGGGCATGGGCCGGGACCAGCGCCAGCGATGACACCCCGATCAGGTGCAGCGCGCGCAGGCTGACGGAACGCGAAACGGAAATGGATGGACGGCTCATGCTACTCTCTCCCCTTGTGCGCTCTGACGGCGCGCGATCCAATAAAACTCAGGGGTTCTGCATAAGGATGGCAGGCTTCGCCGCATTAATGGCGGAGAACTCCCGGATGATATGAAAGGGAACGGCGCCCGTCCTCCCCTTCCTTGTGGAAGCAACCGGACGCCTGTAAGATAGCGCTATCGGGCGGCCGCATGGCGAAGCGGACCGGCGCATAACCGAATGCGCTTTTCAGGCAGCCTTCGATATCGGTGAAGAGTCAGGACAGCAGCATCGGAGCCGCAACGGGCAACTCTCCCGTCAGCACATCCTGTCCGCGCAAGGCTGCGTGACGCCACTGGCCGGGCGGCATACCGAAGCGATCCTTGAAAATCTTGCTGAAATGGCTGGAATTGTTGAAGCCCCACAGGAAGGCGATTTCCGTCACCGACCGATCGGCATGAGCGGGATCGACCAGCGCCTCGCGACAGCGCTCCAGCCGCTCCTGCCAGATGAACTGGCTGAGCGTGACGGACTCTTCGCTGAAGGTCTTGTGCAAATGCCGTTTCGTGCATCCGAATTTATCGGCGATAGCGTCGATCGACAGATCGGGGTCGCGCAGCCGGTGGCGCACATAATCGATCACCCGCCCGCGCAACGTATCGCGCATCGGCACCGGCTGCCGCTGCATCTGCGCCTCATTCATCGCGAGCCGGACCAGATGGCCGATGATATCCGCCATATCCGAATGAATAGCGGTATCTATACCTTCATATTGCTGAAACAGTTGCAGCACGGTGTGGAACACCATGTTGGAAACGCCCGGCTTGCCGCCATAAACGCGCCCGCACATTGCCCGAACTTCATGCGGGCGCAGGCCCAGCCATTGGGCGGGAACCAGAATGGCATATTGCTCCACATCGGTGAGGCTGGTGATGACATGGGCGCGATTGGCGGTCCACGCGGTCCAGCAGCCCGGCTGCAAATGCACGTCCTTGCCGTCCTGCGTCATGATCGCGGCGCCCCGCGCCTGCACCAGGATGGGGATGATTTCCGGCCCGCCCGTGCCCGGCGGCCGCTCCAGCCGATGCGGCCCCGCCTCGACCCGCAGCATACGCATCGGCCCCAGATTGCCGACGCTGATCTTACCCGAAAAGCTGAGGCTGTCGACCGTCTGCACCGATACGCGTCCGCGCCCGGCGCTGATCACCTCTCCCCACCGGACCAGTCGTTCATTGGGGCTGAGGTCGCGCATGTCGACCGGCGCGATGTTGCTCATCCCGTTCCTCTCCTCACAAGGCGCATATGTGCTATGTTCGGATCACGTCCGGCAGAGCATCTTTCTCCGGCCATATAGTAATTGAATGGCTTCCCCGGTCAACATGCAGGAAAGCCGCACCCGTCCCCCCGCCGGGAATCTCCCTTTACGGCGGCGAATTCAGCGCCCTGACGGCAGCTTCCGACCGCCCGGAGGGTTGGCGCGGACAAGGTGGACAGGCATGGGAAAACGGCGGACCGGGCGCCGCCGCACGCCCGACGTCAAATCGATTCCAGAACTGCCCCGCCCGGCAGGACCTTTTCTCCGTCCGCTTCCCGCGCCGCATCGGAGCGGGAAATGGCCGATCGCATCGCGTAGAGCAGCGCCGCGCCCGCCAGATAGCAGGGCACCGAAAGAGCCAGCGCCAGATCATAGCTGCCGTGCGCGTCGAAGCTACGTCCAAACCATGCGACACCGAAGGCGCCCGACAGGCCCAGAAACACCACGCACACTCCATAGGCGCTGGCATAATTGCGCATGCCGAACAGCCGCGCGAGCAGATAGCCCACCAGATCGATTTCCGCCCCCTGCTGCACGCCGATCAACAGCAGCGCAAGCGTGGCGAGCGGCACGCTGCCATGGCTGAAAAACAACAGCGCGCATCCCAGCGCCGGAACGGCGGCGACGCTGCCCGCGACCAGATGCGGGGGGAAATGATCGACCAGCCAGCCACCGCCCAGACGCGCGAAGATGACCGAGACGGCAAAGATCGACACCAGCGCCGCCGCCATCAGCGGGGAGATACCGGCATCGGTCAGGATCGGGGCCATCGCGCTCATGATGCCGGTACCCGCCGCATTGATCGGCAACAATGCGATCGCCAGCAGCCAGAAGCCCTTGCTGCGCAGGATTTGCGGCCAGCTCGCGCCGTCCTGCCGGGGCGGCAAGCCCTCCCCGCCATCCGCCAACTGGACATGGGCATGCTCGCGCACCAGCAGCAGCACACAGGGTATGCCGATGCAGAGGGAAAGCGCGGCGAGGAACATGAAACCCGCCTGCCAGCCCCAGCCGCTGATCACGAAATGCAGCGCGGGGGTGGTAAGGGCGGCGGCGAGCGGCACGCCCGTCATCGTCAGCCCGAGCGCCAGCCCCCGGCTGCGATTGAACCACCCGGCGACCGCGCGGGAGAACACCGCGCCCCCGCAGGCGATGCCGATCATCGTGTGCAGCATGATGATGACGGTATAGGCGCCCAGCGTCCCCGGCTGGAAGGCGAGCGCGAGCAAGGCGCAGGCATAGCCCAGCAGGCCGACGATCAGAATGCGCCGTGCCCCCATCACATCGGCGATCTTGCCGACGAGGGGCGCGGCAAGGCTGCCGAGAAAGGCCGAAGCCGACGCGCTTGCCAGTTGCCCGCGCGTCCAGCCGAAAGTCTCCGTCATCGGGGCGACAAACAGGCTCGACACATAATTCCAGACCGGCAGCGCGGTGCCCAGCGCGATCGCCGCCCCCAGCACCACGGGCCATCCCTGCCGCCATTCATTCGTCGTGCCGGTCATCGCATCGCCTCCCGATCATAACCGCCCTTGAAGGACCCGGCGGAGCGGCAGCGGCACAGGGCTATGCCATATCCGTCCTGCCGCTCTGCACCGTGCCTCATGCTGGCGCGCGCCTTCAATCGGCCGCGACCATGAGCGAGCTTTTCGGCGCATGGATCTGCATCAGCACCGCGATCTCATCCCACACCGTCCATTCCTGCACGATCTTGCCGTTTTTGAAACGAAAATGGCTCATGCCCAATATGTTGACGGCATTGCCGGACGGCGGTCCGAACTGGCCATTGCCCAGATGCGTGCCGGTCAGCGACCAGCGCACGGCGGCGATATAGCCATCGGTTTCATGCGTGTCGCAGAAATGATCGAAACTGATCTGCGCGTCGGGGAACGCCGCCAGCATGGAAATGATGTACCAGATGACGCCCTGCACGCCATGCAGTTCCCGGCCCGGCGCGGTCTGGACATTGACGTCCGGGGCGAAATAATCCCTCACCCGGTCGAACCGGCGGCGGTTCCATACATCATGGAACATGTGGCGGAGATTATCCTCCATCGACGCCTGCGGACCGGAAGGCAGGTCGAGCGGCTCGGGATGCTTCTGCCCGATGCTGCGTTCCGGCAGGCCGGCCACGACCGGCGGCACGCCCGCCTTCAGCGAGGCTTCCGCCATCTTCTTCGCGACCTCGACGGGATCAAGGCCCAGCTGGCGCACCAGCGCGCCATTGTCGCGCACCAGCCACTCGCGATAGATAAGGTTACGGCGGATCATGCAATCGGCGATATGCCGGATACGCACCTTCTTGCCGGTCGGCGGGCCATAGACGGACGGGCCGAGATTGGTCATCCGGCTGGTGCCAAGATGGGAGGTGTAGAAGCCCTGCTTGTCGTCGCCGGTCCAGGCGACATTGCCGAGGCGGCTCTCACGATCGGGGAAGGCCTGCATCATCTGGATGGTGCCCGCGACGACCTCCTCCACGGAGGTCTGCGTGCCATAGGGCGTGTGCACGACAACGGCGTCGTCATAATGGGTGTAAATCAGCCCGACGCCCTTTTCCGCCCAGATGCGGTGGGTGCAATAAGCGATATAATGCACGATATCGGAATAGACATCCTCGAACCCGTCGAGCGGCTGGGTGCGTTCCGTGCGGGGGGAAAGCAGTTCGTTGATCGGGCGCTGGCGCACGCGGCTCACATTGGCCTTCGCGTCCGGTCGGGCCGGAACATGAAGCAGCGCAAGATCGGCCCTTTCCGGCGCCGTGTCATTTGCCGACTTGACTTCACTTGCCTTGGTCATGGGGTCTCCATTCCTGTGATCCTGTTGCGATATGCAATCGCCTTGGTTACGAGTCGGGTGAACAATATGAGGCTTTGGATACGTATGCAACACCTTAAAGCGGCCCTGTCATGACCACGCGCAGGACCAAAGGCGCCGCAGGCGCCGTCACCTCACGCGATGTCGCGCGAGCGCTCAACATCTCGCAATCAACCGTTTCGCGGGCGTTCACGCCGGGCGCCTCGATCTCCGCCGCCTTGCGCGAGCAGATATTCGAGGCGGCGGAAAAGATCGGCTATCGCCCCAATTTGCTGGCGCGCGGCCTCATCGCGGGGCGTTCCAACCTGATCGGTGTCGTGCTCCAGCGGCAAACCAATCTGCTCTACCCCGAATTGCTCTACGAACTGAGCGGACGTCTGGCCGAGCGCGGATATCAGGTCATTCTGTTCCCCATCGGCGAAAAGGCCTCGGTCCGGGATTCCATCGACCGGATCTGGGCCTATCGGGTCGATGCGGTGCTGGCGACCGGCATTTTGAGCGAGGAAGAGGCCGCGACATTTGAGGAGCACGGCCTGCCGCTGGTGATGTTCAACCGCATCCTGGACCTGCCCGTATCCAGCATCAGCTGCGATTTCGCCGCAGGCGCGCGCGATCTGGCGAACCGCCTGATCAAGGCGGGACACACCGAAATCGGCCTGATCAGCGGCCCGGAAGGGTCCTTTGTGGGCGCGGAAGTCGAGCGCGGCACCCTTTCGGCCATCAAGGGCAAGGCGAAATTGCGCGTGGTGCATTTCGACTATCGCTATGAAAGCGCCCCCGCCGCCATCGCAGCCCTTCAGGAAGGGGGGAAGCCGCTTCCCGAAGCCCTGTTCTGCGTCAACGACACCGTTGCGGCCGGCTGCCTCGACCATTTGCGGGAGAAAATGGGGCTTTCGGTGCCGGATGATATCTCGGTCGTCACCTTCGGCGGCTATGGCCCTGCCCGCTGGGGAAGCTACCGCCTTACCGCCATGCAGCAGCCCATGGCGCAAATGACGGGGGCTGCGGTCGATCTGCTGCTCGCGCAACTGGACGAATCGAATGGCGGGGTGGAGCGACGGTCGTTCCTGCCGCAATTCGTGGAGGGAGGAACGGCCCGTTTATAGGCAGGAAATGCACACGTATTGACACACATATATATAATTTAATTTATATATTTCATATACTTAAATCATATACGATGTCATAAGAAACAAAATTTACGCAATTAATTTGCATCCGTATGCATTCATGATACACCTTGATCATAACAACATCAGGGAGTCTTTAACGATGCGCATCTGGAATCTGGCATTCGGCACCGCGCTGGCCACCAGCATGGTTTCCTTCACCCCCGCCGCTTTCGCCCAGGATGCCGCAGCCGCCTCTACCGGCGTGGACGAAATCGTCGTCACCGCCCAGCGCCGCGACGAACGGGTTCAGGATGTTCCCATTTCCATCACCGCGCTGAGCACCGCCGACCTGAAGCGCGCGGGGATCAACGATGTCAGCCGCCTGGAGCAGGTCACGCCCGGCTTCACCTTCGGCCGTTCCGGTTCCGACGCGCGCCCCTCCATTCGCGGCGTCCGCACCGAAACGGTGAACGCCACCAACGATCCGTCGATCGGTTTCTATCTGGATGGCGTCTATCAGAGCCGGGCGCAGCAGGCGCTGATCCCGCTGGTGGATATCGCCCGCGTCGAGGTTCAGCGCGGGCCGCAGGGCACGCTTTATGGCCGCAACACCTTTGGCGGCAATGTCAGCGTCATCACCAACCTGCCCACCGACGAATTGGCTGCGGGCGGATCGATGCGCTTTTCCAATTTCGATACGCAGCAATATGAAGCCTATGCGAACGTGCCCGTCAGCGACACGGTGCAGCTGCGCTTCGCGGGCGCACATAATTCTTCCGACGGCTATGTCCGCAGCCGCTACAACCCCGATGTCCGGCTGTTCGACCGCAACGAATGGATGGGCCGCGCAACACTGCGCTGGACCCCGACGCAGGATCTGGAAGTGGTGCTGCGCGGCGCCTATTGGGACAATCGCGGGCAAGGCGGCGGCGCCTATGGCTATCGCGTCGCGGGCACGCTGGTCAATCCCGACACCGGCGAACGCTCCATCAACGGCAGCCCGGCGCTCTATAACCCCACCGTGCGCGACGGCATTGCCGATATCGCGGGCGTGGATATGGGGGTGCCCGTCAACGGCGACAAATATGTCAACGACTGGGACTATGTTCCCTTCGAACGCACCCATGAGGTGCTGACCAGCGCGCAGATCACCTACACGCTCGGCAATGTCATGCTGCGCTCGATCACCGGCTGGGAGAAGTTCCGCACCGATCGTTCGGCCGACCTCGACCAGACGGCGGTGGTTTTCCCGGCGGCGGGCGTTTCCGCCGGGTTTGCGGGCAGCGGCTATCAGCGCAATGACACCAACGCGGAAACGCTGAGCCAGGAATTCCAGATCGCCTCGGTCACGACCAAGCCGCTCCAGTGGATCGTCGGCCTCTATGGCCTCAAGGACAAGCTCGACGAGCGCTACAGCCAATATTACACGGCGGCCTCCGCGACCGCGGCGGATACGACCGCGATCACGAAACTGGACGTGACCTCCTACGCCGCCTATGCGCAGGCATCCTATTATATCGTGCCGGATCGCGTCCGCCTCACCGGTGGCGCGCGCTATACCTATGAGAAGAAGGAATTCGGCATCAGCAACTTCAGCTACCCGCAGGCGGGTGGCGTGGTGACGGGCGCCACTTCGGAAGGCGGGCCGACCTACAAGAAAACGATCTGGAAGGCCGGGGCGGATTTCTTCGCTACCCCCAACAACATGCTGTATGTCAGCGCCTCGACCGGCTTCCGTTCGGGCGGTGTGAACAATAATTCCGCCAACTCGGCCATTCCGTCCTCCTTTGGACCGGAAAATGTGATGGCATGGGAAATCGGTTCCAAGAACCGGTTTATGGGCGGCAAGATCCAGCTCAACATTTCCGCCTTCGATTATCGCTTCAAGGATTTGCAGATCACGGTGCTCAATCAGGACACCAATCTCAGCTACATCCAGAATGCGGGCAAGGCGCACAGCAAGGGCTTCGACGTGGCGCTCGATCTGGCCCCGGCGCGCGGCCTGCGCCTGAGCGGCAGCGCGACCTATCTGGAGGCGAAGTTCGACGAATATACCCGTCCGAATGATTTCTACACAGCCACCAACGGCGATCCCCGCCTCGTGAATTTCGCGGGCAACAACATTCCCATGTCGCCGCGCTGGAAATTCACCGGCAACGCCTATTATGACGCGGAAATCCCCGGCATCGGCACGATCACGCCGGTCGTGAGCTGGCTGCATTCCGCCAGCTTCTACACGCTCGATTATAATACCGTGATCGACCGCCAGAAGGCCTATGACAAGATCGACCTGCGCCTGAGCTGGCGCCAGGAAGGCGGTCGCTTCGGCATCGAAGGCTTTGTCGAAAATCTGACCGATGTCGCGGTGCTGAGCCGGAGCGTGATGGGCAACAGCCAGCGCATCCAGCAATCCTTCCAGGCGCCGCGTACCTATGGCGTCAAATTCTCCGCCGATTTCTGACACCCCCCTGTCCGGGAACCTCCACGGGCGGTTCCCGGACATATTTCCCGCAAGAGATATATCATGCCTCACACCGAACAGCCCCTGACGGAGCGGCTGGTCCGCTATGACGATCTTGTTCCCTGCTACAACGCCTTCATCGACACCCGGTCGCCGGGATCGGAAGCCAAGGAGAATTTCACGATCATCGGGCCAGGCGTCTCGGAAAATCCGCAGCAGCATGTCCACATCGCCGAACCGCATGGCTTCAACATCGGCGGCGCGCGCCAGCCCCCCCATTGCGTCAATTCCCAGCACAGCCACGATACCGCCGAAGTGTTCGTGGTGCTGAGCGGCGAGTGGTCGTTCAACATCGGGGAAAAGGGCGACGATGCGCGCATCCTGCTGAACCCCGGCGACGTCATTTCCATTCCCACCAATGTGTTCCGGGGCTTCGAGAATGTCGGCAAGGATAGCGGCTTCCTCTGGGCGGTGCTGGGCGGGGATGATCCGGGCCGTGTGCTCTGGGCGCCTTATGTCTTTCAGATGGCCAGCGATTATGGCCTGATCCTGCTGGAAAATGGCAGCCTGATCGACACCACCAGGGGTGAGAATATCCCGGCGCACGTCAATCCGATGACGCCCACCGACGCCGCGATGGTCGCCAGGGTGCAGCAGCTCGACGCCGCGGCGATCCGCCGCTGCGTGGTCCTGTCCGATGAGTTCCGGACACTGGGCGACGGTCCTTTTTCCGCGCTCGAAGGCGTTGAGGAAAAGGCGGTCATCGGCCCGGAAAACGGCAAGGAAGGGATAGCGGCGGGCAAGATGGGCTGGCCGCACGGCTTCCAGCTTCGCCGCCTCACCCTCTGCCCCGGCGCTCTCATCCCCACCCATAGCCGCGCCGAAGCGGAAGTGCTGTTCGTGCAGCAAGGTGAAGCCATCGTGCAATCGGGCGATGAGACGATCACCATGGTTGCGGGCGATACGCTGACCATCCCGGTGGGCCGGGAAAGGAGCCTGCGCAGCGCACAGGGCGCGACGTTGTTCGTCGTGCATGGTGGCGATGCCCCGCAGGCACCGGTCTGGAAAGATATGGCGGCGCTCCCCGCCTGACTATCCCCTTCATCCGCAGCAGAAACAAAAATGCCCTGCGTCCGACCAGACGCAGGGCATTTTGTCATGCATAGCCCGATTTTATGCGCCGGCCTCTTTCAGCAGGGAGGCCGCCCCGGCGAGCAGAAAGCCATGATCCGAAGCGAGCAGGAACAGGCTGACGCCAAGACCGGACCAGCGCGCCGCGTCGCCGGGGCGGGGCAGGAACATGCCGATGACGCGACCATGGCGGCGGCCCGCCTCGCAGATTTTCTCTGCCGCCGCGATCACGCGGGGATCATCGACGCTTTGCGCGCCCATCGCCACCGCCAGATCGACTGTGCCGATGAAGAGCGCGTCCATGCCCTCCACCGCCGCGATGGCGTCGATCGCCTCCACGGCCTCCAGATCCTCGATCTGGCCGATGACCACGATATTCGCGCTGCGTGAGCGATGTTCGGAGATGGTGCTGCGCGTATAGACGGCCGCGCGGCTCGATCCGGCATAGCCGCGCCCGCCCGGCCCGTAATGGCTCGCCAGAACGGCGGCTTCCGCCTCCCGCGCGGAACGGATATGCGGCAGCACCACCCCCGTTGCGCCGCAATCCAGCGCGTTGAGGATATGTTCCGGCGCGGCGGACGGAGTGCGCACCAAAACCGGCTTGCCTGCCGATCGGGCCGCCAGCACGCATCCGTCGACCGCCATCCTGTCAAACGGCGCATGTTCCGCATCCAGACACAGGCAATCAAGGTCCGTCAGCGACAGCACCTCGGCGATGATGGGCGATGGCGTCTTGATCCATGTGCCGATGATCCGTTCCCCCGAGAGCAGGCGCGATTTGAAATCAGCCATGCACAGTTTCTCCCTTCCTACCTGCAAGCCATCGGCCAATCCGCGCCGCCATATCATCCGGCCGCTCGATCAGCGCCATATGCCCGCCCGGCATGATCTCCAGCGTCGCGCCCGGAATGGAGGCGGCCGTTTCGCGATGCCAGTCGGGCGGGCAGATTTTGTCCTCATCCCCGCCGATGACGAGGGTGGGACAGGCAATGGCGGCAAGACCCGGCCTGCCATCGGGACGGGTTCGCAACGCCTCGCTCTGGCAGCGGAACGTCTCCGCGCCGATGGTCGCGGCCATGTCGATGCAGAGTTGCCGCAAGGCGGCGTCGTGCGCTTTTTCGGCGGAAAAATAATTGGGGATGAAGATATCGCGCAAAATCTCGTCCAGCCGCCCCTCACGGGCCATTTGCTGATGCAGGAGGCGCGCCTGCGCCCGATCGGGAAGATCGTCCGAAGCATTGATCCCGACCAGGCACAGGCCCTCGATCCGGTCCGGCGCGGCCCTCGCCATGGCCAGCGCGACGATGGCGCCCATCGAAAACCCCACCGGAACGACAGGGCCGGAACATTGGGCAAGGGCATGGCGAGCCATCAGGTCCACATCATCCTGCGCCAGATTCACATGGCGGCAATCATGGCCTCGCCCGGCAAGGCTGTTTGCCACGGGCGCCCATGCACGCTCGTCACACATATGGCCCGGAAGAAATATCAATGTCGTCATGACCGCACCATAACCACATTTGGATACGTATGCAATCACCTGAAGTCGGAACTGGGGGGAGACCCGACCACCCCGACATCCTCAGCGGGAGGCGGGTTTCGGACCGACGAACCGGTCCCGCCCCGTCTCCGCCATGCGATTGGCGCTGCGCGCCTTGAGGAGGTCCTGACGCGACAGGATGCCGACCACGCGATGCGTCCCTCGCTCCACGACCGGGATTCTGCCGATGCCGGTTTCGATGATCAGATCGGCGACCACGCCGCTGGGCGTGTCGGGATAGACGACCGGCTGCGCGGCATCCGAAATGGCATCGGCCAGCATCGTCTCCGCGCGGCTCTGATCCATCTGCCAGCGCAGTGCGTCGGTTCTCGAAACAAGGCCGACAAGGCACCCATGGTCATCCACCACGGGATAGCTGCGATGGCGGGCCTGCGTGGTGAAGAACGACACTGTTTCCGCGATGGTCTGGCTGCCCGCCAATGTCTGCGGATCGCTGGTCATGATCTGGGCAGCCTGAAGCAGATCGAGGGGATCGACCGTATATTCCTGAAGGATATGACGGCCCCGGCGCGCGATTTTCTCGGTCAGGATCGATCGGCGCATCAACAGCACGCTGATGGCATAGGCGCCCCCGGCGGCGGCGACGGTGCACGGGATCATCTCGAAATGTCCGGTCAGTTCCGCCGCGAACAGCGCGCCTGTTAGGGGCGCGCGCATCGCGCCGCTCATGATGCCGGCCATTCCGATCATCGCCCACACGCCCGCATCGCCCGGAAGGACCTGCCCCATCAGATAGCCGGCCGCGCCGCCCAATATGAGCAACGGCGCCAATACCCCGCCCGAAGTGCCCGAACCCAGCGCGACAAGCCAGACCAGCGCCTTGACGACGAGAAGGGCGACCACGACCTTGAGCGCGAGCGAACCGGTGAGCAGGGCCTCGATGCTGGCATATCCCGCGCCCAGCACATGGGCATCGATCAGGCCACCGATGCCGACCACAATGGCGCCCAGCGCGGGCCACCACATCCAATGCACCGGCAGCTTGTGGAAAAGGTCCTCGATCCGGTAGAGCGAGGTCGAAAGCACCATCGCCTCAAGGCCGACCAGAATGCCTACACCAGCCGATGCGAGCAATTCCCAGGGCGCATTGGAAAGCGAGGCCGCCATCGGGAACATGGGACCGGACCCGATGAGCATCGGTCGCCACGCATAGGATATGAGGGTCGCGACGACGACGGGAACGAAGCTGCGCGGCTTCCATTCGAACAGCAGCACCTCCACCGCCAGCAGGATGGCCGCGAGCGGCGTGCCGAAGATGGCGGTCATGCCCGCTGCCGCGCCCGCAACGAGCAGGGTCTTGCGTTCCGCTGCGCTTAGGTGGAAACATTGGGCGAAGAGGGACCCTATGGCTCCCCCCGTCATGATGATCGGCCCCTCGGCACCGAAGGGGCCGCCGCTGCCGATGGAAATGGCCGATGACAGGGGCTTGAGCAAGGCGACCTTGAGCGAAAGACGGCTTTCGCCAAACAGGATCGTCTCGATCGCTTCGGGGATACCATGACCGCGAATCTTGTCGGAACCAAAACGGGCCATCAGCCCCACGATCAGGCTGCCGATAACCGGTATGACCAGCACCAGCAGGCCGACCGAGGCGTCGGTGATAACGCTATGGTCGGCCGAGAACCGGCCGAACCAGAAGAGATTGGTGGCGATCGCGATGAGCTTCACCAGAACCCAGGCGCCCAGCGCGCCGCCGGTCCCTACCACCAGCGCCATGGCCGCCAGCAGGGGAAGCCGCAAATCCGCGGTGTGATCCGCCAGCTGGTGGCTCTCGACGGCGCGGGTGGGTGTTAACGACATAGAATGCATGACCTCTTGCAAGGGAGGTGTGCGCCAATATATCGCAATACGATATTTTTCAATCCGGAGATTGCAAGTGAGTGTAACCGAGCAAGCGCTGACCGACCGCGACTATGTGGCGCTTGCGGAATTTCGCCATGCGATCCGCAGTTTTCAGGCGTTCAGCGAAGAACGCGCCGCCGCCGTGGGCCTGACGCCGCAACAGCATCAGGCCTTGCTTGCCATTCGCGCCGCCGGGCCGGAAAACGCGACCATCGGCTATGTCGCCGAAAGACTCATTCTGAAGCCCCACAGCGCAACCGGATTGATCGACCGGGTGGAAAGCCTGGGTCTGGTGACCCGCCAGCCCTCTGCGGAGGACCGGCGGCGATATGTCTTGCAGCTCACCGAAAAAGCCTATGACATTCTGGCCGCCCTCTCGGCCATTCATCGCGAGGAAATCCGGCGATTGCGCCCCCTGCTTCTCGAAATATTCGACGCGATCGGCGAGGACGACCGCTGAACCGATCCCCTTGCTGACCGCAAGGCAGGGATCATCTTGCTATTTATATCGTATTACGATATAAATTTCCGTCAGCCTTTCCCATAAGAGGAGGTTGCGATGGAGATGGCCCGGATTTTTCTCAGCGCGGCGGCGGAAATTGCCGTGAGCCTGTTTTCCGTCGTCCTTTCGACCATGCTTTGCGTAAAGGCGGCGGAACGGACGCGGCACCCTTATCTGGCCGTGGCGCTGATGATCGCCCTCCTCGGCGCCTTTCTTCTGGCCGGTCCGGATCGCGGCCCCATACGCGTGATGGTCCTGACGTTCGGCCTGTCCTCTTCCCTGCTGCTGTTCCTTTGGGCCAGACTGGAGCCTGCGATCATGACGCTCCCTCATATGAATGAACGAACTGCCCGGCACTGGAGCTATCCGGCGCTGATCGCCGCCATGGGCGAGAGCCGCCGCCCCTCCTCGGGAGAATTGCGAACGCTCCTCGTCCGCATCGAAAGCGAAGTGCAGGCGCAAGAATTATCGCCCCGGTCCAAGGCTGCTTTGATAAAACGCATCGCCCGCATGTCGCTCAGGATGAACTGAACAGACCCCCGCTCAGATTATGCTGCACTGCCGCAAATATCATGGTGAACCGCAAGGATGAACAGCGGTTCCGGATAGGCCGCGAGGCCTTCCGGCCATGGCGCTCCTGCCTGCCAGATACTTGCATATATTTGCGGTTATCACGCAAAATATTTCATTTGCAGCCGAGACGAAAACCCGGAAAACTGTCCGTCAGGTCGTTATGGCGAGACGTCTGCAAGATGCCGCCCCTGTAGGAGAGGATGCCCATGAAGGGGCGGCGATTGAAGCACCCAATGGTGGGAATCCCCCTTTCCTGGCATGGTGCGTCCTGGGCACTCGTCATGGCGACCGCACTCTGGGGCATATCCTATTTAAGCGAGCATAATATCGTGATCGAGCGGGAATTGCTGCTGCTCCTGCTCATCATGGCGCTTTTCTCGGCTTTTGCGCTGTCGGGCCGGGGGCAGGATGAATTTCGAGAGGGCGGCCCCGGCGGTGAGGCGACGGACGACTCCTCCGGATCATAATTCTTTCCCACCAGCTAGCGCAGCTTTCATCGGCGCAGGAATGGCGCGGATATCGCTCGTTTTCGATTTAATATGAAATATTTTGCGTATTACCATAAATAAATTAATCTATGGGCTGTCCGGGTGAGCGGCTAGGGAGCCGCTGAAGTTCCCGGGGGCTTGAATTCGGTCAGTGCGGCCGTGGCAGACTCCCTTTGTGTCACGGTTTACAGAGATGACTGTTGCGCTCGCGGGCCGTCGAGGCTTGCACCTGCCCCTTCCGTGGATCGATCCACAAAAGTTGCTCTTCTCCATCAGCAGCCTGATCGCCGCATCGATCACGCTCGCCATCGCCTTTTCCGCCAGTCTGCCGCGCCCCTGGTGGGCGCTGCTGACGGTCTATGTGACGGCGCAGCCCATGGCGGGGGCGTTCCGCCCGAAGGTTCTCTATCGGCTGGGCGGGATCGCAACGGGCGCGCTGGTCACGATCCTGCTGGTGCCCAATCTGCAAAATTCCCCGGAACTGCTGGTCCTGTGCCTCGCGGCATGGACCGGCTTCTGCATCTATCTCGCCGTGCTGGATCGTACGCCGCGCGCTTTCCTGTTTCAGATGGCCGCCTTCAGTTCCGCCGTCATCAGCTTTCCCTATCTCGACGACCCGGCCAATATCTTCGAAACGACGATCGCGCGGGTGCAGGAAATGGTCGTCGCGATTCTGGTGGTGACGGCCGTCCATGCGGTCCTGCAACCCTGGAGCGCGACCCCCGTCATCCGGGCGCGGGCGCAATCCTTCATCGGCCACGCCCGCCGCTGGGCCGCCGAGACGCTTTCCGGACAGCACAGGCGGCTGGAGGACGAACATCGGCGCCTTCTGGCCGCCGACGTGACGGAATTGGGGATGATCGCGGTTCATCTGCCCTTCGATCAACGCTGGGCGCCTGCGACCCGGCGCCGGGTCACGGCGCTCCAGCAACAACTCGCCAGCACCCTGCCGCTCGCCTCTGCCGCGGCGAACAGGCTCGATCTTCTGCGCGCCCAGAACGCGGTGTCGCCGGAGTTGGCCGGTCTGCTCGATGATATTTCCGATTGGCTGACCCATGAGGAAAGCAGCCCGCTTGCGGCCGTGCCCCTCGTCCGGCGGTGCCGGGCCATGGCGACGCAGGTCGAGGATACCCACGACTGGACGGCCCTGCTGACCGCCAGCGCCTGCGTACGCATGGCGGAATTTCTGGGCGCGCTCGCGGCCAGCCGCCGCCTTGCCGACCGCATCGGCATGCCGGGACGCCCCGGTCGCGACATGTTGCAGGCCGCCCCTTTCGCACTGGCGCGGGACCATGGCGTCGCCGCGCTGGCGGGCCTCGCAACCGGCTGCGCGATCATGCTATACTGCGCCGTCTGGATTTTGCTGGCATGGCCGAACGGCTCCGCCACGGCCGCTTTCGCGGCACTGATCACCTGCTCTTTCGCCACGCAGGACGACCCGGCGCCGGTCATCAGCCGCTATCTCCTCGCCACGCTCAAGATCTTCCCTCTCGCCGCGCTCTACCTTTTTGTCATTCTGCCGCGCGTGGACGGCTATGCCATGCTTATCATAACGCTGGCCCCGGCGCTTTTGTGGATGGGCTATATCCAGGCGGACCCGAAGCGGTCGCCGCAGGCGCTTCCGATGTTTTCCTGCTTCATCGTCGCCATGGGGTTTCTGGCGCGCTTTCAGGCCGACTTCGCCGTTTTCGTGAACACCGGCCTGGCGCAGGTCGGCGGCATCATAGCGACGCTGGCGGTGACCCGCCTGTTCAGGTCGGCGAATGTCCGCTGGTCGGCGCGGCGCATCTTGCGGGCCAACTGGGCCGAGCTGGCGCAGCTGGCCGATATTCGCCGCCCGTTCACGCCCGATCGCTGGACGGCGGCGGCCGTCGACCGGCTGGGGCAGGTAGCGGCGCGAATGGCGATCGCCGGGCCAGCCGAAGAGCTGCACGCCGCCGATGGCCTTGCGGACCTGCGCATCGGCCGCAACATAATCCCGCTGCGCCGGGCGCTCTCGCATGTCCCCCATGACGCGCGCCACCAGCTTGGTGCGGTGCTTTCCGGGCTAACCGCCCTGTACGCCATGCGGTGGCAAAAGGGATTTGCGCAGGCCCCGGCGGCAGAATTGCTGACGCTGATAGATGCCGGATTGCGCGCGCTGCTCGGCCTTCCGATGGACGATTTCCGCCGGGCCGCGATGCGCGCGCTCGTGGGCATGCGCTGCAATCTCTTTCCCGAAGCGCCCCCTCTTGTAACCGGGAACGCGGCGTGATCGAGGAAATCCATATCTTCGGCATATATATGCCCGCAGCGCTCGCATGGGGCGTGCTGGCGGTGATGCTCGTCTACCTGCTGCGCTGGCCTTTGCAGCGGCTGCCGCTCCATCGCTTGTTCTGGCATCCCAGCCTGTTCGACCTCGCCCTGTTCATCCTGTTCTGGTGGGGGCTGAGCGCTCTTGCCGACGCCTTTCTCACTCCATGGCTGGCTCCCTGATCATGCTCCATCGACATAATATCGCGCGCTCCATCGCGACACTCCTGCTCATCCTCGTCATTCTCGGCGGCGTTTATGCACTCTGGCTGCGCTATCAGGTGGAACCGATCACCCGCGACGGCAAGGTTCGCGCCGACATGGTGCCGGTCGCAGCCGACGTCAGCGGTCTGGTGAGCGAAGTGCGGGTCGGCGACAACCAGCGGGTCGCCAAGGGCGACATTCTGTTCATCATCGACCGCCCGCGCTATCAGCTGGCGCTACAACAGGCATCGGCCACTCTGGCCAGCCAGCAGGCCGCGCTCGCCCAGGCCATTCGCGAGGACAAGCGCAACCGCGCCCTGCCGGAGGTGATCGCGGCGGAGGCCATCGAGCAGGGCAGCGCGAAAGTCGAGGAACTGCGCGCCAGCATCGGGCAGGCGATCGCCGCCCGCGATCTGGCGCGCTTCAACCTCGAACGCACGCTGGTGCGGGCGCCGGTGGCGGGCACCGTCACGAACGTCTCCCTCCAGCCGGGCGTCTATCTGACCGCCGGCAAACCGGCGCTGGCGCTCGTCTATGGCCAGTCCATCCGCGTGGAGGGCTATTTCGAGGAAACGAAGCTGCCCGCCATCCGCGTGGGGGACCCGGCCAGCATCTACCTCATGGGTGTCGCCGACGAGATCAAGGGACATGTCCAGAGCATCGCGGGCGGCGTGGAGGATCGCGAGCGCGCGGGAACCGATGGCCAGCTGGCCAATGTGAACCCCTCCTTCACCTGGGTGCGGCTGGCGCAGCGCATTCCGGTCCGCGTCGCCATCGACAAGGTTCCCTCCAACGTCCAGATGATACCGGGGCAGACCGCGACGGTGATCATCCACCCACGGGAGGACGGGCGATCCGTCCATCGGAGCCTCCCATGGTGAGGCGGAGTCTCTCGCCCGCGTCGGCCTGCCTGCTCGCCTGCCTCCCGGCCTGTCTGCTCGGTGGCTGCGCCGTGGTCGGCCCGGAATATCATCTGCCCGAAACGGCCATGGTCAACGCGCCCGCCGCCTCCGGACCATTTCTTTCCGCAGGGCAGAGCGCCAGCTCGGCTCCCCTGCCCGACCAATGGTGGAAGCTCTACGACGACCCCGTGCTCGACGGCCTCGTAACGCAGGCCCTTGCGGCGAACATCGATCTGCGGGTGGCGCAGGCCAATCTCGAACGCAGCCTTGCGTTGCTGGACGCGCGCGGCGCTGCGCGGGAAGTGCAGGGCAGCCTCAGCGGCGAAACCAGCTACGCCCAGAGATCCGCGGAGGCCGAACTGCAACATGTGCAGCCCCCGCTTCGCACGATCTACAATGCCGGGGTCGCGGTCAGCTATGATCTGGACCTGTTCGGCGGGCTGAAGCGCGGGGTGGAGGCGGCGAGCGCGGACGCAGAGGCCGCAGTCGCGGCGCGGGATCTGGTTCGCGTCAATGTCGCGGCGGAAACCGCGCGGGCCTATGCGGACCTGTGCAACGCCGGTTTCCAGCTCGATGTCCTCGGGCGGTCGATCTCCTTGCAGGAAAAGGGCCTGCGCCTCACGCAGCTGTTGATCCGGCACGGCCGGGCGGTCCGCTATGAAAGCGACCGTCGCGAAGGCCTGCTGGAGACCAGCAAGGCTCGCCTGCCGCGTCTCGCCGCACGGCGGCGCAATGCCGTTTTCAGAATAGCCGCGCTTCAGGGACGGCCGCCAGCCGAAGCGGATATGACGCTGCTCGACTGCCGCCTTCCGCTATCGTTGCCGCAGGCCCTGCCGGTCGGCGACGGCGAGGCGCTGCTGCGGCGCAGGCCGGATATTCGCGGCGCGGAACGCCGGCTGGCGGCCTCGACGGCCCGTATCGGCGTTGAGACCGCAGCGCTTTATCCCGATATCCGACTGGGCGCGTCGGCGGGTTCGACGGGCGCCGTCGCGGACATGCTCTCGCCGCTGACGAACAGGTTCGGCTTCGGGCCGCTCATCAGCTGGACGCTCAATCGCCATGCGGCGCGGGCGCGCATCGCGGCGGCGGAAGCGCAGAGCCGGGCCGACCTCGCCAGTTTCGACGGCGTGGTGGTGAGGGCCTTGCGGGAAGTGGAAACGGCGCTCAACAGCTATGCCGCAGGGCTTGATCAGCAGCAGAGCCTCGACCGGGCGCGGGAGGATGCCGGACGGGTCGCCCGCTATACCGCGCAATTGCGTCGCGGCGGCAAGATCGCCGAACTTCCCGCCGTTGAGGCCGAGCGCGATCTGGTCGCAGCGGAACTGGCCGCGGCGGAAGGCAAGGCCGCCATCAATGATGACCAGATCACGCTGTTTCTGGCGCTGGGCGGAGGCTGGGCCACACCCGGACTGGCAAAGGCCTTGCCCCCGGCGGCAGCGGCGGGCGATCCTCCCTCGCCCTGAACGGCAGGGGCCGGGATGGGAAAAACCGGCGGTGATGCCCGCCATCATCATGACCACCAGTCAGAAACAGATCGATCCGGTTATTTTTGAGCGCGCCACGCCTTCGACAAGGGCGCGGCGGATGCTATCCAGCAGCAACAGGACCATCTTTCCAGATCAAGCCCAGGATTATTCTCGATGGACATCGGCATCGCCCAGACCTTCCTCGAAGTGGTACGGACCGGCAGCTTCGTTGGCGCGGCCAACAACCTAAACCTGACCCAGACCGCCGTCAGCGCTCGCATCCGCGTGCTGGAGGAACAGCTCGACCGCCCGGTATTCATCCGCAACAAGGCGGGCGCGAAGCTGACCCCGGCCGGGAAGCAATTTCTGCGCTTCGCCACCAGTCTGGTGCAGATATGGGCGAGCGCGCAACGCGCCGTCGCGCTCCCACTGGGGCGGGAAACGGTCGTGACGGTCGGCGCCGAACTGAGCCTCTGGACGCCCTTGCTGCGCAACTGGCTCCTCTGGATGCGGCGGGAATGCCCGGAAGTCGCGGTGAGCACCCATATCGCCTCGTCCGATCGCCTGATGGAGCAGGTTCAGGGCGGCGCCCTCGATGCGGCGGTGATCTATGCAGCGCCGAGCCGCCCCGGAGTGGTCGCCGAACTGCTGTTCGAGGAAAAGCTGGTGCTCGTCCGGACGACGCCCGCCGATGGTCCGCTCGTCGCCGAAAATCACGTCCAGATCGACTGGGGGGACGAGTTCGCCGCGAGTTATCAGGCCGCTTTTCCCGACCAGCCCAATCCCGTGGTTTCGATCAGCCATGGCCCCCTCGCGCTGGATTATATTCTGGAGGTCGGCGGCAGCGGTTATTTCAGGAAAGGCTTCATTCGCCCCTATCTCGAAGATGGACGGCTGGCCCTGGTGCCCGGCGGCCCCGAATTTTCCTATTCCGCCTATCTCGTGCATTCGACCAAGACCGACCCCGGCATGATGGATCGGGTGCGCGCGGGCCTGCGCGCCGCGGCGGCCATATCGGTGTAAACGACAGCCTTGCCTCGCCCGCACCGATAAACCGAGACATCGAAAGGACGAACCGAGCCTCACCGCATTTCGGCGCCCTCCCGATATGATAGACCGGGGCGAAACCAGGAGGAGTTGAAATTTGAGGCATCTTGCATTGCTTGCGATTGGCGGCGCCATGCTGGTCGGCGGTTGCTCGGACCCGAAGGAGGCCAGCAAGACCAATTTCCAGACGGCGATCGATAACTGGATCGGAAAGAACCCGCCATGCATAGCGATCCCGCGAGGCAATGTGACACCGGCGCAAAAGACTGAGGCCCCTTTCCCGCGCTATATCGATGCCTCCCCGCTTACCGCGCAGTTCGCCCTTGAAAGCCGGGCACGGCAGGAGGCGCCTTTCCTCGCATTGGTCGATGCGGGATTGATGACCGTCCGGAATGCCGGGGTCAGCGTCAGGGCCAGCCTGTTCGGGGATGCCGAGAAGGAAATCCCGGTCCATGCCTATGATCTGTCCGAGGAAGGCCGGAAGGCGGTCGTGACGGAGGGCGAGAAAACGGCCTTCGGTTCGCCCGCCCAGCGTTTCTGCTACGGAACGCCGCAGGTCGACGAGGTGGTGCAATATACCGAGCCGGCCGATGCGATGGGCATGAAGATATCGCAAGTGACCTATCGCTATCATCTGAAGGACATGCCCGCATGGGCCGGTAATGCGAAGATGAAAGCCGCCTTTCCCGAACTGGAACGCAACGCCGCGGCCAGTCTGGACGGAAAAGCGGCGGTCATCCTCACCAATGAGGGCTGGGTCCATGAAAAGGCCAGCGGAATACGCTGACAAGGCGCAACGGATATCCCCATGGCTCGCGGCATGACCCGGCCAGCGGGGGTATCCGCCAAGGAGGAGACGGCTTTGCGCGCGCAGAACAAAATCCTCGCCGGGATCATGGCCGGGCTGATGCTGACGCAACCGGTATCGGCACAACCCGCGCGCACGGCAGAGAGTCTGGCGGGGCACTATTATCTCTCCGGCGTGATGGAAACCGGCTCCGAACTCCTTCTGCGGCCGGACGGCACGTTCGACTGGGGCATCTCCTATGGCGCCATGGATTCCATGGCATCCGGGCGCTGGGCCACCGATGGACGGCAAGTCACGCTGACCGCCCGCCAGCCTGAACCGAACGCCGTGAAGTTCCGCCTGGGTGACCGGGGCGCGTGGAATGAGCGTGTCACGCATTCCTTCGAACATCGCCGTGAGCAAGAGGCGCTGGAACATCGCGCCGCCCATTGCCCCCTGCCCTCGCTCTCCAGTGAAACAGTGCCCGACCTGAGCCTCACCGCTTATGGTGACAAGATGCCATCGGCAGCGCAAATCGCCAGCATCGAGGAAGAGGCGCAAGCTGCATGGGCGGCGGCCCAGACGGCTCTCGACCGGCTGAAGGGGAACCCGGCCTGGCCCAGGGACGAAGCGCTTGTGGTCGCAACCGATAGTGCGATCGAGGCATTCCAGAGCAAGCTGGCCGCCGTGCAGGGGCTCCATGAAGCTGCCCGGATCGAAGGAACCGAGCCAGCGCCGCTGGTCCTACCCGAGGAATGCCGCGTTCCGGATTTCGAGGCTGAGATCCGGGCGTTTCAGGGCGTCGCCATCCATGTCTTCGATCCGGTCCGGTATGAACGCGGCGACGGCATCCGGGTCGAAGCACGCTATGAGGATGGGTCCACACAACAGGACATGGTGACGGGGGGCTATGCCTTTTTCCCGGTCGGAACCGGCCATCGGATCATCTCGATCACCCTCGCGGCTCCGGGATCGTCCCCGGAAAAGAAGGCGGCGTTCCCGGTCGATCTCCCCGCCGCATCCGTCCAGTTGGTGGATGCGGAGCTTGGCGCGCTGGCCACACCGCTGTTCAATGAACTGGTCCTGCCTGTCCGCGCCGATGGGTCGCTCGACGCCGCGGCCTTGTTCCGCCGGGGCGCTTATGAAAAAGCCAGACCTTCCCGCTGATCTTCCGGGAGCAGCGTGAAGATGGATCGAAAGGTGCGATGAGGCGGTGCGGGGCAGCGCTGGCGCTTGCCCTCATCGCGACAGAGGGTCCGGCAGGGGCGCAGCAAAGGCCGCGCGGCAGGGCATGGCCGCGCGGCCTTCTCTCTTTCCCGGCTATTTCCGCCCAAGACGGAGACAGCCGGGAATGGAACCGCCGGATTACAGGCGGTCGTCGATCTTCGAACGGAAGAAACCCGCCGGAAATTCCTCCACCGCATTGCCGACGATGGTATATTCCTTGGGACGGCCGCTGAAACGCCCTTCCAGCTCCATATAGGATTGCGGATCGAACAGCGGCGTCGCGCTCATGCCCATGACGCCGGTCGCATCGACCTTCTGGCAGGTATAATGGCATCCCTGCTGCGCGGCGTTTTTGAGGCCATGTTCCAGCATACCGTCCATCGCCGCCTTCAGCAGATAGTGCATCGTCATGAAGTTGAAGCCGAGCGGATAGATATCATCGACCGTCACGGCGGGCTTGCCATCGATGTCGCGCACGTCCGGGAACATCTTCCAGCCCGGCACCTTGGAGGCGACATATTTGGCATGCTCCAGCGTGCCGATCTTGACCACCGTGGTCATCTGCGCGCCCAGTTCATGGGCAAGGCGCATGCGCTCGCAGCCCTCGTCCATCTCCGTTTCCGGGTCGGCATTGGTGCGGGCGATGAGGATGCAGTCCGTGCCCTCCATCGCGGCGAGCGCGGCCTTCACCTTCTCCAGATAGCGTTCGCGCGGCAGCAGGCTGGTCGATTCCTCCATGTCGCTCGAATCTTCGAGCTGAAGCGCCGTGGCACCCGCCATGATCATGCGCTTGGTCGAACGATAGACCGCGAGCGGGCCGCCAAAGCCGTCCTCGATATCGGCCGCGAGCGGCAGCGGCGAGGTCTGGGTGATGCGGCTGCAAATCCATTCCACATCGGTGAGGTTGCTGAAGCCATAGTCGATCACGCCGTTCATCGCGATCGACACTTCCCCGCCGCTGAGCATCGCGGCCTCGAAGCCGACCATCTCGACCGCGCGCATCGACGCGCAGTCATAGACGCAGGGCGCGACGATGCATTTGTTGGATTCCTGAAGCAATTGCCGGAGAGATTTCTTGGCCATCTAATGTTCCTTGTTGAATGATGAGAAGCGGGATCAGAATTTCACGCGGGCGCCGGCCTTGAAGTAGCGGCCAATGGGATCGAAATAGACTTGATTGGTGCCGCCCTGCGCGCTCGCGGCCAGCGGCGGGTTCTTGTCGAACACGTTGTTGACCACGCCGAACAGCTCGAAATTCTCATTCACGCGCAGATTGGCGCTGAGGTCGAGATAGAAGCGGCTGGCCACGCGATTGCTGTTGACGCTGTTCGACAGGCTCGCAGAATAGCCGTCATCCTCCGGCCCGACGAGGGTCGTGTCGAAGATGCCGCGCGGGATATATTTGCCATGCGCGCTAAGCGTGAACGCATCCTTGTTCCAGGTCATGGTGCCGTCGATGATATAATCGGGCACGCCGGTCGTGGTGCCCGGACGATAGCCGGTCTGGCCGGTGCGATCGACGCCGCCCACCGAAAGCTTCAGATATTTGGTGGCGAGCAGGCGGAAATCGAGGCTGCCCAGATTGCCGATCCCGGTATTATAGCTCACTTCAAAGTCGATGCCGCGATTGACGATCTCGCTGACATTCTGGAGCACGTCCTGCACCTGCAACAGGTTGCCGTCGCCATCGCGCGAAACATAGGAACAAAGCGCCGTAACCCCTTGATTACAACGATCGACGACGACCTGCGCGCCCAGCGTCGAGATCGCGCCCTTGATCTTGATGTCGTAATAATCAACCGACAGGCGCAGCGATCGCAGGAAATTCCAGTCTGGCATCACCACGACGCCCGCCGTCCAGGTATCCGCCTTTTCCGGGTTGAGCGTAAGATTGGCGCCGGAGAGGGAGTTGACCTGAACCTGCGCGCCACCATTTTGCGGGTCGACGATGGTGACGCGGCCCGCCGTCACCGGACCGAACAGCTCGGTGAGGTTGGGCGCCCGGATATCGCGCGACCGGGTGGCGCGGAAGCGCAGCTCGGGCACCGGCGCATAGACCGCGCCCAGTTTCCAGGTGGTGGCGTCGACGCTGGTGGTATCGAGATTGGGGCTGGACCGGCGATAATGGGTCTGGCGCACCGCGCCGTTCAGTTCCAGCGTATCGGCGAAGGGCATATCCTTGAGGATCGGCGCTACCGCCTCGACATAGCCTTCGATCACCTCGATCTGGCCGGTGACGGCCTTGCCGTTGAACGACCAGAAGGCATTGGCGGTGGAGAGCGCATCGGCGGTCCCGACCGCCTTGTCGTTGCGATATTCAAAGCCCGTCGCGACCGAAAAATCGCCGCCCGGCAATGCAAACAACGATCCGTTAAGGTTGCCCGCGACGACATGTTCGGTGGTGTTCGTGGTCTGATAGCCCGAAGGCGCGATATAGGCGGCCGCATCGGCGGAAATATTGCCCGCGCCGAAGATGTTCATCGGCACGCAGCTCGGATCGTCATTGGCCGTGCTGGCGTCGGCATTGATCCCGCAGACGACCTGATTGCCGACCTGAACCGCATCGGCGGCATTGGTCACGCGGCTGGCGATGATATTGCCGCTATAGTCCTGCCGGAACTTGTTGCGCCCATATTGATAATAGGCGTCCCATTTCCAGCCGCCGCCCAGATCGCCTTCCAGCGAAAGCACCGCGCGATAGGTGCGGTTGCGGGAATGATTGACCGATCCGCCAAGGTCCATGAAGGCGCGGCCCAGCGTGAAGGAGGTAATGTCGTTCTGGTCCATGATCGCCGCGACGCCATCGGGCAGATAGGCATTGTTGCGGTTGATGGTGACGGTGGACCGCGCCACCGACCCGATCACCATGCCCTTCACCTCGCCATAGGACAGGTCGAGATTGGCCTTCAGCGCATCGGAAAATTCATAATCGGTATGCGCATAGGCAATGAAGCGCTTCACCGGCGGGATCAGCAATATGCCGTCGAGGAAGCCGTTACGGCTCGATTCCTCACCGCCCTTGGTAAAGAGCGGCGAAGGATTGGTGCCGTAGATGGTGCCGAAATCATAATCATGGGTGGTGCCGTCGGGATTGAAGGCAAGCCCCCGCAGCGGCCCCGAATTGGCGACGATAAGACCACCCGAGGACAAAGTGCCGGTACCCGCCGGGCCGGTGCGGATGCTGGCGGGCAGGCCGTCATAGCCCGCAGGCGTGTTACCGACGAGCTGTTCCTTGGGGCACCAGCTGCGGGTGTAGCAATCCCCCATGCCATCGGAATCATTATATTCGCCGGCGATCACGAAATGACCGCGGCCCTCGCTGAATTTGGTGCCATAGGCCGCCTGGATGTTGCGCTCGCCCGCGTCGCCGCGCTGCGAGATGCCTGCCTGCACCGTGCCCTTGAAGCCCTCGAAATTCTTGTCGATGATGAAGTTGACGACGCCCGCGACCGCATCCGACCCATAGGCCGCCGATGCGCCGCCCGTCACCACCTCGGTCCGGTTGATGATCGAGCTGGGAATGAGGTTGACGTCGATCGTGCCCTGCGTGGTCGAGGGCACGAAGCGCTTGCCGTCGAGCAGCACCAGCGTGCGGGTGCCGCCAAGGCCACGCAGGTCGAGGACGCGCGCGCCGATATTGCCGCCGACCGCCTGCTGCGTCGCGGGCGTCACCAGCGGACGGAAGGAAGGCAGTTCGTTGAGGGCATCGCCGACATTGGTGATCGCCCGCTGCTGGAGACGCTCCTGCCCGACGACCGACACCGGCGTCGGCGCATCGAAGCCGCTGCGCGCGATGCGCGAACCGGTAACGACGATATCCTGCATGGTGGGCTGGCTATCGGCGGCGGGCGGCGTGGCGGCGGCCTGCTGGCCGGCCTCCGGCGCGGGCGCGCCATTATCCTGCGCGAACGCCACCGCCGGACAGATCGCCAGCGCGATCGCCCCCAGGGCGGCTCCCCATGCGTTGCCGCGCACGGTCCTGATCGATGAAGAAGGATGATAAGTCATTATTCTCTCTCCCCTTGACGCGCCTTATCCGGCACTATGAAGTCAGTTGATGAAATCCTGCATGGAAGATGATGAAGCGGCGGCCCGCGCGGCTTCGTCCTGCCGGGTGCGAATGGCGCGATAGGGCGCGCGCGCCAGCGCCAGCAGCAGGAACATGAGCGGCGCGGCGATGCCGACGATGATCGCCAGCGAATAGCGGATATCGGCCGGATCGCGGAACACATGGTCGGTCATCAGGCCGATCACCATCGGGCCGATCGCCAGCCCCACCAGCGTGATGATGGTGATGTAAAGCGCCGTCACCTGCCCGCGCGCCCGGTTGGGAATGATGAGCTGGATCGCCGTCCCCGCGCAGGGAAAGGGCATGCAGCTCAGAAACATGGCGGGTGCCAGCAGCATCAGCGCAAGCATCGCATTGGGCATCAGCGGCGCCAGCGCCCCGAAGAAGCCGCAACCGATGAAGCCCAGCGCCGCCACCCGCAGATGCGCGTCGCTATGCCCTTTGCGCGTCAGCCTGTCGGAAAGCCAGCCGGCGAAATAGGTGCCGCCCGTCCCGCAGATCAGCATGATCAGGCCGAAACCGAGGCCGATTTCCGCCGCGCTCCAGCCATAGACGCGAATGAACAGCGCGGGCGCCCAGATATTATAGGCATAGGAAACCAGCGTCACCATTGAGAAACCCGCGAACATCGGGACCAGCGCCGCCTTGCGCTCGCCGATCACCGCCAGCACCTGGGCGATCGTCAACGGCGCATCCGCGCCCGCGCCGGTGCGACGCGGTTCGCGCATCAGAAACAGCAACGGCGCCAGCAACAGGCCCGGAAAACCGACGATCAGAAAGGCCGCCTGCCAGGGCTGCAACCCGGCGAGCAGGCCGGTCTTGAGCAGCGATGAAGTCGTCAGCCATTCGAGCAGGCTGCCGCCGCTGATGAAGGCAAGACCGATGCCGAAGGGCGCGCTCAGGAAAAATATGCTGACCGCGCGGCCCAGCCGGTCGGGCGGAAACAGGTCACTCAGCAGGGAAAGGCTCGCAGGCGTCACACTGGCCTCGCCCACGCCGACCCCCACGCGCATCAGGAAGAGCTGCCAATAGCTGCGCGCGAGACCCGATGCCATGGAGAAGATGCTGAACAACGCAAGGAAACCGCCCATCACGATCTTGCGCGGATAGCGATCCGCCATGCGGCCGATGGGAATGCTGCACAGCGTATAGAAAATGCCGAACGCCACGCCCTGCAACATGCCAAAGCCGGTATCGTCGAGGCCAAACTCCGCCTTGACCGGTTCCACCATCAGGTTGAGGACGACCCGATCGAACTGCGAAGCGATCGAGGCGAGCGCCAGCATCAGGGCAATGAGCCAGGCGCGCCCGGACCGCTGCGGCCGAGTTTCCTCAAATGACTGAAAGCTCTGCGCCTGCTGCTGCATATTCAGGGTCTCTCCCGTTTCCCTGCCACTTCCACGGAAGCCTGTACGGCCTCTCTTTCACCTCATCATGTGACCGTGCACATTAACAGGCAAAGTCCATCTGTCAACTCTTTCCGGTACAAGTTTCAACGATGGGGCTTTAGTCGTTCTCGGCGGAAAGATGCGCGATCACACAGGCAAGCTGGCGATCCAGATCATCGGCGCCTTCCACGATGATCGCCTGTTCTTCAGGCGCGGGCACTTCGAGAGTCGCAAGCTGACTCTCCAGCAAAATCACGGGCATGAAATGATCTTTTCGGGCTGTCATGCGCTCCACCAGCCTCTCTTTGGACAGCAGCGGCAGGATGAAGCGGACAGGCCTTCCCACGCTGGCGGCTATTCTGTCGCGATAGGCCCGCTTGAGCGCCGAACAGGAGACGACGCAGCCTTGCTCCGCATGGCGGGCAAGGCTCGCGGCAACATTGTCGAGGAAAGGAATGCGATCGGTATCATTCAAGGGTTGGCCCGACGCCATCTTCGCGACATTGGCCGGAGGATGCAGGTCGTCCCCCTCGACAAAGGGAATACCCAGCGCCTGCGCGAGCGCCCGCCCCAGCGTCGACTTGCCGCAGCCGCTGACCCCCATCACCACCAGCAGAGGCTTCATCATTCCGTCCCTTCCCGCCCCGAACCGCGCAGATGCCCGTCGAAGAGCCGCATATAGGCCGCGCTGTCGCAGGGGCCGTAGCCGTCGGCGACAAGCGTGCGATGCAGGTCGGCGATCAGCGACGTGAGCGGCATGGGAATATCGCGCGCCAGCGCGGCCCCCTCCACCATGTCCAGATCCTTCAGCATATTGTCGATCCGGCCGGTGGGCGAATAGTCACGCTCCGCCATTTTCGCCATGAACTCCTGCACTATCCGCGAATCCGCGCGCCCGCCCGCCAGAGCCGCCGGAACAAGCCTTGCATCCACGCCATGGACCTCGGCGAAGCGCACCGCCTCCGCCACGCTGAGAAACGCGGCCGCGCATATTATCTGGTTGATGAGCTTCACCGTCTGGCCACTGCCCACGGCGCCCATATGCGTGCGATTGGCGGCGAGGCGATCCAGCAGCGGCGCGGCGCGCGCGACATCCGGCGCGTCGCCGCCAATCATCAGGGTCAGCCTGCCTTCCCGCGCGGCGGGGGCGCCGCCGGAAAGCGGGGCATCGACCCATTTCATTCCGGTTTCGCGAGCCAGCCTTTCAGCCATGCGCGCGGTCGCGGCCGGATCTATGGTCGACATGTCGATCAGTAGCCGCGCGGGCGTCGCCGCCTCCGCAACGCCGCCCGGCCCGAACACCACCTGTTCCACGATCGCAGGACCGTTGAGGCTGGTGATGATGAAATCCGCCCGCGCGCTCGCCTCCGCCGCGCTGTCGGCGATATAGGCACCGCGCTCGCCCAGCGGCAGGCAGGCGGCGCGGCTGCGATTGTGGAGCGTCACCTCCATGCCGCAGTCGAGCAGCCGGGCGGCAATGGCGCTGCCCATCACGCCGACGCCGATCACGGCAACATGGGTCATGTCCCGTCCCGCACCGAGGCGCGCTCGACCACCGAAAGGCCGACATCGATGGCGACGGTCTTGCGCGCCTCGGGGTCGCCCGCCAGCAATTCGCGCACCATGCTGCCCGCGCGCTGGCCGAGGGCGCGGAAATCGACATGAACGGTGGTCAGCGGCGGGTTGATCTCCCGCCCGATTTCGAAATCGCCAAAGCCCATGATCGACAGGTCGCCGGGCACCGCGATCGCGCGACGCTGGCATTCCATCACCGCGCCCACCGCCGACAGATCGGACACCGCGAACAATGCCTCGACATCCGGTTCCTTCTCCAGCAGCACGGCCAGGCTCTGCGCGCCATGATCATAGCTGATGGGCGGAGTGCCATGGCGCAGCACATAATGGGTGGGCAGGCCCGCAATGCGCAACTCGTCCTCAAAGCCGCGCATACGCTCCTCGCCGCGATGGTCGATCACATCCCCTTCGGTCGAGCCGCCCAGCGCCCCGATGCGCGCAAAGCCCTTGTTGATGAGGTGGCGGGCGGCGGTGCGCCCGACATTATAGTTGGAAAAGCCCACCACATGCTCGATGGGCTGGCTCGGCAGGTCCGCGATCTCGATCACCGGAATATCAGCGGCCAGCAGCATGCGCGAGGCGGTGCGGCGATGGATGGTGCCGGTAAGCACGATCGCCTCCGGCCGGCGGGCGAGCAGGTTGCGCAACTGCCGCTCCTCCTCCACCAGATCATAATCGGTATAGGCGATCAGCAGATGATAATCATCGGCGCGCAAGGCCTCGGTCAGCCCATGCGCCACCGCCGCGAAATTCGCGTTGGTCAGCGTCGGCAGCATCAGCGCGATGAAGCCGGTCTTTCGGCTCGCAAGGCTGCCCGCCGCGCGATCGGGCACATAGCCCAGATCCGCGATCGCCTTGTTCACCCTGTCCCGCGTGGCGGGCAGGACGAGATCGGGATCGCTGATGACGCGCGATACCGTCATGCGTGACACCCCGGCAAGGCGGGACACGTCGCGGATCGTCGGACGCAGCGTGGATCGCGCCTTCGCCTTGCCCTGCGTCTCCTTTGTCGCCGCCTTTTCCTCGTCCGGCTGCTTCATTCGCGCCATATGATCTTGCACCCCCTCATCATGTGTCAGCGGGACGAGCTATAGCGCGTCCCTTGCCGACGAAACAGGGTGGCTCACTCCTGAATTGCGATATGCAGCTTCACCACCTGCTTGCGATCGCCCGCGCGCTCAAAGGCGGTGACGGCATCGGCCAGCCTGTAGGTGCCGGACAGGATCGGCGACACGTCGACCTCGCCGGAAACGATGAGATCGACGGCATGGCGAAATTCGCCATTGGCCCGGAAGGCGCCGACAAAATCGATCTCGCGGGCCTGAAGCGCATTGACCGGCACGGGGGCGGTGCCGGGGGGCATCATCCCGACCTGCACGATGCGGCCACCCCGGCGGACGACACGGAACAGCGATTCCAGCGCCTGCGGAGAGCCCGACGCCTCGAAAGCCACGTCGAAATAGCCACCATCGACCTCATAACGCGCCAGCCCGTCCGGATCGGCGGCAACATTGACCGCATGATGGGCGCCCATCTGCTCGCAGGCGACCCGAAGCGGCGCATCCTCGATATCGGTGCTGACGATCTCCGCCGCGCCCGCCAGCCGCGCCGACCGCGCGGTAAGCAGGCCGATCGGCCCGGACCCGGCGACCAGCACCCGCTTGCCCATCAGCACGCCCGCGCGCGCCACCGCATGCAGGCCGACCGAAAGCGGCTCGGCCACCGACAATTTGAGGAGGTCCGTGTCATCAGGCACCGGGATGATCTGATCGGCGCGCAGGACCAGATGCTGGGCGAAGCCGCCCTGCACATGCGGAAAGCGCCCCGCGCTGCCGAGGAAGAACATATTGATGCACAAGTTCATGCGCCCTTCCCGGCAATAGGCGCAGACGAGGCAGGGACGACTCGGGTCGAGCGCCGCCTTCATGCCGGGGGCAAGGCCCTGCACGTCATCGGCGAACTCGACCACTGTGCCGGAAATCTCATGGCCGAGGGTCAGAGGCTCCCGCACCGCGAAATCCCCCACAGCCCCGCGATGATAATAATGCATGTCCGACCCGCAAATGCCGCCATAGGCGACTGCCACCCGCACCTCTCCGGGGAGGAGCGGACGATCCTCCACCTCGTCGATGCGCAAATCCTTCTTCCCATGACATTTGGCCGCCAGCATCGGGCAATCCTCCTTCGACTCTCTTTCTGGGACCGATATCATGGATCGGAGCATTCAGGCAACCGTCCTGTTACCCTGCACATACCGGAAAATTTTCGGATCAAATCGATAATCTTTGCAAATAGCGCGATATTTGGGCTTGCCAGAAACCTGATATACGTTCATCTGTGTGGCAAATGTGACCGGTCCCTAAATCGGAAGAACGGGCATCCGGCATCGAAACGCGGGAGTAGAGCGCTGTGCGACATAATCCATTCGACCTTTCCGGGCGCACGGCCCTCATCACCGGCGCCTCGCGCGGCATCGGCCATGCGATCGCACAGGCGCTCGGCGGGGCGGGCGCACGCGTCATCCTCAACGGCCGTTCCGCCGACACGCTGGACGCGGCCGCGCAGGTCCTGCGCAGCGAAGGCATAGAGGCCGACACCGCCTGCTTCGACGTGACCGATGCAAAAGCCGCCCAGTCCGGCATTGCGCGCCTGCTCGACGCCGGCGCGGCTATCGATATCCTCGTCAACAATGCCGGGATACAGCGCCGCAACCCGCTGGAGCAATTCGACGATGCGGATTGGGACGCGCTGCTCGCCACCAATATCAGCAGCCTCTATCATGTCAGCAAGGCGGTCGCGCCGCATATGATCGCGCGCGGATCGGGCAAGATCATCAATATCGGCAGCGTCCAGTGTGAACTCGCCCGGCCCGGTATCGCGCCCTATACCGCCACCAAGGGCGCGGTGAAGAATCTGACCAAGGGTATGTGCGCAGACTGGGCGAAATATGGCCTCCAGATCAATGCGATCGGCCCCGGCTATTTCGACACGCCGCTCAACAAGGCGCTGGTGGAGGACCCGGAATTCGACGCCTGGCTGCGCAAGCGCACGCCCGCAGGCCGCTGGGGCCAGCTTTCCGACCTTCATGGCGCGGCCATCTTCCTCGCCTCCTCCGCATCCGATTTCGTGAACGGGCAGACCATCTATGTCGATGGCGGCATCGTTTCGGTCATCTGAAAGGCAACCGACCATGACCCTTCCCACCGCCATCCAGATGTGCCCCTTTTCCGATTATCTGGAACAGGAACTGGCGAAGCGCTTCACCCTCATCCGCTGGGATGAAATGGACGAGGCCGCGCGGCAGGCCTTGCTGGCGCAGCGCGACGACCGGATCGGCGCCGTCGTCACCAACGGCCATGTCGGATGCCCGGATGATCTGATGACCGCCCTGCCCGGCCTCAGGATCATCGCGATCCATGGCGTCGGCTTCGACAAGGTGAACCTGCCGCTCGCAAAGGAACGCGGGGTCGGCGTTTCGACCACGCCCAATGTCCTCAATGAGGATGTGGCGGACCTCGCCATCGGCCTTGTCATTTCCCTGCTGCGGGAGGTCGCGCCAGCCGATGCCTATGTGCGCGGCGGCCGCTGGGAACAGGGCGACTATCCGCTCGGCCGCAAGGTGACGGGACGCCGCTTCGGCATCGTCGGGCTGGGCCGCATCGGTATGGAGATCGGCCATCGGCTCGCGGCCTTCGGGCCGGTGGCCTATACCGGCAACACGCCCAAGGACGTGCCCTATCGCTTCGTGCCCGACGCCCTGACGCTCGCGCGGGAAAGCGATGTGCTGATCCTCGCCTGCCCTTCCAATGCGCAGACCTTTCACCTCGTCGATGACGCGATCCTCGATGCGCTGGGGCCGCAGGGCTATATCGTCAATATCGCCCGTGGCGCGGTGATCGACGAGGCAGCGCTGATCGGCGCGATCGACCAGCGCCGGATCGCAGGTGCGGCGCTCGACGTGTTCGAGCATGAACCCCATGTGCCCGAGGCGCTGCGCGCTTCGCCCCATGTCCTGCTCACCCCGCATATCGCCAGCGGCACGGTCGAGACACGCCGGGACATGGCGGATATGGTGTTGCAGAATCTCGACGCCGTGCTGGCGGGCGATCCGCCGACGCATGCGCTGGTCTGAGGCATCAAGGGAAAGGACAGGATCATGGGCAAGGTTGCCGTCATCACCGGCGCGGGCAGCGGCATAGGCCGCTCCGTCGCGATCGCGCTGTCGCAGCGCGGCTATCGCCTCGTCCTTGCCGGACGGCGCATCGAGGCCCTGAAGGAAACGGAGACCCTGCTGCACGGGGGTGCGGAAGCGCTGTGCGTGGCCACGGACGTCACGGACAGCGCTTCCGTAAATGCTCTGTTCGGGGCGGCGACGGCGCGCTTCGGGCGTGTGGACCTGCTCTTCAACAATGCGGGCGTGAATGCGCCGGACGTCCCCCTCGACCAGCTGGCGGACGAGGACTGGCGCCGGGTCATCGACACCAACCTGACCGGCGCCTTCCTCTGCCTGCGCAGCGCCTTCGCGACGATGAAGGCGCAGGTGCCGCAGGGTGGGCGGATCATCAACAACGGCTCCATCTCCGCGACCAGCCCGCGTCCCAATTCCATCGCCTATACCGCGAGCAAGCACGCCATCACCGGCATGACCAAATCGACCTCGCTCGATGGCCGCCCCTTCGATATCGCCTGTTGCCAGATCGATATCGGCAACGCGGCGAGCGCGATGGGATCGCGCATGGCGAAGGGCGTGCCGCAGGCCAATGGCACGCTGGCGGTAGAGCCGGTGATGGATGTCGCCCATGTGGGCGAGACGGTCGCCTATATGGACAGCCTGCCGCTCGACGCCAATGTCCAGTTCATCACGCTGATGGCCACCAAGATGCCCTTTGTCGGCCGGGGATAGCCCCGTCCGGCGGCCCCTATAATTCGAGGAGAGGAAATCCATGCCCTTGCCGATCAAGGCCGCCGTCACGCGCGAAACCGGCCAGCCGCCGGGGCTGGAGGATGTGACGATCGATGATCCGCGCGACGGCGAAGTGCTGGTCGCGGTCTGCGCGGTCGGCGTCTGCCATACCGATATGGTGATGCGCGATGGCCATGTGACCATTCCGCGCCCGATGGTGCTGGGCCATGAAGGGTCGGGCAAGGTCGTCGCGGTGGGAGGCGGCGTCTCCTCCGTCGCGCCGGGCGATGCCGTCGTTCTGAGCTTCGATAGCTGCGGCCGGTGCCCTTCCTGCCACGATCACGAACCGGCCTATTGCCACAACTGGTTCCCGCTCAATTTCGGTGGCGGACGCGCCGATGGCTCGACCGCGCTGCATGCGGCGGATGGCAGCGCCATCCATAGCCATATTTTCGGCCAGTCCTCCTTTGCCACCCATGCGATCGTGCATGAACGCAATGTGGTGAAGGTCGATGCCGACCTGCCGCTGGAACTGCTCGGGCCTTTGGGCTGCGGCATCCAGACCGGCGCGGGGTCGGTGCTCAATGTGCTGAAACCCCGGCCCGGCAGCAGTCTCGCTGTGATCGGCACCGGGGCGGTGGGCCTCTCCGCGATCATGGCCGCGCGCATCGCCGGGGCCGGCACGATCGTCGCGCTCGACCTCAACCCGGAACGCGTCGCGCTGGCGCGGGAACTGGGCGCGACCCACGGCTTCCACGCCGACGCGGCCGACTGGCAGGAACATGCCACCGCCGCGGGATGCCCGGCGGGCTTCGATTATATCATCGACACGACAGGATCGCTCGCCGTGTGCAACGGGGCGCTCACCGCCCTTGCCCCGCGCGGCGAACTGGCGCTGGTGGGGGCCTATCCGCCGGGCGCCGCGATCGAGGCGGAAGCAAGCTTCCTGATGAGCGGCGGGCGCGTGGTGCGCGGCATCGTCGAGGGCGGCGCCGACCCCAAAAGCTTCATCCCGGAACTGATCGCCCATCATAAGGCCGGGCGCTTTCCGTTCGACCGGCTGGTCCGCTATTTCGACTTTGCCGATATCGCGCAGGCGATCGAGGCGGGGGAAACCGGGCAGGTCATCAAGCCGATCGTGCGCATGCCCTGAAAGCCCCCTCCCCATGACCGCATCGGGCGAATGCAGGGGGCGGTCTTGACCTGTGGCGGGGCCGCCCCATAGTGGTCCGTTCCATCGTGGCAAGGGAACAGGATATGAAACGGCAAGGGCGCATCCTATCTGGCTGGGGGCTGGTCGGCTCCTGCGCCCTTGCGCTGGCGCATCCCGCCCATGCCAGCGACAAGGGCTGGGACGATGCGGCCACGATCGCGCGTGATGCGCTGGTCGTCGCCGCCCTCGGCGTACCCGTGGCGCAAGGCGACTGGAACGGCGCGTTGCAGGCAGGCGGCAGTCTCGCGCTGGCCAAGGGGGCGACCTATATCCTCAAGGAATCCATCCACGAGCAGCGGCCGGACAAGTCGGATCGGCGCAGCTTTCCCTCCGGCCATACGTCGGTCGCCTTTGCCGCCGCCGCAACGCTGGAAAATCGCTATGGCTGGAAGGCGGGCCTGCCCGCCCATATCGCGGCGGCCTTTGTCGGCGTTGCCCGGGTGCAGGCGGACAAGCATCATTGGCACGATGTCGCCGCCGGTGCCCTTATCGGCGAATTGTCGGGCCTGCTGCTGACGCGCAAGCGCAACGACAGGGTGCAGCTTTTCCCCTGGGCGGAACCCAGCGGGGCGGGGGTTGCCCTCGGCATGCGCTTCTGATCCCGCCTTCGCCGTGCGAGACCCGTTCCTCCCACGGGACGGGCTGCGGTCGTGGCGACGGCAGAACCGCCGCCACGAACAGCGATCATGCAGGGTCTGGCATCAGTAATTATAGCGGATCGTGGCGAGGAAGTTCCGCGGATCGCCCCGATAATAGCCATAGAAGGTCGAATCGATCGAGCTGACATAATCCTTGTCGAAGAGATTGTTCAGATTGACCGAAACGGACAGATCCTGCGTCACCGCATAGCGCGCCATCAGGTTGACCAGCGCATAGCTGCCCTGACGTGCGGTGATCGTCCCCAGCCCGGATGGCGTGGTGGTCAGATAGAAGGCGCTCTGCCAGTTCAGGCCGCCACCGACCGTCAGCCTGTCATCGGGGAAGCGATAGCTGGTCCACAGCTTGAACATGTCCTTGGGCGCGGTCGTCGTCAGGCGCTCGCCGTCCCTGCGCGTCACGCTATGGCTGAAGCTGGTGCTGAGATTCCATCCCGCCATGATTTCACCCATCGCCTCCAGATCGAAGCCCCGGGTCCGCGCGCCCTGAACCGCCTTATAGGCAGCGGTCGTCGTGCCCGGCACGGTATAGCCGGTATCCACGACCGCGAAATTATCCTGATTGATGGCGAACAGGGCAATGCTGGTGTTGAGCGCCCCGCCGAACAGCTCGCTCTTCAGGCCGACCTCATATTGCATGCCTTCACGCGGCTTGAGCGTCTCGCCATCCCGGTCCCGGGCGCTTTGTGGGCGGTAGATCGATGTGATGCTGGCATAGAGCGAATGCTGCGCCGAAACATCATAGACCACCCCGGCATAAGGCGTCAGGATCGCGCTTTCCTTATAGGTGGTGAGGCGATTATTCCCCTGCGAAGCGGGCAGCGTATAGTGCAGGTCATAGCTATAGCCATAATCGCTCAGGCGCGCGCCCACGAGCAGCGACAGCCCGTCCAGAGGCTTGAAGCGGAAGGTTGTGTAGCCCGCCTTCTGCTTGATGATCGTATCCCCTTCATAGAGCGTGCCCGGCGAAACCGGCTCCGCCATATAATTTTCCCAGCTATAGATATTGACGTAACGCCCCTCGATGCCGGTGCCGCGATTGGGCTGGTGATAGTTGCGATAATCGGAGTAGCTCAACCCAGCCACCATCTCATGCTCGCCGCCCAGCAGTTCGAACGATCCCTGCGCCATTAGGTCTAGGCCCAGCTGCCTCTGCTTCGTCTTACCCGACCCGCCATAAAGTCGCACGCCTTCGCCGGTTTCCTTGTCGGGAAAGCCCCAGCTCGCATAGGCGGCCATATATTTGCGGTCGGTGTGCAGATAGTTGCCCGCCAGCCTGACCACCCAGTCGCGGCCCAGCTCCTGACGGATGGAGCCGAAGGCGTTCAACACGTCCTGACGGTTATAGCTCCATTTGGCCGCCGAATTGGCCGAACGGGCGAAATCGGTTCGCGATCCGTCGCTGTACCAGAGGGGAAGCCCGGTGGCGGAGAAGGCCGTGGGATCGTTGCGCTGAAAATCGGCGCCGATGGTGACGAGGATCGAGGGCGTGACGTCCGCCTCGATCACGCCATAGGCGACCTGCTTCTTGTGCTCATAATAATCGGTGAAACTTTCGCCCTGATCATGCGCCAACACCGCGCGGGCGCGGATAGTCCCCGCCGCGTTCAGGGGCGAGGAAATATCGAGTTCGCCGCGCACCCTTTCCCACGAACCGCCGCTCAGCGCCACATGTCCCTGAAAGTCGGATGTCGGACGCTTGCGGACCAGATTGACGGTCGCGGAAGGATCACCCGCGCCGGTCATCAGGCCGACCGCGCCGCGTAGCACCTCGATCCGGTCATAGGTAACGGCATCCCCCAGTCCCTGCGGAGACACCTGGCTGGCAATGTCGAGCGTGGTGGGAATACCGTCATATTGATAATTATCGACGGTATAGCCGCGCGCGTAGATAGTGAAACGCTCGCTGCCCAGCGGCTGGACGGAAATGCCCGGCGTCTGGCCCAGCATCTCCGCGACGCTGGTCAACGCCTGATCTTCGATCTGCTGGCGGGTGAGCACGCTGATGCTCTGGGGCGTCTCACGCAGCGTCATGTTGAGGCGCGTCGCGGCATTGCTCGGCCCTTTCATGGCGTAGGAACCTGTGCCCTCGGTCGCGCCGGGATCGCTGGTGAGGCTGATCGACCTGCCTTCGCCGGAAGAACCATCGCCCGCGACCCGCACCGGACCAAGGCGGATAGCGCCATCGCCCGATTGCGGCGCTGGCTCAAGGCGCACAGCGGTGGCGGCCGTGTAGCGATAGGTGAGGCCCGTGCCCGCCAGCAGCCGCGACAGGGCCTCTGCCCCGCTCATGCTGCCTGAAACGGCGGCAGCGGTGCGTCCGCGCACATCGCCCGGTTCATAGCCGACCTGAATGCCGGACTGGCGCGTGAACTGGCGAAGCGCGTCCTCCAGCGGTCCGGCGGCGATCTGGAAACCGCGCGCCTCGGTCTGGGCCTGCGCCGTCACGGTGACGGCAGCCATGCCCAATGCCGAGCTGGCAAGGAAAAGCGAATGCGCCAGCGCACGGAAGGAACGCGCGGCGGACGGAGTAAGCGACATGGGATTCCCCTAAACGATCAAAATGGGCCACCCCTGCGGCGCCCGTTCATGCCCTTGCGACGCATTTGCATCACATGGTCCTCGCTATGACTGTTCTGAAAGCGCCCTGCCCCAAGCTAGGCTGAAAAAAATTTCAACCGGTCGTTCCGGCACGCAGGATCAGGATGCCGCCCGGAAGGCGCGTGACGCTCAGCCCGCGCATCTGGGCCAGCGTGGAAAGCGCATCATCCGGCTGGCCGGTGGTGAACGTGCCGCTGACCGGCTCCAGCATATCCAGCCTGCCCCATGTGAATATGGGCGCCTTGCGATACCGGCCTATCGCGCGAATGGCCGCCTCCACAGGCATATTGCGTATGAGCAATTCTCCCGTGCGCCAGGCCGCGATGGTCCCCGCCGACGGCCCTCCGGTTCGCTGCGCCGCCTCGCCTTGCCGGTAGCGGGCGTGCTGGCCGGCCGTCAGGACCAGCGCCTTTCCTGATACGGGCGAGAGCAGCTGGACGGCCCCCTCGGTCACGCCGACATCGACACCGGCCTCCCCTCGCTCCACTGCAAAGGCGGTGCCGACATCCTGCGTAACGCCGCCAAGGGCCGCCACGCGAAAGGGCCGCGGATCGCCGTGGCGCACTTTGAACCATGCCCGCCCGGCCAGCAAGGTGATGTCGCGACGGCCATGACCGAAATCGACGGCAATGGCGGAATTCGTATCCAGAACCGCCTGCGATCCATCCGCCAGCACCAGATTGCGCACTTCACCGATACCGGTGCGATGGTCGGCCCGCGCCATGAGCACCAACTGGGGACCTGCGGCAATCGCGACCAGCGAGGCCGCGACAGCGCCGATCGCCAGCCGCTTTTTCCGAGCCGATATCCAGCGCGATGTACGCCCGCGCCCGGAACGAGGCGGCACCGGCGGCGCGAAAGCATCCTCGATGGCGGACAGGTTCCGCCAGAGCGCCCGCTCGCGGCGAAAGGCCTGATCATTCCCGGCAAGATTGCGCCATTCCCGGAAATCGGCCATCTCCGCTTCGCTGATATCGCCGGACGCAAGGCGCGCGATCCAGTGGCGCGCCTGCGCACCCGCTTCGGCGGAGGGCCTTTCGGCTTCAGAATTGGTCATCGGGTCTCCGCAGCCATGTTATCCAGCGCGACCTTATGACTGGTCCCGGGGGCGTTTGCCCAAGCCCTGTTCGCAAAAAACCTCATTCCGGCGGACCATCGCGGGCGGCTGACAACAAGGCAAGCGCCCGTTTGATATGATTTTCCACGGTCGTGCTGCTGATGCCCAGCCAATCGGCAATGGCACGTTGGGGAACACCCTCAAAGCGGTTCATGCGAAAAATCCGGCGCGTCGGTTCGGGCAATTGTTCAGCCGCCTCGGCGACCCGGCGAAGGGCATCCGCCGCCACCATCGCCTCCTCCGCCGATGGCCCATTCTCCTCCTCCCAGAGCAGCGCATGCGCCTGCGAATGCAGGGCGCGCCTTCGGGCCTCGCTGTTGCGGTGATCCAGTGCAAGATTGGCGGTCAGCCTGAACAGATAAGCGCGCTTGTTCTGAATCGGGGGATCGTCCTCGACCTTCTGGACACGGAACCACAGGCTTTGGGTCACATCCTCGGCGGCGGGCTGGCTACCCACGATGCGCTGCGCCAGCCGCAAAAGCGACGAACGCTCGGCAAGCAGCAGACGGGTCAAGGCGGTCGCATTGGAGGACATCGGCTGCCCGCTTAGCGGTTATGCGAACGGCTCGCAATACATGCATCGCGTCGACCCGCCTGGACATGCCATGCCGCCGCGATGGCCATTTGCGGAAGATCGCTGCCGTTACCGGGCAACCGCGCGCGAGCAGGAATCCCCTTGATATCGACGCTGACGTCCCTTCAGTGCCAGCGCTCGCGTGTCCATCGGGAAGGGCTGCATCCTATCCAGCGACGAAATGCCGCCGCGAATTTGGCCGGGTTCGCATAGCCCACCGCCGTCGCGACTTCGGTAACGGAAGCCCCCTGACGCAGCAACGTCTTGGCCCGCTCCATGCGCCGAAAGGTCAGATAGCCGAAGGGCGCATAGCCTGTCTCCCGCCGGAACAGCCGCGTGAAGCTGCGCGCATCCAGCCGGGCGAGCGAAGCGAGGTCCCTGACCCGCAGATCGCTGTCCAGATTTTCCTCGATCACGGCCAGCACGTCCGCCAGACGGGTATCGCCCACGACGCCTGCCTCCTGCCCCCCGGCATCGACAAGGGTGGAAAGCCGGTGCAGCAGCAGCGACAATCCATGATCGAAAAAGGCCGAAGACGCGCCATGCGCCTCTGCCTCACGCCAGAGGGAGGTCATCATCCAGGCCGAGAGCGGATCATCGAAAAGCCGGTTGCCGACGCGCCGCAGCGCCTTCGCATCGAAACCGGGGCTATGACAAGCGGGTATGTCATCGATCCGGAAAGCGATGCCGAGCATGCTGGCCGCCGGCGTTGACCCGGTGGCCGGTTCATTGGGCAGCGCAAGGCCCAGTTTTCCCGGCGCCCATACATCATTCACATAAAAGCCCTTGCCGAACTTGCGCGTGGGTCCGCCCCCGGCCGTGCACAGGCCAAGGGTCGCATAGGGCGATCCGGGCCCTTCACCTTCAAAGGCGGGAAAATGCCCGTGCATGATGATGACCGTGCCCGAAGCATTGGTCACAAGCTGCCCCTCACAGTCGGAGAGCTGCTGATAACGCTCAACCATCTGATGCTGGCGTGAAAGCCAGTTTGCCATGAAAAGCTCCGTCCTGCCCCTTTTGGAGTGATGCGCGCCCTTTTGGAGTGGCGCGATCCGACCAGCAGAGTAGGGCTTTTGAGAACTATTATCAACGAAATGCTTCGCCGGGGGCGCTGTTCGCTGGCGCGAAGCCTGTGTCAAAATGGGGGTATCGTGAAGTCTCGCTGGAATATTGCCGTTTCGGTTCTTGCCCTGTCCTGTGCTTTTTCCCTGTCCGGCGTCGCCCGGGCGGAAGCGGAGGACGCCTCTCGCACAGGCAATGCCGATGAAATCATCGTCACCGCCGAAAAGACCGAAAGGACGCTGCGGGAAACGGCGTCGAGCGTGGTCGTCGAAACGCAGGAGGACGTCAGCCGCCGCGCCGGCATCTTCTCTGTCAATGATCTGCTCGCGCGCATTCCCAATATCGTGTCCATAGAGCCGGGCAACGACGCGCCCGCCGTTCGCGGCGTCGATGGCACCGGGCCTGCCGGGGGCGCGGTGGCGTTTCTCGCCGGGACAAGGCCGCGCCTCAACTATCAGGTCGACGGGCGGACATTGGGGTTCAACGAAACCCTGTTCAGCAATGCGACGCTGTGGGACGTTACGCAGGTCGAGGTCTATCGCGGTCCGCAAAGCACCCAGCAGGGCCGCAACTCGATCGCCGGGGTCATCGCGGCGAGGACCGCCGATCCGACCTTCGACTGGCATGGCGCGGCGCGCGCCATCGTCGGCAACAGGGACGAGGTGCAGCTGGCCGGCGCCGTGGGCGGGCCGATCATCGATGGCCTGCTCGCCTTCCGGCTGAGCGGAGACTGGCAGCATAGCCAGAGCTTCCTGTCGCACACCGCCTATGCGCAGGCTTCCGATCCGGGCGAATATGACGTCAAGACATTCCGCGGCAAGGTGCTGCTGACCCCGGCGCCCCATATCCGTTCGCTCTGGAGCCTCTCCTATCAGGACGGGAAGCAGCCGCAGGCGGCGCAGGTGAAGCAACCCTATGGCGCGCATGACCCCTATTTCGCGCTGATGCCGGTATTCCGTTCGCGCACCACGACGCTGATTTCGGACAGCAGCATCGACCTGACGGAAACCGTGACCTTGCAGGCGCATCTCTCGGCGAGCGATTTCCGCGTCAATCGCTATGCACCGACCGGAACCGGCAACCTCCAGATCGACGGCAAGGAATATGTGGCGCAACCTTTCGTGCGCGTGCGTTCCGCCGACGACCGGTTTTCCGGCTTCCTCGCCGCCTATATATTCCGCACGCATCAAAATGAGGCCATCGACCTTTTCGGCGGCGGACATTGGCGCGATGAAACCGACACGACCGCGGCCTTTGGCGAGGTGACGATCAAGCCCGTCGATCGGCTGTCCCTCATCCTGGGCGCGCGCTACGAAGTCGAAAAACGGTATCGCAACGGCAGCGCGGGCGTGTTCATCACCAATTTCGAAGAAACCTATAAGGAATTCCTGCCCAAAGCGACGCTTTCCTACGATATTTCCGACGCGTTCACCTTCGGCGTGACGGCAGGCCGCGGCTATAATGCCGGCGGGGCCGGCATCACTTTCTCCCCACCGATCGTCAGCTACGCCTATAAGGCCGAATATGTCTGGAACTATGAGGCTTTCGTCCGCGCGGAACTGGGGCATGGCCTCAGTCTCAACGGCAATATCTTCTACAATGACTATAAGGACATCCAGCTCCCCTTCTATCTGAGCGCGCTGTCCACCGTCATTTCCAACGCGGACAAGGCCACGACCAAAGGCGCGGAGCTACAGCTTGACTGGCGCCCATCCGGCAAGAACCGCCTGTTCGCCAGCATCGGCCTGCTCGATACGAAGATCGATCGCTATACCGGCCAGACCGCGCTGGAGGGCAATGACCTCGCCCGTTCGCCCGCCTTCAGCGCGGCGGCGGGGTTCGTCCTTTCGCCCGACGGCCGGTTCGAGCTGGGCGCGGATATACGCTATTCCGACACCTATTATTCGGATGTGCTCCATTCCGCGCGCGGCAAGATCGACCCCTATGCCGTCGTGAACGGTCAGGTCGCCTATGATTTCGGCCCCGCGCGCCTCTTCTTCTCGGTGCGCAACCTGCTGAACAGCGGAACGCCGATCATGATCTATCAGGGAACGACAGCCGCAGCGGACTATGCGACCATCCTCGAACCCCGCAAGGTTCTGGGTGGGATCGAGTTGCGGTTCTGATCGGCGGACAGCATGGCCTTGTCCCAGACCGCCATCCGTCGCTGGTATCTGGTCCATAAATGGACGAGCATCGTGGCGACCGGCTTCCTGCTGCTTTTATGCCTGACGGGCCTGCCGCTCATCTTCCATCAGGAGATCGATGAGCTGACCCGCGCGCCGGACATCGCGCAGGCCCTACCGGCGCAGCAATCCTTCCACCTGGAGGACATGATAAGGCGCGCCCATGCCGAGGTTCCGCCCGGCTGGAAGACGATGTTCATCACCTGGGATGACGACAAGCCGCTGATCAACGTCATCCTCGTCCCGTCGATGAAGGCAGGCGAAGGGGAGGCGAAAATCCTGCCCTTCGATGCCCGGACAGGCGACCGCCTGAATGCGCCACCCGCCAATGAAGGGGTGATGTATTTCCTCCTCGACCTGCATGCGAGCCTGCTGCTGGGCCTGCCCGGCACGCTGTTCCTTGGCCTGATCGGACTGGTGTTCATGGTGGCGATCCTTTCGGGCGTGGTGGTCTATGCTCCCTTCATGCGACGGCTCGCCTTCGGCGCGGTCCGCAAGAACCGTAGCAGGCGGATCAAATGGCTCGACACCCATAATATGATCGGCATCGTCACGCTGGGCTGGGTCAGCGTGGTCGGCCTGACCGGCCTGCTGCTCACCTTGTCCACGCCGATCCAGATGATCTGGCGGATGGACCAGATGGCGAAGCTAGGTGCTCCCTATAAGGGGCAGGCCCCCGTCACCAGCCCGATTCCCGTCGATGCAGCATTGGCGCGCGTGAAAGCCCAGGTGCCGGATGCGGACATATCCTTCATCTCCTGGCCGGGCAGCCCGTTCAGCACGCCCCATCATTATATGGTGGCGCTGAAGGGCGATACGCCGCTTACCGAAAGGCTGATCAAGGGGGCCATGGTCGATGCGGAAACGGGCAGGCTGACGGCCGTGGCCAGCCCGCCCTGGTATGTGAACATGCTGTTCCTCTCTGTGCCGCTGCATTTCGGCGACTATGGCGGCCTGCCCCTGAAAATCATCTGGGCGTTGCTCGATATCGCGGCGATCATCGTGCTGGGGACGGGCCTCTATCTCTGGCTGGGACGCCGGACGCCCGTGGAACGGCGCATCGCTGATATTCACTGCGCGCGGAGCGGAGGCCGCCGAATGAAGGCCAGAATGAAGGATCGAATGAAAGATCACCCTTCCCTGCCGCCCCAGTCGGGCTGGAGGATTTTCCGCTGGCCACTGGCCGTCGCGATAATCAGCATTGTCGGCCTGCTTTCCGCCCTGATCGGAGATGGCGGCTATGACGGCCTGTCATGGATCGCGCTTGGCTCCACGCTGATCATGATGATCGCCGCCTGGCGCGGCTGGTCCTTGCGATAAAGGTCTGGCGCCGGTCCTGTCTTTTGATCCGCCGGGCTTGCTTTTATCCGCGCCATGGGCATTATTGATAATAATTCTCAATATTACCCTTGCCAATCCTCGAAAGGGAGACTGGAATGCCCACGCCCCGTCATGCGACCCTCCCGGCGAGCGCCCTCTCATGAATGAGGCAATCACCTTGGAAGCCGAAGCGGCGGGCGAACCGGGATTCAGCCTGAAGCCGCTGATGTTCGAAACCTTCGTCTGCTCGATGGCGATGATGGCGTTCGTAGCCCTGGCGGGGCCGATTGCACGCATGATCGGCCTCGCGCCCTGGCAGGTCGGCGCCGCGATGACGGTGGCGGGCATTGCGTGGATGGTGATGGCGCGCATCTGGGGCGTCGCGAGCGACCGGCATGGACGGCGGCCGATCATCCTGTTCGGCCTGACCGGTTTTGCGGTCAGCTATTTCCTGCTGTCGCTCTTTATCGATCTCGCGTTGCGCACCACGATGGCACCAGTGCTGGCCTTTGCGGGGCTGATGATCGGCAGGGGCGTTGCCGGCGCCTTCTATGCCGCAGTGCCCGCGACAAGCGTCGCGCTGGTCGCCGATCATGTCCCCCCTGCCGAGCGCGGCAGGGCGATGGCGGCGATCGGAGCATCCAGCGCGGCGGGCATGGTGATAGGACCGGGATTTGCCGGTCTGGTCGGCCCGTGGAGCCTCAGCCTGCCGCTCTATCTCACGGCGGCCTTGCCCGCGATCGCCCTTTTCGTGCTGTGGCGCGTGCTGCCGCGCCGCGAGCATCATGCACCGCCCCGGCTCCAGCCGCTGAAGCTGACGGACAAGCGCCTGCGCCGGGCGATGAGCGTCGCCTTCGTCGCCATGTTCAGCGTCGCCGTCGCTCAGATCATCGTCGGCTTCTACGCGCTGGACCGGCTTCGCCTCGCACCGGGAGAGGCCGCCAACGCCGCGGGCATTGCGCTCGCGGCCGTGGGTGTCGCGCTGGTCGTCGCGCAGATATTCCTCCGCCGGCTGGGCTGGCCGCCCGCCAGACTGATCCGCCTCGGCTGCGTGATTGGCGGCATCGGCTTCATGAGCGCCATATTCGCCACCACCGCGCCCATGCTCTGGGCCAGCTATGCCGTCGCGGCCTTCGGCATGGGGTGGGTCTATCCTTCCGTTTCCGCGCTTGCGGCAAATTCCGTGAACGCGAACGAACAGGGTGCGGCGGCAGGGTCAGTGGCCGCGGCACAAGGGTTGGGGACGGTCCTTGGTCCTCTTGCCGGAACGTTCGTCTACACCCTCGACAATGGCGCCCCTTATATACTGATCGGCGTGATGCTCATCGCCATCGCGTTCTGGCGGGCAAGGCGCGGGGCGACGGTCGATCATATTGATCGCGCGACTGCTGCGCCGCAACAAACATCATATAAAACATAAAGTTGCAATTGAAGCCTCTTGAAATAGCTGAACCGCGCCGATAGGTTCGCCTCCGCAACTGATGACCTCATATAGCTGGATGAGGAGCTCAGCGATGATGGTTGCCGACGGTATCAGACAGGACTGCTATGCGTCAGGGCGCGTTCGAAACCGCCCCCACCGGGGCTGCGGATTCATGAATGACGCCCCGCCCCCCAGGGTCCAAACCCCCAGGAGGGCCATCAGGTGAGCCCGCAGGCGGTGACAGCGGCGCCCGGTGCCGAAAAGGCTCTTTGGACAAGCACCTTCGCCTTCACCGTCTGTTTTGCAGTCTGGACGATCTTCTCGATCATCGGAATCGGCGCGCAGAACGCGCTCGGTTTCAGCGACACGCAATTCGGCCTGCTCGCAGGCACGCCCATTCTTACCGGCTCGCTATCGCGCATAGTCCTCGGGATATGGGCGGACCGGATCGGCGGGCGGCGAATATATGCCGGGGTCATGGTGCTTGCCGCGGCGGCTACCTTTCTCACCTCCTATGCCGACAGTTTTGCATGGCTGATGGTCGCAGCACTAGGCGTCGGGCTGGCGGGGGGCGCCTTTTCGGTCGGCGTGGCCTATGTTTCCCGCTTTTTCCCGCCTGAACGCCAGGGGACGGCGCTGGGGATATTCGGCGCCGGCAATGTAGGGGCCGCGATCACCAAATTTATCGCGCCCTTTATCATGGTCGCGATGGGATGGGAAATGGTCGCCCGCCTGTGGGCAGGCGCGCTTCTGATAACCGCCATCCTCTTCCTTCTTTTGACCCGCGACGAACCCAAACGGCCCGAAGCAGGCGCGGACAACGACCTCAAAAGCCAGATCGCCATTCTGGCCAATGTGCAGGTGTGGCGCTTCTCGCTTTATTATTTCTTTGTTTTCGGGGCTTTTGTCGCACTGGCGCTCTGGCTGCCGCATTATCTGATCAACGTATATGATCTCGATATCAGGACCGCCGGGATGCTGGCGGCCTTCTATTCGGTGCCTGCGAGCCTGTTCCGCATCTATGGCGGCAGATTGTCGGACAGATATGGCGCACGCGCGGTGCTCTACGGTATATTCGGCATTTCGCTGCTGTGCACCTTCCTGCTCTCCTATCCTCCCACGACCTATATCATAGAGGGTATTCGCGGCCCGATCCGCTTTCACACGGAAATGGGGCTGGTCCCCTTTCTGGTGACATTATTCCTGCTGGGTTTCGTCATGAGCCTGGGCAAGGCGGCGGTCTTCAAGCATATTCCGGTCTATTACCCCAACCATATCGGCGCAGTCAGCGGCGTGGTCGGGATGGTGGGCGGATTGGGCGGCTTCGTCCTTCCTCTCGCTTTCGGGGTGCTGGCCGACCTCACCGGCATATGGACCAGCTGCTTCGCCCTGCTCTTCCTGATCGTCGGACTTGCCCTTCTCTGGATGCATGTCGCGATCGCGCAAATGGAGCGGGCCAGCGCCCCTTCCGTACGATCGCCGGAACTGCCCGAACTGAGGGGCATGGGCGAGGCCGGTATTACCCCACCTGCCAGAGAACCGGCCGTCCTCAGCGACTGGCGGCCGGAAGATCCGGATTTCTGGCAGACCGTCGGCCGGCCGATCGCCCGGCGCAATCTCTGGATTTCGACCTATTGCCTGTTCCTGTCCTTCGCGGTGTGGATGGTATGGAGCGTCGTCGTCTCCCGCCTTCCGGCAATCGGGTTTTCCTTCACGACGGGGCAACTCTTCTGGCTCGCGGCCATTCCGGGCATCTCGGGCGCGGTATTCCGCATCTTCTATGCCTTCCTCGTGCCCATATTCGGGGGGCGGCTCTGGACGACGCTTTCGACCGCATCGCTGCTGATCCCAGCCTTCGGCATCGGCTATGCCGTTCAGAATCCCGCGACGCCCTTCTTCATTTTTCTGGTCCTGGCGCTGCTATGCGGTTTCGGGGGAGGCAATTTCGCCTCGTCGGTCGCCAATATCAGCTTCTTCTTCCCCAAGGCCGAGAAAGGAAACGCCCTCGCCATCAATTCCGGCCTCGGCAATCTGGGCGTCAGCGCCATGCAGGCCGCCGTGCCGCTCGCCGTGACTGTGGGCCTGTTCGGCGCGCTGGGCGGAGGAGCGCAGATATCGACCGACGGGTCCCCCATCTGGATGCAGAATGCCGGGTTTCTCTGGGTGCCGTTCATCCTCGCGGGAACCTTCGCCGCATGGACAGGCATGAATGACATCGCGAGCGCCCGCGCTTCGTTCGCCGACCAGGCGACGATCTTCGGCCGGCGCAACACCTGGGTCATGTGCTGGCTTTATACGGGCACCTTCGGCACCTTCATCGGCATGTCGGCTGGCTTTCCGTTGCTGGCGAAGCTCGTCTTTCCAGAAGTGGACACCATTCGTTACGCATTTGCCGGTCCGCTGCTGGGCGCGCTGGCGCGCGCAGGCACCGGCTGGATTTCCGATCGCCTTGGCGGCGCGAGGGTGACATTCTGGGTTTTCGTCCTTCAAATCGTCGCCATCGGCGGCATGATCTGGTTCCTCGATGCGCGGAATTTTCCCGGCTTCTTCGCCATGGTGCTGCTGCTGTTCCTGATCAGCGGGGTCGGCAACGCCTCCACCTTCCAGATGGTGCCCGCCATCATGCGCTGGGAAGTCGACCGCGCCCTTGCGGGGCACAGCCCAGCCGAACGACAGGCCCAGACGGAGCGGGAGGCGGCGGCCGTCACCGGCTTCATCTCCGCCATTGCCGCCTTCGGCGCCTTCTACATTCCCAAGGGCTTTGGCACCTCCATCGAAGCAAGCGGCAGCGCGACGCCCGCGCTCTGGACCTTCCTTATCTTCTACCTGAGTTGCGCCCTTGTCACCTGGGTCGCCTATAGCGGCCCGCATGGCCTTCTCCGCACCCGACGCCCGTCAAATCCTGCCCCCCTTTCCAGGAGTCCGGCATGAGCCATTTCCTCGACCGTCTCACCTATTTCCGGCGACAGCAGGACAAATTCTCCGATGGGCACGGCATTACGACGGACGAGACGCGCGCATGGGAAGATGCCTATCGCAAGCGCTGGGCGGCGGACAAGATCGTCCGGTCCACCCATGGCGTGAACTGCACCGGATCATGTTCCTGGAAAATCTACGTCAAGGGGGGCATAGTCACCTGGGAAACCCAGCAGACAGACTATCCCCGCACGCGGCCCGACCTCCCCAATCACGAACCGCGCGGCTGTCCGCGGGGCGCGAGCTATAGCTGGTATCTTTATTCGGGGACGCGCGTGAAATATCCGCTCGTGCGCGCCCGGCTCGTCCGGCACTGGCGCGAGGCCCGGGCGAGCATGTCCCCCGTGCAGGCGTGGAAGTCCATCGTCGAAAATCCGGAGAAGCGCGCCGATTGGGTGACGCGGCGCGGACGAGGCGGCTTTGTCCGGGTCGGGTGGGATGAGGCCAGCGAGATTATCGCGGCGGCCAATGCCTACACGATCAGGGAATATGGGCCGGACCGGATCGCGGGCTTTTCCCCCATCCCCGCCATGTCGATGATCTCCTATGCCGCAGGCGCCCGGTATCTGTCGCTGATCGGCGCCAACCTGCTGAGTTTCTACGACTGGTATTGCGACCTGCCGCCGTCGAGTCCACAGACATGGGGCGAACAGACCGATGTTCCCGAAAGCGCGGACTGGTATAATTCCGGTTTCCTGCTCGTCTGGGGCTCCAACATCCCCATGACGCGCGCGCCCGACGCCCATTTCTACTCCGAGGTGCGCTATCGCGGCGCGAAGAGCGTCGTCATCGCGCCGGATTATAACGAGGCCGCGAAATTTTCCGATCTATGGCTCCACCCCAAACAAGGCACGGACGCCGCGCTGGCGCTGGCCCTTGGCCATGTGGTGCTGCGCGAATTCTTCATCGATCGTAAAACCGAATATTTCGAGGACTATACCCGGCGCTATTCCGATTTCCCTTTCCTCGTGAAACTTGTGGAGCGGAACGGGCAACTGGTTCCCGACCGGATGCTTCGCGCCGCCGACCTCGCGGACGGATTGGGCGAGACGAACAATCCGGACTGGAAAGTCGCCGCCTTCGACGAAACAAGCGGCCAGCTGGTCGCGCCCCTGGGATCGATCGGTTTTCGCTGGGGCGAAGAGGGAAAGTGGAATCTGGAGGAAAAGGACGGCCGCGGCGCCGAAACGCGGTTGCGCACCACCCTTGCCGGCGTCGAGGACAGCATCGTCCCGGTGGCTTTCCCCTATTTCGGGGCGACCGCGCCGCATGATTTCGTCGCCACAGCCCATGACCGCACCCTGCTGCGCAATATTCCCGTTAGATCGCTGCCCCTTGCCGATGGCTCCAACACGCTGGTCGCCACCGTTTTCGACCTTTTCTGCGCCAATTATGGCGTCGATCGGGGCTTTGGTGGTGAGAATGTCGCCCGGGACTATGATCTCGACATCCCCTTCACCCCCGGCTGGGCAGAGAAGGTCACAGGCGTCCCGCGTGCGGCGATCATCCAGGTCGCGCGGGAATTCGCCGCGAACGCGGAAGCGACGCAGGGCCGCTCGATGGTCATTCTCGGCGCGGGGCTGAACCACTGGTATCATATGGACATGAGCTATCGCGGTATCATCGCCCTGCTCGTCATGTGTGGTTGTATCGGAAAATCGGGCGGGGGCTGGTCCCATTATGTGGGTCAGGAAAAGCTGCGGCCCCAGACCGGCTGGCTCCCCCTCGCCTTCGGGCTGGACTGGTCACGCCCACCCCGCCAGATGAACGGGACGAGTTTCTTCTACGCCCATTCCGACCAATGGCGATATGAAACGCTGAAGGTATCCGAGCTCTTGTCGCCGCTGGCGCCCGAAGGGGACTGGTCCGGCAGCATGATCGATTTCAACGCCAAGGCGGAACGCATGGGGTGGCTGCCATCGGCGCCCCAGCTGGAAGTCAATCCGCTCGAACTGGGACGGCAGATCCATGCGGCCGGGGCCGACGCCGCGACCATCATTGCCGACGGCATGAAGAGCGGCGAGATCCGGCCCGCGAACCTCGATCCCGACAACCCGCGCAACTGGCCGCGCAACATGTTCTTCTGGCGATCCAATGTACTGGGCGCGAGCGGCAAGGGGCATGAATATTTCCTCAAGCACCTTGTCGGATCGCTGCACGGTGTCGTCGGCACCGACGAGCGGCCCGAAATCGACCGGCCCAGCGATATAGTGTGGCGGGACACCGCCCCGGTGGGAAAGCTCGACCTGCTAGTCAATATCGACTTCCGCATGTCCACCACCAGCATCTATTCCGATATCGTCCTGCCTACGGCCACATGGTATGAAAAGCATGATCTCAATACCTCGGACATGCATCCTTTCATCCACCCGCTGTCGGCGGCGGTGGACCCGGCCTGGGAATCGAGGAGCGACTGGAACATCTTCCGCGCCATTGCGCAGAAATTCTCCGAAATCGCGCCGGAAGTGCTTGGTGTCGAGCAGGACGTGGTGTTGTCACCGATCCTGCACGACACGCCCGGCGAACTGGCGCAACCCTATGAGCCGCGCGACTGGCTGAAGGGCGAATGCGCGCCCGAACCGGGCCGGACGATGCCCAATGTGCAGATCGTCGAAAGAAATTATCCCGAAACCTTCGCACGCTTCACCGCGCTGGGGCCGCTTCTCGAAAAGCTCGGCAATGGCGCGAAGGGCATGAACTGGAATGCCGAGGCGGAGGTAGGCGACCTTGGGGCATTGAACGGGCTGGTGCCGGCAGGTCCTGCCGCTGGCCGGCCCCGCATCGACAGTGACATCGACGCCTGCGAGACCATCCTCATGCTGGCGCCGGAAACCAATGGGGAGGTCGCGATCAAGGCATGGAAAGCCCTGGGCAAGGCGACCGGGCGAAGCCACCACCATCTGGCGGAAGGCAAGGAAGAGGAGAAGATCCGCTTTCGCGATGTGGTGGCGCAACCGCGCAAGATCATCTCCTCCCCCATCTGGTCCGGCATCGAGAGCGAGCATGTCTGCTATAATGCGGGCCACACCAACGTGCATGAACTTATCCCGTGGCGCACGCTGACGGGCCGCCAGTCCCTCTATCAGGATCATCATTGGATGCGGGCCTTCGGCGAGGGTTTCGTGACCTGGCGGCCGCCTATCGATACGCGCACGGTGCTCGACGTGCTGGGGCAGTTGCCCAACGGCAATACGGAAATCCTCCTCAACATCCTGACGCCCCATCAGAAATGGGGCATCCATTCGACCTATACCGAGAACCTCATCCTGCTGAGCCTGAACCGGGGCGGTCCGACCGTCTGGATCAGTGAGGACGACGCACGGGATGCCGGTATCGAGGACAATGACTGGATCGAGATTTTCAATCTCAACGGCGCCGTGACCGCCCGCGCCATCGTATCCCAGCGGATCATGCCGGGTTCGGCGATCATGTATCATGCGCAGGAAAAGCTGGTGAACACCGTCGGTTCGGAAATCACCGGACAGCGCGGCGGCGTGCATAATTCGATCACGCGCATCAACATGAAGCCCACCCACATGATCGGCGGCTACGCCCAGCTTGCCTATGGCTTCAATTATTATGGCACGGTCGGCGCCAATCGTGACGAGTTTGTCGTGGTGCGCAAGATGAACACCGTCAACTGGTTCGACAAGGCAGCGGACGACACCGCCAGCACAAGTGGCGGCACGGCGGATTGGGGAACGGGAGATCAAACCCGTGCAGCCAGCGGACAGGAGGCAGCGGAATGAAAGTGCGCGCGCAGATCGCCATGGTGCTGAACCTCGACAAATGCATCGGCTGCCATACCTGTTCCATCACCTGCAAGAATGTCTGGACCAACCGGGAAGGCGTCGAATATGCCTGGTTCAACAATGTCGAGACCAAGCCGGGCATCGGCTATCCCAAGGACTGGGAAAATCAGGAACGCTGGAAGGGCGGCTGGGTCCGTCGCAAAAATGGGAACATCGTCCCCCGGCAGGGCGCGAAATGGCGCATCCTGTCCAAGATTTTCGCGAACCCCCACCTTCCTGAAATCGACGACTTCTACGAACCCTATACATTCGAATATGAGTGGCTTCAGTCCGCCCCCGAACTCCAGGCTCAGCCCACCGCGCGTCCCCGCTCGCTCCTGACCGGCGAAAAGCTCAACAAGATCGAATGGAGCGGCAATTGGGAGGACATGCTCGGCGGGGAATTTGAAAAGCGCAGCCACGACTATAATTTCGACGGGATCGAAAAGGAGATTTACGGGCAGTTCGAGCAGACGTTCATGATGTACCTTCCCCGTCTGTGCGAACATTGCCTCAACCCCGCCTGCCTCGCCTCCTGCCCTTCCGGGGCGATCTACAAGCGGGCGGAGGACGGCATCGTCCTCATCGATCAGGAAAAATGCCGGGGCTGGCGCATGTGCGTGTCCGGCTGCCCCTACAAGAAAATCTATTATAACTGGTCGACCGGCAAATCGGAAAAATGCATCTTCTGCTATCCGCGCATCGAAACGGGGCAGCCCACGGTGTGTTCGGAAACCTGTGTCGGCCGCATTCGCTATCTCGGTGTCGTTCTGTACGACGCGGACAGGATAGAGGAAGCAGCGTCAGCGGAGGACCCAAGGGACCTCTACGAGGCTCAGCTGGGCGTTTTCCTCGATCCCTATGATGTCGCCGTCCAGGAAGCGGCCCGGCGGGACGGCGTGCCGGAAAACTGGCTGGAAGCCGCCACGCGCTCCCCGGTCTACAAGATGGCGATGGAATGGAAGGTCGCCTTCCCTCTCCACCCGGAATATCGCACCTTGCCGATGGTCTGGTATGTTCCGCCGCTCTCCCCGATCCAGTCCGCGGCGGAAGCGGGCAGGATTTCCGAGCGCGATGGCATGCCGGACGTTCGATCGCTGCGCATCCCCATGCGGTATCTGGCCAATCTCCTGACGGCGGGCGACGAAGCGCCGATCATCGCCGCGCTGGAACGCATGCTCGCGATGCGCGCCTATATGCGCCACAAGACCATCAACGGCCGGATCGACGAAGCGATCGTGCAGCGTGTCGGGCTGACACGATCGCAGGTTGAAGAGATGTACCGCTTCATGGCGCTGGCTGCCTATGAAGACCGCTACGTCATTCCCACCGCCCATCGGGAGTTCGAGGAAGACGCCTATGTGCTGCGGGGATCGTCCGGCTTTGGCTTCCGGGAAGACAGCAATGGCGACACGAAGGTCAATCTGTTCGGCGGCGCGAAGCGAACATCGCGCAAGCCGATGATCGATATTCCGACATGAGGAGGGTGGGATGAAAGCGCCCGAAATGAGGTTCACCCTGCGCGCCATCGCCGCGCTGCTGGCCTATCCATCGGAGGAGCTGCGGGTCAATGCGCCCACGCTGCGGTCCGCGCTGACCGACGAGAAGGCCTTGCGTCCCCGAAGCCTCGCTTCACTGCACGCCCTGATCGATCGCATCGCCACGAGCGACCTGATCGATGCCCAGTCCGATTATAGCGAGCTTTTCGACCGTTCGCGTTCGCTGTCCCTTCACCTGTTCGAGCATGTGCATGGGGACAATAAAGAGCGCGGACAGGCCATGATCGACCTCAGCGAACATTATATGGAGGCGGGCTTCTTCCTCGACAGCGGGGAATTGCCCGACTTCATCCCCGTCTTCGTGGAATTTGCGTCATGCCTCGACGCCCGCGAGGCGCGGGAATGGCTGTCCCAGCCGGCGCATGTATTCGCGGCTCTGGCGGAAAGGCACGCAAAGCGGGAAAGCGCCTATGCCGCAATTTTCAGCGCTCTTCTCGAACTATCGGGAGGGCGCCTTGATGAAGAAGCGCATGAGGAATTGCGGCGGAATGAACCCGACGATGATGTGCGCCACCTCGACAAGCAATGGGAGGAGGCCCCCGTCACCTTTGGCGGCGCGCACGAGATGGGCGGGCCGACCGGGGTCATCGCGAAAATCAGGGCCGCCAATCGCGCGCCCGGCAAGGAGGGTCGGAGATGAATGCCTTCATCAATCAGCTTGCCTTCGGATGGTATCCCTATCTGGCCGTCACGGTCCTTGTCGTGGGCAGCATCATGCGGTTCGACGCCGACCAGTATAGCTGGCGCTCCCAGTCGAGCCAATTTCTCAGGCGGCGGCAAATGGTGCTGGGGTCCAACCTGTTCCATCTGGGGGTCCTCATCCTCCTCGGCGGCCATCTGGTCGGCCTGCTCACGCCGGTGACGGTACTGGACGCGGCGGGGATCGGCCATAAATTCAAGCAGATCGCAGCGCTGACCGTGGGCGGCCTCGCCGGCATCTGCGGCTTTGCGGGCTGCTCCCTGCTGTTGCATCGCCGCCTGTTCGATCCGCGTATCCGGCGCAGTTCCTCCTTTGGCGACATCATGGTGCTGGCGCTGATCTGGTGCCAGTTCATCCTCGGCATCGCCACGACATTCTGGACGGTCCGCCATCTCGAAGGGGATGAAATGGTGCTTTTCATGGGTTGGGCAAACGGGATCGTCACCTTCAACCCCGGCGCTGCCGATCTCATCATCGACGTGGCGCTCGTCTATAAACTGCATATCATTCTGGGCCTCACGCTCTTCCTCATCACTCCCTTCACGCGGCTGGTGCATGTCTTCAGCGCGCCCGTCTGGTATCTTCTGCGACCGGGCTACCAGATCGTCAGGACCCGCGGACGCCGCAAAGCGGGGGACTATTCACGAACACGGGGGCAGGTGGGTGGCGCCCCAAGCTATGGCGGAGCCACAGTCATGCGGCAGATGGCGGAAAGCGGACAGGAGGACGCATGATACGGTCTCCCGACATTCTGGATGTGAGCGCGGCTCCATCGCCATCCTCCCCGGCCATGCCCGGCATGTGCGGATCGGGCGGATGCGGGTGCGCACCGCCCAGCCCGCCCCCGCCGCCCACTTTCGGCGATGTGCGGGTCAACGGCGTCGAAATCCCGCCGGAAGCCATTGCGCGGGAATTGCAGAACCATCCCGCACCCGATCCCGAAACCGCATGGACCGAAGCGGCCCGCGCGCTGGTTGTCCGGGAACTCCTGCTGCAAGAGGCCGCGCGACTGGACCTCCGCGCCGCGCCGGAGGACGCAGGCGAAGGGGATGGGGGAGCGGAAACGGAAGCCGAAGATGAGGAGGAAATGCTCATTCGCATGGTCCTGGAACAATGCGTCGTTCCGGAACATCCCGGCGAGCAGGAATGCCGCCGCTATTATGAAGCAAATCTCCAGCGGTTCCGCACGCCCGACCTTTTCGACGCGGCCCATATATTGATCGAACCGGAAAGCGACGGCGACGCGGCCTGGCAGGAGGCCGAGACCCGCGCGCGGACCATCGCGGCGAAGATTGGCAACGACCCCCACGCCTTCGCGGAGGCCGCCCGCGCGCATTCAGGCTGCGCGTCGTCGATACAGGACGGCTCGCTCGGCCAGATCCGCCGGGGGGAACTTGTCGCCGCCGTGCAGGATGGTCTTGAAAGGCTGGCGGACGGGGAGACGGGTCAGGAGCCGGTTCGGTCGCGCTATGGCTGGCATGTGCTGCGCCTGCACCGCAGGACGCCCGGCCATGTCATGCCGTTCGAAGTCGTCGGCGGCAAGATAGCGGATATGCTCGAAGCCCGAAGCTGGTCCGTTGGCGCGACACGCTATGTCGCGGGTCTGGCAAGAAGGGGGCAGGTCGAGGGCGTTCTGGTGGAGCAGCCATGACCCTGGGTGACATATTGGCAGCCGCGCGACGGTCTTCCGCCGATCTCCATGGCTGGCTGGACAAGGCCGACCCTGAACTGGCCGTGCGCGCCGGTCTGGAGGCGCACAATGCGGGGGTATCGCTGAGCGGCTATGTTCGCGGCGCTCTGGCGGACTTCTCCCGCTTCGCATCCGAAGAGGATTGGGTCACGGTGATGGCCGCGGTCCGGAATGAAGGCGATCCGGGACAGGTTTTTCTATTGGCGATGCTCGACTGGCGCATGACGGCCTCGCGCTGCGCCGACCATCAATAAGGCAGGAGTTCACCATGGCGGAGCCTCAGGACAAACCGGATGGCGAAAATATGCTCAATCCTGCATTGAAGAAAACGCACGACAGCACCCATGATGTCGGCACGACCCCGTCCCCGCTGGAGACGGTCTCCACAAAGGAAAATCAGGGGGAAGGCTGGCCCGTCATCTGGTTGATCGTGGCCGCGATCTGCGTGGCGGTCACACTCTATCTCACCCTCTGACAATTTCCGGCCAGCGACGAGGCCCTTTAACCGAGGATAGAAAATGGCACTTCACCATGCAGCATCAGCGGAAATCGTCTCTCTGCAAACCCTCGATAATTCGGCGGCCCATTCCATCGCGCTGGTGCGCACGCCCTTGTTCGAAACGATGCAGATCATTTTGCGTGAGCATAAGGCCATCGGCCAACACAGCTTTCCGGCCGCTGTCTCCTTTTTCACGCTGGAAGGCAATGCGCGGGTGACACTCGACGGTGAAGAACGTGTCCTCGCGGCTGGCCAGTGGCTATATCTGGACCCCGGCACGGCATTCGGCCTTACAGGTTCGCCGGACGCAAGCATCCTCATGACCATCATGTTCGACACCTCGGTCCCCGATCATGCTCATGCGCACAGGATTCTGAACGCCGCCCCGTCCTGATCCTCCCCCTTCGGGCAGGGTTGCGATCAAATCCAGCCCATTGCGCGAGGCGCAGGTCGGGGCTTTCCTTGCCGACATCCGCCCGCGCCGGGGGCTGGCAGGCGCGATCGCGACTTCATCCTCCACGGCCATGGGGGGCGCCCGCAAGGCCAGGGAACGCGGAATGATCAGGCCGTAAAGCGGATATCGCTATTGCCTTCGCAATATCCCTCCACGTTGCGATAGCGGCAATGATGGGTGCCATAGGCCCCGAACAGCATATGCAGCAGCGACTTCCACTGCTCCTCCAGCATCACGATCTGTTGCGTCTCCCCGGTATCGGGATTGCGGGAATGAAGGACGGCAATGCCATCCTCGGCTAGGATCAGGCTGAGCTCATGACCTTCTCCACCACAGTCGCCAATATTTTGTACGCTGTACGGCATATAGTCTTCCTCTTGATGCTGTCCGGCAGCATGTCGATCTGAGAAAAGGCGGGCGGGCTGACGCCGATCCACCATGTCGCGGATATACAACAGATGATCCCGGAAACGATATAGCGAGATTTCGCTATGGCTCCACTTTCAATTCATTTGGTCCTCTATCCCGACGGCCGGGCGTCAACTGCCTCTTCCCTGTTCATCATATATTGCTTCATTGGAAGGCCGCCTGCCGTATCTCCGCAGGGCGTTCTGCCCCTCACGCTTTTCTCATCCCCTTGATTTACGCATGATGAAGAGCAACCGGGTAACAACAAGTAAATTCTATCGGTTCGCAGGAACATTATTGCTGATCGCCCGCAAATTCGGCCTCCCGGTCTGGGCGGGACGATGTCCATTGCCGATCCGGAAGCGCCCGACCATCTCCGCGAGTTGGTCAGCCTGAGCGAGGAGGTTGCGCGCCGCCGCGGTCGATTGCTCGACCATCGCCGCATTGCGCTGGGTGGTCTGGTCCATGTCGGATATGGCGGCGTTCACCTGCTGGATGCTGGCGGCCTGTTCCTGCGACATATGCGCGATCTGCTGCACGCGGATGGTGAGTCGTTCACGCGGCCCACAATGTCGTCGAGTGCGGTTCCGGCCCTGCCGACCAGATGCACGCCATTGCCGACATGCCCGGCGCTCTGGCCGATCAGCTGCTTGATGTCCTTCGCGGCATCGGCCGATCGCTGGGCCAGCGCGCGCACCTCGCTGGCGACGACCGCGAAGCCCCTGCCCGCATCGCCCGCGCGCGCCGCCTCCACGCCTGCGTTGAGCGCCAGCAGGTTGGTCTGGAATGCTATCCCGTCGATCACGTTGATGATCTGTTCGATCTCGCCCGAACTTCTGTCAATGCTGGTCATCGCCTCGACCGCGCTTTTCGCGATGCGGCCGCCTTCGGTCGCGTCGCCGTTCGCTTCCTGCGCCGCCGTGGAAGCCGCTTCGGCATTGAGCGCGGTATCGCGCACCGACGTCGTGAGGGTGCCGATGGTCGCGACGGTTTCCTCCAGCGAAGCGGCCTGATGCTCGGTCCGCCGCGCGAGATCATCTGACGCGGCATTGATTTCGGCCGCCGCGTGACGGATCATGTCGAAGATATTCGAAATACCGCCCAGCATCTCGCTCAGCGAGTTCATCGCCTTCCCGAAATCCCTGCCAAGGTCTTCATAGTCCCTGGGCAATTCGCCGATGGTGGTGCTCAGATCGCCCTGCGCGACATGGGTGAGCGCCTCGCCCACCTGCTGGATCACATGCCGCTGTTCCTTCTCCTTGGTCTGGAAAATGGTCGTCACCGCGATATCCATGTCGAGCAACGCGACCTTGATCAGCGTTTTCAGCGTATCGGCCCTGCGGCGCGTGCCGGGCAGCCAGCGCGACCATCTGCCCATGACCGCTTTTTCGACCAGTCCCCCCAATATGGTCGCATAGGCGCCGAAATAGAGGCTGGCGTCCAGCCCGATGCGCGCATGCACCTTGCCGACGGTTTCGGCGCGGCGGTAATAATCGTCGTCCAGCGCATTCTCGAAAATCGCGCACCAGTGATTGAACTGCTTTTCGCCCGCATGGTCCATCATCGCCCGCGATCCGAAGAAGCGCGCGGCCTCGGGCGTGCGCGTCACCTTGTCGTAGAAGGCAGAGATGGACCGGGGCACATGCTGGCGAATAAGGCTGTGAATTTTCCTGAATTCATAGGCACTTTCCTGCTCTATCTCATAAAATTCCAGCCTCTTTCCGATTAATTCCCGCGAATACTGCATCGAACTGCTCCAATATCTCAAAATATGGTCTGAAATTCATCAAATCGCTCTTGTGACGTCACATTACGGCCCGGTAGCCCGGCTAATTTTCAGGAAGATCCGCCCCGGCGCCGGCGGCGCGGGCATTCAGGGGCAGACCAAGGGGATGATCGAAGAAATCGGGTTTCTGGACGGCGTCCAGATAGGCGCGGCTTTCCTCCGCGTTCATCGGCCGGGCGAGTAGATAACCCTGCACGAGATCGCACCCGAAATTCGACAATTGCTTGTACTGATCGATCGTCTCGACCCCCTCGGCGATTACCTCGAAGCCGAGATTATGGGCGAGCGATATGATGGTGCGGACGATGATCTCGTCATCCTTCTCGTTCAATATGCCCGATATGAAGGACCGGTCGATCTTGAGGATGTCGATGGGAAACTGCTTGAGATGGGTGAGGGAGGCATAGCCCGTGCCGAAATCGTCCAGCGCAATGGACATGCCTCTTTTGTGCAATTCCTTCAGCACGGCGGCCAGATTGCCGGCCGCCCGGTCGAGAATGACATTTTCGGTCACCTCTATCTCGATATCCTGCGGAGACAAGCCGTGGGATTGCACCATGGCGCACAGGCGTTCGACGAAGTCCGGTTCCTGAAGCTGCGCGGCGACAACGTTGAAGGCGATGGTGCCGGGCGAAAGGCCGTCGCGCCGAAACGCGGCCATCGCCGCCAGCGCCTTGTCGATCAGCCGATAGCTGAGCTGGGTGATCAGCCCCGCCTCCTCGGCAACGGATATGAGTTCCAGCGGCGGCACGGCGGCGTTGCCGCTCTTCCACCGCGCCAGCGCCTCGAAGCCTTCATGGCGGCCCGACTGGAGATTGCTTTGCGGCTGGAAGGCGACATCCACCTCATCACGCGAGAGCGCCGTGCGCAGCTTCTCGATGAGAAGCGCCCGGCGTTTCCGGTGGCGCCGGGTCATGCTGTCATAAATGCTATAGCAGCGTCGTCCGTTGAGCTTGGCCTGATACAGGGCCAGGTCCGCATTCTTGATGAGTTCCCCCGGCGTTTTCGCATCCTTGGGGAAAAGGGCGATGCCGATGCTGGCCGACGGAATAATGGCCTGATGGCCGACCTTGACCGGCTGCTGCATCTTCGCCAGCATTGTCCCGGCGATGCGCTCGACCGCCTGCCTGTCGGGAATGTCCCGGATCAGCACGGCGAATTCGTCGCCGCCCAGACGGGCCACCGTATCATTGCGCCGCACCGAGGTGCGCAGCCGCTCCGCGATATGCTGTAGCAGGGTATCGCCACCGTCATGGCCGAAGCGATCGTTGATGAGCTTGAAATCGTCCAAATCCACCACCATCAGCATCGCCATTCCCCTGTCCGCCTGCCGGGACCGGAAGAGGTTGGACAGCCGCCGCATCAGGATGGTGCGATTGCCGATGCCGGTCAGCGCGTCCCGCTCGGCCTGATGCTTGATCTGCATCTGCGCCCGCTTCAACGCGGATATGTCGGTCTGTATCGAAACCAGATTGCCGGAATCGGAGCGGCGGTTATGGATCTGTATCCACCGCTCGGCATCCAGTTGCTGGATATAGGGTTTGAACGCTCCCTCCCCTTCCGGTCCGGTGGACAAGCCGGGCAACGGGCGGCAGGCCGGCGCGTCCGGGGCGAAGGGGCCGGCCTCCGGCAGCCGCCGCCCATCGGCTTTCATCGCCGCCGGCCGGGCTAGCGAACCGGATGCCAGATCATAGAGTTTCCGGTGAGCGTTGTTGCAGAAGAGAAATTGTCCCTGACCATCATAGGCGACAAGACCGTTGGGAATGGTTTCGATGATGTCGACGAGCAGGTTTTCGCTTACCTCCCGCCGTCGCAATTCCGCGAGCACCTCCGCCTCCGCGATCTTCCGGCTGCTGATGTCGAAGCGGATAGAGACATAGCCCACCAGCCGCCCCTCCCCATCCCGCCGGGGCGCTATTGTCGTATCGACCCAGTAGAGCCGCCCCTTCTTGTCGCGATTGCAGATATCGGCGCGCCAGACATTGCCCTGCGCGATGGTTTTCCACATCTGCCGGAAGAAATGCGAGGGATGGTGCCCGCTGTTCAGCAACCGGTGATCGGAACCGATCAGCTCTTCCCGATTATAGCCGCTGATATCGCAGAACAGCCGGTTGACATCGGCGATGCGGCCCGCGCGGTCGGTGGTCGCGACGATGGCGACATTATCCAGCGCCTCGCGATAGGCGTGCAGTTCGGCCTGTTCAAATCGTGCTTCCAGCCCATGAGATCGCGCCTCGATCCCTTCGGCCAGCAAAGGCAGGGACGCGGCGTTGCGTGAAGAAAAATCTTCATTTACGTTTATCTTCATGGCAAGCTTCCGATATATTTGCGTTAACAAGAATAAATATTTTGCATTGCACAATAATTCCGCCGACCGAGGGAAGGCAAAACGGGAAACCAATAAATGACGCCAAGGCTGGCTCTACTTCCTCTCCAAGAAACCGATCGCTATATTTTCGATTTCCTGATTATGTAGATACGGTACCGTATATATGAATGGTTAAATATTATTTAAGCTTACTGGACTTTGCCATTGGCCCTGACAACGATGACCGCAGAACCCTTCGAGAACACCATTTTGCAGGCCCTTTACAAGGAAGTGCCGGAACTGGTGTGCGACCGTCTGGTCACGCGGCCGCTTCAGACCGGCGAAGTGCTGTATGAACCCGGCAATCCCTTGATTCATATGATTTTCCCGCATAGCGGCATCATATCCTTGCAGGCTGTGCTTCAGGATGGGCGGTCGGTCGAGAATACATCCATTGGCCGCGACAACTTCATCGGCGTCGATTATCTGCTCGGCGAAAAGGTCACGTCCTATCATGCGGTCGTGGCGATTCCCGGACGGGCGTCATGGCTGTCGGTCAATGATTTTTCAGCCGCGCTGGCGGCAGGCGGACCGCTTCAGGGCGTCATGCGGAACGCGTCCCGCGACTTGCTACGCGATCTCATGCGTGGCGTGGTATGCGCCAGCGTTCATTCCGCAAGCCAGCGCGTGGCCACCTGGCTGTTACGCGCGCTGGACCGCAACGACCGGAGCCAGTTCGACATCACCCAGCGCACCCTGGCGAATATCTTCGGGTTGAGACTGGCGACGATCAGCGACGCCTGCGCCCGTTTGCATGCCGCAGGCGCAATAGATCATGGCCGCGGCACCATGACCATCACCGATCGCGATGCGCTCGAAAGCCAATGTTGCGAATGTTACAAGGACAAGAAGCGGTAACGGCCGGTCTGCCGGGCGGGGAGCTAGCGAAAATCCGCACAGCCCCGCAAGGAAGGGAGCGGGTCGCTCCTGCCCCCCTTTTTTTTAAAGAGGCGGCCATGCCGCCCCTTCTTATCCTTTCAGGCGATTGGTCAAGAGATTGGACCGAGGGCGGCTGCACTCTATGCCGTCGCCCTCCGGCCTGCCGTCACCCTCGCTTGAGAGTGGCTGCCAGTTCCCGCATCGCGTCGGTCAACGCGGTCACATCGGCCTGTGTTTCCAGCGTGTCGACCGCCGCGACCATCCGGTCGGCGAGCGCCCGCAATTTGCTGGTGTCGCCTTCGGCGCGATCGTCAAGGCCCAGCATGACGTGGAATTTGCGGACAATATCTTCGTCGGAGAAGATCGTGCCTTCCGACCAGGGATCGCCCAGCGACATGTCGGCGGTGCCGCTGAATATCTTGCCGCGCGCATGAACATCCACGCCGCCCGGCACACCGCGCCACTGCCCGCCGGTCATCCATTCACCGATATTGGCCGATGTCGGCTCCGGTTCCACCACCACCTTTTCGCGGAAAGCCATGATAGCCGGATCGCGCAGCACCGCATCTTCATACCAGCGCGGCCCGGCCGGCACATCATGGGCGAGCACGGCCATGGCGTGGGCATGGCTGAATTCAGCGGACAGCATGTCCGTGGGATGCTGATCGCGGAAAATGCGGGTGAGCGCGAACGGATTGGCGCGCACGACGACGCGCTCGATCTCGTCCGCCTTCAGGTCATTTTCCTGCCTTATACCCGCAAAGGCGGTCAGCGGATGATGAATCCACCGGCAACAGGGCCACGGTTTATAGGTGGTATTGAGAATCTGCCATTCTTCTCCCAGCTTGCCGAGCAGCGCCTCGTCATCATGGCCGGGCGAGCCATACCAGCGCCAGAAGGCATTCTCCCCATCCAATATGTCGAGGAAGCCGGTGCTGCCCATGCCTGCGAGCAGGGTCGCGGAAACGCCCACTTCGGCGCACCATCCCGCATCGGCATATTTATACATGGGTTGCTGCGGCGATTCCGCCCATTTGCGCAAGGTCGGCTGGGGGGAATTGGCGCCTGCAATGCCAAAGGCATGATTGGTCTGTTCGGGCGTAAGGCCCGCGGCACTCACCGATGCGCCTACGGCCGCCCAGACCATGGTCGCCGCCGGACCGCCCAGTTCATTCCAGCCGATGACCTCGCCATTCTCGATCTGCATCGGCGGCCCCATCCAGCTGCCGACCCGCGCGCCCACATCGAAGCCGACCGCGATCGCCTTCAACAGATCCGCGCCCGATCGTCCTCCCTCCTCTACCAGCGCCAAAGCCGAAAAGATCGTGGCATTGCCGAAATGGGTCGAGGTAGGGAAAGTGTCGTCGGCATCAAGGATGTTGGCCAGCCGGGCATTATTATAGGCGGCCGTGGTCACGGAACTGCGCTGCGGCAGCCCGATGACCGTCGCCCGCTCCTTGCCGCCCAGCGCGTCCGCATAGGCCAGCGAAATGGCGCCGCTCGGCGTGTTGATCGCACCGATCGCGCACCCGATGGTGTCCAGCAGCAATCGCTTGGCCTCGCGCACCACAGGCGATGGAAGCGCCTCGAAACGAGTGGTAGCCGCGAATCGGGCCAGTGTCTGGGTCAGTTCAGTCATAAATCCTCTCCAAGGCATTCCGGTCCGGCCGTTCAGGCCGCAGGCTTGTCCCATACCGGGTTTTTTCCACGCGCGCCGCGTACCACAGGCAATCGCATCGCGCCGACTTTTTCGATCTGGATATCAAGGACATCGCCCTCCTCGACCGGCCCGACACCCGCCGGCGTGCCCGTCGCGATGATATCTCCGGGATAGAGCGTCATGACGCTTGATGCCATGGCGATCATGTTGGGGATATCGACGATCAGATTGGCTGTATTGGCAGACTGGCGAACCTCCCCGTTGATCCGCAGCTCCAGCGCGATATTGGCCGGGTCGGCTATTTCATCCGCCGTCGTGATCCACGGCCCCACGGGACAGAAGCTGTCGAAGGATTTGCGCATGACGCGCTCTTCCTTCCCGCGGATGACCATATCGACCAGACAGGCATAGCCGAAGACATGATCGAGCGCCCGTTCGACAGGGATATCGCGCCCGCCCTTGCCGATGATGATCGCCATTTCGCATTCATGGTGGATTTCGCGTCCATCGACGGCAGGCAGTTCGATCGGGTCGGAAGGCCCCGACAGGCTGGAACTGGCCTTCAGGAAGAAGCCCTGTCCGCCATTTTTGAAGGTGGAGATCAGGCCGTCCTTCATCTCCGCGATATGCTCGTGATAATTGGCGGGGAAGGCGACAACCTTGTTCGGCCAGGGGACCGGCGTTTCCAGCCGGACGCTGGCCAGCGGCAAACGGGGACCAGAGGCCAGCAGCCGTTCGATCTCTTCCCGTCGCTCCTCGAAATCCGAGATGAAGCGCACCATCCCTGTCGGCGGCCATGCCGCGGCGCCCGATGCCGCCGGCACGATCTCCACAATGTCATCGCCAACGATCAGGCCGATCCTGTTGCCATCGAAGCTCGCAATTTTCATTCCTACTCCCCACGAAACCGATATCGTGCTCGGGGCACATCATCAGCGGCCTATGGCCATTGTTGGAAATATGAAATTCGTCTGGTTTCATAGCGCCAGCGCCAGACCTGCGGCATGGCAGCCCGTCTTGTGATCTGATAGATCCAGACCGGAGAGGAGATCGCATGGCGGCGCTGGACGGACTGAAAATCATCGACCTGACCCATATGGTGGCCGGCCCCCTTTGCACCATGTTGCTTGCGGATCTGGGCGCCGACGTCATCAAGGTCGAACCCGCGCACGGGGACACCTCGCGCCATCTGGGTGAGGCCATTGCCGGTCAGGACACGGATTATTTCCTTGCCTATAACCGCAACAAGCGCAGCGTCATATTGGACCTGAAGGACGCAGGCGATCTTGCCGTCCTACGGCGGATGATCGACGCGGCCGACATGGTGGTCGAAAATTTCCGGTCCGGCACGATGGACCGTCTCGGCATCGGCTATGACAGCCTTCGCCAGTCCAATCCCGGCCTGATCTACTGTTCCGTCAGCGGTTATGGCCCCGAAAGCGAAGCGGCGCATCGTCCCGCTGTCGATCCGGTCATCCAGGCGCTTTCCGGCATCATGCAACTGACCGGATCGGCGGAGAGCGGCCCCCTCAAGACCGGCTTCCCGCTCGGCGATTATGTCGCCCCTCTTTTCGCCACGATCGGCATTCTTTCGGCACTGCGCGAGCGCGATCGGACGGGAATCGGGCAGCGGGTCGATATTTCCATGTTCGAGGCAATGGTATTTTCGCTGCTGCCGCGCGAAGGCACCTTCTTCGCCAAGGGCCGTGAACCGGTTCTGCGGGGCAATGCCCATGGACAGATGGTTCCGGCAAACAGTTATTCCACCGCCGATAACCGGCAGATTTATGTCTTCATTCACAGCGATAAATTCTGGACGGCGCTGACCGACATGCTGGATATCGACGAACTGAAAAGCCCCGACTTCGCGACAAATATCATGCGCATCGCCCATCGCGAGCAGGTCGATCGGCTGATCGCGCAGGCGTTTCTTCAGCACCCGCTGGACTATTGGAATGAGAGGATTGACCGCTTCGCTGTACCTGCCGGTGCGATACGAACCTTTCCCGAAGTGTTCGGGGACCCCCTCGTCCGCGATCACCTGATGGAGACCCTCCCCCATGCTTCCGGGGAAGTCCTGCATCTGTTGCGAAGCCCGATTCGACTGAACGGCGCTCTTCCCCCGATACGCCGGCCGCCCCCCGCTTTGGGCGAGCATCAGCAAGAAATCCTCGATGCGCTGGCGGAACGCCCGTGACAGGCACCCTGCATCACGCCAGCTTGTAACGCCGGACATCCTGTTGGGCGCCTGCTTCCTGTGCGGGCACAGCACGGCGCGGTCATGAGCGGCCCGCTCTTCGGCTGCCGGGGGCATGACGATCCGCCCCCGCCCCCGCCCCCGCCACTGCGCAACTCGGCAAGCCCGATGTATCTGCAAAGCATATTGGCCCATATGTTCGAACCAGATGTAGTCCTCCCAGAGCAGACCATAGAAGCGCGAGAGCCATGACGGCTTCTCTGGCGCAGCGAAGAGGGGATCATGCAGAAACATACCCAGATATTGATCGTTGGCGCTGGACCGGTTGGCCTCGCCCTTGCCGGAGACCTTGCCCAGCGCGGCACGCATTGCTGGCTGGTCGAGCGCACCGATGGCGCCATCACGCAGCCGAAAATGGATATGGTCGGCATCCGCACCATGGAATTTGCCCGTCGTTGGGGCATCGCCGATTGGGTGCGCAATTCGCCTTATCCGCGCGACTATCCGCAGGACAATGTCTATCTGGAATCCCTCACCGGGTTCGAATTCGGCCGCGAGGTGGTGCCCAGCAAGGATGCGGAGCCTTTGCCGCCGCAAAGCCCCGAAAAGCGGGAACGCTGCCCGCAGGACATGTTCGATCCGATCATGCAACGCTTCGTCCGGCAACATTCCGAAGTGACCGCCAGATATCGCACCCTTGTGACGGCGGTGAAGGAATATCCCGACAAGGTGGTCGCATCGCTGCGCGATCTCGAAACCGAAGAAGAATATGAAGTCAGTTGCGACTATCTCGTCGGGGCCGACGGTGGCGCCAGTTTCGTCAGGGAACAGATCGGCATCGGCATGGTCGGCAAGCCCGTCCTCACCCACACGGTCAACATCATCTTCCGTTCGGCCGAACTGCCCAAACTTCACGACAAGGGGCTTGCCTATCGCTTCATCTTCATCGGCCCGGAAGGAACCTGGCTGACCATCGTCGCGATCAACGGCAAGGATCGCTGGCGCATGTCGATCGTGGGCGACGAGCAGAAGCGGGAATATTCCGACGCGGAAATTCACGACCTCATCGTCCGGGCCGTCGGCTGCGAGTTCCCCTATGAAATCGAATCGGTCATGCCCTGGGTGCGGCGGGAACTGATCGCCGAACATTATGGGACCAAGCGTGTATATATTGCCGGCGACGCCGCCCATCTCATGTCGCCCACGGGCGGCTTTGGCATGAACACCGGCATCGGGGACGCGGTTGATCTGTCCTGGAAGCTGAACGGCGCCCTCGCCGGATGGGCAGGCCCTGAACTGCTGGCTTCCTATGAGGCGGAGCGGCAGCCGGTAGCGCAGCACAATATCGCGGAATCCAGCGGCAACCTCAAGCTGATGCTCGAACCGCGCAAAACGCCGCCCCCGGCCGAAATCTTCATGCCCGGCGCCGAACATGACGAGGCGCGCGCGCGCTATGGCAAATGGTATGGCGATATGATGAAGCGCGAATGGTACACCATCGGCATTCACATGGGCTATATCTACGCCAATTCCCCGGTCATCGTGCCCGATGGCTCCCCCATACCCGAGCAGGAAACGGCTCGCTATGTGCAGACCAGCACGCCCGGCGCGCGGGCGCCGCATGTCTGGTTGAAGGACGGCCGCTCGACGCTGGATCTGTTCGGCAGGGGCTTCGTCCTGCTGCGGCTGGGCGCAGACGCGCCCGACGCAACGCCTTTCGTAGAGGCGGCCGCCCATGCAGGCCTGCCCCTCACCGTCGTCTCGATCGACGAGCCGGCCGTCATCGAGGCCTATGAGCGCAAACTGGTGCTGGTCCGCCCTGATGGCCATAGTTGCTGGCGCGGCGACGCGATTCCTGCCGACGCCGCCTATGTCATTGATGTCGTGCGTGGCGCCGGGCGCGAGCGGGCGCAATCAGCCAGCGCGGCCGCCTGAGATGGAACGCGACATGGCGACACATCCGCAAGGCAACCCGCCAGAGGGCTATTTCGATCGGCTTGAAGCCTGCGGCTTCTCGCCGGGATGGGCGAAACGCGAGCCGCAGATGTGGGGGGAACCGCGCAGGCGGTTCGTCCCCACCGTCTGGCGCTATCAGGAGGCCCTGGACGCCCTCACCCAGGCCACAGAATTTGTCTCGACGGAGTTTGCCGAACGCCGCAATCTCATCCTCGTCAATCCGATCGAGGACAATATCTACCCCACCTGCCGCCATCTGGTCGCAGCCTATCAGCTGGTGCTGCCCGGCGAGACCGCGCGGTCCCATCGCCATTCCCCCAATGCCTTGCGCCTCGTGCTCGACGCGACCGAAGGCGTTTATACTCTGGTTGACGGCCTTCGGGTGGACATGGCACCGGGCGATGTCGTCCTGACCCCGCAATGGCATTGGCATGGCCATGCCAATTACAGCGACACTCCGGCTTTCTGGATCGATTTTCTGGATGTGCCTCTGGTCCAGAATCTCGAAAATATGTTCTTTGAGCATCATCCCGACACTCTGGAGGCAGTCATCGGAAATACGCCGGATTCCGAACTGCGGTTCAGGTCGGGATTGCTGAAAGACAGGGCCGTGCAGGAAGGCGATCATCGCTTCGGGCAGGCGCACATGCCGACTATCGCGCTCCATGCGCTCAGCCTCGGTCAGGGGCAGAAGCAGGACCATGGCGCGCGGATCGACAACAGCATCTTTGCGGTAACAGCGGGCGAGGCGACCATCGACGTGGAAACGCTGGGAAGCGTTTCAATGACCCGCGGCGACGTTCTCGTCATACCCAGCTGGTATGCCTATTCGCTACAGGGTGGCTCCGGCGGCTGCATGATGCTGCGGGTAACCGACACGCCCATATTCGAAAAGCTCGGCTTCCGGGACGTAAGAGCATAGCAAACGACCCGGGGCCGCGCGCCCTCAGCCATGGATTTGCCGCCCTGTCCCGGTGGCGGCAAATCTTATGCGCTCCAGCAGCCAACGGATAGCGGGCTTTTCCCTATAATCCGCATGTGTCAGGCTCTGGATGACCAACGGTGCGGACTTATAGGGCGGCTCCAGACGCAGCAGCCCGAAGGTCTCCCCGAACCGGTTTGCCACGCTTTCGGGCACCAGACAGACAGCATCGCTGCGGGACACCGCCGCCATGCCTGCAAGAGAATCCGGAACGAAGGTCGCGACACGACGCCGCAGCCCCGCATCGAGCAAGGATTCTTCCAGTGAGGCGATGCCATTCTGGATGACCAGTCGTTCCAGCCCCTGCCGCACGTCGAAGCTTTCAACGGTATTTTTCGCCTGGCTATCGATATGGATGTCGATGTGCGGCAGGCGGGACAAGGCTTCGACGGTCAGCTTTTTTGCTGCGGCCGGATGATCGCGCCTGATTACCCATACATAGCTGTCACGCAGGATTTCCTCGGCAACGAAGCGCGGCGGCGTTCTGCGGAAATGCCCCAACGCAACGTCGAGCGCTCCGCTGTCCAGATCATCCACGACGCTGTTGTAGATCAGCCGCAAATCCAGCCGTGCGTTTGGCGCATGCTGTGCGACGTCCGCGACCAGATCCGGCAAGAGCACGGTCGTCAGATAAGGCACGCACGCCACCGCGAAGGTCCGGTCCGTAGCCGCAGGATCAAAATCGGGTGGCGCGATGACCTCGGCCAGCTGCGGGAGAAGAATCCGCAACTGCGCCGCCACTGCGTGCGCTCTCGGCGTCGGCAGCATGCCGCGCGGCCCGCGGGTGAAGAGTTCGTCCCCCATCATCAGGCGAATCCGCCGCAGTGCATGACTGACGGCCGACGGGGTGATGAACAGCCGCTCTGCTGCGCGAGAGACCGACCGTTCCTCGTATAACGCTTCGAAAAGGCGGAACAAGTTGAGGTCGACGCGATCGATATTGGCCATTTCCAGCTTCCACAATGATTTGAATAAGATTCACATTATTCGGTCTCCGTTATCACTAGACCTCAAAAGCCGGTCGATCAACAATGGCGGCAAGCAGCATCGCCATGCTGCGCAAAAAGGAGAGGAACGGCACCCGGTCAGGGTGATCGTTCCAGCCAGGAGAGACGGATTAATCGCCACGCTTCTTCTGGCCATAACGGATTTGAGATGGAGCAGGCATGACGCAAGCAATCGCCATTGTTACAGGATCGAACGGGAAAACCGGCCAGGCCATTTTGAGCGCGCTGTCGGAAGCGGGCTACAAGGTCGTAGGCCTCGACGTCGCCAATGAAGGCTTGGGCGGATATGCCTACAGGCGCTGCGACGTCACCCGCTATGAGGACATCGTTGCCGCCGTTGCGGCGATCGAGGAAGAATTCGGCACGATCCGCGTTCTCGTCAACAATGCCGGGGTGTGGCACGGCAAGACCTTCTTCGATATCCGCCCCGAAGATTATGACCTGACCTATAATGTCAACACGCGCGGCCCCTTCTTTCTGGCGCAGGAAGTCGCCCGGCGCCTGATCGCGGCGGGTGGTGGCGGCGTCATCGTCAATCTGGCTTCCATCGTCGCGGGTGCGGGCAGCGGCGTGACCGACTATGGCGGCTCGAAAGCCGCTATCGTCAACTTCACCAAGAGCATTGCCAAGCCGCTTGGGGTGCATGGCATCCGCGTCGTCGGCGTGTCGCCCGGGACCATCAACACCGCGATGGGCGAAGCCGTCCCGGCCGAAATCCGCAACAAACTGATCGCTTCCAGCGCCCTTCAGCGCGCGGCCGATCCGGAGGAGATCGCCTCGGTGATCGCATGGATGGTCAGCCCCGGCGCAGGCTATGTCACCGGCGCCACACTGGACGTCAATGGCGGGCTGTAAGGAGAAGATCATGTCGACCGCCGATAGCCTCGCTCTTCCGATCTTCCCCGCGCAACGCGGCTGCCCCTTCGATCCGCCGCCTCTCTATGGAGAGGCGCGTGACGCGGGCAAGCCGCTTTCCATGCAGCTTTACAACGGCCAGAAAATCTGGGTTTTCACCAGCTTCGAAGATGTTCGCGCGGTGTTGGCGGACAATCGCTTCAGCACGGTTCCGACCACGCCCGGCTTCCCGATGCAGTCGGAGGCGCGCAACGCCGTGCTGCAACTGCCGCCGACCTTCATCCGCATGGACCCGCCCGATCACGGCCGGTTGCGGCGGATGTTCACCAAGGAATTCATGGTGAAGCGGATCGACGCCATGCGTCCGCGTATCATGGCCCTGATCGAGGATTTGTACGCGCAACTGGAAGCCAAGGGACCGCCCTTCGAAATGGTGGAGGATTTCGCCCTTCCCCTGACCTCCACGGTCATCTCCGAATTTCTCGGCGTGCCGGTCAGCGACAGGGAATTTTTCCAGGAGCAAAGCCGCCTCAAGGTGCTGATGGATGTCGATCCGGTGATCACGCTGGAGGCCTCGCAAAAGCTGATCGATTATTTCGACGGCCTGCTGCGGGAAAAGGCGAAGAATCCCCATGCCAATGACGATCTGCTGAGCCGCCTGATCATCGAACAGGTGCAGCCAGGCCATCTGTCCCATGACGACGCCGTGCTGCACGCGGACCTGCTGACCATGGCAGGCCATGAGACCACCGCGAACCAGATCGTCCTGGGCACGCTGAACCTGCTGCAAAATCCCGATCAGAAGGCTCTGCTCCTTCAGGACCCCGCCCTGCTGAAGGGTGCGGTCGATGAAATGCTGCGATATAACAGCATCGTCCAGTTCAACGGCGCCCGCATCGCTCTGGAAGATATCGACGTCAACGGCCAGCTGGTCCGCAAGGGGGAAGGCGTGTTCGCCCTCATCGCGCCGGCCAATCGCGATCCCAAGGCGTTCGCGTGCCCGGATCGCTTCGACATCACCCGCGCGCCCGACAATCATCTGGCCTTCAGCTACGGCGTCCACCAATGCCTCGGCCAGCCGCTCGCCCGGGCGGAGTTGCAATCGGTCTTCGGCACGCTTTTCCAGCGCTTTCCAACGCTGGGCCTCGCCGTGCCGTTCGAGGAGCTGGAATTCAAGGGAGACCATTTCGTCTACGGCCTCGAAGCTCTGCCGTTGACCTGGTGAGCCCATAGAGGAGAGGGCAGACATGAAAATCCATATCAGACAGGATCTGTGCGTGGGCGCTGGCCTGTGCGTTCTTTCCAGTGCGCAGGTTTTCGATCAACGCGAGGAGGATGGCGTCGTTGTTCTGTTGCAGGACAACCCGCCCCCTGAATTACAGGATGCAGTGCGCGGCGCGGCGCGGAAATGCCCTTCGCTCGCGATTGTCGTTGAAGAGGACGATCCGGCGGGGGTCGCCGCCGCATGAGCAACATCGTTATCATCGGTGCCGGACAGGCGGGCCTGCAACTCGCCTCGTCCCTGCGCGACAACGGCTTTGCCGGTTCGATCACCATGGTCGGCGATGAGGTGCACGCGCCCTATCAGCGCCCGCCCCTGTCCAAGGCGTTTCTGGCAGGGACCGCGCCGGAAGCCATGCTCTTCATGCAGGAGCCGAAATTCTTCGCGGATCACGCGATCGACTTTCGCGGCAATGAAGCGGTGGAGACGATCGATCGGGAGCTGAAACAGGTCAATCTTCGCTCCGGCGCCTTCCTGCCCTATTCCCATCTCGTCATCGCGACGGGCACCCGCAACCGGGCGCTGCCCTGCGTGGAAGGGGAGACCTCGGGCGTCGTATCGCTGAGAACCATCGAGGACGCCAAGGCGCTGATGCAGGGTCTGGAGCGCGCAACGAAGCTGGTCGTGATCGGCGCGGGTTTCTTGGGACTGGAGGCCGCCTCGATCGCGTCGGACGCGAAGATCGACGTCCGGGTCATCGAAGCCGGCGGCCGGGCACTCGGCCGCGTGGTCAGCGCCCCCGTTTCTGCGGCGGTTCAGGCGGCGCATGAAGCCCGCGGCGTCACCTTCTCCTTCAACGAGGCGGTGGTCGCGCTTCATTCGACCGATGGCCATGTCAGCAGCGTCGAACTGGGATCGGGCGAGCGCATCCCGGCGGATCTGGTGCTGGTGTCTATCGGCGTCGTACCCAACAGCGAACTGGCGGCCGCCTGTGGCCTCGCCGTTCACAATGGCGTCGTGGTGGACGCCCGGCTGCTGACCGAAGACCCGGACATCTCCTCCATCGGGGACTGCGCGGCCTTTCCCTTCGCCGCAGATGAAGGCCGCATGGTCCGTCTGGAATCCGTCCAGAACGCCGTCGATCAGGCTCGATGCGTGGCGGACAGGCTGACCGGTAAGGTCGAGGCCTATGATCAGGTGCCGACTTTCTGGAGCGATCAGGCTGGCCTGCGCCTGCAAATGGCTGGGCTGACGCGGGGCGACGAAGATGTCGTGGTGCGGCGCGACCCAGCGACGGGGAATTTCTCCGCTTACTGCTATCGGGGCGATAATCTGGTGGCGGTGGAATCGGTCAGCCGACTTCCCGACCATATGCAGGCGCGCAAGCTGCTGCGGATGAAGATCAGCCCCTCCCGCGAGCAGGCCGGCGATCCGGCTTTCGATCTCAAGCAACTGGTCAACAAGGAGACTGCCGCGTGAATGCACGCTTGTACGAACGAAAGGTGATCGTGACCGGCGCGGCCCAGGGCATGGGCCGCGCCATCGCCATTCAGGCCGCGCGCGAAGGCGCCGCTTTCGTCACCATTGCCGACATCAAGGAAGAAGCGGGCGAGGAGACCGCCGAACTGGTGCGTCAACAGGGCGCCAAGGCGCTGTTCATGAAAACCGATCTGCGCGACGGCGGGGCGATCAAGGCGATGATCGACGCGACGGCCGAGCGCGCGGGCGGCATCGACGTGCTCGTCAACAATGCGGGAATCACCGATGATGCGGTCGCCAAAAGGATCGAGACGATCGAGACGCTGACCGAAGAAATCTGGGATGCGGTCATGGACGTCAACCTGAAGGCGACCTGGCTCGCGATGAAATATGCGACGCCCTATCTCAAGCAATCCACGCTCTCCCCCGCGGTGGTGAATGGCGCTTCGGTCGCCAGTTCCGTCGCCTATCCCGGCCTCCCGACCTATGGCCCCAGCAAGGCGGCCGTCGCTTTGCTGACGCAAGGCGCCGCGATCGATCTGGCGCCCTATGGCATTCGCTGCAATGCCTATGCGCCCGGCGCGATCGACACGCCGATGCTCTCGCACAGTCTGGAATCATTCGAAGATCGGGAAGCGGCAGCCAGGCGGCTTTGGGGTCCGCATCTCATCCAGAGGCTGGGCACGCCGGAAGAAGTGGCGATGCTGGTCTGTTTCCTCGCTTCGGCGGAGGCATCCTTCTCGACCGGCGCTGTTTTCCGCGTGGATGGCGGCACGCTCGCCTGGCGCGGTGTGCATTGAAGCAGGTGTCGGCCGATCATCAGACCGGCCGACGCATTGCGCATTCAATTGTCGTGAACCACGATTGCCAGCGTCGGGCAAAGCCGGGCCGCCGCAATGGCGGCGTCCCGCCGGTCTTCGGGCGCATCCTCACGCACCAGATAGACGATGCCGTCATCTTCATTCTGCTCGAACAGGTCTGGAGCCGCGACGACGCACTGGCCAACACCGATGCACTTTTCAGGAAAAATCTCGATACGCATTCCAAACTCCTCTCATCGCGCCTTTTCTGACTAATGATGGAGGGTGAGACAAAGCGCATTTTGACTCAAGTGACGTTTCTTCCACGACAAGTTGAATTTGATTCAAAAAAATCGATCGATGTCGCGGCCCGATCAAGCAAACGAAAATCATATTGTTTCCAATGGCACCCCCCGGCGTAGGCCTGTCACAAGCCTGCCATTGGCAGACCCGATTTATCAGGAGAGAGTGAAATGAGTTTCCACAAGCGGATCGAAGCACCCGCACGCGCTTTCCTCGAAAAGCGGCATCAACTGCTCATCGACGGCAAGGCGGTCGAAAGCCGGTCGGGCGAGCGCCTCGACATCATCGATCCGGGCAACGGCAATGTCATCGCAACATCGGCCGCCGGTACTGCCGAAGATGTCGATCTGGCCGTCGCGGCGGCACGACGCGCCTTTGAAGGCGACTGGGCCAGGGTCAAGCCCAATCAGCGTGCGCGGATGATGATCCGCTATGCCGAGTTGATCGAGGCGCATGGCGACGAACTGGCCCAGCTTGAATCGATCAATTCGGGCAAGCCGCTGACCTTCTGCCGCAACGCGGACATTCCCAATGTGAGCGAGATGTTCCGCTACATGGCAGGCTGGACGACCAAGATCGAGGGCACCGCGCCCAATGTGTCGCTTCCCGGCGAATGGGCGGCCTATACGCTGCGGGAACCGGTTGGCGTGGTCGGCCAGATTCTTCCATGGAACTTCCCGCTCAACCTTTTCTCTTGGAAGGTGGCGCCTGCCCTTGCCAGCGGTTGCACCATCGTGTTGAAGCCCGCCGAACTGACGCCGCTGACCGCACTGCGAATGGCGGAACTGGCGCTGGAGGCAGGCATTCCCGCTGGCGTGCTCAACATCGTCACCGGCCAAGGAAATCCTGTCGGCGCGGCCATTTCCGAACATCCCGGCATCGACAAGATATCCTTCACCGGGTCCACCGAAACCGGCAAGAAAATCCTGCATGCCGCGACCGGCAACCTGAAGCGGGTGACGCTGGAGCTGGGGGGCAAGTCTCCGGTCATCGTTTTCCCCGACGCCGATCTGGACGCCGCCGCCGCCGGGGCCGCGCGCGCCATCTTCTTCCATGCCGGGCAGGTGTGCGCCGCCGGATCGCGGCTGTTCGCGCATGAGGCCATTCATGACGCGCTGGTCGACCGCATCGCGGCCATCGCCTCGAAGATGAAGGTCGGCTACGGCCTCGACGATGATTCCGATCTGGGGCCTGTCATATCGCAGGCCCAGTTCGACCGTGTGACAGGCTATCTGGCCACCGGGCAGGAACAGGGCGCGCAGGTCCGCGTCGGCGGCCAGCGCGTAGGCGACAGCGGCTATTTCATCCAGCCGACCATCCTCACCGGCACGAAGCCGGGCATGTCCGTGGTGGACGAGGAGATTTTCGGCCCCGTCCTGTCCACCATGACCTTCAGCGACGAGGATGATCTCGATTCCATCGCCGCACAGGCCAATGCCTCCCCCTATGGCCTTTCGGCAAGCCTGTGGACCAGCGATGTGCGGATCGCCCACCGGCTGGCCCGCCGGATCAAGTCCGGCGCCGTGGGCGTGAACGTCCATTCGGCGGCAGATGCCTCCCTTCCCTATGGCGGCTTCAAACAGTCCGGCTGGGGACGGGAACGCGGCTTCGATGCGATCGAATCCTATACCGAAGTGAAGGCGATCACGCTCAACCTGAACTGAGAGCGCGGCGATGACCACCGACGAACCGGCGCCACGGCTATGGAGCAGCAAGGCTTTCCTTTTGCTTTGGATCGCCACGGTCGTTTCCAACCTCGGCACGCAGGTTCAGTCGGTGGCGTCGGCCTGGCTGATGACCGACATCGGTTCATCCTCGCAGGTCGCGCTGATCCAGTCCCTGATCTCGCTTCCGCTGATGATCCTCGCCCTTCCGACCGGCGTGCTGGCGGATGTTTTCAATCGCTGGCGGCTCATCGCTTTCGCCTATTTCCTCATGTTCGCGGCCGCGCTGGTCGCGGCATGCGCCGGTTTCGGCCATGGCATGTCGCCACCGCTCCTGCTGGCGCTGTGCTTTCTGTTCGGATCGGGACAGGCCTTCTTCGGCCCTACGTCCATGGCGGCGGTGAGGGACAGCGCGCATATTTCCATGATCCCGGCGGGTGTTGCCGCGCTGTCCGTCGCCTTCAACCTCGCCCGTTGCCTGGGACCGGCATTGGGGGGTGGCCTTGTGGCTATCGGGGGCGCCAACTGGGCCTTCGCCCTCAATGCCGGCATGTGCGGGGGCGTCCTCCTGCTTCTCCTCGCCATGCCGCCCGCGCCGGTGCGCAGGGACAAGCAGCGCCCTGCCCTGCTCGCGCTTCTGATCGAAGGATTGCGCTACGGCGTGGGGGACCGCCCCATGCGGGTGATCGCCCTGCGGATGTTCGCCTTTACCGCCAGCGCCAGCCCAATCTGGGCGCTGTTGCCGCTGCTCGCCCGCGTGCAGTTGCAGGGGACCGCCATCACCTACGGCATCACCATGAGCGCACTGGGCATCGGCGCCCTCGCCATCTCCTTTGGCATCCGGCCGCTGTTGAAGCGCTATCGTGGCGAGACGATCTTTCGCTGGAGCACATCGATCACCGCCCTGTCGCTGCTGAGCCTGCCCCTGACATCCCATTGGGCAATCGCCGCCATGCAGCTTTTCGCGGCGGGCGCCGCCTGGGTGGCGTCGCTCACCATCTTCAATATCGCCGCGCAGGCAAATGCCCCGGCGCCCATGGTCGGCCGCGCCATCGGCATTTTCTATTCGTCCATTTTCGGGGGGCTGACCCTTGGCAGCGCGTTGTTCGGCCATATCGTCGAAACAAGCTCGCTCACCAGCGCCTTCCTCCTCTCCGGCGGACTTGTCGTCCTGACGCTGATCGCAGGCAGCCCCTGGCCGGTGCCGACCCAATCACCTCTTCCCCTTCCGCTCGAACCCCGTGAGGCCCCATGCACATGACGATCCGGAACAAGACCGAACCAGCCTGGTATCGGTGGTATATTTTGACGGTGCTGGTGGGCGTCTATGCGTTCAGCTATGTCGATCGCCAGATCGTCACCGTGCTGGCACCGTTCCTCAAGCAGGATCTCGGCGTATCTGATGCGCAGCTGGGCATCCTGTATGGCACCACCTTCGCGCTCTTCTATGGGCTTTTCGGCATCGCCCTCGCCCGCCTTGCCGATGGCTGGAGCCGGGTGCGAACCCTTGCGCTCGGCCTTTCCTTCTGGTCGGTCATGACGGCCCTGTCGGGCGCCGCCGGGAATTTCGCCCAGCTCGGCCTCGCGCGGATCGGCGTGGGCGTGGGCGAAGCCAGCTCGACACCGGCCGCCGTTTCGATTTTGGGGGACTATTTCGACAAGTCGCAACGCGCGACGATATTGGGCCTCTATTCGATCGGCGTCTATGCCGGCGCAGGCCTTTCACTGGTGATCGGCGGCTCGGTCGTCGCCTTCTGGCAAACCCGCTTCCCAAACCCGGAGACCGCACCGCTGGGCCTTGCGGGCTGGCAGGCAGCCTTCATGGCCGTTGGCATCCCCGGCCTCCTGCTTGCGCTGCTCATCATCCTGACGATCCGGGAACCCGTCCGCGGCAGGCTTGAAGGGGTCATGCATCCGGGCGATCCGACGCCGTTCCGCAGCACGGTGCGCGAGGTCTCCGCCATGTTGCCGCCATGGAATATCCTGCGCCTCATGCGGGAGGGCTATCCCCGCATCGAAATCGGCAGGAATCTGGTCTGGCTGGCGCTCGCGGCTATTTTCGCCTTCCTGATCATTCGCTTCACCGATGGATTGCTGGCGGCCGATCGCCGTCCGGTCGTCGGCTCTCTGGCGGGGCTGGAGATCACCAGCAATGTCATCCAGTGGGTCGCGATGTCGATCGCCTTCTACGCGGTGGCGAGCTGGTTCCAGTCGCTCCGATTGCGCGATCCGGAGGCGGCGAGCATGCTTACCTCCTCCCGCACATTCTGCGCGCTGACCCTCGCCGGCGGCTTCCTCGCCTTCTCGATGAACGCGACGACCGGCTTCGTCTTCGTCTACGCCAATCGCTATCTTGGCTTTACCGCCGCGAATGGCCTCCAGCTTGGAGCGATCGCCGCCATTTGCGGCGGTCTGGGCATCACCGCCAGCGGCTATCTGGCCGACTTCGCACGGCGGCGGCTGGTTACGGGCCGCCTCTGGTTCACATGCCTGACCGCCGCGATCTTCACCCTGGCCAGTCTGGTCCAGTTCACGACGCAGAGCGTGTCGCTGTTCTATATCGCCTTTGCCGTATCCACTTTCTTCGTCCCGATGTGGTTCGCGCCCAATCAGGCGACGACGCAGGATCTGGTGACGCCGCGCCTGCGCGGAACGGCCTTTGCCATGTATTCTCTGGGCGCCAACATATTGGGGCTTGGGCTGGGGCCTTACACGGTCGGCCTGATCAGCGATGCAACCGGTGATTTGCGCTTCGCCATCCTCTGCGCCCTGGGCACGCTTCCCTTTACCATCCTGACATTGGCCTATGCCGCCCGTCATCTCGAAAAGGACGAGCGGGTCGCGCAGCGCGCGGCCATCGGCATGGGACCAAGATAAGGAACCGAAAGCAAAGGGCGCAAGGCCAGAGCGGCTTTGCGTCCGAACAGATAGTCCCGCATCGTCGATGAACGAAGGAGCGCCCCCTAATGCGCCACTCGCTTCATGAAAATATGCGGATAGAGCGGCAACATCAATTGGGCCTGCTTTCTGGCGGCGTCGATAAAATGATCAAGCAAGGGAGATTCAGCGTCCTTGCGCGTCGCCAGGGCAAAGGTAATGCCCACCGTCTCTTCCTTAAGGGGACGGTAGACCACCCCATTTGTTTGCATCAGTTCGATGATGCCCGGCACGATCGATACGCCCAGACCGGCGGCGACGAGGCACACCGCCGTGTGCATGTCGGACACCTCATGCGCGATGTTGGGTTCCAGCTCATGGCTGTCGAACACGTCCAGCACCCGGTCGGAATATCCCCGCTGCGGCCCTCGCGCGACCGCGATCAGGGGCCTGTTCACGATTTCGGATATGCTGATGCTATCGCCAAATTCGTCGGCCATGCTGGCCGGGATAGCGACCGTCAGCCGCTCACGATACAGAATCTCCGTATGGATATCGCGCTGGTGGATCGGACCGCGCAGCAGTCCAACCTCGATTACGCCCTCGTTCAATCCGGCGATCTGCTGTGCGATCGTCATTTCCGTCAGGTTGATTTCCGCATTGGGAACCCGAACGCTGAAATCGCGCAGCACGGCCGGCAGGAAGGAATAGACGGCGGAGTAGATCGCGCCGACCCGCAGATTGGCGCGCGCGCCGCGTTCCACCATATGAACCGCCGCTTCCGCCGCGGCGGCCGCATTGATGACGCGATGCGCATAATCGACCAGAACTTCCCCGGCGGGCGTGAGGCGGACGTTCCGCTTTTCCCGAATGAAAAGCTGGGTCCGCAAATCCTGCTCAAGACTAAGGATCTGCTGGCTGAGCGGCGGCTGGGCGATGCCGACCTTCTCGGCGGCGCGGGTAAAATTCAGTTCCTGCGCAACGGCAAGGAAATAGCGAAGCTGCCTGATATTCATGACGGTGTTATAGGCGCTGCTCATGTCCGCTGTCGAGCCAGAGCTGTGGCGGGAACCAGCACGCTGCCTTCCATGAGGCGGCGGGCGGTTCGAAAGACGGTGACGCTGCGCGCGACGCCTTCTTCCACGACCGCATCGACTGGCAATATGCCCGATGCATGGGCGATCCGCAGCGTTCCAGGGCCGGTTTGCCCCACAATATCCGCAACGATGCTGCCGGGCAGACGAGCCGCGACAGCCAGACACATGGCCCCGGTCAGCGGCGTGGCCTTGTGCGGCTGTCCGGCCGAAATCATCCGCACCTGAACATGTGCGCCCGCAGGCGCCTGCGAAACGATGGCGACCAGAGGAAGGTTCGGCACCAGTTTCCGCGCCTCTTCCTGCGTCTTGGCGACACCCATCGCCAGCGAGGCGGCCACCCGCACTTCTTCGAGCAGAGCCAGCAAGCCGGGGGCGGCATCAATAGCTGACGGCGGCTCATCCCCCTTCATGCCCAAGGCGCCGGCCGCCACGAAAACAACCGGATTGGCGGCATCGACCAGCGATACCTCAAGCTCCTGCCCATCGACCATCATGCTCTGCCGCGCCTTGCCGGTCGGCAGCAACAGCCCGGTCGCCGATCCGCCCGGTTCCAGAAAGTCCAGCCTTATGGGCGATCCCGTCCCGGCAACCCCCTGAATCGCAAAGTCGCCGGATACCGCCGCATACCCGCCTTCAACATGAACATGGGCGTGGATGATCTTGCCCGATGCGACATGATGAATCCGCACCAGCGCTTCACCATCGGCAACCGTCACCAGACCCTGGTCGATCGCATAGGGTCCGACCGCAGCGGAGATATTGCCGCAATTGCCGCGATAACTGACATTGATGTCCTTCACCGCGACCTGCCCGAAAATATAATCGACGTCAGCATCGGGATGCGTCGGCGGGCCGATGACGGCAATTTTCGAAAGAGAAGATATTCCCCCGCCCAGACCGTCCAGTTGCCGCCCTCCCGCATCCGGGCTGCCCAGGGCCGCCGCGAACAGTGGCCCCCATGGCGCCCGGTCATCCATACTGCCGGGCAGATCGTCCATGTGGAAGAAAAGCGCGCGGCTCGTCCCGCCGCGCATATAGACGGACTTCAGCCCGATCTGGCCGCCTCCGCTCATGCGAGCAGGTCATTATCCTGCCCCAGCGAGGGGGCAGGCATAAGCGGACGCAGGACATGGCCATCGACGGTCATCGGATACCGCGGCGCGCGCACCGTGCCGAGCGGCGTTTCCATCTCGGCATAGACCTGATTATGAAGAAGCTGCGCGTCTTCCAGCCCGGCATCGGGACTGTTGACCGGGGCGGCAGGCACCTGCGCTTCTTCGAACAGGGGCAGCCATTCCGATGTCGTTTTCGCCTTCAGCGGGTCGGCGATGATCGAGAAGAAACGATAGGTCCGCTCCCGGCCATCGGCGATGGCGCGAAGCTCGTCCTTGCGTCCTTCGCAGCCGACGACCTTCAAGGTGGCGCTCAGCTGCTTGCCCGTAACCGGAGAAAGGACCATGTGGCCATCCTTCGTCGCGACCACCACCTGCGGCGGCGCGTTCCAGTCGCGATTGTCATCCAGGAAGGTGCGATGCTGGAGCATGTCGGGGAAATTATAATAGCTCATCATGTCGAGCATGGATGTTTGCAGATGCATGCCCTTGCCGGTGCGCGCCCGGCCAGCCAGCCCCGCCAAAGCCATCTGGCATGCGAACAGGGCGCCGATCTTGTCCGCGAGGAAATGGTTGGTGGCCCGCGGCACCCCGTCGACGGCTTCGAATGCCAGCAGGCCGCTGCGCCCTTGCAGCAGAGCATCATATACCGGCTCGCTCGAAAGCGGACCATCAGGGCCATAGCCGGTAATGGACAAGCGGATCAGCCGCGGATTGAGTGCGCTGATCACATCCTGACCCAGACCCAGTTTCGCAGTGACCTGCGGCTTGCTGTTCTCAATGAAGATATCGGCCTCAGCCAGCAATGCCTTGAACTGCGCGAGGCCCGCCTCCGATTTGAGGTCGATCGTCACGGCGCGCTTGCCGTTATTGCCGTTCAGCCAATAGATGCTCGTTCCCTGGCGCATCGGTCCGACCGCCCGGTAGGGATCGCCGGTCGGCATTTCCACCTTGATCACATCGGCGCCCATGTCGCTCAACATCTTCGCGCTGAACGGACCGGCAAGATAGGTCGCCATCTCCACGACCTTTATGCCGTCCAGGGGCCGGACGAATGCCGAATTGTCGGTGGAAGTCACGCCTGCATCTCCTGTCATCACTGTTCCGATATCCGCAGCGCCATCAGCGAAAGAACTGCATCCAGTGCCGGGGTCGGCATTCCGGCCAGTTCCTTGACGGCGCCGATCGACTGTTTCAAAATCCCGATTTCCAGCGGCCTGCCCGCTTCAAAATCCTGAAGCATCGACATTTTATGCGCGGGTGCGGAGAGCGTCACGGCTATCCGCTTTTCGACCGGCACCGTGATCTCCAGCCCAATCCGGCGCGCAATCTCATCGGCCTCGCTCATCATCGCGGCAACGGTGTTCAGCGCTTCGCCGTCCGCCCCGATCGCCCCGTTGGTCGCCCCGGTCAGCACCGCCACAGGGTTCCAGCAGAGGCTGTTCACGAACTTGATCCAGATATCGCTGCGAATATCGGGTCGAACGGGGGTTCGGATGCCCGCGTCCGTCAAACAGTCCGCCAGCGCCTTCGCACGATCGGAAAACCGGCCGTCCAGTTCCCCCAGCATGCAGGTCGCCACCGGCCCATCCTGATGCACTACGCCGGGCGCCTCCAAATGCGCGCCGATCCAGTAAACGATGCCAAGCACCTGCTCCGGGGGCATGGCGCGCATGTGCGTGCCCTCGGGATCAAGGGCGGATACGGAACCGGCCTGCCCCACAAGGCTGGAGAGCAACGCTGCCGGGAGGCCGGTGGTCGGCGGCAGGATCATGCTGTGCGGGCCGATCAGCGGCGCAAGCTGCGGCAGCGCCGATGGCAGCTGGTGCGCCTTCAGCGTCAGCAGTACCGCATCCTGAGGGCCAAGCGTCGCGGGATCATCGGTAATGCGGGGATGGGCAACGAAGCTGCCTGATGGCGTTTGCACTTCCAGCCCATGATCGCGCACCGCTGCCAGATTGGCGCCCCGCGCGACCATGCTCACATCGCAATGGCCCGCGCGGGCAAGATGCCCTGCGATATAGCCGCCAATCGCCCCCCCGCCAAAAATACAGATTTTCACCATCATTCTCCTGCCTTTCCCTATAGGCCGCATCGGGTGCCGGGCGCGACCGTGGAAAATGCATGATATGGCGATCGTCTGGTTTCAGACGGGAAGGCATCGGGGCCGCCATCAGAGGCAATCCGTTTTGATCAATTATATTTCCATATTGGTGATGGCGCGGAGGCGACCCTATGGTTTGCCGCAACGGCGTTACACGCAACCAATGTGACGCACGAGCAACGCCATCGAGCGAGAGGAGCTTCGATTTGAATCTGGGCGAAGAAAAGGAATTCTTTCGCGATACCATCCGCCGTCTGACACAGGACAAGCTGGCGCCGATGGTCGAACATCTCGAAAAGACGGACGAGTTTCCGCGCGAAGCCGCCGGACTTTTCGGCGAGATGGGCCTGTTGCAGCTATGGATTCCTGAGGAATATGGCGGTCCTGGCGGCGATCTGACCACGGTTTGCATTGCCAAGGAAGAAATTGCGCGCGGCAGCTCCCTCGCTCTTTCGACGCTCTGCGCCAATAATTCGGTCGGCCTCATCCTGCCCTTGCTGCATTTCGGCACCGAAGCCCAGAAGCAGCGCTATCTGACGGAAGCGGCGAAAGGGAAAACCATCGCGGCCGTCGCGATGACCGAACCGCAGGCCGGTTCCGACGTCGCGAGCATGCGGACCACGGCGCGCAAGGATGGCGACAGCTACGTCATCAACGGCCAGAAGAACTGGATCACCTGGGGCGCAGACGCCCATTACACGCTGGTGTTCGCCCGCACCAGCGGCGACCGGGGCCATGACGGGATCAGCGCCTTTCTCGTGGACACCAGAACGCCGGGCTATCATGTCGGCCGCAAGGAAGAGAAGCTGGGACGCCATGGCGCCCCGACCTGCGGCCTGTTCTTCGAGGATATGCGCGTCGATGCGGACTGCATGATCGGGGAGGAGGGCAAGGGCTTCAAGGCCTGCATGCGCATCATGGACCTCAACCGTCCTACGGTGGCGGCCTCCGCATTGGGCATGGCACAATCCGCCCTCGATCTTTCGGTGAATTATGCGCGCGAGCGCGTGCAGTTCGGAAAGCCGATCGCCGACCTGCAAGCCATTCAGTTCAAGCTCGCGAAAATGGCGATGCATGTCGAGGCATCGCGCGCCCTTCTCTATTCCAGCATCGGAGAGATTGACGGCGGCGACCTGTCCCGCCTGCCCTATCTCGCTTCGACCTGCAAATGCTTCATTTCCAATGTCGCCATGGATGCCGCGCTGGAGGCGGTGCAGATTCTTGGTTCCTATGGCTATTCAAAGGAATATCCCGCCGAACGGCTGATGCGCGATGCCAAGCTCAACCAGATTCTGGAGGGCACGAACGAAATCCATCATATCATCGTGGCGCGCCGGCTTCTTCAGGCCGCGGCGCAATAAGAGGGCAAAAGGATGACCGAAGAAAACGCCCGCCCCGCAGGCTCCGTGGAGTATGAAGCCCGCAACGGGCGCGCCTATATCACCCTCAACAACCCGTCGAAGAAGAACGCGATGACGGACGCGATGTGGGACGAGCTGATGCTCGCCTATGATCGCGCGGAGGCGGACGACGATGTCCGGGTGATCGTGCTCACCGGAACGGGAAGCGATTTTTGCACCGGCCATGACATGGCGGAAGTCGGCAACCAATATGGCCCCACGACGCTCGACGCCAAGGGCCGCCCGCGCCGCCCCAGCCAGCGCGCCCGGTTGCGCTATGACAAGAAATATGTCGCGCGCTTCGAACGCATTTTCAGTTGCCTGACGCCGACGATCGCGCTGGTCCGTGGCTATTGCCTCGGCGGCGGCCTCTATCTCGCCGAAGCGTGCGATCTTGTGATTGCTTCCGACACCGCGAAGATGGGCCACCCCGAACAGAAGCTCGGCCTGTCCGGCGCCGCCTATTTCGACGCCTGGGAGATGCTGACGCTCGGCATCCGCAAGGCGCGCGAACTGCTGCTGATGGCGGACGTCTGGAATGCGCAGGAGGCCTTTGCCGCCGGGCTCATCAACAAGCTGGTGCCCGATGAGGAGCTTTCCAGCAAGGGCGAGGAATGGGCCGAACGCATCGTCCGCCTGCCGCGCGACGGCATCGCCATCGGCAAGAGCGCGACCTTGCTCGCCATGAACGCGCTCGGCGTCAACACCCAGTTCGCCTATGGCCCGGTCTATCACGCGCTCGCCTCCAACATGCGATGGGAGGAGGATGAAGTGAACTTCTTCAAGCAGAAGCGCGACAAGGGCGTCACCGCCGCGAATAAAGAGCGCGAAGCCCGCTATGATGTGAAGGAGGGCGACGCATGAGCGCGCTGGGCGGCATAAAGATCCTCGACTTCACGCAGATGATGACGGGGCCGATGGCGACCATGCTGCTGGCCGATGTCGGCGCCGATGTCGTCAAGGTCGAGCAACCGACGGGCGACCCGTTCCGCAAGTCCGGCGAAACCGGAATCGCGGGAGACGGCGCTTTCTTCCTTGGCGTCAACCGCAACAAGCGCGGCGTCGTCATCGACCTCAAGACGGCGGAAGGGCAGGAGCAGGCCCGCAGGCTCGCGCTCGAAGCAGATGTGCTGGTCGAGAATTTCCGGCCCGGTTTCACGGAGAAGGTCGGCCTCGATTATGAGGATCTGAAGCAGCATAATCCCGGGCTGATCTATTGCTCTATCACCGGTTTCGGCCGGGAGGGGCCAAATGCCTCGCGCCCCGCGCTGGATCAGGTCATTCAGGCCTATTCCGGCCTGATGCAGGTCACCGGCACCCGCGACTCCGGGCCGCTCAAGATCGGCTTTCCCTTCAGCGATCTGGTGACGGCCCTGTTCGGCACGATCGGCATATTGACGGCCCTGCAAGCCCGGCATCGCACCGGGTCGGGCCAGCGCGTCGATCTTTCGATGATGGACGCCTCGCTCTTCAGCCATGTGCCGCGCGACGTCTATTTCTCGCTGACCGGCCGGACGCCCGAACGGTGGGGGAACGAGCATTGGGACATCGTGCCCAATAATGTCTACGGCACCGCCGACGATCAGGACATCATGATCATCACGATCAATGACAAGTTCTGGAAGATATTGTGCGAGGCGATGGGCGATCCCGGCTTCGCCGCCGACCCCAAATTCGCGACCAAGGATGCCCGTCTGGCCAACCGGCAGGAACTGGACGATCGCCTCGCGGCGTTGTTCCGCACCCGGACGCTGGCGGAATGGGATCCGATATTGAAGGAAGCGGGCGCCATCTATGGGCCGGTGCGGACATGGCCGGAGGTCTTCGCCGATCCGGCGACGCAGCGCGACATGCTGCGCACCCTCACCCATCCATCGGGCACGGCGTTCGAGGTCATCAACAACCCGCTGCGCTTCTCCGAAACACCGACGAGCATCCATTCGCCGCCCCCGGTGCTTGGCCAGCACAATGCCCAGCTTTCGCTCGACAGCATCTGGTCCGCGCCAGACGGCCGGGAACCGGGCGCCCAGGAACAAAAGGAACTTTCATGATCCCCCTCATTGCCGCCAATATCGACAAGACGAGCCGCGCCGCGCGCCTCCGCTCGCTGATCGGACAGCCCGAAATCCTCCAGATGCCCGGCGCCCACAATGCGCAGGCCGCGCTTCAGGCGCAGGCCGCGGGTTTCCGGGCGCTCTACCTCTCCGGCGCGGCGATGAGCGCCTCCATGGGCCTGCCGGACCTTGGCATCATTTCCGTCGACGATGTGTGCTTCTTCGTCCGCCAGATCGTCCGGGCGACCGACCTGCCGGTGCTGGTCGACGGCGATACCGGCTATGGCGAAGTCCTCAATGTCATGCAGACCGTGCGGGCCTTCGAAGAGGCGGGCGCCGCCGCCATCCAGCTGGAAGACCAGATCCTGCCCAAGAAGTGCGGCCACCTGAACGACAAGCGGCTCGCCTCGGCCGACGACATGGCCCGCAAGGTCGCCGCCGCCGCCAAGGCGCGCAAGGAGATGCTGATCGTGGCGCGAACCGATGCGGCGGCCAGCGAAGGCGTGGAGGGCGCCATCAAGCGCGCCAACATGTATGTGGAGGCAGGCGCGGACGTGATCTTCTCCGAAGCGCTGACCACGCCCGAAATGTTCCATGCCTTCACGTCCGAGGTGAAGGCGCCCCTGCTGGCCAATATGACCGAATTTGGCCGTTCGCCCTTGCTGAGCGCAACCGAATTGCAGGCGATCGGCTATAGCATCGTGATCTGGCCCGTCTCTTCTCTCCGCGTCGCCAACAAGGCGCAGGAAGAACTGTACGGGGCGCTGGCCCGGGACGGCAGCGCCCAATCCATGCTCGACCGGATGCAGACGCGGGAAGAGCTGTATCGCACCATCTCCTACCATGAATATGAATCGCTCGACGCCACTATCGTGCAGAGCATCGCGCCGACCCAGGCCTTCGCCTAGATTGGTCGCGAAACGGTCCGTCCGCTGGTGCGGGCGGGCCGATATCGTTGCGCATCGCCCCTTCCCCGCTATCATATGACGATCATGGTGAAGAAGCCCATCCTCGGCGACATCCGCATTCTGGACATGACAACCGTCATGTTCGGCCCCTATTGCACCGAAACACTCGCCGCCATGGGGGCGGATGTCATCAAGCTAGAACCCGCGGGCGGCGACGAATCCCGGCGGGTCGGGAAGCCGAACCGCACAAGGCGCATGGGGCCGCTTCACCTGACGATGAACAGGGGCAAAAGGTCGATCGACTGGGATATCAAGACCGGGGAAGGCGCGGAGGATCTGCGCGCACTGATCCCCGGTTGCGACGTCATCATCCATAATCTGCGAGAGCAGGCCGCGATCCGGGCCGGCCTCGATTATGAGGCCGTGCGAGCCCTTCGGCCGGACATCATCCATGTCCATTGCACGGGGTTCGGGCGCGAAGGCCCCTATGCCGGCCAGCCCGCCTATGACGACATCATCCAGGCGCTTTCCGGCACCGCTTCGCTCCAGCCGATGGTGACGGGCGGCGGCCCTCCCCGCTTCCTGCCCACGGCGTTGGCCGACAAGGTTTCCGGCCTGCATGCGGCCTATGCGGTGCTTGCCGCCCTCTATCACCGCGAACATAGCGGCGAGGGACAGGCAATCGAGGTGCCGATGTTCGAGGCCGTGACGCATTTTCTGCTTCAGGAGCATATGTATGGCCGGGTGTTCGACCCGCCCAATGCGCCTGCGGGCTATCCCCGCCAGCTCGACCCCGACCGGCAACCCATGGCGACGCGGGATGGATATATCGTCATAGCGCCCTATACCGACGAACGCTGGCTGCGGCTCTTTACCCTGCTGAGCCGCGCCGACCTGTTCGAGCAGGAGGCTTTGTCCACCCCGCTCCTGCGCCTGCATAATGTGACGCTCATGCAAAAAGAGCTGGAGGCGATGCTGCCCGGCAAGGATAGCGAGGAATGGCTGGACCTGTTGCGGCGCCATGATATTCCTGCTTGCCGCGTCAATTCGCTGGACGACCTGTTTGACGATCCGCATCTGAAGGCCGTGGGGTTTTTCGAGAACCGTACGCATCCCACGGAGGGGAACTATCTGGGGATGCGCTCCCCCGTGCGCTTCGGCGCGGGCGGCGAGAGCGAATTGCTCGACGCCCGCGCGATCGGAGAGGATAGCGACGCCGTGCGCCGGGAACTTGGGCGCTAGCAGCCCCTATGCATAAGCGGCGTTCAGCAACGCGGTGTCGTAATATTCCTCGAAACTCTTGATCCTGCCACCCTCAAATTTGAAGATCTGGACATAGCGGCCCTGATATTTGAGCGGCTTGCCACCCCAGACGGCGCCCGTCTGAACGTCGATATCGCTGCTGGCTTTGGTGATGATCACATCGGGATCTTCGCCTATGATCACATCGTCGATGATCCAGTTGAACTTGCCCGTCATTCCATCATGGATCGGATCCCAGAAACTGCGGATTTCCTCCCATCCCGTGCGCACCACCGATGTGCAAACGGCCACGCCGTCCGTCACGAACGGCGTGATGACCTGCGGGCCGTCCTCGACCCAGAGCGCGTAGAAGCCCGCCTTGTCGACCAGATAGGCCGCAAAGAAGGCTTCGATCACTTTCAGATTTGCCAGCGCGGTCGGATTGCTGGTGCCGACTTGCGCGGTGATCTTCACTTTCTGCTCGTCCGTCGCGATTGTCATGCTGTTTCCTCTCTTCCCGTTCTCAGGCATCCATGATGATGGTCTTGGCCTCAAGATAGGCGCGCAGCCCATCGACGCCACCTTCACGGCCGATACCCGATTGCTTGAATCCACCAAAGCCGATGGCCATGTCGCTCCGCCATGCATTGTGCCCGACCGTGCCGGAACGGAGCCGCCGCGCAACGGCATAGCCACGCGCCGGATCATCGGTGAAAACCGAATTATTCAAACCGAATATGGTGTCGTTGGCGATCGCGACGGCCTGCTCGTCGCTGTCGGCGGGAATCACCGTGACGACGGGACCGAAAACCTCTTCCCGGGCGATCATGTCGTTATTGTCCACATGCGCGAAGATCGTCGGTTCGAAGAAATAGCCCCGATTGAGGTGGGCCGGGCGGCGTCCACCCGACACGAGGATATTGCCGTCGCGAACGGCATCCTGAACCATCTCCTCCACCTTGTCGCGCTGCCGCGCCATGGCGAGCGGCCCCATGCCGACCGCGGGGTCGAACGGGTCGCCCACCCTCACCGCCTCGAATTCGGCCTTCAGCGCGTCCACGAACCGGTCATGCTTCGTCCGGGGCACGATATAGCGCGTCAAGGACGAGCATATCTGCCCGGTCATGGCGCAGGCCGATCCGGCAAGGGACCGGGCAGCCAGTTCCACGTCATAATCATCGAGAATGACCGCGGCGGACTTGCCGCCCAGTTCCAGCGTGCACCGCGCGATGCGCTCTCCGCAAATCGACGCGATGCGCCTGCCCACGGCGCTGGAGCCGGTGAAGCCGATCTTGTCGACATCGGGATGACGGACAAGCCGCTCCGATGCTTCCCGATCGGCCGTCAGGACATTGAGCACACCCGCCGGCAAGCCGACTTCCTCGGCGATCTCCGCCAGCAGCACCCCCGTTCCGGGCGCCTCGGGCGAGAGCTTGAGCACGATCGTGCAGCCCGCCAGCAGTGCTGGCGCAACCTTGTAGGCCATGATGTTGACCGGCGCGTTCCATGGAATGATCGCGCCCACGACGCCAACCGCCTCATAGCTGATGAACGCATGATCGCCGCCACCGGGCGGCGCCTCGAACCGCTCCTCAAAGGCAAAACTCTCCGCCAGCCCGGCATAATAGCGATAGACGCCGCCGATCGTCCCGCCGAATGCGGCGGCAATCGAATGCAGGATTCCCATTTCATTGGGCCAGATCGTCGCGATCTCGGCCACCCGCGCATCAAGCCGGTCGGCAATGGCCAGAAGATAGGGCGCTCGCTCTGCCGGGGTCATGCGCGGCCATGGCCCTGCATCGAAGGCCCGGCGGGCGGCATCGACAGCACGATCAATGTCCGCCACCCCCGCTTCGGCAACCGTCAGGAAAATCTCCTCCGTTGCGGGAGAGCGGACGGTCAGGGAACCGCCACTCAACGGAGCCACCCACTGACCGTCGATGAACAGCTTTTCCGGCGTCCTGAGAATCCCCTGCGCGTTGGTCGATCCTACCATGCTGTTTTTTCTCCGTTAAACAAGGCGCCGGTCGGTCGCCATGCGACCCACCGGCACTGTTGATATGCGCCTCAGAAGTTGACCGCCAGCGTGGCGCCATAGGTCGCGGGGGCTTCCAGATTGCCATAAATGGGATATCCCCACAGCGGAATACCCAGGGTCTTGTTACCGGCGATCGTCTCGTCCGTCAGATTCTTCCCCCAGAAGGTAAGCGACCAGTCATCACCGGAGCTATATTTGATCGATGCATTCAGCTTGGTGACGCCCTTCTGGCTGAGAACCTTGTCGTTGAACTCGCTGAAATAGATGCGGGACTGATAGGATGCGTCGCCCGACAGCGTGACACTGGCGTCGCTTCCAACCGGGATCACATAGCTTCCGCCGAGTGTCACCGCATGCTTGGGCGCGCCCGGCAGCATCTTCCCGCTCAGATCTTCGGCCGGAGCACTGGGGAACAGGGGATTGATCGAATTGAATTCCTTGAAGGTCGCATCCAGATAGGTGTAGTTGGCGTTCAGCGTCAGCCCTTCGACAGGACGCGCATTGATCGAAACTTCAAATCCCTTATTGGTTGCCGACGCGGCATTCGTCGTCAGCGTGGCCAGCCCCAATATCTTGTTCACCTGCAGGTCTTTATAATCATATCGGAAGGCAGCGGCCGAAATATCAACGGCATTATTCAGCATCCGCGCCTTCGCGCCGATTTCATAAGCCCAGATTTTCTCGGGATTGATCGCCGGATTGACCTGCCCGACATTGAAGGTCCCGCTCTTGAAGCCGTTGGTGGCGGATGCATAGACGAGAACGCCCGGCGCCACATCATATTCCAAACCGAATTTCGGATTGAAGGCATTCCAGGTCCGCTCATCATCGAGCGGCGTCGCCGTACCGAAAGTGAAGGTTCCGGTCGATTTGCGAGTCTCGGAACTATAGCGCCCCGCCACCGTCAGCCGCAAGGTATCGAGCAGGGAATAAGTCCCCTGTAGATAGGCCGAGTAAGAGTCGATCTTCAGCGTCCCTTGCTGGATATAATCCAACCCCAGCTGAATAAACGGGACAAGCACATAGTTGCGCAGCTTCTCATGATAATAGGAAAGGCCGCCAGTGACCTGGAGGCGATCCACATCCCAGTTGAAGACCAGTTCCTGGCTGGCCTGGTTCGACCATTCATTATAATATGTGCTGCCCAGACCCGCCGTCGTACCATCGGAACTGGCGTCATTGTGCCGCTCAAACTTGCGCCAGCCGGTGATCGACGTCATACTGAGGCTGTCGGTCAGCGACACGGTGCCATTCAGCGTGATTGCATATCCTTCGCGGCGGTTCGTGTTACCGCGCAGGGCTGTCGCCGCGTCCTGTTGCCCGGCAATCTGCGTCCCGCCGAAATCGACGACGCCCGATAGCTGATAGCCGGGATAGGCCCCAAAATTGGTGGCATAATTATTATTGTCGGCTTCATGATTATATTCACCGATCAGCCGGATATCGACATCATTGGACGGGTTATAACGCAGCGTCGCGCGCACCGCCTGCGACTTCGCATCATTGACGGGGTGATCGGTACCGAAATCATAGCCATATCCGTTGCGGTCCAGCAGCTTGAACGCGACCCGCGCATTAAGGTCGCCTCCAGCCCCCTGGAGCGGCAGATTCAGCGCGCCCTCCGCCTGATGCAGCGAATAATTGCCCAGGCTCACATTGACATAGCCGCCTGCCTCGCTTTCGGGATTATTCGTGATCAGGTTGATGGCGCCTCCGGTCGCGTTACGGCCATAAAGCGCGCCCTGCGGACCGCGCAGCACTTCGATCCGGCCGATATCGAAAAAGGATGAAAGTTGGGCTGCGGGGCGACCGACATAAACCCCGTCCGTATAGAAGGCGACGCTCGAATCCGCGCCGGACGCAAAGGAGGAAAGGCCGATGCCACGGATGAAGATCCGATTGACGCCCTGCTGCTGTCCGCTGCGGATACCCGGCGAAACGAACTGCAAATCGACAAGGCCCGTCACCTGCTTCTGCTCGATGAGCTTGTCATCCAGCGCCGTCAGCGACAGGGGCGTCTTAAGGGCCGTCTGCTCTCGACGCTGCGCCGTCACGATGATGTCCCCAGCCTGAGACCCGCTGACATTTGCCTGAGTGGTGCCGGCGACTTCCTGTTCGGCCGGCGGAGTTGCCACGGGCGGGGCGGTATCCTGCACCGACGGCGCGGACTGGGCGAAAACAACGTGCGGCATCGCGGCACTCAGCGCGAGCATCGCAACGCCCGGCATCAAGCGCCCCTTGCGTGAATTAGTAGCGTGGAACATTCTCAAATCCTCCCATAATGACCCATATCCGAAGGGTCGACGTTTCTAGTTTGCTGAATCTTGCGCCCGCAGCAGGCGGGCCTTGGACGCCACATAGGCACGAACATCAGCCGCATCCCCGGGTGTCAAAGTCTTGGAAAAATTTACCATTCCCTGGTCTTGCAATATCCCTTCGAGGACGACCGCATTCCATGTCGCCTCATCACCAAGGGAGGGGGACCGCCTGAGGTCCGGCAAGACACCGCCCGAAACGCCGCCCGGGCCATGGCACCATCCACAGGTCGTTTCATAAATCCGCTCGCCACGCGCCACCTGAGCAGCCGTGAAGCGATCCGTCGGCAGGACCGGGGGAGCCAATGCGGGAGCCTGATAGGCATCCAGCCTGCCCTTTCCGCCCAATCTGAACGCCAGCACCCGGCCATTCGGCTTGGGGCGTTTGTCCATCGTGAAGGGGGATGTCAGGCCATAGCCGCCGCCCGCCCCTGAAACGACGAGAATATATTGCTGCCCTTTGACGGCATAGCTGACGGGGCTTCCCACGATCTGGGTTTCCGCCTGGAATTTCCAGAGGCGCTTGCCAGAGGTCGCATCGAATGCCTCAAACGCGCCGGTCGGATTGCCTTCAAAGACAAGGCCGCCAGCGGTCGCCAATACACCGGCGGCGGCCGGCCCCGGCTGTTCAGCCCGCCATACCTCCTTTTGCCGTACCGGGTCCCAGGCAATCAGCGCGCCCTTGAGCGAGGCTCCGATCGCCTTGCGCGCCGCCGCACTGTCGGGAAGCGCGTTTTTGTCCGAATAGGTGCCAAGATTGAAAGTCTGCGCACGATATCGGTAGCCGCCATCCTGCTGGTAATAGAAGGGGACGTCCTGAACCGGCAGATAGACAAGCCCGGTCTTGGGATTAAACGCCATGGGATACCAGTTATGGGCGCCATAAGCCGATGGAGACATCAGGAACGGCGCCTTCTCATAGCGTGCGCCCGCCACTTCGCGCGGCCGCCCGGTGGCAGGATCGATACCGGTCGCCCAATTGACATGGGCAAAGGGCCGCGCGGAGATCAGCTTTCCGTTACCGCGATCCAGCACATAGAAAAAGCCGTTCTTGGGCGCCTGCATCAATACCTTGCGCGGCTTGCCATCGATGGGCAGCGTCGCAAGGATGATGGGCTGCGTGGCGGTGAAGTCCCAGGTTTCCGCGGGCGTTTCCTGATAGTGCCAGATATATTTCCCGGTATCCGGATTCAAAGCCACGATCGAAGACAGGAAGAGATTGTCGCCTCGTCCCCCTGACCGGATTTGATGATTCCATGGCGTCCCATTACCCACGCCAATGTAGAGTTGGTCCAGTTCCTGATCGTAGACAATCGCGTCCCAGACCGTCCCTCCTCCGCCGGTTTTCTTCCACTCACCATCGAACCAGCTGCCATTTGCAAACTTGCCCAGCGCCTCGTCCGACGCCGCGCCATCCGCCTTGCCGTCAGCGTTGGGAACCGTGTAGAAACGCCAGACCTGCTTGCCCGTTTGCGCGTCATAGGCCGAGACATACCCCCGAACGCCCAGTTCGGCGCCCGCATTGCCGATAATGACCTTGCCCTTGACCACTCGCGGGGCGCCGGTAATGGAATAGGGCCTGTTCTGATCGACCGTATTGACCGACCAGATCTGGCGACCATCCGACGCGGACAGGGCAATCAGGCGGCCATCGAATGTCCCGACATAGATTTTACCATCATAATAGGCCGCGCCACGATTAACCACGTCGCAACAGCCGCGTACGGCAGAGTCGCCGGGAACCTTGGGATCGAACTGCCAGAGCTTGCGGCCGCTCACCCCATCGATCGCCACCACCTTCGACCATGCGGTGGTAAGGTAGATACGACCATCCACCACGAGAGGGGTCGTCTCCTGCCCTCGATTGGTATCGAGTTCCAGAGACCAATCCAGGCCCAGATTCTGGATATTGCCCACGCCGATCTGATCGAGAGTGCTGAACCGCTGCTCAGCATAGCTGCCGCCGTGCATAAGCCAGTCCTGCGGCTGCTCGCCGGCCTTCGCCAGTTCCTCATCTGCATTGGCGGCGATACGCCCGTCCTGCTGGCTCGCTCGCTCTGCATTCCCGCCTTGACAGCCCCCGACAAGGCATAGCGCGCCCACAACGAGCATTTGCGCTCCGACCTCGCGGGCTTCTGTCAGCCAACAAGCGGCATTCCTCCGCCTACCCTGCACGGGCTCCTCCATTCCATCTTTTTTTGTTGGAGGCATAATTGCGGAAGAACAGGAATGTTTGGAAATACGGCTTATCAATAGGTCTATATTTTATCCGTCTGACGCAAAGTCCGAACCACTGGCGCGGTCCTGCGGCGGGGCATGGAAACCACGCAACACCGCAAGATCTGGGCTGTTCCGGCTAAAGCAGGCCCGTGCACCAAAGGGTCAGGCAAAACCGCTTAGCCGAAGGGCGACCCCCTTTTGGATGGAGCAACAAAATTTATATCTCACCATATCCAGATCATATTTCTCAATATCCATGCAGCGATACAGTCTGGCGGGATCAATCGAGAAGAATTGCCTTCGATATAGATTACAGAATTGTCGGGGAGGTTTGCCAAATGACAGAAGCAGCCAGCCATGCCTCGATGGACCCGGTGCTCCCCAGCGAGGTAGCCGCCACCATCGTTTCTCCATATTCCTATACGGACGATGCTATTATTTACCCGGCCCTTGCATGGGTCCGGGAAAATATGCCGCTCGCGAAGGCCCATGTGCCTGACTATGACAGTTTCTGGGTCGTCAGCAAATATGACGATGTAATGGCTATTTCGCGCAATGCGCGCATATTCATGAACGGCGACAATAATCTTGTTCTCAACACGCAGGCTGGCGATGCATTCCTGCGTGCCGCGAATAACGGCATATTGCGCAACATGAATTCCCTGGCGTTCATGGACAGACCAGAACATGCCGCCTATCGCGGCATCACGGCCACTTCCTTCATGCCGGGACGCGTCGGCAAACTGGCCGCCACGATACAGGACATCGCGGAGAAATCCGTCCAGCAACTACTCGAAATGGACGGCGAATGCGATTTCCTCCGGGATTTTGCCATGTATTATCCCCTTCGCGTGATCTCTTCCATGCTCGGCGTGCCGGAGGAAGACGAAGCCTATACCTTATCGCTGACCCATCGCCTGTTCGGCGGCCCTGCCGATCAGGATGACACCGCGAGCCCCGCGCCAAGCATGGATGCCGCCGCGCGCGCCTGGCGCTCCGCCCTTGAAGAATTTCATGCCTATTTCCGCGACCTCGCAAGAAAACGACGTGCCAATCCGAAGGATGACCTTATTTCCCTGATCACCAATGCGAAGATCGAGGGAGCCGACATTCGCGAAGATTATGAACTGGATTATTATGTCGCGATCGCGACCGCAGGCCATGACACGACCACCTCTTCGACGGCGGGCGGCGTCCTTGGGTTGATCACTTTCCCGGATCAATTCGATGATTTGAAATCCGATCCCTCCCTGACTTCCGGATTTGTGGAAGAATCCATACGCTGGTCCGTTCCGATCAAACATTTCATGCGTACGGCAATGGAAGATGTGACGATCCGTGATCAGAATATCCGTGCCGGCGATCGCCTATTCCTGAGTTATCCCTCGGCAAACCGGGATTCCGACCGGTTCGAGAATCCCGATGCCTTCGATATCCGCCGTTCTCCCAATCAACATCTATCATTCGGCAATGGCCCCCATATGTGTCTGGGCCAGCATCTCGCGAAGCTGGATATGCGCATATTGTTCGAAATATTGATGCCTCGCCTCGCCTCGATCGAACTGGCGGGACAACCGAGATATTCGGTGACCAATTTTATCGGCGGCCTCACCAGTTTGCCCGTGCGTTTCAAGGCCGCCTGATCGAACGGGTGGAACCGGCTGTTTCATGAGGGGCCGGCGCGCTCAGGCAAAATCGGGAACCTGCTGGCTGAATTCGATCGACGAAGCCCGTGCCGCCATCTTCCGTTCCTTTCACAAGCAAGCACGGCAGACAGTGCGCGGGTTCCGTCGGATCCCGGGATCGCTTCGGCATGGCTCCCTCTCGCCCCGTCGCATGGTCGCCTGCTTTGCGACGGGATGCGGAACCGGCCGCCATGGCCTCCGTTCCTATCCTATCGGGATGGTTCGACGATCGGGCCAGAGAGTCCGCCCCATCATCCTTCATCCAAGGAGAGCATCATGGCAGACACGGTTGAAAGAGACGAAACCCGCAATCTTATCGCTTCGGACAAGGTGGAAGGAACCGCCGTCTACAACCCGGAGGGCGAACGCCTTGGGACGGTCCGCAACTTCATGGTCGACAAGCGATCGGGCAAGGCGGACTATGCCGTACTCGAATTCGGCGGCCTGTTCGGGCTGGGCAGCGACCATTACCCCATCCCTTGGGAAATGCTGACCTACGACACCGACAAGGGCGGATATGTCGTCAGCATCACCAAGGATCAGTTGAACAGCGCCCCGCGTTATCGCGACAGTGACACGCCGGAATATACCGATGACTATGGGCGGACTGTCTATGGCTATTACGGCCTCAGCTATCCGCTACTCTAACACGCCTGACCGGGCGGGGATGCGTTTTCGCGTATCCCCGCCCGCAATTGCGCTGTTGCGAACCGTTCGCATATATGGTTATGAGCGGATGTGCCCAGCAACGCCACTTCCCTGACACGCCTGCTCATTGCAGAGCACAAGTCCGTCCTCCGTCAGGTGCGGCGGCTTGTCGGCAAGGAATCCGCAGAGGATGTCGCGCAGAAGCTCTGGCTCAAAATTCAGAAGATTCGCGATTATCCTCCGATAGAGAACAAGCGCGCCTATCTTCACCGCCTCGCCCGCAATATCGCGATCGACCATTTGCAGTCCGACCGGCGGCAAGCCGCCGTTGCCGAACGCGCCGAGGCGCTGCTGTGGGGGGTGGATTTCGAACTGGGGCCAGAGCGGATCATCGAATCCCGTGATATGCTGGACCGGATAAGAGCGGTGATCGTCGCCCTGCCTGAACCGACACGAACCATCCTGCGCCTGACAAGGCTGGAGGGAAAGACGCAGCGGGAAACCGCTGAACATGTCGGGGTGTCGACTACAACCGTCGAAAACCACCTGCGGCGCGCGCTTGCCGAACTGAGCCGCGTCCGGGACGGGGATGAGGGCTGAACTTGGAATTCTTTTTTGCCAGCCTTGGGAAAGGGGAAACGAGAACGGTCTCACCATTAGAGGGGGACCATTTCGCGTTTCCTGACGCGAAGGCAGCGATCAAGCCATGACGAAGAGTTCTGACCCTTCCAATATACCGCCCGTCACCGGGCAGGCGCTTCGGGATCAAGCCCAATATTGGGTGGCCCGCCTCGTCGCCGGGGACGTCAGCGAAAATGAACTGGACAGGCTGGAAGCCTGGCTTGCGGCAGACGAGCGGCATGCAAGGGCATTCTCACGCGAGCGAGCCTTGTGGCAGGATTTGCATGCCGTTTCGGATGCATTGGCCGGGAGGAAAGACGCCCCGGACAATCTCCTGCCCCTGCGCCCACGCTCCTCTGTCCGGCGGCATATGATCCGCGCCGTTCCGATAGCGCTTGCCGCCAGCCTCGCCGCGATCGTGGCCCTTCCCTCGCTTGTCCTCGATCTGCGCGCGGACCATCGCACGGCCGTTGGTCAAGTTAGCAGGCTGACTCTGCCGGATGGTACGATCGCCATGCTAGATAGCGATTCTGCGGTTGCGGTCGACTTCACCGATGATCGGCGTGTCGTGCATCTGCTGGCGGGCAGAGCCTGGTTCCAGGTGCGGCACGAGGGCCGCCCCTTCTCGGTTGAGGCGATGAACGGGATCACCCGCGACATAGGGACCGCTTTCGAGGTGCGCCGCGAAAGGGGCACCGTGGAAGTCGGGGTTACACAAGGCAGTGTTCAGGTGCGCGCGCCCGATGGTGCGCAGGGGCGCCCCATGCGCATCGGCGAACGTATACGCTATTCCGCTTCGGGGCTTGCACCTTTGCCCGGCCTACCCGCGTCACAGCTCGCGACATGGAGAAGCGGGGAAATCCTTTTCGAAAAGCAGTCTGTACAGGCGGCGATCGATGAGATTGCCCGATACCGCCGGGCCTCCGTCTGGATGCTCGGGGACTTCAGCAAGGTCGCCCCGGTCAGCGGCCTGTTCCTGATAGAACGGCCCGAAGAGGCAATTCAAATGCTTGCGCGCATGCGTGAATTGCGGGTCACCAGACTGCCGGGCGGCTATCTGATCATTCGTCCCGCTGCGACCTCCTGAACTTTTTTTACCCATCCCCTTGGGAAATGGCTTGGCCCGATGGTCTATCTCATGAAGGCATATTGATTTGCATTTGCATTTTCAATTTGCCCGAGCGGTGCCTGCGCAGGGCAGCACCCGGAAAGATCGAAAGGGCTTTGAAGTCATGAGTTGTAACGTTCGCGCCTGTCGGCGTCTGCTGGCGATATCCCGGCACCTGATGCTGGCCAGCTCAGCGGTCTGTGTCGTAGCGAACGCCCCAGCCTTCGCGCAGACGGCTCCTGTATCGGGGACTGCCTCTGTCCGCGCTTTCGACATTCCCGCGCAGCCTTTGCGGGACGCACTGCGCCGTCTGATGCAGCAAGCCGATCTGCAAATCGGTTTTGAAGCAGCGGATGTGGACGGAAAAACCTCCACGGCCGTCGCAGGCAAAATGCATGCGCGGGACGCCCTGTCACGCCTCTTGTCGGGCACCGGCCTTACCTTTCGCTATCTGACGGCTGGCTCGGTCGTACTGGAGGCCGCCCCGAAGCTGTCTGACGGCACGGTTCAACTCGGCACATTGCGCGTTCAGGGAACGGACACCGCCGGCGGCAACGCAGCCGCGAGGGGGGACAATGGACATGTGGCCGGGTGGGACGGCACGAAAGAGAGCGTCTACCGCACATCTGGCTCGGTAAACGTCATCACGCGTGAAACGCTCGACGCTTATCCCGCGACGTCTCCGGCGGACATGCTGCGGGGCACAGCAGGCGTCATCTCCGGCGAGGCCCGCACCAGCGGAGGCCTCGACGTCAATATCCGCGGACTTCAGGGCCAGGGGCGCGTGCCTGTGACCGTGGATGGCGCGATCAACGGCACCAGCGTCTATCGCGGCTATCAGGGCGTCAGCAATCGCAGCTTCGTGGACCCCGATTTCATCAGCCATGTGGCGATCGAGAAAGGCCCGTCCATGGGCAGCGCGATCGCCGGAGGCATTGGTGGTTCCGTCACGATGACGACCATCAGCGTCGATGACATCGTGCCCGACGGCGACACCATGGGCATCCGCATCAAGGGGTCGCTGTCCAACAACAGCAGGGCACAGGGGTCCGGCATGACCCGCACCCTGCTGGAACCAAACACCTATTATGGCGACTCCCTCGTCACCACGCGCGAGCGCAATCGGCCGGGATTCTTCACCCCCACAGGCGGTTCCGGCAGTCTTGTCTTTGCTCGCAAGGGGGACGTGATCGACGTCCTGGCGGGCTATTCCTTCCGCAAGACAGGCAATTATTTTGCGGGGTCCAACGGCAAATATGCTCCGCAGGCCACCGGAACGCCATCCGCCTTCTGTGCCGCGGGGACGAATGAAACGCGCCTTGCAGCGCTGTGTGCGCGTGCGGTGCAATTCTACGACAAGCATGGCTCGACCAATTTCGTCGGCGGCGAGGAGGTTTATAATAGCTCCACCGACACCGAATCCGTGCTGGCCAAGATAATAATCCGTCCCGCAGACGATCATGTCCTCGAACTGGGATATGGCGGTTACTGGAACACCTATGGCGAAAATTATCCCGGCAGCCTGGGCAGCGCGACCAGCTCGGTCTATCAGAACAGCATCCTTTCAAAGACCAGTCTCGACCGGTTCACCGCGCGATACCGCTGGAATCCCGGCACAGACCTCGTTGACCTGAAGCTCAATGGCTGGGCCTCGAAACTCAAGGAGCGCGCACCCTCCCTCGCCAATGCCGACCCCTCGCGGCGTTATGTCGATAGCTGGGGAGCAGATCTCACCAACAGCAGCAGGATTTTGACGCCTGCCGGGCTTTTTTCCGCCGATTATGGCGTGTCGTTCCTGCACGAAGAGGCGGGGCCAATCGGCAACTGGGTTTCATCGGGCGCGATCCCGCCGGGCCGCGAGGGTACGCGCAGTGAATATAGCCTGTTCCTGCAATCCGCGCTGGAGCCGGTATCCTGGCTTCGCTTCGAGGCGGGCGCGCGCTATCAGAAATATCGGCTGAAGGACCGGCAATCGGGCACGACCTATCACACCGATATCTTCAACCGCAGCGAGGACACGGTCAGCTATTCGCTGGGCGTGACGCTGATGCCGGTCGACGGGGTGCAGATCTTTGCCAATTACAAGCAGGCAGGCAGGCTGCCCTCGCTAATGGAGGCCACCACCGGCTTCTTCATGATCGCCAATCCCGATCTGCACAAGGAAACCGCGCACGACTGGGAATATGGCGTCAATTACAGCCGTACGGGCCTGTTCTCGGACAAGGACGAACTGGGGCTGAAGTTCGCCTGGTTCGACAATGACATCAAGGGATATATCGCGCGGCGTTATATCAGCGCCTATTATGCGATGCAGATGTATAATATCGACCGCGCGACATTTCGCGGGCTTGAAGGCAATATCAGCTACAAGACCGGCGGCTTCAGCCTGGATGCAGGCGCGACATGGTATGACCGCATCCGCTTCTGCCGCGTGGGGGAAGCCTGCATCGCCAGTTCGCTGGCTTCCGATTATTCCACCAACTACATCCCCCCCGAATGGTCGGCCAATCTGGCGGTTAGCCAGAAGTTCCTGAACGAGCGGGCGATGCTTGGCGCGCGCTTCACCTATATCGGCAAGCGCCCCATCTCCGCCGAAACGCCGCAAAGTGGCTATATGCCGCTAATCTCGGCGATCGCGTGGCATCCCTATGCGCTGCTGGATCTCACGGGCCAGTTCAAGCTGACGGAGGGCCTTTCCGTCGACTTCAGCATCGATAACGTGACCGACCGCTATTATGTCGAGGCGATGAGCCTGGGCTATGTCCCCGCGCCGGGTCGGACCTTCCGGATCGGTTTCACCGGCAAGTTCGGCTCCAGGGACGGCATCTGGCCCGGCAACTGGTTCAGCGGCAGCGGCAATGCCGATCCCGTCGACTGGACCGGCCCCTATGTCGGGGCCGACATAGGCTATGGCATCGGCCGGTCAAAGGGAAGGGTGACGGACAGCGCAGGCAATCTCGCCGACACCGCGAACGACAGCCGTGTCGCGCTCAGCATGCGCAATGCGCTGGGCGGGCTCCATGCAGGCTATAATTACCAGTTCCGCAATGATGTGGTGCTGGGTGTCGAGGCCGACATCATGGCGGGTAATCTGGGTGACTGGACGGGCGTCGGGATAACAGAGGAAAGTGATTACACCTCTTATTTGCAAGCCAATGGCAAGCTTGAATCCGATACCCGCTATGACTGGAACCGCATGATCACTCTGCGGGGCAAGCTGGGCTATTCCCTTGGTCGCACGCTCATCTACGGCACGGCAGGCGCGGCATGGCTGCGGGAAACCGATACCCGCAACCAGTATCGATCGGCCGACGGCGGCAGCAAGGGCATCGGCAATGTGATCGAGCATTATTTCGAGGAGAAGAGCAGCCGGCAGCGCACGGGTCTTGTTCTGGGCGGCGGCATAGAGCGTGCGCTGGGGGACCATTGGTCATTGAGAGCCGAATATAGCTATGCGCATTTTGGCCGCAAATCCTTCAAATTCGACAATGCACGCCAAGGCATAAGCAAAGCCTATAGCGAGTTTGACTTCGGCTATGATGAAAATGGCAATTTCTACCTTGACATCATCGATGGCCCCGGAACCTCCAATATCACCACCGGTCGCGTCAACCGCACCGATGGCGATCTTCACTCCCTCCGTATCGGCATCAGCTATCGTTTCTAAGGATTTCATCATGACGGCTCTCTCCCTCGAAACCTCCCGTTCCCGGCGCCTGAAGGCCCTGACCCGCGACACGCACGAGATGCTGGACCATTCCATCATGGCGGCCGCGTCGTTCGACACCATCGATGGCTATGCGGGCTTCGCCGGCGTCCAGTATCTGTTCCACCGCGACATAGACGCGCTTTATGACGATAATGTCCTGCAAACCCTGCTGCCGGGCCTTGCCGAACGGCGGCGGCTGGCATTGATCGCGGCGGACCTGAACGATCTTGCCAGGCCATTGCCGCAATCCGCCGAACCGCCTGCCTTCGCCGCAGGGTGCAAGGCGGACGTAGCCGAGGCGCTGGGCTGGCTCTATGTGGCGGAAGGCTCGAATATGGGGGCAGCGCTGCTGCGCAAGGAAGCAGCGAAGCTCGGCCTGTCCGATGTGCAGGGCGCGCGCCATCTCGCCCCACCGCCGGAAGGCCCGGCCGCGCATTGGCGCGCCTTCACCGCCGCGCTGGATGCCGTGGAACTGACAGCGGAGGAGGAGGATCGCGTCGTGTCGGGCGCGAATGCGGCCTTTGCCCGCGTGCAGGCATTGGCCAATGCGCGCCTTGGCTGAAAGCCCCGTCGATGATGACATCCTGCGGCGCGGGCGCATTGCTCGCGCCGTCTGGATGATCCTCGGCTGCGTGCTGGTCGGCTTCGGCTTCATCGGCATTTTCGTGCCGCTGCTGCCCACCACGGATTTCCTGCTGCTAGCGCTTGCCTGTTTCGCGCGCTCATCGCCACGACTGGAAGCATGGCTGCTCAACCATCCGCGCTTCGGCCCGGCGCTGCGCGCCTGGCGGCAGGACGGTGCCGTCCCCCGGCGGGCCAAGATCATGGCCGGTGCCGGCATGACGCTGGGCTATGCCCTGTTCTGGCTGCATGTCCGTCCGGGGGCGCCGCTGGCGCTGGGCGTTGGCGCCTTCATGCTGTTCTGGGCGATCTGGATCGCTCGGCGTCCCGAACCGGGGCCACGGGCATGAGAGTGAGAGCAGGAGATTTCCCATATTTGCGGCAAGAGGCGGCAGGCGGCCATGACAGTCCGTTTGCCAGACATATGGTCATGAAAAGCCACTATCCCGGCAAAGGGCCTTATGGAGAGCAAGAGGCGATCCCCCAAGCTTTTGCCGGGACCTTGCCTGCCCCCGCCCCCCGCCATGGCCGGTACTGCGATCGACCGACGGACTGGCGCACGCGGTTGTTCGGCCTGTCGGGTACAACGGCGGTGTTCGCGATGTTTGCCGCATGTGCGCTGTTCACCTGGCGCATGGCCTACTCCTTCCCGCCCGTTTCGGAACCGCTGGTCATCACATTACAACCCCTCGCCGCGCCGCCCGAGCCGATCGAGGAAGTGCCCGAAGGCCCGAGGCAGGTCGAGCAGAAGGAACAGAAGCAGAGGGAAGCGGAGGAACGCCCCCAACCGCCAGAGATCGTCCTTCCTCGCCTCGCCCCCTTGACGCTTCCCGCCGCGCCACCGCTTGAAGAGAGCAAGGCGGCCGATCCGATACCCGAAACCACTGCGCCCCGGTCCTTGCCCGCGCCGCCAGCGCAACAGGCGTCCAGCAACCAGCAGGCGAGCTGGGAAGGACTGCTGCTGGCTCATCTGGAAAAATACCGCCGCTATCCGGCATCGGCCCGCGCGCGCCGGGAGGAAGGGATCGCTTATGTGACCTTCCGCATGGCCAGGGCGGGAGGCGTGCTCTCGGCCAAGATCGTCCGCTCCTCCGGCTCTGCGCTGCTCGATCGTGCCGCGCTCGATACGCTCAAGCGCGCACAACCATTACCCCGGATTCCGGACGACAAACCCGACCCGCTCGAACTTTCGGTGCCGGTGGAGTTCTTCGTTCACCGCTGATCGACCCGGCCGGATCAGGGCGAGGGAAATTCCATGAAAGCGTTGTTCGGCAGAAGGCAGGTCCGCCTTGACGTCGAGGAGAAGGTCTCCGCTTTCGAACAGCCTATCCCGGCGTGCGGCGGCGCGGACATGATCGGTCGCAAGGTTGGTGGCGAGGCGATAGAGGAAGGCCCGCTTGTTGACGATCGGCGGATCGTCGCCGATCCGCTGAACGCGGAACCACAGGCTCTGCGTTATGTCCTCAGCCGCCGGAGCGCTCCCGACGATGCGCTGCGCAAGCCGGAGAAGCGAACGCCGTTCCGTCAGCAGCAGACGCGTCAAGGTAGTGGCATTGGAGGACATTGCCCGCGCGATTAGCAATAATGCGATCAATTCGCAACATTGCTATTTGCCATAGTGGTCCGCCAGCAGCACTCATTATAGCGCAGCAGGGAAAAAGCTGACGGTCCGCATTTGAAGATGAAAAACAGGGCAGTTTTACAGGCTCGCCCGATGGCCTATCCGCGCCATCCGCTTCGGCTCCGTGCGTCCAGCAGTTCCCGACCGAGGGCTTCCCCCTTCCCGGCCTTCAGGCTTTTTCCCTTCCGGGCAGATTGCAAGCCACCGCCGCCTGATATCGCGAGCCTTCTCCTGCTCGCCATAAAAAAGGCCGGTGGAACAAGTCCACCGGCCATCGCTCAGGTCCTTGGGAAGAGGAGGATCAGAACTTCTTGGTAACCGTCAGCGCCCATTCGCGCGGCCGGCCGGGCTGACCCATTGCCGACCCCTGCCCCAGCGTCTGGTCGAACACGGTCAGCAGATAATATTTGTCCATGATATTGGTCACTTCGGCCGAGATTTCGAGATCGCGATCGGCATTGCGCCAGGTCAGGCGGCCATTGACCAGCGTATAGGCCGGAACATAACTGGTCGGGTCGTTACGCGCGGCGGCATACATGCCCGACTGGTAGGTTATATCGACCCGCGGCGTCAGCGAGGAACCGCCCGGCAAGCCCGCTTCATATTGCGCGCCGACCGCCCATTTCCACTTGCTCATGAACGGCGCGACATCGGTGAGGCGCACCCCGGTCGGGCCGCTTGCCGCTGCTGCGATGCGCTTATATTCGAAGTCGATATAGCTGAGCGACGCGTCGATCATCAGGCCATCGACCGGGCGGATCGAGGTTTCGGCCTCGAAGCCCTTCACATCGGCGTCACCGGCATTGGCGGTCATGGAGCAGGGCGCGACCATATTGCCCGGCGTGAATTGCGGGCAGGAAGTCAGCACCAGCTGGATGTCCTGATATTTGTTGAAATAGGCCGACAGGTTGAGGCGCATCTTGCGATCGAACAGGTCGCTCTTCACGCCGATTTCATAAGCCTTGATGGATTCCGAGCTGAACGGCTGGACCTGCGTCGGGAAATAGGGACGCGGGTTGATGCCGCCGCCCTTATAGCCGGTCGAGAACTGGGCATAGGTCATCAGGGTCGGCGCCCATTCATATTGAATGTTGGCGCGATAGTCCCAACGGGTTTCCCGGTAGAAGCCGGTCAAGCCGTCCAGCGACCCCACGATCGGCTGGCCTGCCGTACCATCCGCATTGCGGCGGGAGAAGGTATAGTCCTTCTCTTCCCGCGTGCGGCGAATACCGCCGGTGAGCGTCAGGCCATCGACCAGTTCCCACGACATATGGCCGAACATGGCGAGGGAATCGGACGGCACCTCATCGCCAAGGCTGGCAAATTGCAGCCCGGCATAGCGAATATCCTGAACGGTGCCGAACACCGTCTTCATATGGCTGTAATAGCCACCCAGCGTGGTGTTGATCCGGCCATCGGCGAAGGAGCCGTTGAGGCGCAGTTCCTGACTGTAGAATTTCATGTCGATATCGGTCGACGATCCATTGACCGGCAGCGGCGAGAGATCCGCGTCGGCGGCGTAGCTGCTCTGGAACTCGCGATAGCCGGTGATCGAGGTGAACTGCACATTGTCGTTCAGCTTGATTTCCACCTGCCCGGAAAGGCCGAAGCCTTCATATTTGGATCGCAGCGGACGGGTGCTGGAATAAGCAATGCCATTGGCCGGGTCGGCATCCATCACGCCCGTCGCATAATTGCAGTAACGACCGCAGAGGAAGCGAGAATCGAACGGCACATTCACATAGGGACCACGCAGCGCGCCCGTGGCGCTGTTATCCGCAGACAGCAGCACCGATGCCGACTGCGAGCGGCTGTCATAGACATAATCACCCGCCAGCATAATATCGATGGTCTCGCTGGGATTATAGCGCAGCTGGCCGCGAATGGCCTGATAATTCACGTCGCCATTGCGATCGACGACGCAATCCCTCGAACGGGTGGCGGGGATGCCGCCGGTCGCCGGATTGTTCGCGGATCCAACCGGATTGACGCAACCAAAGTCATATACCTTGACATAGCCGTCCTGCTTCTTCGACACAGCGGCGATGCGGGCATTGAGGTCGCCGGCAATGTGGAAATCGAAGCTGCCGCGCAGATCGACACGATCGCGGCTGCCATAGGCGACCTGCACCATGCCGGTATTGCTGCCGGTCGGGCGCTTGGAATAGAGCTTCACCGCACCGCCGATCGAGTTGCGCCCCGCCAGCGTGCCCTGCGGCCCGCGCAGGATTTCGACGCGATCGAGATCGAGCAGGTCGAAGATCGCACCGGTCAGCGACGGATAATAAACATCGTCCACATAGAAGCCTACGCCCGGCTCTACCGCGGGGCTGGGATCATATTGGCCGACGCCGCGGATGGAGGCCCCCATGGACGGGCCGAAATTGGCATTGTTGGGCTGAAGGTTGATGCCGGGTGCTTGCGCGGCGATCTGCGCCACATTGGTCTGGCTGCGCGCAGCCATCATGTCGCCCGATACGGCAGTGATGGCGATCGGCGTATCCTGAAGATTCTGAGCGCGGAACTGGGCGGTGACGACGATTTCTTCAACCGACGTCCCGGCATTATCCGCTGTGGCTTCCTGCTCCTGCGCGAAGGCCGAAGGCGCACCCGCCAGCAGCGCCAGACATGGTATCCATGCCGCCTGCGTCAGAAGCCCGGATTTCGAATATTTCATTTTTCTCTCCCTTGAACTTATACCCCTCGCCTTGCGCGTCCAGCGGCAAGGGGGGCGTGATTTCGAAACTGGGGAAGGACATCGCGCCATCGCGCCATCGCGCCTGTCGGATATGTCCTTGGCGATCCGCCAGCCTGCAAGGCAGGCGGATGCGGCCGACATCCTCCCCCGGATGTCCTTCCGGCTTTATTGAGAGGCGATGCGTCCGGCGTGGATCAAAGCGCCTGTTCGGGACTCCCTGTGCCCTTTGCACATCGGAATTCTCCTCAAACGGACGCGGCGGACAGGGTTTCCTTGCGATAATGGGCAGCGCGAAGCATGTGCAGGCCACTCCATATATAGAAGGCGCCGAAGCAGGCGATTGCATAGCGCACGCCGGTTGCGGCGGCGGTGGCGCAGGACGATCCCGCGATCTGTCCGGCGGCCCCTGCGCACCGGCTCGCGAAATCAGGCGCGCCATAAGCCCAGCTCGAAACCATATCGCTGACCAGCCCGGCAAGCGGCGGACCAAAGCCCTGCCCCGTCAGATGCATGATCAGCAGGAACAGCGCCGATCCGGTCGCGCGGCTACGGGAATCGAGCAGGCCGTGCAGCGCCGCGATCGCCGGGCCCATCGCCATGTAGAAGAACAATGACCCCATCAGCATCAGTGCAAAGGCGATCGGCAGGGAATCCTGCATCAGCCCAAGGATGAAGATCGGCGTTCCGATGATCGGGCCGAGGCCGGGCACCGCCAACAGCCAGCGCGGATCGCGGCGCGCCAGCCATTCGCTGCCATAACCGCCCGCGATCGTCCCGATAGCCGAGGCGATGCCGGTGAGCAGGCCGAAGATCATCCCCGCCTGCCCTACATCGAGTCCATAATTGCGCGAGAAGAAAGCGGGAAGAAAGGTGTTCATGCCGAATGCGCCGAGACTGATGATCGACATGCCGAGCAGGATGTGACGCACGCATTTGTCACCGATGAGGAGCAGCAACAACTGCTTCAGGCTCCTGTCCGAACGATGGGTCGCGACATCCTGTCGGGCCGGTTCGCGCATCACGAAGAAGGAAGCGATGGCAATGGCGAGACCGATGCCGCCGATGACGTAGAAGGTCACGCGCCAGCCATGCGCCGCTGCGATGGACCCGCCCACCGAAGAACCGACCAACGCCGCGATCGGCACGCCGAGCATGAACAGCGACAGCGCCGAGGCCCGTTTTTCCGGCGGATACATATCGGAAATCATCGAATGGGGCGGCGCTTCCGTGCCCGCGCTACCCGCCGCCATGCCGAGGCGCGCGGCAAGCATCTGCATGAAGCTGCCCGCCACGCCGCAAATCGCGGTGAAGGCCGAAGCCACGAAAAGCGACCCTGCCGCCACCCATTTGCGCGGATAGCGATCCGCCGCCCAGGCGAGCGGCAGCGCGGCGCAGGTATTGACCACGGCGAAGGCCGTGCCGCCCAGCAAGCCGATCTCGAAATCGCTGATACCGAAATCCGCCTTGATCTGCTGCGCGACGAGCGCGATCACGATCCGGTCGATGAAGCCGAAACCATAAATGGCCGTCAACAAAAAGAGCGCAATCCTGCGCGCGGTGGGTGTCATTTCCATTCCAGGCACCCATCACGGCGCAGTATCAGGGCAGGCGAGCACATGAACGGCGATCCTTTTTCGTCTTGGGATGGGTCGATATTCAGGGATGGCGATCGGCGAATGGCGGTTTTCTTCGCTTCCGGCGCTCCTGACCTTGAAGGTCAAAGCGCTCCGGAGCCTGCAAATCCACTATTTTTGCCGCCCACTCTCCCAAATGTCAGCCCACTCTGGACAGCCGTTTAGCCTTAAGGCGAAGCGAGCCGCTTGGACGGCAGCGTCCCAATAGGGATTATGCGCGCCGTCCTGCACGCAAAAGGCCTCGCGCCTTCATCTTGTTTTAATGGGGCAGCTGGCCGTTGCGGAAATCGCGGGGAGAGGCGCCGAACCGGGTTTTGAAAGCCCGGCTGAAATGCTGGGAATCGCTGAACCCCCAGCTATGGGCGATTTCCGTGATCGACCGCCGCGCCTGCGCCGGGTCCAGCAATTGCTGACGGCAATGTTCCAGACGGCGGTTCCAGATAAGACGGCTCAACGTCGTGGAATCATCCGCAAACAGCTTGTGCAGGGTGCGTTTCGAATATCCCAGCGCCTGCGCGATACGGCTGATGTCAAGATCGGGATCGACGAGATTGCGCTCGACATAATCCATCACCGCATGACGCCGTGCGCGCCGGGTTCTGGCTCCTGCGACCTCCGGGTCGGCCTGCCACGCCATGTTGAGCATGTGGACGAGCGCGTCGCCCAGCCTCGCCCGATCCCGGCGGCCCAGCACGGTCGCCGCGTTGATCGCCGCCGCCGCGCTTTCATGCAGGACATTGCCCGCGCCATGAAGAAAGCCATGCGGCATCACCAGCGCCTGCCGGATACCGCCCTGCCATCCCGCCAGCCGCCGCTTGGGCAGGGCCAGCGCAAGCTGCCGGGTGGAGCGCGGCGCGGCCGTGGAGAAGGGCAGCGTCTTATCGATGGCGCACCATTGCCCGGCGCCCAGCGTGACCGATCGGCCATCCTGCTCGACCAGACATTCGCCTTCTTCCAGAAACAGGAATTTGACGAGGCCATTCTCTTCCGCCCCATAGTCGCCACGCGCGCTTTCCAGCCGATGCTCCCCCAGCGCGACCGAGCACAGCCGGATTTCGCCAAGGTCGCAACCACGGATCGAAGCTTCGCGATCATCTCCCAGTTCGGCATGAGGCGCCCGCGTGATCGCGCGCCACTGGTCGCTGCGCTCACGGCGATTTGCGGCTCTGGTCGCAAAGCTCAGATAATCCATCTTTCCTCTTCCCTTTGCCCGCCCTTTCATTGCGGGCGGGAGCGCACCGGCTTTATCCCGAAAACTAGGCATCCCATTTGTTTCTGTCCAGATCAAAGCCAGAAAGACAGCCCCGTTCCCCTTTGCTCACGCTACGAGACAGGCTCTATCGCACTGACTGGATGCACATCGAAACAAGTCTGGCGTCGCCTGCCCTGTCTAAGAGAGGGGCCTGACAAGGACAGGAATGAGGCAAGACCGCAAGCATGACAGGCATAGAAAAATCGGTTCTGGAACGCCCCCCCTCGCTGTTCATCGGCGGCGAATGGCAGGCGCCGCGCAGCGGGCAGGCGATCGATGTGATCGATCCCGCCACCGGCAGCAGGGTTGCGGAGGTCGCCGCTGCGGGCAAGGACGATATCGATGCCGCCGTCAAGGCCGCCAGCGGCGCGATGCGCGCCGCCGCGCGCGGGGCTGGCTGGACTCCGGCTGCGCGACAGGATGCGCTGCTGTCCCTCGCCCGCGCCATCGACGATCATGCCGAAGAACTGGCCCAGTTGGAGATGATCGACGCAGGCAAGCCGATCAGCAATGTCCGCAGGCTGGATGTGCCCCAATCGGCGGCGGGCCTGCGCTATTTCGCTGGCTGGGCGACGAAGCTCGCGGGGGAGACGATGGACTTGTCGGTGCCCGGCGACTGGCATGCCTGCACCGTCCGGGAACCGGTCGGCGTGGTCGGCCAGATTATCCCGTGGAACTATCCGCTGATGGGCGCGGCGATGAAGATCGGCCCGGCATTGGCGGCGGGATGCGCAGTGGTGCTGAAGCCTGCCGAGCAGACTTCCCTCTCCGCGCTGCGGCTTGCCGATCTCATCCGTGATTGCGGTTTCCCGCCGGGGATGGTCAATATCGTGCCGGGTCTTGGCACGGAGGCGGGCGCGGCGCTTGTCTCGCATCCCGATGTGGCGAAGATATCCTTCACCGGCTCTACTGCGACGGGCCGTAGGATATTGCGCGACGCTTCCGACCGGTTGAAGCGAGTGACGGTGGAACTGGGCGGGAAATCGCCGGTTGTGGTGATGCCCGATGCCGATCTCGACGCCGCGGCGCAGGCCATCGCCATGGGCATCTTCTTCAATTCGGGACAGACATGCTCGGCGGGATCGCGCCTGCTCGTCCATGCATCGGTCGCGGACAAGCTGGTGGAGAAGGTCGCGCAGATCGCGAAGGGCATGCCGCTGGGCCAGCCCGCCGACCCCGCGACGCTGCTGGGACCGGTGATCTCGGAGGTGCAGCAGAACCGCATCTTTTCCTATATCGAGCGCGCCCGCGCCGATGGCGGACGCTGCGTGAGCGGCGGAGAGCGCCCCTCCGGGCCGGGCTTCTTTGTTCCCCCCACGGTTCTCACCGATATGCGTTCCGACATGGAGGCTGTGCGCGAGGAGATTTTCGGGCCGGTCCTGACAGTGATGCCGTTCGAAACGACCGATCTCGACGAAATCGCCGCCCTCGCCAATGACAATGAATATGGCCTCGCCGCCTATGTCTGGACGGCCAATATCAGCCATGCCTTCGGCCTGGTGAAGCGATTGCGGGCAGGCACGGTCCGCGTCAATACGGCGGGCGGCAATGATTTCGTCCTGCCCACCGGCGGCATGAAGCAATCGGGCAATGGCCGCGAAAATGGACGCGCGGGCGTGGAAGCCTATACCGAACTGAAGGCCGTGACGGTCGCGCTCTGATCGCGCGGGGAGAGGAATGACGATGGACGCAGCAATAGAAGAAATGCCCGTACCGGGGCTGGAAGAGGCTTTCCGCTTTCACATGGATTTCAATCCTACAGCCCTCGTCGGCCGTCTGGCCACCGGCGGGCAGCGGGCCATCCTGCCACTGGTGGGCGGGCGTATCGAAGGAGACAAGCTGAACGCGCGCTTGGTCTCCGGCAGCGAAACGCATCTTTCCCGGCTCGACGGCGTGACCACGATAGAGGCGGTTTATCTGGTGGAGGCCGAGGACGGCTCCATCATCCGCATCGTCGGCACCGGCTGTCGCGCAGAGGGCCGCAGCGGCGATTTTGACGGCGCCCGCATGACGATCATGTTCGAGGTCGATGAAGGCTCCGCCCATAGCTGGCTTGCCACCCGCGCATTCGTGGCCGAGCGGCCGAGCGATAGCGATCTTCTCACCATTGCGCAGATCGTTTGAGGGAGGCACGTCCATGGAACTGGAATTCGCATTGGAAATCCGCATCTCCCTCGGCGCGCGGATGCATATTCAGGTCGCCGACGATTATACGCGCGGCGCCGTGCTGATCGAGAGCGGCACCTTCTCCGGCCCCGGACTGTCGGGAACGATCGTGCCGTCCAGCGGCGGCGACTTCCCGCTGGTGCGGGCCGATGGCGGGGGTCGGTTCGAATCCCAATATCTGCTGCGCACCGATGACGGCGCGGTAATATTGAAACGCAGCGCGGGCGTCCGCCATGCCCCGGCAGAGGTGGTGCGCAAGCTGCTCGCTCAGGAAGAGGTCGATCCGCGCAGCTATTATATGCGCATGACGCCCCGGTTCGAAGCACCTGCCGGGCCTTATGACTGGCTCAATCGCACCCTCTTCGTCGGCGTCGGGCGGCGCAATCCCACAGGGTCCATCTTCCGGTTCTGGAAAATCATATGAGCGAGACTTTTGACTATGTGATCGTCGGCGCGGGGTCGGCAGGTTGTACGCTTGCCAACCGCCTGACCGAGGATGGCCGCACGCGCGTCCTGTTGCTGGAGGCAGGCGGCGATGGCAAGCGGCTTGACGTGTCGCTGCCACTCGCGGTGTCGAAGCTCTGGCCCAATCCGGCGATCACCTGGGGCTTTCTCTCGGAACCGGAGCCGGAACTGCATGGCCGGCGCCTGCCGGTCGCGCGGGGCAAGATGCTGGGCGGCACCTCATCCCTCAATGGCATGATGGCGATCCGTGGCCATGCCGCCGATTATGATGGCTGGCGCGATGAGGGACTGTCCGGCTGGGGGTGGGACGACGTGCTGCCCTATTTCCGCAAGCTCGAACGCCATTGGCGCGGAGACACCCCGCTGCACGGCGGACGGGGGCCGGTGTCGGTGCAGCAGCATCCCTCGCCCAGTCCGCTCTTCGGCCCGGCGAAGGAAGCGGCCGTGTCGCTCGGCTATCCCCTCACCGAGGATTTCAACGGCGAACGCACCGATGGCTTCGGGATGCCCGATTTCACCATCACCGAAAAGGGCCGCCGCGCCAGCACCGCACAGGCCTATCTGCAACCGGCGATGGGACGCGCCAATCTGAAGGTCATCACCGGCGCCGAAGTCCGCAAGGTGTTGATCGATGAAGGCAGGGCGCGCGGGGTTGCCTATCGGGTCGATGGTCGGGATCATGTCGCCCATGCCGGGGCGGAAGTGCTGCTTTGCGGCGGCGCGATCAACTCGCCGCAATTGCTGATGCTCTCCGGCATCGGTCCTGCGGCGGATTTGCGCGCGCTGGGGATCGAGGTGCTGGCGGACAGCCCGGAAGTCGGCGCCAATCTTCAGGATCATCCCGGCGCCGGGATGGAATTCGAACTGGACCGCCGCTGGGCGTTTGAGGAAGAAGTGCGCTTTGACCGCGTGGCGCGATCCTTCCTGCGCTGGCTGGTGAGCGGTCGCGGCATCATGGGGGCACCGCCGCTCGCCATATCGGCCAATGTGGCGACCCGGTCGGGCAATCCGGAAGTGGACCTGCATTTCCTGCTGGTTCCGCTCGCGATGGAAACCCATGTCTGGTTTCCCGGCATCAAGCCCCGCCATGGCGCGCGGCTAGGTGCGATGTGGTCGCTCAACTATCCGCACAGCCGGGGCCGGTTGACGCTGGCGAGCCCGGACCCTTCCGCGCACCCCTCCATCCTGTTCAACCTGTTGTCCGATCCGCGCGATCAGGCCGCGATGATCCATGGCTATCGCGTGTTGCGCGAGTTGATCCGCCAGCCCGCGCTGGCCAGCGCCACCGGGGCGATGACGCGGCCCGCGCAGGAACCGCAGAGCGATGAGGATATCCTCGCCCATGTGCGGGAAACGGCGATGACCGCCTATCACCCTTCAGGCACCTGCCGCATGGGGGGAGACGAGCGTTCGGTGGTCGACGGTGCGCTGAAGGTAAGGGGTGTCGAGGGGTTGCGCGTGGTCGATGCTTCGATCTTCCCGCGCCTGCCGGGCGGCAACACCAATTTGCCGGTGATCATGGTGGCGGAGAAGATTGCGGACGCGATCCGCGCGCAATGAACGAAGCATCGACCGGAGTATCCCGGCATCCCGAGGAGAGGAGCAAGCGATGCGCAATTATCCCCGGAGCATTCATTTTATTGGCTTGAACAAGCCGGTAGGCATTGAATGGTCTGTGCGTAATCTGGAAGTGGTTGGAGAGATACCGGCCGAGAT